>Ga0209127_100822_pt1 | contig 10469 bp, 13 predicted proteins | sample LakSupMetagenome_FD_187469 | JGI IMG/M metagenome (GOLD analysis project Ga0209127, IMG submission 187469) | Freshwater microbial communities from Lake Superior, Canada - Sta WM archaea (SPAdes) (version 2) | ecosystem: Environmental > Aquatic > Freshwater > Lake | place: Lake Superior, Canada...
ATGCCTCCAGGTCCTGCAAACTGAGCTCCGCTGTCGGCGTGGACAGATGCGGCGTCGCGCCCAACATCGGGTTGTCCTCGTCGCGCAGTGGCGTCGCATGCTTTAGCGTGGACGCCTCGTCCCTGGGCCTGACCGTCTTGGGCGAGACGGGGTTGTCGTCAAAGGCCGAGAGGGGACTCGCGGTGACGGAGACGGTGTTGTGGGCGGCTCTCCGTCGCGTGATGATGCGGCTGTCGCCGTCTTCTCGCTTGCGCTTCCTCTTGTCCAAACTCAATCTCATAGCCCTGCCATGGCTGTCGGCTTCTCTGGCGTCGTCTTGCAATGCTATTTGCCGCTTCGCCGCCCGTACCTCTTCGGCGAGCGCGGTCATCTCCTGCATGACAAAGCGAGGCGCGAGATGACCGAATAAGCGGTCAACGCTCTGCGAGTCGTCATAGCTGCATTCGATGAATATCGCCGCCAGCTTCCCGGTCGCTATCTTGGGCGCCGCTTCCTGCCATATCTGCTGGTTGCGCGGACTGAGACTGATACTGTCTGGCTCCACGTCGCCAAACATCAGAATCTCACGGCCCGTCGCCACATCCCGGATGAAGTAAGCGCTGCTGTCGTATACGCAGACCGACTCAACCGGGGCGGCCGCAGCAGAAACAGACCCGGCTCGCTGGCCGCCACTGGGAGCCGAGCTGCCCGCTAGTACACCTGTCGGGGTACTGGCCAGAAACATCTGGTCCCGTTGCTGCTGTTGCTGAAGCACTGCGCTCAGGCTAGGGTTGATGGAGTTGTGGTGAACCAGACCGCCGCCGCGAGGCGATAGCACAGGCACGTTGGCGCCCATGCCCATGCCCATGGGACCCATGGCCACAGACATGGACGAAGCATCCATGCTCCCGTAGCGGGTACTACTGCCACTTCCGCGGTGACTGTGCTTTTCGATGCAGTGGCCGTGGCTTACGCCCCATATCTTGACAGCCAAGCCGTCGCTGATCTCCATGTAACCCCTGCCTTCTCCGACGCCGAGAGCTGGCGAGCCGCCCTCCACCAGTCGCATGTACGTGACGAGACCGGCTCCGTTGTTCTCGTCGCTCAGGTTGGGCCAGATGACGTTGTTGAATATGTGCGTCTTGAAGGCGGAGATAGTGCTGGGCAGTCCGGCTAGCCGCTTCGGCCTCGAGCCGGGGAGTCCAGCAGTGTTGACCACGAAGCCGGATATGTGGTCGAGGTGTGGATGAGTGATGAGGTAAGTATCTATGAGATTCCTGAGTATGTGCGCTGCGTTTGCTTCAGCCGAGGCAAACGGTATCTCCAGGCCGGTGAAGGGGCCCGAAGTCAGGGTGTGTGGTAGTGAGAGCTCATCGGATTTGCCGAGTTCCGGAGGTTGCGTTTGCTGTAGTATTCGCGCTATTGCGCTGAGCTGCACCCCGGCATCGAGCGCAACTAAGGAACCTTTCCTCCATCCTGACGAGAGAGAGCGGACCAGGAAAGCAGTTATGTTGGATTCTATCGGCCCGCCACCAGAGCCCTAATGTCCAGTTAGCGCGCATGTTCTCAGCTTCATCGTATTTACAGGCTCTCCATGCGACATAAGGATGGATGATGGTAGGCTTCAGCCGCAGGCCTCGATGCGGTGCATGAGACCCTGCTAAAGTGACGGACGGAGCCACTGTGACTGCCATTTCGTCCACAACTGCCCGTCGCGGGAAACAATCGCAATCCGCCGCGCCAACAGTGTCCCAACTTCTTCGGTAGCAAGAAAGTGAAGCTGGGATGCTCCTTGAAGGGCCTTTGTTCCCATCTCGCCGAGCGGAGAGACTATATGCCAGTAGCCGGAGGCCGAGAGAGAGAGAGGAGTGGAGATGCCCCTGCGCGCAGTCTTGGCCGAGTAGTGTCTAACAACCTGCTTGTCCATTGCAGATAGGACGCGATTCGCGAGCTCTGCAGTGTAAGGCGTGTAGCAACAGGGCCAGTGAATGCAGGCTGCTCCGAGAGCCCCCGGCTTCGATTTTGCAGCGCGAACACCGCTATGCAAAACATGAATGGACAGGCATAACTCACGAGTACAATCACCTGCAGCGCCGGCGCCGGTGACGCCGCCGCATCGTCGCCGGTGACGCTCTCGCCTCCCATGAGGATGGGAGCGAGCCCTGTGCCGGCGTCCGATAACTGAGGATTTGGGGAATGGCGTGGAAAATGTGATGTATGATGTATCACCGAGGTCGCCGAAGAGAATGGCCTGGTCTCGAGTTTGACTAAGTCTAATGCGGCGTTCCTGCAGGAAGCCGAGAGTGCAATCGATAGATCAGATTGCCCGGGTCGTCGCAAAAGTGGCGTGCCCCAGAATCGATGGGGTGGTCGTCGAGGGCGAGTGCTTCGCTGATGTCAAGTCGCAAGAAGCCGCCTATCCACTATTTTAAGTTTCTCGCCGTCTGCTGCAAGATCCTGGCTGGCGAAGTGGTGAAGATAAATGCAAGGTCGCTCGGCGTTGGAATCTCGGGAGAGTGAGACCAAACAAGACCAAGGAACAAGGCGGGGGCGCGGAGCCGCACCTGAAGTAAGGTTGCTCCTTCCGAGAATGTGACAGGGGGTCAGGGGGAGCTCCAGGAAGCAAGAAGATGGCCCTTGCGTAGCCACGTGATAGCTCCGTCTCTTTGTCGTTTCTTGCTTTGTGCTCCTTGACTTGTCGGGTTTCCTTTGCACGGCGGCGTCTTTCTTCTCGTCTCTCGGTCGAGCTCGAATACCGACAATTGCGTTCGAATGGTGGCCTCTTGTCCTTAGAAGAACGCTCGAACCGTCCGGGGATCGCGCGACGCTCAATGGAATGCCAAGAGAAACCCTACAGAGGGGGGTAGGTAGTCACGCATCCGAGCACAACCGCGGAGAATCACGCGTCTTATCGGCGAACGACAGCATGCCTGCTTGGCTGCATCTGCATCTCCCATTAAATTCATATTGTCCTTCGAGGCATGTCCGTCCCCACAAATTCCACCTGCAGCCAGTTCCTTCCTTCCAGCTGGATGCACGTTTGAAAGCTGCAAGATCGTGCAGCGTGCATGCCAATCCAGAATTCCCCATCTCGACAACCGACGGCTCTCCCGAGTGGTTCTGATAGCATGTCGCACCACGGGCGAAATGGCTGCAAAAACGCAGCCGACAAGACATGAACTTACTTGCCAACAATGTCTTGATTGATGACAGGCCCTCCTTTGTCATGGTCCATACCCGAGACTAACAATGCATGACTCAAGGTCGCTGTCGAGCGGACTGGCTTCTGTTTGTTGGTTCTCTCGGGCTTGCCGCTGCTTGCAGCACACAATAAGGTAGCGACACCGCTGCAGCAGGCCAAGATCCCCGATTCCTAAATGCGTCCTGTATGCTGTCGGAGCCGCCGTGCTACTGTACCACGTGTCGATGCAACTGACATCACAGACAGATCATCCCACCAGGGGCCTGTCCAGCGGTTGTCCAAGCAGGTGACCCGGCTGCCTTTGAGGACTCGACCTCCGTTAACCTCTTGCCGAATGATTGCACCTCAGCTAATGGTGAGAACAGTGCGGCCCAGGCATAACCACGGAATTTGGCGTCGTCGTGGTTCCGGGATGTCGTTGGAAGGGGTCCGACTACCTATTGTGCCGGCAGTAAGTTCCCGGCTATAGTCCAGGCACAGGCATGACGAACAACTGCGGAAAAGGTAGCAGCACAGTCTTCAATATAGCAAATATATTGCAATGGCCCTCCTGCGCGCCTCTATCTATATGAGACCTTACTGCACAAAAAAACATGTCGCTCGTTGATATTACAGCGAATACCGTCCACTCCCCCACAACGCCTCGTCGTCCCACCACCTTAGAACCGGTTCCCAAACCTAACCAAAGCCCGCCCCAACGATGCACTCACTCTCTTCCCTAGCCCTGCTCCTAGCAGCATCGTCAATCCCCGTCATATCCGCCTCCCGCATCCTCATCCCAGCCGACAGCTTCTCCTCCCAAACAGCCTTCAACACCTCCTGGGCCCCCCTCTACCCCTGGGGTACAGACCACAACGGCGCGGCCCGCATGTCCGCCTCCCAAATCTCCCTCCTCCCGGACGACAACAACAACAACAACAACAACAACACCAACTCCTCCACCGTCGTCCTAACCGCCACCCCATCCCCCAACCAACCCCCGGCCTCCCACGGCGGCAAGTCCATCCCAATCCACTACCTCTCCGGCGCCATCCACGCCCGCCAGACCTTCTCCGTCTCTTCCCCGGGAGGAGGGCTCGACTTCTCCGCCGAAGTCCTCGCCCCCGTGAGCCGCGGCACCTGGCCCGCCTTCTGGCTCACCTACGTGGACGGCTGGCCGCCCGAGGTGGACCTGGCCGAGTGGAAGGGCAGCGGCAAGGTGAGCTTCAACACGTTCAACACCAGCTCGCAGGTCGCCGCCAGGGACGTCGAGTATCCGCGGCCGGGGGAGTGGCATGCCGTCAGGGCGGAGATGAGGGCGGCGAAGGGGGGCGGAAACACGGATGTCGAGGTTAGGTTCTTCTTGGACGGGAGGTTGGTCGTCACGCAGGTTGGGAAGGGGTATGTGGGGAAGGAGATGTATTTGTGAGTTTACTCGATTCGTATCCTGGGAGAAAAGGGGGAGAGGGGTGAGGGACGAGTGTGTAGAAATGATGGGATGCTGACTTAGGTATTTTAGGATCATCAACTTGCAGATGGAGGGCTCGAGTGGCTCGCCTGGACCGAAAGGAGGTATGTATGCTGAGAGCGTGACGTGCTGGTATGGTGACATGCTAACTAGACTAGATACAACGTACCAGATCCGGAATGTTGAGGTTGTCAGTTATAACCCCTGAACGAGAGAAGATGTTCAAAGACCGCGGCAACCAGGACGGGGCTGTCTGCAGTCCGGAACGCCTGCACTGTCCAACCTTTGCTTCTCAACAGCTTGTCCGGAGTACCCGATAGCCTACGAAGGGCCGGACATCATGATGGCCTCCTTCATTATGTGACGAGTCCGCAACATCATTGATCGTTCCGCTCCCATTTGCTCTAGCTTGGCAGTATCTCGACGTCTATCTCCCCTGACATCCTGGCTTGACCACCTGTACCTGAACTGAATTTCTGACATCGGGCCCGCTTCTGCAGGGCCGGAGCACTTAGTGGTGAGAGAAGAATATGACAAGTTCCGGAGCCCTCCTCGATAAACCATCAAAGACAGCCTGCCCCAGAGACAAATGTGCCTGAAGCTCAACCACAATGCGCAAATGACTCCCAACGCCTCCTTAACGCCAGTTGCAAGAAGTACATGATCACATATCCTCCATTCTTGCCTCTCGACATGTTCTCCAAGCATCGCTTAGAGTATTTGGGTGAAGTCGAGGCCCTCCTGACACATGTGCTCAAACATCACAGTGTCCAGCCAAATAGGAGATGGCTCGTACGTGCGGCGGCTACGGTGGGTGGCGCCCAGTCGACCCACGTTGTAAAATCCGTACCGCGAGGTGACGACCCGCTCGAACCACTTGAGGTCAGTCTCGTCCGGCAAGAACCTGTTGGTTCCTAGCACGCGGTTGCGTGGGACGAGATGCTCAACGAAGACCGAATAGATCTTGCGGTCGTGATGACGAGGGTAGTTGTAGGTCGGGTTGTCGCCGATGTTGACAAACTTGTACCCCCCCTTTGTGGCATAGCGAGTCGAGATGGTGGACAGAAGTTTGTCGAGACAAATGTGGCCGAGCTTCTTCCTGCGGTATTCGGGGTGGACGAAGACCTGAGCCTTGGCAGACATGCGGCTGGTGCCGTCGAAGGAGCCAGCCAGACCAGGCTGGCGAATAGTGAGAAATCCGAAGGCAAGGACCTTGCCGGCGAGTCCATTCAACGGAACCGGCCCGTAGCCGGCTCGAGGTGGTCCGTCCTGGGAGCGGTATGGCCCGTGGATCACGACAACGAAGGGGAGCTTGTTATCCTGAGTCTTCTTCAGAATTGCCTGCCACTCGGCGAGACAAAGCGGCTCGGTGTCCAAAGCTTGGAGTCCGTTGAGGACCTCCCATTTATAGATGTCACGGACACCTTCCATATCCTCGCGAATGGCTGGGCGGACATGACACGCAATGCGAGGAGCGAAGGAGTCGGGGTCGGACTGAGCCCTGGGACGGGCAACGGGTCGAGCTTGCTTCGCCGGTCCGGGAGGCTCAGGAGTGGCGGTGCTCAGCGGTGTCGGCGTGCCGACCCAACCCGGCGGAGGACGAGCCGGGCCGGGGTTGTCGTACCTGCCGTTGGACTTGATGGCCTTCCGCTTCACATAGAGGCTCGCATTGCTGGTCATCTGGCGATGCACCGACCCGCTGTTCATGTAGTCCGGCACGGTGTAGTCGTGCTGATAGGGCTTCAGCAAGTCTCCGGAGAAGGTATCGACATCGGAATGGCAGTGGACGACCGAGTCGACCTCGTAGAGGAAGTTAGCATGTACGTCATAGTCGATCTGGTTCTCCACGTAGTCTTCAATCCAAGGGTTTGCATAGACCGGGTTAAGGAAGTCGTCCCCGGGCTTGCGAGCCTTCTCCGCCCAAATGTCCGTGTTGATCAGCTTGCCCCCGGACATGTGCAGGGTAGGCTCGAGGCCGATCTTGCTGCGAATATCGCTGTGCTTCATAGGGGACGGATCGACAAGATGATCCCCCCGAGTGTTGTCTTCGGCCTCGAGCGACAAGACCGACACCATGCTGCGCACCGAAGCGCAGTAGTTGCGATTTGGTCGCGGGATCTGCATATCTCTGATATCAGGTGAGCGCATAGGCGCTGGAGCGACCGATTCAGAGTCGGTGCTGGACAGGGCTGGTATGTGTTTCTTCTCAGCTTGAGGATACGCTCCCAAACCTGTGGGCTTCATCTCGTGCTGGCGACGCATCCCAGTAGCGGGAGCGCTGTCGTCGGGCTGGGAGGTATCGTTGTGCTTATCGGAGTGATTGTACGGGTCACGCGGCCCAGGGTCGGTTGGGTGCGCCTTCTTGGACGTAGTGTTGGACTCCGACTGGACGTGCTTCTGGTTGTCCTCTTCCTCGTCCGGCTTGTTCGATGGCACAATCTCGGAGCTCTTCTCCGAAGCATCGTCGTTGGAATGCTGCGCTGGTGGATCATGGACGATCCAAGAGCTGGTGCCGTGCTGGTCCTGGACCTTCCTAGAGCCGGCTGTCCTCTGAAGTTGTGGGTAGTTCTTCAGGGGCTCAGGGTTCACCGCAAAATCACGCCAAGCGACAACACGCCCACTGTTTTTCGCTGATTGGGTCCCAGATGTGGTGTTCTCAGACCGCTGCAAGGCAGGTTGATGGTGTGTATTCAGAGGCTGCGGCTTCACAACTCGTGAGAAGCTGTCATTTGGACGAGGCTTAGGATGCGCGGCTGGAGACGGATCCCTCCGGATCGCGGAAACAAACTCGTGCGGATAGAGCAGACGGCCACTGTCCATGGCGGTTCCCACCTTTGGCGGAGCACCTGTTGAACCATCATAAGCAGAGGCTTCCTTGTCCGCACGTTGATAGACTTACGGGGCGTCTCAGCATGTCCTCCGGGCATCAGCCGACGCAGTCTCGCAGGATCATTTGCCGTCGTCGTCCACTGCTTCAGAGGAACCTTCTTGTTCTTGGGTTCCACGGGAGTGTCGGAATACCGGGGCTCGATGCTCTCCGTCTGCGTGTCAAGGCTGTGCCCGTCAGGAGCCATGATATCTTGCTCGCTCTCTTCCTCGTTGCCTTGGGGCTGATGCTTGTGCCACTGGTGAGGGGGAACCCCTGGGATCGGAAGAATCTTTCTAGACATTAGGTCTCAAGATCGATGATTAAACGCAATATAACGCAAAACAAGAGACCTAGCCTGCGCCCAGGAAGTCAGGGTCAGTTACAGATGGATGTAAGATCAAGAGCGAGGGCAATTAGGTCTCTTGGCGGCACCAGATCAAGGCCGTGACAATCTCTGTCAGCTTGGACTCGAGAAAGCCGCACTTACCTGTCGGACCTGGATAAGATCGACAGTCGCCGTGCCGAGATTCAAGGTTCGAAGCGGACAGTCTTTGACAGCTAAACGGAGCCGCGAAGTAAGCTATAGGTAAGGTGCTGCCTGCTGAACTGGTCCAAAAAGTCACTTCCGTTATGCTCTGATTTAGAAGAAGGTGGGAGGGAAAGGAAGCGCAGAGGTAGAGGTTGATAGATGTTGGTGGATGGTGGGAAGTGACCGTTTGATGAGTAAAGGGCCGAGAAGGTACGGTAACGAGAAAGTGAATGGGAAAGAACTCGGTGGAAGGTGAAGTCGAGACTGGAAGGTGAAACAGCAGCCACAACCGTCTCGAACTCAGGAAACTTCTAATGGGCGTTGTACGTCGCTCGGGGGAGAAAGAGAAGGAACGAAGGGGTCGGGAGGAGGACTTACATTGGCAAAGGTTCAAGTTTAAGACGGCTCGTCAGGCGTCGAACTGCCTAGGACGTATCTCTTTGCATGGCCGGGGGTTTGGTTCCTTAGCGGGGCTTGAGTGCAAACATGTTTTGTTGCGCAAAGATGATCTCTCCCATCTCTAGTCTCCTGCTCTTTGACATCGCACACTCTTTCACCTCGAACTCATTAGCGAAATATCCCACATCCCATCGTCTCCGCCTCATCTAGTTCACTCAACATGCAAAACGTCCAGCCCTCAAGGACAGAGAGCCTCCGCCTTATCTTACCTTGGTGCATATAACTAGCACTGGTCTGAATGATGTTGATAGCTAACGAGGTGAGGTCCAGGTAAATGCATCTTCCCTGCCGCCAGGGTGCACTGCACAACAACCTCCAACGCCCCTAATCTTCAACAACATGACTTGGGACTCCCCCATGTCTCGCAACCCCAATGCAAGCACCAGAGCCGTTGTTTCACCACTCGTCAGGGCGGGATGGTCAAGGGCAATGGTCACCAGATACCCGCGTCACTTTTTCTTTCTCATATCCGCTTGATGTGCAACTAGACAACACTAGACAGAGGCCCTCTTCCACTGAGAAGGGTCGGTTCTGAGGACAACGAAGGGAGTTCGTTCAGACTTGAACGCGGAGTGAAGCCCTTGATCATGGCCAACGACAAGGCGACAGCTCTCCAGCCACTCTGCTGCAGATGCTGCCGGAGAACTTGTTTTCACTCTCCTTCGGGACGGTGGGGAGGGAACTGGTGATCCGCTGCTGTTTCTTCTTCGTGCCATTCACCCTCTGGCATCTGCAAAGACGGCGTCGTCATATGCATCGGCTCGACGCCCGATCGAGAGCTAGACACGATCTCTCAAACCCTCGTAACGACAGCCACATCTGAACCTCTCACGCTGCTCACACCAACAGACAGAGACGAGACGTTGCATGGTGGTGCCAATGACCTTCGCCAATTGCGACCGCGTTGAACAGGCGGACGCACTCGCGCCCGTTATGCTCAAACTGGCCATACTTGGTCCGGCGCAGCTCACAGTGCATCAAGGGACTACAGCCTGACGGATCCCTGGACACGAAAAGCAAAAAGGCCACCATGTCGTCGCGCAAAAGGACGCGACCGCGATGCGATTCGAACGCACAATCTCCAGAGGTTTGAGGCGTTCACCGAAATCTGGCGCCTTAGCCATTAGGCCACGCGGCCGAACTGTTATTCCGATGCCTAATCGCGTATCTGAAACTGTGCCCCAACGACGGAGAGTGGATAAGGTCACTCTCGACCCCTGTGACTCTTCTGGGGACTTCTCGACTTCCATCGGCCAGGAGGGGTTGTATTTGGGGGCTTTTTTCTCTGTGTATACCTAAGGTAGTATAAGATGCTGCTTGGCCTGCAGCTAGCACGATCCGAAAACCAGGACGCGGTGTTGGACGTCGCGAATTCCGGCATAACCGTGGATCGCGGAGCTAGTGCGCCGTTCCAGTTTGGGGAAGCGACGGCTCGACGGGAGGCTTCGACCACGATCCCGGACAAGGCACACCCTTCGGGCGCGGAACCGCTGCCACGGTCTAAGGAAAGTCGTTCGGGTGGCCAATCAGTGTCGTGTGATTTGCTTTCCAAGTGGGAGCTGGGTGGCATTCTGGTCGCATCGAGTGTCCAATTTCACGGAGCCTCTTCCGTGACACGGTGACAACCCCTATGCGCCTCTTCTGGGTCCAACTGCGGTGCCTCGTTGCTTGAAACCGGGTTCCTGGCTTTTTTAGCAGCCTTGCGAGAATTGAACGATATTGTCCAGGCATCTCCCGTCCTCAGACGCGACAGTAGTGGATTGAGTTACCGAAAGGCCTCGACAACCTGGCTTGACAAGGTTTGTTCCAGAGACTCCGGAAGGTGTCGTCTTGGCAGCAGGTCTAATGCAGGTTCATGGAAGCCATCCTAAGCGTAACTACGCCGATCTCACTCCTCTGCTCCGGATGCTCCCCCACCGTTACATCCTGGACAAGGGCGAACAGACATGGCGGATAGCCCTGTCCGGATTCCGTCCTGTCGGGG
>Ga0209127_100823_pt1 | contig 10468 bp, 7 predicted proteins | sample LakSupMetagenome_FD_187469 | JGI IMG/M metagenome (GOLD analysis project Ga0209127, IMG submission 187469) | Freshwater microbial communities from Lake Superior, Canada - Sta WM archaea (SPAdes) (version 2) | ecosystem: Environmental > Aquatic > Freshwater > Lake | place: Lake Superior, Canada...
CCAAAGGTTCGGACCGGCTGCATCACATGGTGAGTAAAGCCCCGGGACCGCTGCACCGACCTTGCAGCCAACAAGTCGTATATGCTAACGTCTGTGCGCGGTCAGCAAGTGAGTCTTTTGTCTCCTTGTCTCTTCCTTCATCCGTCACCGGTCGATATCCTGCAGTCTGTTTATTATCAGTCCCACCTGAGCACTGAGCTGACCACGTTCACGACAGGATCCGGAGAGTAAAGTGTGGAGAGGAGAAGCCGGCGTGTGTCCGGTGCACGTCAACCGGACGCACCTGCGATGGCTACGACAAGGGAGTTCCACCTCGAAATAGGACTCTAGAGTTCCAGCGTAGCGCCGAGACGGCCAAACTAGAGTTCATCAAGGCCTATCAATGGAACGAGTCCCTCCGGTCCATGCGACCCATCGCAGCCGACATCGACGGCACCGACGCAGAGAAGAGGTTTTTTCGTCGGTTTCGTTCCCTAGCCACAGACGGGCTTACCAACCACGTCTGCAACTTCACAGCCTTCTGGAGCCGCGTCACCCCTCACATAAGTCACCAGGACGATGCGGTCAAACACGCCGTCATCGCTCTCGGAGCCGCCAACGAAATCTTCCAGCTTTCTCGCCAGGAACAGCACGCCGAGAAGAGGTCCTCCGCCGACATCCATACAGGATCCTCTGACGAGTTCACGCACGAGGATCTTGAGGTCTTCACCATCCAGCAGTACAACAAGTCCATCTCGAAGCTGCAGCGACATGTTGGATCTTCGTCTCCTGAAAGCATCCACGTCACGCTGATCTGCTGTCTCGCTTTCATCTGCCTCGAGACCCTGCGTGGCCACCACTATGCCGCCGTGACGCACCTGATCAACGGCCTCAACATCCTGCAGATGTTACCCCTAGAAGAGTTCAACTTCCTCGCGGATTTGAATGATGAAAAGGACCCAAGCGGGCCACGAGCACCGGCATACACAGTAACCGAGTGCGACATGCGAGATATCATCGAACTCTTCGGCCGACTTGAGGTCAGCGCCTGCTTCTTTGCCTCGGGGCTGAGGCCAATAGTCGCCGAACGCGGCTACGCTCTCCGGACATTCGACGACGGCACTGCCTCCGAGTACCCTTCCCACTACTATGACTGTCGCCAGGCACACCGAGCATACAGCTACTTCCTCCGTGACGTGCTCGCTCGACTGTACGAGACCAGCCAAGAAACGCCCGATTCCCCGTTCTGGTCCGATCCAAGGCAGCAGCGACAGCAGGAATGCCTCCTGCTCCGCGCAGCGAGACTGGACGTCCTCATGCAGAGGTTCCTATCCAGCCACTACGCACCAGCGCCAGACACAGACGAGCACTACTGCGTATACCTCGACCTCCTGCACTTCCGGACCGCGCAGACGCTCCTCGCCGGAATGGACGAGCGCCCCTCCGGCCACGGCTACGGCTGCGGCCTCGGCTACCACTCCCACTACGACTACCCTTCCTCACCATCGGGCTCGAGCTCCTCGTCCGCCTACTCCCGCGGGACCACACCGTCACGATTTTCCACCTCCCCTCTCCCTCCACAGCACGCCAGTCTCCCCGTCCGGCAACCCGACCCGCGAGCCTTACAGTCAGACCTCCTCAACATCGCCTCCCTTCTCAACGCCTCCCGCACAGCGAAGACCATGCGCCACTCCTCGAAGCGCCGCATCTTCTTCAACGACGCCGGGACAGTGGGACCCGTCTACCTCGTCGCCGTAACGGCGGCCGACCCTTCCATCCGCTCGCGGGCTCTTCAAGTCCTGGCGGACACGGCCGGTCTGGGCGGCGGGGGCGACTGCTCGGGCTTCTTCTGGGACGGCACCGGGCTGCGGCAGAGGCTGGGCCTGGGGGTCGACCCGATGCTTGTTGGCGCGCCGGCCTCCTGGCATAGCGGGATGGGCGACACGGGAGGAATCGATGTCATGGGGGCTCCGCCGCTCGTGCTGCATGCGCTGAATCGGTTGGAGGGTCTGAGAGTTGACATGTGACGAGTGGCGGGTGTGCTGTACAACATTGGTTCAAGCGGGCTGCGTCTTGTTGCTTTGGTTGGGTCTGCTTAGGCTAGGAGTTCTTTTCATGGAATGGGTCTGCTCTTGGTGGATTTAGCGAGTTTGGTGGTTGGTTACTGTACGAATCTTACGAACTCACGCTGGTGGATGGAGACGACGTGTCCGATGACGGACCGTACGAGTCGGTCTCTCACATGCAGGGACCTGCAGCTTGGTGGCGGTGTTCGGGTGCATAACAGGATAGTAGGGAGATTCGAAATGTGACAGACGAGTTACATCTACATCACTTGGCAACCGCGGCAATGCAATCGTCTTATTCAGCGTAACAAGGCCGAGCTGCTGTGGAACACAACCCATTCAGCATATCCGGTACGGGGCGAGGTACAGCATCTGCCTGCAGCGAAATTATGTACCGACCCAGCTCTTTTACATCGGCTGACCCCATTGTAACGCAGAAGGTGCCCTCGCCGCTGGGGCTTTAGCTGATAGCTTCACCGTAACTTGATCCTTTCGCAGTAATGCAAACGCCGGGAGGTAGGCCGGTCGGGCAGTCGGGCGATCGGCATCCCGAGCTCAAGTCCGGATTATACCTCTCTGCCACCAACAATCGCACCTTGTTTCGACTGTAACACAGCTAAGGGCATTTGAATCTTCGAGGTTTACCGCAAAGCGACCTCAGGAAAACACAGCACAGAAGTAAGATATGTGTTGTGGCTCTGCTTTCCAATCTAGGGTGTAACAATACTACCGGTACTTAATCATAGGATCATTTGACGTGACCAATGTAGGCCATAGACGCGACCCCTATCCTCCAGTACACAATCTTTCCTAACAATTCCTCCTCAACTCAACAACCACTCCCATGTCCCCCAATCCCCCGTTTAACATTCTAAACCCCGACCAACACCCCAACCCCCCGCACAACCGCGCTTCCCAACTCAATAACCAGCACCGCCGCCTTGACACCCCAGACAACCGCCAGAAAACACCCCAGCACAAACACCAGCGCGAGGGCATACACCCCGCAGTCCTGCCACGTGCACTTCCCAGCCGAGAACCTCGCGCTGACGGGTGACCCGGCGTCGAACACGGGCGCCACCACATCCCAGTACGCCAGCAGCACCCGGACCACCAGACCGGCCATCCCCTTTCTCTCCCCCTCCGGTGCGGCGGCGGTGCGGGAGCGGGCAGCGTGCGGGTCTCGGAGGGCGATCCGCCGCACGACGCTGTCATTCTTGCCCTCCTCGCCGGAACGACGACCGTCGACGTCTCCTCCTTCTCCGCCGCTGCCCGAAACCACCGACCCCGCGGTCGAGGTCGGAGAGGACGTCGTCGTCGTCGTCGTCTTCGTCTTGCTGGCAGCGCAGGCGGCGGACTTGTTGCGCTTATGCGACACGACGTGGACTATCCTCCCGGCCGTGGCGGCGTTGTACTGCGTCCCCATCACAGCCGTGCGGCCTGCTTCTGTCGCCGGCTTGCGGGGGCTGGACGGGTGTTGGGGGGGTGACTTTGGCCTCCTGGAAGGGGTCGGCTGTCTCTCCGGGCTGCTGGAGTTGGTGCTCGAAGGGTTCAGGAGCGGATGAGGAGGAGGCATGGACCGGTGCTTCGGCACCGATGACTGATAGATAGACGTGTATGTGAGCGACGCAGTGGTGGTGACCTCCTTGTTCGCGCCGCTGGTGTAAGTCCCTGTGGCCGGCGTCATGAACGCCTCCCTGTTGTGCGGGCCATTGGCGGAGTGCGGGCGAGACACGCGCCGATATAGCCTCTCGCACCGCTCCCGCGTCGCCGCCAGCTGGGGTGCCGACGTGGTGGGTATGGTCGGTTCCTGTGCGGCGCGGATGAGGGCCGTCTTCGCTGGGACGGAGAGACCGCCTCCGCTGTGAGTGGATAGATGTACGGGGTATGACATAGTATCGCTGACTGGTCCAAGTCCTGTGCCGTGCGGGACCATGGCTGTTGTTGCAGGCTCGGGTTCGACGCAGAGATCTGCCGGTGCCGTTGACATCCTCTGTTGCTGTTGGCGAGTTGGGGGGATATCGAGACTCGGCCAGACATTCGGCGGCAGCCGGGGCGGGGAAGCCAGCAGATCGAAACTGGGCTGGGTCGTCTGCTGGGCGGAGATCGACGCCACCGTCAATGTTGTCGGTGGCCGCTTGCCCGTCTCCGCCTCGGGCTCGCCGTTGAGCAGCTCGGTTGTCGAGACTCGAGTCACTCGATCGTCGCTGCGGTGCCTGCCGCGATTTTGAACCCGCATCCGCTCTAGCTGGAGCTTCGTAGCGGCTTCCGTCGCCGATATCCGAATCACTCGATCGTCTTTGCAGGCCATGCCTTCTGTTAGTCCGTCTGAGCGTGGCCTTTGGTCCAGGCCTCGTGTCTGCACCAGCAGACGCGGATCGTAACCAGTAATGGTGGTGGTGGGTATGTAGACAGATCTGCGTGGCACCTTGCCTGTCCCCTCCGCCGGTGGCGAGCTCCGCCTTGTCTCGATCACGCCTGTGCGAGGCGACGGAGGCGAGTTCTCCCTGCTGATTCCGGTTGCTGAGCACTCGTTCCCCGTATCTTGTCCGAAGTTTGCCATGTCGTTCATCAGCTCCTGGGCCCAGCCGGATGTCGCGGGCTTCTTTGTCTGCGGTGCGATGCCGACGTCGATGAGGTTGACGGACGGTCCTTTGACCTCTGGTTTCGGCGTCACGCTCGTATCCTTCTGGGTCGGACCCAGGCGGAGTGGTATCCACGGTGCCCGGTGGATGTGCTCGGTCTTCTGCTGTGGCTCTGTGGCTACCTTTGCGGCTTGGTGCTGATCGCTGTCGAGGCTCTTGCTGCGCCGGGTGGCTAGGCTTGACGGGTGGTCCACGAACCACACCCTCCGGGTCCCTAGGTGAGCGAAGTCCCTGACGGCCACGTCTGGCGGCGAGCCCATCGGGGTCTTGTCCATGTTTGGGTGACTGCCGAAGTGACTGTTCTCGTCCTGACCTACTTTTTTTGGAGTTGCCGGGCTCATCATCGCTTGGTCTCGGATGTGCCGATGGTGGTATCTCGCTCCGTCTAGGCCGATCCTTGTCCCTAAAAAAGATCCCTGGTTGTTTGATGAGCTTGGGAAACTGTTCGGTACGACACTACCTGGAATCGTGAGCTTCAGCGGCGGCGGCTTCTGCTTGTCCTTTGGCGGCGGAACTGGCTTCCGCGATATGCTGCCGCGCCCACTGGTAGACGAGCCAGGAGACCCAGCTCCTGCACTTGGCGCAGGTTCAGAGGCCCTTCCAACGTCCTCTGGGGTTGATGACTTGGGCCCTATACCATAGAGGGCGGCGGCCCTTGAGTACCTGGGGTCACCCCCTGGATGCGGCGTGTGTATGACGGTGTCGGAAGATTCCTGGGCGACGATGTCTGGTCGGTCCTGGGGAGTGCTTGCGGCCGTCTGCAGCTCAGCCGGTGTCGATACAGCGCGTTGCTCGTCCCAGCGAAGAACCTTTTGAAAAACCTGAGGAGGTACAATTGCTCCGTCAGATGCTGATGCCCGTTAGTAGGTGAAAACAATTAGGGATGGGATGGTGCTACGAACTCGAACGTGGAGTCCTGCTCCTTGTCGATGCATCAGCGATGGGGCTGAGATCGGGTTCCGCTACCGAAGACCACTGGTTCTTGTCTTTGCGCCATCTCACGCGCTGCTGGAAGGTGCGGATTGGGTCCTTCTTCCGCTGGATCTTGTCGAGCCTCTCCTGTTCCGTCCGCAGTCGCTCCAGACTGGCTTCCTCGGTGTCGCGCGTCCTGGCTGCATGTTCATATGCGGCTCGGAAATTGGACATGCTCTCCGTGTACCCCTTAGGCTCGGGGGCAGACATCATCGTGCGGTCGGTGGGCGAGCTGCTCGTGGGCGTCAGGACATCCATGACGCCTGTGTGAGGGTTGATGCCCTGGACTCCAAGGAAGTCGCTGCTTTCCTTGAGGCTCCGGCGAAGGCGACGAGCTTCTCTCTTTGCGTCGAAGGCTGTAACCAGTTTTTGTATGGTGTTCTCGGTGCCGGGTCCACGGTCTAGAGGTTGTTGAGAGATAGTCGATGTGACGACGTCCGTGTCTGTGTGAGTCGCCTTATTAACGTTGATGAGTATGCTGTCCTGTTGTCTGCTCCGCTCTCCAAGGCGCTGTCGATGTGATGCCGGCCTCTTGGGACTGCTCCTGATCGGCTGGGACTGCACCCTCAGGGGCGTCTGACGTTTTGAGGGGCGATCCTTCGTTGTCTGCGTTGGTCTCGGGAGTTCGAGAGCGGGATTCCACCCATTGGAGACTATGCTATCGGAGCCGTGTTTCTGCCCGAGGCCAGGTCTCTGCTGGGGTTCAGCATGTCCCGACTGCTGCTGCTCCCAGAATCCTTGATCGCGCAGTGTTCCACTACGTTCTGGACGATGGCTGGGCAGGAACTTCGTGAAGAAGCCCGTAACGGACGAGGATCGTTTGCGTCTGCCAGTTTTGCCAGCGTCTTGGCTGGTGTCGTCTTTGGGATCGAAGACGGGTTCCTGCGTGGAAGGTGGAGGGCCAGGGGGGTTCGGCCGGCTATGAAGGGAGTGTTGACGAGCCATATTTCTAGTCGGTGGATGGCCTGACTTCAATGACCTGGATTAACCTGAATGATGATGCTTACAATCGCTGCTCGTCGGCGGCATCACTCTCCAGGAGCCCCAGATCCGCTTGTACGCTCGAGTTCTTGCCGTGAGACACATGAGTGAGGGCAAGGCCGCACAAACTCCAGCTGTGATTTCATGTACTTCTGTAAGTCTGTCTTAATGTGTCCGTCATAGAAGGAAGCGCCCGCCAAGTCGGAAGCTGTCAGCCTCACGTTCAATCTCGTTGGAGGTGCAAGTGGGGAGGTACGCGCAGGTATTGGCAGCAGTGACGGTTGGTGATTGTTTGTTGGGGTGGGAAGGGCACCTATCTCCAGATCGATAATCTATCACAGGGCCGCTCCGTCCCAACTACGGAAATATATGCATGCCAATCTGTGCTTCCGATCCGGGGAACTGTGGCCCTGCTGCATGTAATATACGAGATCGAAACTCTAAAACGCCTGGAGATGCTTCCCATGATGTCCCTATGCCATCATACACGCCGTGTCCCCCACTGTACTCGGAGGTCTTGACCGGCTTATGGATGGCCTTCCCGTCAACTCCGAGAAATGAAGGCAAAGTTAAGTCCTGTTCCGTTGCCGTCTTTGCGGAAGAATATGTAGGTCCGGGCCGCACCTGTTATCGATATGAGGAAACACCTTGTCACAGGTGGATTGTTTCAAGAGAGTGCTATCACTGTCATTACTCCTGACGCCACTCAGTAGCATCCGCTCTCACGATGTGAGGTCGACATCCTCAAGCCCAGCGTGAAGGGAACCGTTCCCCTGAGTATCGGTTCGGCCGCGCAAAGGGATTTGATGGCTGCGGCTGTTCTAGCTGTCCGAACTGTGCCGTAGCTCTCCGGTTCTCCTTCACAGGACTGCTCTGTCGGACCATTCTGTCCGCGAGATGTCTTTGCTCGAGGGCTGCCATTTCCCGTGAGTTCCGCGGGGACGACACCTCCGGGCCCTTCAAGTCGCCTAGACTGGTGGCCTTCTTAAGCGGTGAGAGCGAATGCGTGTAGACCCCCATACTGCCCCCAAAGTTGGTGCTGCCGGCCACGGAGCTAGGATTTCCCGGCTGAGCAGCAACTCCGGTAGAATAGGAAGGCGTAGAGCTCGGTGGGAGGCTCTGACGGCTTGCCGGTGACTGCAGCCGCCCCGATGTGAATGAGTCGGTGTACCTAGGCTTTGTGGCAGGAGTGAACAGGCTAGGGTTCATCACATTCCTGGCCTTGGGTTGCCCGCTGTAGTCCGGGTCGTAGTACTTTGCGTAGTTCTGGTTTGGGTGCGTCTGGAAGCCTCGCCGGATTATTGTGGTAGGCGTGCCAACCTGCACTTCTTCCTGCTGCGGACCCTCGTCGCCCATTGAGACCTGGGTCGCCACCTCCCGTACCACTGGATGAAGCCTTGGGTGAACAAACTTGGTGTCGTACTCGTGCAGGACTTCTCTCTGGATGATGGATGTGTCCTTAGCCTGCTGCGAGTACCGGGACTGTAGCAGAAAGAGCTGTACCGACAGCAAGACCTGCAGCAACAGGCAGTTGAAGACAGTCACGCTGGGTCGGGGATCCAGTGCCACCAGCGGCAAGAAAAGCATGTAGACGACCACGTGGACAGGGCTGAAGAATATAAGGAAGTGCAGGCACACTGGCAACGGATCCCAGACAGAGATCTCCCACACATCGCGCGTCTTATCAGGATGTGCGCGGGATTCTGCGGACTCAGAGGCCAGCATGTCTGAAAGAAAGCGTAAAGGCGAGGACGAGGCGGGCGAGGAGTCGACTCTGACGCGATGAGCCGAGGGTGTGGACGGTCCAGCCTTCTCGACGTTGGTCTCGAATAATCGGTAGTGACGGGATCGCGTGAAGGCGTAGAAGGCGTTAAAGGCCGAGCCAGAGACGAGAATCCATACCAACGGATAGATCTGTTGTTTATCCTGGTCAGCTAAGGGTTACCGTCAAATTGCTCTGCACTGCAGTACACGGTACAACATACGAAAAAGCTGCCCCAGCCGCTTCCGCTGGGTTCGCCAAAGACATCGTCGCTCTTCGATGACCGACCCGAGTTTGCTCTTGCAATTAAGAAGAGGAAGTTCGCAGCCAGGCCCAGTTGAGTGCCGACCTGTTTCGAATCCCAGTCGCGAGTCTCCATCTCTTCCGACACCCAGAGTAGGAAGTCATAGACGTCCAGCCAGGCCTTGACCCGCTCCATGAGAGGCTGCCGCCTGACTATTCGTTGCGGTCGCGGCATCGTGAAAAGCTCGGCAAGATAAACCTAGACGGAGAATGACATGGCAGTGGGCGACGACGCTGATAATGTCCAGCCCAGGAGCTTAGAACAGCAAGACGTGCAACCCGCAGTTTCGCGCAGTGAAAGCACGTCGGCGTGGTCGTCTTTGTTTACTTGGACGACGGTGGCCGGAAACTGTCTAGTGAACCTTCAAAAAAACAAACAGCTTGCGGCGTCGACATGGCTCCAACACCAATTATGACAGGGGTGCAAGTGTTTGGTCTCAGCTTCCAGCGCTAAAAGTTACGGTGGAGACGTCTGATAGCGGGGCTCCGTCATGGCGCATCGCTGCAGGTGCCCGGGCTTCGGCTCCAGAGATGGCTTGCGTGCCCTTGACGAGAAGCATCGTCCTTATTATTCGCAGCCCTTGTATCATCTCTGCGGTTCTGCGCTGCGTCTCCTTCCTGCCTCTACACGATGTCTACAAGTACGGCAGACTACAAAGACAGGCAATTCCTTGCTGTGATCGGTGACGAAGTAAGGATTGCCTGGGAGGGGACGAGATACTTCACTGCTGGGAACTGACATGGGACCTAGGACTCGGTCACTGGTCTACTGCTCGCGGGCATCGGTGTACGTCTATATTCAGTTCCATTCCCGTGGCACTGTTACTGACCGTTGCTAATAGCATGTCACTCCACCGCCCGACTCGCAGAAGAACTTCCTAGTGGTCGACAACAAGACGGACAACGCGACGATCGAAGCGACCTTTGAGAGGTTCACCACGGAACGGAAGGACATTGGCATCGTGCTGATCAACCAGCATGTAAGTTTGGAAAACGCTCATCACGAGGGAGAAGTGCTGCGCTGACGCCCAGCCATCTCAGGTCGCAGACAGGATACGGCACCGCATCGATACCTATACCGCAGCCTTCCCGACCATCCTAGAGATACCCAGCAAAGACCATCCATACGACCCCGAGAAAGACAGCGTGCTACGGAGGGTGCGCCGTCTATTTGGAGAGTAGCGGCGGAACTTGGAAGATGGGCGGCGCTTAAGGGTTCCAGGACCCAGGTGCAGAGCATATCACTACTGGCATCGGGGGGTTGAGTTACGGGATACCTAGGTAGAAGCAAGCACGAGGGATATTCAGTTGCGGTGATAAATGCATCCTGTGTGTGTGTGTGTGGGATTCGCCCATTGATACCACCGCCAGCCTTGAGACTTGCTTAGGTATGCTCCCTATTCCTAATCGTCACCGGAATGAAAACGATGCAAACGCCTGCAGAACGGCCGACACAAGACAGCAAACGTTGGAAAGGCATCATAGGGGACGCGAACACCCGCCTGTGATAATATGCCAGAATGCACAAGGTCAAACTCAGGAGCCCCCTCTTCTCCTTCATGTACTCAAGAACTACAACGCACGATGCTTAAAGATCGAAAATACCAAGCGACTCCTTACGGCTAAAGACAACCGTGGCGGTGAGGCATGTGATGTGTTCGTCGTCCTTGGTGTACACATCGGCATTAACGGTGTACTTGCCCTGATGTCAAATGTTGTCAGTTATTGCCCGCCGCCCTATCACCCTACCCAGACAGACA
>Ga0209127_100824_pt1 | contig 10457 bp, 10 predicted proteins | sample LakSupMetagenome_FD_187469 | JGI IMG/M metagenome (GOLD analysis project Ga0209127, IMG submission 187469) | Freshwater microbial communities from Lake Superior, Canada - Sta WM archaea (SPAdes) (version 2) | ecosystem: Environmental > Aquatic > Freshwater > Lake | place: Lake Superior, Canada...
CACCTGGTTTAGACAGCTCGTCAGTTACTGCCTCCTCAACGGCATGGGGCAAACCATTTCCATGTGCTTCATGCGTCTCAACCGGTGATGCGGTATTCGTTCTACTATGGGCGTGATGGACATGTCTGTGGATTGTGTGACTGGCGGCAAGATGCGGGAAGACGGCAAGGATGAACAAGACCAGCGCAACGGACATGGTCCGTCTGGTACTGGAAGCCGCCATCTTGGTGACCGTTGTCATGGTATTTGGAGAATACGGTTGTAAGTCTGGTGAACAAGGGACACGACCAGAAGACTGCCATACAACTCGTATAAGCAGTCTTCTGAAAGCCCACCACGTTGCCGTAGCGAAGAAAGGGGCTGCATTGACATCACCCCAGGGTTCCAGACTACGGCTCACTGGCACGTAGCTGTTACCAGGTGCACTGCTGTCCATCGACCGTTGCCCTGCAGGTTGCGGATTGTCTCGGGAAGTATGGCCATACCTAGTTAGAACCACGATATCTGAATTCCAGAGGTCGATACCAAGGGCCCGGAACACGGTCGTTAAGGGTCGATAGGAGGGTTAACTGAGACTAGGGTTGAGATATTGGCTATTAGGAATGCGGGAGGGCGAAGTGCCACGAGATGAGGTATCCGGTAGGGAGGAATGCAGTTTGTTGTCAAGGGAACAAGTGACGCAATTCTCTCGGTTGAGAGAGAGAGCAATGCGTCGCGCCGAGGCGGAGTGAGGAGCGACGTTGGAGCAACCTGGAACTCCGAGACCAGGAGCTTCCCTTCTACATAACATGAGAAGGAAGAGAAGGAAGGTCCGCTCTTGGAGTTATGCATGCGCATCTGAGCAGCAGCAGCAGTCGGGCCATCAGCTCTTGTCGACTACCCTCGCAAGCTTGGGATCTCCACTCTTTGTCTTCATTGTCTCCATTCTCCAAGAGCCACCGATTTCAGCTTCAACATATCGACGTCGCAGTGCCTGATTGTTTCCTCAGGATGGTGCTGCCAAATATCAATGCCCAATCAAAGAGTACTTGAGGTCAGGGGGATCTCTCTTCATCATCCCTATGGTGATCGTAAAGGGATAATGACGCAGATGTAGAGTTTAATTCTAGACATAGTAGATGTCCCGGTCGCAGCTATTGTTCATCCCTCGGTGGGGCGACTCTACTTTGCAGGGCTTCACGTAAATGATGCTGAGCGGGGGATATAGACAGGGAGGACCGAAGAAAGGCGTAGAGGTGACAAAGTAAGGCATAGCCTGTACTCATACATGTGATGCGTCATACTAGCCTTCCACGTTGATAGTCTTGACACGCTTTGGTTTCGCCTCTAGACCCGTGGTCCTGGCCTTCTTGGATCGCACTGGAGGTACTATCTCTGGTTCCGAACCACTCATTGACTCGTTGCGCGAAGCCACGGCCGGGTTGAGTCCTCTCTCCAAGCCGGTCATCTTCGCCTTCCGGGGGCGTCTCCTATTGAAGCCCGGGGGTGTTATGCTCGTCCTCGAGTTGTTGATCATCCGGTTGCTGTCGCTCTCGCGACACTGGGTACCCCTCTCTAAGCCCGTGATCCTCTTCTTCAACGGTCGCACTCTTTCACTTGTCGGAATCGCCCCTGGATCAGAGACGGGAGTTTCTGACCCTGTCCTTGTCTTGGGTATGCTGGCCGGCTCATGACCAACTGCGACAGATTCGAGACGTTTGCTTGCCCTCTCGAGACCTGTAATCCTGACCTTCACCGGAGGCTTCGCATCCACAGCGACGTTGACAGGCTTCGCCCTGTGTATTGTCGCCTGTACCGCAGCCTTCTCGAGACCTGTCCGCACAGCATCGCCGGCTTTCCGCTTCGAGCGTTTGTGTTCCCTCGGCTCGGCATCTCCCGACCGCGTAGCCTCTTTGCGGCACCGCCTGAGCTCCTTCTCGGTCAGTGACCATGGCTTTGAGAGAACTTCGCCGTAGAATTCAGCCATTTTCTTCCAAAACTGGACTTCTTCCTCCGTGCATCGCAGATGCGAGATCTTGTAGACGCGGATCTGCTTGTTGTTCCGAAACACAGTAACGTGGCCTTTTACCAGCAAGATATCTCCGACATCAATATCCCCGTCGATGACTGGCTTGACCTCTTCCCGGGTTGTTGCATCTTCTGCAGAGTCTGTCTTGACTTTGTTGCCGGACTTGTCTTTGCCGTCAGCCGTTCCGTCGGCTGCGGTTGCTCCAATCGCGGCCAGATTGGCGTTTTGCTTCGGGACGTTGAGGAGGCACTCGATTGTCGCTCCGCTGCTGTCGTCAATCGTGTAGCTCCGTTTGCCGTAGAACTCGTCGATCGCGACAACGACGCCGGCGACCTGGACCCATTTGACGGGGTGGTTCAGGTGGAAATAAAGGTCCTGGCCTGTCGTCGGACACTCATCAGCATCGAGAGATGTGAACCGGGCACTATGCCGTAGAGACCTACCTTCAAAGCCTCTATGGCTCGTCAGGCCGTGGATGTCGCGCGCTCGGAAGCGACACCATTTCTCGATGGTCGGCGAAAGGTGGAAGCAGTACTGGGGGTAAATGACGTTGGGCGACTCGCCAGTCATGGCATGGCAGGCCGAGGTGCAATAATACGCAAATTTGAGTGAAATATGTGATGCAACACGAGCATGTCGCAATAAATCCGAATTATGGATGAAATACAGACACTCTGACGCGCCCGTCGCGTGCTAAATGTATGCAATCGCGGTTTAATTAACTAAGCTGACGAGCCCACCTGTGGAAAGTGAAAGTACTGCGGTTGCCCGGGTGATGCCTAAGCGCCGATCACATGTTACCGTATTCAACACCAGGATCACAAAATGGATTCACGAATAAGGTAACCATCACCAGCAATACCCCTGACGCTGACTCGCACAGTAATCGATATTGGGAAGCTGGAAAGTGTTCATTTGCATCGCTAACTCCAATATGGCCAGTCCTCAAAGCCAGCTTACGCCTAGCAAGCACCGCAATCGAAGCCAACGCCAAGCAGGTGACCAACGCCTTGCATAATCCATTTAAAAACAGGGCGTCATCAAGGCCATCCTACCGGTTCGCCTTGTTTCCCTCAGCTTTGCCCTTCGGCTTCTTCAGCCTCGCAGCAGCAGCCTGAAAAGCCTCCTCGTCCGGCTCGTCCTCCTCCATCGCCCTCTTCTTCCCCTTCCCCTTCGGCTTCGCGCCGTATTTCTCCGCTAGGTTATCCAGAAAACTGCCGCGACTCTCCTGCCTCTTGAGGATAATCGCAGCCAGATCCGCCTCCGAGTCCTTCTTGCTCTTCTTTCCCTTCCCACCAAACAGCTTGTCGTGCACGCCCAGCTCCTTCGCGTACTCCTCCGCCTCTTCCGCCTCGCCCCTGGCCTGCTTCACCCTCGCGTCCTTCGACTTCTGGCTCTCCTTGGTGTACTTCTTGAACGCCTCTACCTCACCATCAGCGATCGCCTCGTCAATGATCTGCCGAAACCGTTCGTCGTCCTCCAAGACGTTGCTCAGCATCACCGTCTCGTAGATGTAGTCCATGTTTCCCTTCGATTCGAGGTAGGCGTTCAGCACGTCATCCTTCTCCTCGTCCGAGCCCTTGTACTGCTTCGCAAACTTCTCGATCGCATCGTTGCTGATTGCTTCGCGGAATTGCTCGCGGTAGTAGTCGGACCAGCTGAAGCCGTCCGAGTCGACGATGGACTCGGAGGTCGAGCCGGTCTCGTCGTAGCGTTTGCGGCGGGCCGAGTCGGAGAGGACTGCGTAGGCGAACGCTATTCGTTGGAAAGCTTCGTGGGCTTGCGACTTTTTGTCTTCCGACACCTTGTCTGAAGCGCATGTTAGAAGGAAGTGGAAAGAGGTGGGTGGCTTGCAGGCTTCTTTGAGTACGTACCTGGATGATGCTTGAGCGCGGCTTTCCGGTATGCGGATTTGATCTGGTCCGCGGTGGCCGCCCGGTCTAGGCTGAGGACTTCGTACGGATCTATCGTAGGGGGCTCGCCGTCGGTGACGTCCTCGAAGGAAGACATCGTTGCGGTGTTGCTGCTTTTGTTTGCTTGGCTGGGCGTTGAATTGGTTAGACTGCCAGACGCGTCAAACGCGACAAGTTAAAGTGGTGGAGCTGTCCCTGCCACGAGTGTCTGACAGCTGCCCGACTGGTCTGACAGCTGCTTGAGTTTCGACCTTGAGGCTTCCATTGCGGCTCGATAATACACGGACAGGAGTGTGCCGTGTAACCTCACCAACGACTTTGTGTAATCCCTTGTGTTACCGCATATTCTTGCATGACATTGATCTGCAGCATATAGGGGTTCTTGTTGACTTGACTTCAAAAGTGTGAACTGCGCGTCACACGAGGTTTCCATTCCTCACCATCCCTGGAACAACAGCATCGTCCGTCAAGATGTCAGCTCCAGCAACAGACCACCAGGCGTTGATGCAACAAGCTCTAGAGTTAGCCAAGCAATCACCCCCAAAGCCCACAAACTTCAGAGTCGGTGCTCTGGTCGTCGACTATTCATCTAATAAAGTTCTGGCAACGGGCTACACCCTGGAGCTCCCTGGCAACACTCATGCCGAGCAATGCTGCTTCGTAAAGCTGGCCATGAAGCACGGAGTACCAGAGGAGCGACTGGCCGAAGTTTTGCCCTCGACCCTGGCGCTCTACACCACCATGGAGCCGTGCTCTTTCCGGCTGAGCGGAAATCTGCCCTGTGTCGAAAGAGTTCTCCGGCTCGGAAGCTGTATCAAGAAGGTTTACGTCGGCGTCCAAGAGCCCAAGAAGTTCGTCAGCGATAATACGGGCCAGAAGAGCTTAGCAGACGCCGGCATCGAGGTCATCCATGTCGGTGGTCTTGAGGAGGAGATACTGGAGGTCGCCACTGCTGGCCACGACGAGGCAGTTTAATCAGATCTCTCAAGATGTCTTGGCAACTATTTTGGAGGACATGCCCAGACCAGACTCAGATGGAGGCAGCATGGACTGCCTCGTCAAGAGGATGATACTTGACACATATCACATGTGTGACCGTCTAGAGCTCTGATGACGATCCGTCAGGGTGTTCATCATGGGGCCAATCTCTCTCCCTCTGTGTTATGCAGAGATGATTGAAGTCCAGAACGGCTTTGGACGGCGTGGGCAATACGAACGCTGACCCGACAAGGCGTCCAAGATTTAACTTCGTGCTGCCCCTAGATGCTGCACTCCTGGCCATCTGGTAGCCTGAGCTGCTTGGCATAAGCCGGAGTTTTACCTTGGGCCATGTAAGCCGGGCTCCGCGGGCTTTGCACACCTTGATACAAGACAACGCGTCACACTCTCCGCACCATATCTCCCACGAAGCGTTTATTCTCTTTCACACGTACAACTGTCCACAGACTGGCACAATATGCAATGCTGTCGTTGATCAAGAATCCATTATTTTTCATCGCGACAGGAGCCGGCCTTCTATTATTCGTCTTCATCTCGCCGGTGCTTTACGGCTTAGACCCATGCAGTGAGTAAACCACACAGGGTGTTGCATGTTGATATACAAGGAGTAGTTCTGCTAACATCCCTTCGATAGCTGACGGAATCTGCCTCACACACCCAGAGGCAAAGCGCCCGACACCTCCCAAAGTGCAGAGAGTCACGCAGAAATATGGCCCCTACACCGTTCCCGGCATGAATAAGGACGGCGGTATGATAGAGTTCGAGGACCGCTTCCCACTGCCCTGCTCCGACTGCTTCATCGCCTACATGCACGCGGGCCTTGAATATCCCGACGGATCCTATGCGAACGCCGACACCGGCATGTGGCTCCATCATCTAGTCGCGTTCAACCTGAACCGAACGGATACAACATGCCCTGAGATGGAGGAGCGCATTTTTGCCTCTGGCAACGAGAGGACCCCTATAGACTTGACTAAGGGCGGGTATGTAACTCGCACTACCAGACACCAGTGAGACAAGAGCTCATTGCTAACGAGAGAATAGAACGATCAATGTTGGATACTATGTCGGAACAGAGGACACCTTCGGCTCCCTGATCGAGCTGATGAACGAAGTCCCAGAAACAAGGGACGCCGTGGTCACAGTCGAATTCGAGTATTTGCCCGCACAGTCACACGAGTTCAGACCCGTGAAAACCGTGTGGCTCGACATTGACGGCGTCTGCGACGAAAACAGGGCGGAGGTGCCCCCGCCAGCCAACCTGACGACCTTCAGCCTCGGCATGGAGGACCACTGGACAATGGACTTGTCAGGCGAGGTTGTATCCTTCATGAACCACCTGCACGACGGCGGCTTGAACTTGCAGGTCATCAGAAACGGAAAGACGGCTTGCGACAGTGCGGCTCGCTACGGCGAGTCGACCGGGTTTGTGGACGCAAAGATGACGCATATCTCGTCCATGAGCGAGTGCCCGGATCTCACGGTGCAACGAGGCGAAAAGTGGTGGGTTAAGGCGAACTATGACTTTGTCAAGCACAGTCCGATGATGGAGGGATCGACGCCGGCGCCGGTAATGGGTATTGCTTTGCTGTATATTGTGGAGTGATGTTCAAGTTGCAAGCGGCAAGTTGCAGATGATTCACGGTGTTACGGTTACCAGTTGGTCAAGGGCACAGCACTTTGTTTTCAGCCCCAATTACTCTCTACCAAAGTTCGTGCTTTCGCGAATCAAAGAAGCGGATATTGATCCGTCTCCTGGGATAGCAGCATCGCCAAAGCGAGCTGCCATACAGGATGCCATCGTTGCCCTGTGGACCGACCAGCCGGAGTCGGACCCCCTGAACACCCGAGGTGTTCTTGATTACACAACCACACGAATAAGGACGGCTAGGCGCTGCCTCATGCCGTACAGGATGCCATCGTTGCCCTGCGGACAGGCTGTCCCAGCATTGGTGGTGACATGTGCCTGACCCCTTTCCACGCCCTCGCTCGGCGTAACCTTTACCTCCATCTCAAATCTTCGAACCTAGATCTTCTCCCCCTCGAGAATAGGCTTGGCCTCCGCACTCCTCCACCAGCCGCCCTCGGGGCCAGGGAAGCTGTAGTGCTCCATGCTCTCGGGCTTCATCTCGACACTGTACCCGGGCTCGGTAGGCGTCTGGTAGTACCCGTCCTTGATGACTGACGGATGGAGGAAGTGCTCGTGCAGATGGTCCACATACTCCAGCACCGACAGCTTGCCACTGACCACGACATAGTCGATCGTGCTCAGGTGCTGCGTGTACTCGGGCAGACCAACGCCGCCGCTGTGCGGCACGATGGGGACGTTGTACTTCTTCGCCATTAGCAGCACAGCCAGCACCTCGTTGACACCGCCCATGCGGCAGGCGTCGATCTGGCAGACATCGATCGCCCCGCTCATGAGGAGCTGCTTGAACACCACGCGGTTCTGGCACATCTCGCCGGTCGCGACCCCGATGCCGTACGGCTTGAGCGCGTCCCTCACCGCCTTGTGACCCAGGATGTCGTCCGGGCTGGTGGGCTCCTCGATGAACCACGGCCTGAACTCGGCCAGCTGCTTCATGTACTCGATCGCCTCTGGCACGCTCCACACCTGGTTGGCGTCCACCATGAGCACGTTCCCTTTATCATACCCGATCACGTCCCGCGCGATGGTCAGCCTCCTCCGGTCCTGCTCCACGCTGCTGCCGACCTTGAGCTTGAAGTGCTTATACCCCTTGCTCAGCGTCTCCTGCAGCAAGGCCTTCATCTTGGCCTCACCGTACCCCAGCCACCCGGCCGAGGTGGTGTAGGCGGGGACCGCCCTGCTGTTCTCGGCGTCCCTCAGCCTCTGGGCCTTGCCCGACTCGCTCTCCCGGAGCATGGCCACCGCCTCCTCGGGCGTGACGGCGTCGGTGATGTAGCGGAAGTCGATGCACCGCACGAACTCCTCGGGCGTCATCTCAGCGACGATGCGCCATACCGGCTTCCCCAGGACCTTGGCCCACAGGTCCCAGACGGCGTTGACGACGGCGCCCAGCGCAAGGTGGATGACGCCCTTTTCGGGGCCGATCCAGCGGAGCTGGCTGTCGTTGACGAGGTAGCGCCAGGTCTGGCCCCAGTTGGCGACGAGGGAGGAGAGGGTGCGCCCCTTGATCCGGTCGGCGACGTAGTTGATCGCCGCGCAGACGATGTCGTTGCCGCGGCCGATCGTGAAGGTCTGGTGACATTATTTGTTTAGCGGTGTGTGTGGGTGTGTGTGAGTGTGTGTGTGTGTGTGTAAGTTGGAGGTCTGAAGAAGCTCACCATGCCGTGACCGTTATATTCGGAGTCGGTCTGGAGGATGCAGTAGGCGGCCGAGTAGTCTCCGGCCGCGTTCATGGCGTCGGAGCCAGTCTTGTCGAGGGACGTCGGGAAGCGCACATCGCGCGTAGTCCAGCCGGTGATGGTGATCTCGGAGGGCATCGTGAATATCTGTGTAAGGGTATATATGCTAGACTGTACGGAAAGACCAATGACTATGAGAATGAACGCACCCGACTAGAAAATCTCAAGGGCATCTTTTACACTTATAAACGCACCGCAGAGCAACCCCACGATCTCCATCATTCATCCCCATGAGGGGTAATAGCTTGAGAAAGTGACGCTTGAGGGGCAATACTCCGAATTAGTGGATTGCCCCCCTGGGCGCTGGGCTAACAGTGCCTGGCTACGGCGATGCTGATTGATGGATAATTAGCGGCAGTCGGCCAATTTGGTGGTGGAGTCAATTTCACCGTCGGCGTCTGATTGCGGCCTCTTTGACATCTGCATGTCATAACGCCGCTAGGGACCGACTCCGGAAGACTTGTGCTGCTTGTGACATCTATGCGTAGGTGAGCGGTAACCTAGAGCATTCTGGGGAGACCAGGTTTGTAATTTCGATGACTTGAAGCTCAAAGACTGCTCCGTGCTCTGCGGAGAAGAAACGCGCAGGAGATGGGGACGAACGACCCGGAGGACATTGGTGGGAGAGTTGGACGTGTCGACTGCACGATAAGATGACCAGAAGAGCGTATGACTCGACAATGGGCAAGTCTTTGCTAGGTTCGGCAGTGAAAGCTGAGATCGCCTAGGTATGTACAACTGTAAATGCAAGATATCTTCGACTTCGGGCAAGGGCTCCAATGTCAAAAATCCAACCTCTTGCGACACGACGAACGTGATCATTGTCAGGACGAAGTGGAACATGGTGATCGCGGAGAATCTAGAGGAAGAGCACTGAGCAGACTTTCTCGAATCCACGGTGGCACCCGAGGAGCATGCACGGAAATGCAGCACCACTCACCCGTCACGGGCCATTCTCCGAAAGAGTCTCGAAACACACGGCCTTCTTACTGGACGTTCAAGCGCGAGATCATCGACGAACGGTGAACGCTTGAGCCAAGTGTCACTGATCGGAGGATGCACTTTCCAATTTGAATATAAGGGCTTATTGGTCTCGGCTAGAGGTGAGTGTGGAAGCAAGTACGCTGTTTGTTGTCTACTTGACGTGCGTGTAAGTGACCAAATAGGAAATCTGTATTTGTGTTATTGGACTATACGCAGGTCGAGGTGCCTGATCATAGCCCATCCAACCCAAATCAGACCCTTAAACCGAGTACCACGTCGATCATCCCTCGCTTCTGTTATGCTGAGACCACATTCAGCAATGCTTCTCTCAACGGTCCATGGCTCTGTCTCTCTTACCGGCGCCGTCACTGCTCCGGCCACACAGAAGATCTTCGAGAATCAACGTGTGGGATAGCTCGCGTGCTACATGGCCCAAGCCCCATGTCCTCCTTAAGTACGGCAGCAATAGTCAGAGGGCCACGCTCTACAATGCAGATTGTGTCTGAGTCCCTCTCCCTCTATCTGGGTCTTCGAAATCTTGGCAAGTCGATGGTGGCAGTGAGTAGTGACACTCCCTCGAAGTACGACAATCTCGGGCTGGACTTTACTCTCTATTCCACGGGGTCTCGGCTCGCCTGCTGCGGCGAGGCTTATGTTTCGGGACCGAGTGGAAGCTGATTCTCAAGACCGCCCTTGCGCTCGGTAAGGGCATGTCCTGAGAGACCTCACAGAGTGTACGAGTCGAATTTTAGCCGGATCTGATGAAAAGGCTCGCGAGGCAGAGATAGGAACCCTAACCCTAAGGCAAATGAGATGTGATTGAAGCTGATTTGCTCCGCATTTCGAGATGGACTGAGCTGGGCTGTCAGACCATCTGTCATTGTCAGACCACCTCTGTATCATGGCGCAAGAAGATCAGCCTCTCTGCTACGTAGTGATAAGAATCCGTTCATAGCTCATCCAACACAGGTTGATCTTGATGTCGACAATCTTTCTGACTGACTCGAAGTGGACGGCCAAACGGAAGTCGAGACCTGGAAGTCCACAGGCACATTCTCGACCGCGGCTAGCTTCGGCTACCATGTAAAGCTTACCCCGGATTGGCCGGTCTTTCAAATGTCGCGCGTCTCATTCGATGACGTCCATTGCGACTTGAAGCTCGGCTC
>Ga0209127_100825_pt1 | contig 10433 bp, 10 predicted proteins | sample LakSupMetagenome_FD_187469 | JGI IMG/M metagenome (GOLD analysis project Ga0209127, IMG submission 187469) | Freshwater microbial communities from Lake Superior, Canada - Sta WM archaea (SPAdes) (version 2) | ecosystem: Environmental > Aquatic > Freshwater > Lake | place: Lake Superior, Canada...
GAGTCTGGGATATAAGACACAAGCGGGCCGCATGAAGCAAGTGCTGGTGCTCTCCATGGTCTTCCTATGCTCCATCTACGTCACTCGTTTGCCCCCTAGAGGTCTTTTAGTTCGCCATGACTCGGCTCTCCCTACTGTCTGCGGCTTCTCTTCTCGCTGGGTCCGTAGTGGCTCAGCAGATGGGCAAGCTGACCCCTGAGGTCCACCCCCTACTGCCATCCTGGGAATGCACTGTAGCTGCAGGTTGCGTGCAGAAGAACACGTCCATTGTGCTCGACTCGGACTACCGCTGGACTCACACGGTCAATGGCTACGATAACTGCAAGTCCACTGGCCTCAACGCCACTCTCTGCCCGGATGCAAAGACGTGCTCGGCCAACTGTGCCTTGGAAGGGGTCGACTACAATGGCTACGGCATCTTCACTAACGGCAGCGAGCTGACTCTCACGCTTTTTGTCAACAAGACGGAGGGCACGAGTCTGTCTTCGCCCCGTGTCTATCTGTTGGAAAATGACACAACCTACGATATGTTCTCGCTGCTCAACAGGGAGTTGACCTTTGACGTGGACCTGAGCCAGCTGCCGTGTGGCACTAACGGCGCGCTGTACTTGAGCGAGATGTCCGCCACGGGAGGCCACAGCGACCTGAACCCTGCCGGAGCGACCTATGGCACGGGTTACTGCGACGCGCAGTGTCCCACTCCCGCGTTCATCAATGGCGAGGTAAGCCACCAACACAGGACAATGACTAGTTCCCCACGGCTGACATTGCACGTACTAGGCCAACATCGGCAACTATGGCGCCTGCTGCAACGAGATGGACATCTGGGAAGCCAACAGCGCCGCGACGGCCTTTACCCCGCACCCCTGCAACGTCACGGGGCTCTACAAATGCGCCGGCGCCCTGTGCGGCAACGCCGACAAGTACTCGTCCGTCTGCGACAAGGACGGCTGCGACTACAACGCCTACCGCCTCGGGCAGGTGGCCTTCTACCAGCCCAACGCGACCGTCGACACCTCCCGCCCCTTCACCGTGGTCACGCAGTTCCTGACGACCACCGGCAACGCCACGGGCGACCTCCGCGAGATCCGGAGGCTGTACGTCCAGGACGAGCGGATCATCGAGAACGCCATCGTCCAGGTGCCGGGCATCGACAAGGGGAACTCGCTGACCGACGAGTTCTGCGCGCAGGAGAAGAAGGCGTTCGGGGGCGTCAACGCCTTCGCGGCGCAGGGCGGGATGAGGGGCATGGGGGAGGCGCTGAGGAGGGGGATGGTGCTGGTCTTTAGCGTGTGGGACGACGCGGGGAGCTCGATGAAGTGGCTCGACGCTACGTTTCCCGATAACTCGGACCCGGCCAAGGATCCCGGCACGGGGAGGGGCCCGTGCAAGGCCGACGAGGGGAAGGCGGAGGATCTGGTGCGCACGGCGCCGTGGGCGAAGGTCAAGTTTTCGAATGTGAAGAGTGGGGAGATTGGGAGCACTTATAAGGGGAAGAATAAGGTCTCGTAGGGGATTGGATAGTGCTGTGCAGGTGGGAGCGGGAGGAATTGGGAGTGAGGCTGCTGGTAGGAGGCTAGTCGTGTAGAGAGTAGGAACCTCAACCACTATTCACTGCTTTTCCCGGTATCACTACAGTGTGCAAGTCCAATGCGTGTTAAGGCCATCCCAGATTCAGGCATAAGCGTATATATGTACACGAGAAGCGCAACCACTAAAGCCCGCAAAGCTATATACAGATTGGATAAATATGGACAGACGTTGAAGTGGAGCAAATGCTCAGAGCAAAGACACAAATGGCAGGAAGGATAGACGTGAATAAGGTACCTATGCAAGATGTGGTGCTCCACAAAGCGGATACCCAAAAGGGACATAATGAGTGACATGAAGATGTAGAGAGACGCCGAATGAAGTCGTCCTTGATCCAGACCACTTAAGCCATACCGGCGACCATGTTGGCGTACTTGCTGTTGGGGTAGCTGAGCAAGTTGTTGGAGCTGTCAAGCCCCCCAAGCGAGTTGTAGCTCGTCGAGATGAGGCTCTTGCCGTCGGTGCGGTCCGCCGACGCCTCCCAAAACATGCTGCCGCCCATGCCCTTGCTCTTGAGGTACGACACCTTGCGCGTCACCATGTCGGCCGTGTCGTACGAGATCAGCTCCTTCGAGCTGGCGTCGTAGCTGTACGTCGCGCCGGCCACCGAGTCGTAAATCTCCGTGGCCCCCGCCTTGGGAAGGACCTTGTAGTCCCAGATGCCGTTCTCCCAGGAGCCGCTGCCGACGCCGCTGTAGGACTGGCCGAGGCCTGAGGTCGACTCGAAGGCGCGCCCGTAGATGGGCATGCCGAGCACAATCTTGCTGGCGGGCACACCGGCGGCAACGTAGCCGGACACGGCGGCGTCGGTGGAGAAGGGCGTGGAGGCGGGATTCTGCGGGTTGGCGTACAGGTTCGCCTGGTGCCCGGATGTGCTGTCCCAGGAGCCGGCGTAGTCGTAGGCCATGAGGTTGAAGAAGTCGAGGTACTGCGACATGGCGGACAGCTTCATGGTGTTGTAGTTGGTCGGACCGGCGGGGGACGCGATGGTCAGCAGGAAGTGGTACCCGGGCGCGTACTTGGAGGCGTAGCTGTCGAGCTCCTGGCGGACGCGCTGCAGAAGCAGCACAAAGTTCTGGGCTTGCGTGGCGTCGGCGGGGTACTCCCAGTCGATGTCGATGCCGTCGAAGCCCCAGTCTTTCATGAGGGTGACGGCGCTCGTGGCGAAGAGAGAGCGGCTGGCATCCGTGCTGGCTGCCGCCGGGAAGTTAGTGGAGTAGGTCCAGCCGCCGATGCTGAGGAGCACCTTCATCTTGCGGTTGGCCTTCTTGAGGAGGTAGAGCTGCTTCACGCAGCCGTACACATTGGTGCCGACATCGTTCCACGAGTCAGTGGCGTAGTGCTTCTCGAGATCGGCGTAGGTGTCCGACGAGTAGCTTGATATCAGGTCAGCACGGCCTGTGGAAAAGATCTTTAGTCGTCCGCACTCACACTTGACCTGAACTCTGCAAGTTAGCAAATGCATAAAGAACGTAGGTCAGCTTCGAAGCTTGAAGCTGGGCAGGCTGATAATCGCGGCCGTAGATGCCCCTGCAAGGTGTTAGCGTCATCCGTCGTGGCTATTGGGAACATGATTCACGTACCAGTTAGTGAAGTAGACGGCGTTCTGATAGCCAGAAGCCCGCTTTTCGATTACTTCTTGTTCTTGGGTCATATTGATAGGACTGGCGCCGGCCAGCCAAGAAGAGAAGGATATCCCGGCAAGCAGGAGTTTAAAGAGTGAGGGTGCCATAATGAAGGTATGAAAGGAATGTCTAGCCCTCAGATGGGGAAGAAGAAGCCACTTACAGGATGGGACTCGAGTCGGTTGGTGTGCTCATCAGGACGAGACATCTCGAGGCTCAACTGACGTTTATATAAGAGTTCATGACTGACATGCAGTCGCAGCCGCAAGCTCGTGACAGCCCAGATCAGACACACGATGGCACTCAAGGGGGCCCCTTAACCCGGTCCAGTTGATCTCGTCCTCCATCAACCAGAGGGCGCTTCTGGTAGGCGCTGCGACGGTAAAACGCCCAGACCAGCAACGTTGCCGGTATACGACCGAGACCACTGGTAACGACAAGAGCCCAGGATGCTCCTGTTCTAGGACTAGACTGCATGCCGTGGCGATCGTGGGTCGCATCGAGGCCCGTGGCAGGTTGACCAAACGACACTTTGATGGCAGCATCCGCGCAGTGAGGGGTGTGGCGTTGGCAATTCGAGATCCATCATTTACCCTCGCAATCTTAGTCCCGGCGTCTTCAGCACCATCGTCCTACCCTCAGGGGTGAACGGACTGCAGAGCAGCCGCACTTGCGGCAACGTTGCGGTACTGGATTGATGATTTGATGATGGGGAATATGCCAATCTCTTGCTGCCGTTAGGCTTGACTCCATCAGACTTGGCGCCCGGTACTCGACGTGCTAGGACTCCTAGGAGTCGGCCCCAGATCCAGGCAACGAGACGGGATCTCCTTAGTGAGGTGGGTCATCCGGAGATGGGATATGATTGTGGAACAGCTGGAAACTCGGGAAAGCCTCAAAAGGCTACAAAATTAGAACGCGCGATGTCATTTACAACTTCAGCCAGTCACAAAGCGCCGGACCCTCGTGGCGTGGCGAGGCTTGCCCAGACAGCAGGTTTGTCAGGTCCAAAGAGTCCTTAGATAACACTGGAAGACTGGGAGCTTGACTGCACTCTTTTGGATTGGGAGGAGGTACTGTAGGTCCTTGAGCAAGATGGAAAGACTGTAACATTATGGTTAGCTTCGATAGATCCCACAAGGTCATTTGCGATGGACACGATACGTTCACCTCAGGAGCTGCAAACACTACCGAACTGCAGTATCTTATCGCGCGAGCAGCCGTCGCGTCGCGTGAGATGTCCGCAGCGATCCCCTGATCAGGCACCGGCAATTGCACCTGCAAGGGGTCAACAGGGGCCACCAAATCAGGAAGCTCGATGAATCGGTTCCATCTCGTGATTCGTCGAGTTGGATCTGGTTCGGCCAATGCCGCCGAGATCCATTTCCACTGCAAGCCAAGCACTGCAGGGGCTTGAACGATGGGCGTGGAATTCGCGCCGGGTTGCGGTCACAGGCAGGTGACAGAATTGACGCGAGCGAGGTGAACCTTCCAGCGCTCCTAGGTCTACTCACTCTCGACGTCAGCATCAATATTCTTGCGTCACTCGATTGAGGCTCTTCGGGTGGAAATTGTACGACCCCATGCACGTGGGGTTAACAAGCTTTTGGAGATTTATGCCGCAACCCAGGCTCAAATCACCGACACAACGCAAGGGATTCCGGAAGCTCCTCAGCACAAGAAACTCCCCCTACGTGTATTCCGCGTGCGCACCGTGCCGCACTTCGAATTCGTCAACCACACAGGTGGAATGAAATCTTTTGCAGTACTGCAAGTCGACTTGTAGATCACTGCTCTCTTGAGCACAGGTGCCGCGTGCCCCTGTGCCCAGGGTTGCAAAGCCCCGGAGGTGGGAAGTCAGGGGCACGCACCTGCGTTCTAGGGTGTCGTGTGGCCTTGGGTTGCATTGTCCACCCACCACACATGATATCGCCGGACTTGCAACGTTACTTGCCTTCGCCAACGCGCTTAGTTTTAGGAAACTCGCAGTTGGGGTGCATGTGCTTAGGGATGTAGTATCCCAGCATAGAGATGATATCGATCACCAACCTGCGGAAGGCCACCGATATGCTCATTCGGCGATGGTGTCTTTTCGCCATGGCAGGCAAAGTGCACGAGGGCTGCAAATACATGCAAGTCCGACTTCACATTTCCACGTTCCATATCCGTTGGGCCGGTGAGATGAGCATAGTGGCATGAACTTCAGGTTGGCTGCGCGGACGGCCCTACTCAAGACTCGAGCCGGTATTCAAGCCAAGGTGATGGTGCAAAGTTGGAACCAGCTGACTATTGCAAGTTATGATACAACCTTAGAGCCTCAGGAGAACCTGAACAAGTATAATTCGGTTACCGTCCTTCGCAGTAATGTCATGTGAATCCAAAGGTTTGTATATCAGATCCCGAGCGCTCTAGTCGGTAGAGCCTACGTTCATCTGGGCTGAGCCGCTGCTCTGGTATCCCTCAGTTGCCAGGATCATCTACCGAAATGGTGAGTATGTATATCAGGCAGACAAGGAAGTAAGAAAAAGGGCACGTACATAGTCATGGGAGCCAAGCTTCTGTCCGACCTTGGTCCAGGCGTCGAAGTGGTTCTGCGTCGTGACAGTGCCTCCAATTCGCTTCACGGTCCTGACCGACCAGTACTGCGCAAAGGTCGACGTGCCTAGGATCGAGGGCTGGTTGACACGCTGCGTCTGGTAGATATCATACGTGCCGCCGTCGCTCTGAATGGTTCCCTTCTTCGTGGTTCCGGAGGAAGGGTTGTACGAGCCGTACGATTCGACGATATAGTACTCAACGAGCGGGTTCTTGGTCCAGCCGTAGAGGGACACGTAGCTGTTGACGTTTGCCGCGTTCCACGTGCCGTTGTAGACGACGTGCTTGGGGCCGCCCGGGTTCCAGCCCTTTCCGGCCACGAAGTTGCCGACGTTGCTCCACGAGACCTTGTAACCTCCGGCGGCTAGGTTGTCGTACGTAACGCTGCCTTGGCCATCTGTCCAAAAGGAGTAGAAACTGAGGGCAGTTAGTCAGGGCTATGGCTCCCACGTCGCCTAGTAGGGGTAAGTGCTAACTCACAAGCCATTGTTGGTGCCAGTGCCGGCCGGAGTGCTGCGAGAGTGCAGCTTCTCCCCGAGCTGTGGGAGGTTGCCGACAGTCTCCGGGGTAGCGGGAGCGGCAATGACGCCGGCGACGCTTGTGAGGGCGAGGACGAGAGAGGATAAGGCCACCATGGTCACGATCGAAGTTGGTTGACTGACTGGGTAGGACTTTCACTTTCTCCAGTTTTGGCTATTCTCGAGCAGCTTCATAGACTCTTATAGGTCCCGAGGGCTTGGCACTCGATATTCGGCCCACGCTCGTCGTCCACGGCCGCAATATCGCCAATATCAGGCTCAGCCATTGTTCCCCACAGTCGTGATGTTGAGCTTCGCTCGCAAATTAATAGGCTTCCCCACAATATCTCACATAAAGTGGCGTTTATATGCCGATTTTCTGGGGTAAAATAAGTCCGGTGACGGGTATTCCGCAATTCCCATATCAATGGATCACGGTGATCCGCAAGAGGTGAACATTTGCCGGCGGCTAAAGGGTATCCCGCGTGGCCAACCACCATTATGTGTGCAACATATAGTACACTCTCCGACGGACTGATAGGTTTCGATATCATGTAAATGCCCCTTCATCATCGTCAAGTCTTTTGACCTCCGTTTGACGCCTCGAACAGGAAATCCGGGTTGAGGGAATGGATGGTGAACAGGCCTACACAATCCCTGGCGGCGTTGTTCAGCCCACCGGGTATTGGGTTCAAGGTTGGAGACTGAGAAAACTTAGAACATTGCTCGACTATCCTCCTAAACCATGCAAGATACTTACGAGGGGTTCAAATCGACGATGGACTCGTCATCCCTGGGTCCACCAAAGCATGCAACCCTACGGCAGGCAAAGACTAGGTCTGCGAAACACTGTGGTCTAGGTTTTTCTCTTACGTAGAGTGAATAGTCTTAGCCTCTATATCTGCCACAGTGTTACAGCGAAGTCACACAAACAGCTAGCAAGACTAGCTAAGTTATAATGGCTTCAGGGCACACTGCTGGTAGTAATTTTATGGTCAAAGTCCTGTTACCCTGCACCATTGCTCACCGTGGATGATCAAATTAGGCATATGTGTAGTGGGAACGATTGCAGGTTATCTAGGACACGTCCGTTCTATCTTGGTACTCATATGTCGGCACTCGTGCGCATCTATCCCCTAACCATGACACCCCCGACTCAGGAGTTACCATTTTAACCGGCTATTTATGTCTTGGCAACTCCTCACTCAGAGTTAGATGCAACAGTCTTACGAATCCCAAGTACGAGGGACTCCAATTCTCATATACAGAGTATGCTGCTCAGCCGCGCCAATGGCAACCTGCCTAGCCGAATCTTTACCAACGACGACTCGAAGCTCAAAAAAAAAGCAACAGAGCTCACGAGTCGGGAGGCATTGTTGTTTGATTGTGGTGCCGATTGTTATCTGCTCTTCGGTCGCATAGGATGCAGTTTCTGATCGAGGAGTTGTTCGCGCCTATGACGAGTCATTAGGGAGGAAAATGAATACTGATGTGGTCCTGAGAAGGCCTTACGGTTAAGGCGTCCGTCACCAAAGAGGATTACAGCATCCTTGCAAACATAGAACAGTATCAATCAGGTTGAACTGCGTGCTGTACCGACTGGATTGAACCGAACGCCGGGCTCGGAAAGCAGGCGCCAGCAACAGGCCTGGATGACCCACCATCGGCCCCACATCCGGTGCGGTCCGGCTCCGGTCTCCCATCCCTCGGCGGATCGGAAGACGCTACCGGTGGCGGACGCGATTGTCGCTCACACCGGAATAACCCTAAACTCCTCTCGGAAGAGATATAGCATGCCGGATATTTCTTTTCGCTACCACCATCGCCTCAGCGCTTGGCTACCACAGGAATTCCATCGTCGGACTTCCGTCTGACATGTGAGCGGTGCGCTTAAAGTTCCCCTCAAAGTGAAATCCCCACACGCTGATCCCCAAGATGTCACCTTGTGCACGAACGCCCACCAATGATAGCCGGCGAAGCGCAAGCAAGCTCGGCAGTGAAATGGCGTCGATGTGATGACGATTATGATGAACTTGAACTGCACTTGATGGATTCGACCCTCGGTGTAATGTAGCGACCACCACGGAAAGCGGTCTCGCTATTAAGGCGTCCGTCGGGAACATGGTTTTTCGCGGCCGCGGTCCTGTCCCAACGGTACACTTCTTCTAGGCCATAGACACATGATGACGCTGCTCCCTCTCTCCATTCTCGCCCTGGCAGCGGGAATAACAGCTCGCAATGTCAAGACAACAGTCCCCTTGATGGGCTGGAACAGCTACAACGCATACGGCTGTGCCAACCCGGGTCCAACCGAGGCCACCCTAAAGTTCAATGCACAGGGTTTGGTGGCTCTGGGACTGGACAAGCTTGGGTATACCTACGTCACGCCTGACTGCGGATGGAACAGCAACTTTAGGGATGCCTCGGGGCAGCTGGTGTGGAACGCGACGAGATTCCCATCTGGTGGGAAAGCATTGGCCGATTATATTCATGGTCTGGGGCTGAAGTTTGGTGTTTATTCCGGTGGAGGTTATTATCAGTGTGGTTCTACTGATTTGCCGGCGTCGTTGAGTAAGCATGCTGCTCAACCCCATCAAAGAAATGAACAAACCTGACAAGAGGCTGTCTAAAGACCACGAAAGCGCCGATGCAGCTACCTTTGCCAGCTGGGGCGCTGACTCCCTCAAGTATGATAACTGCTATTCGACGTCGAACACGACCATGGTTGACTACACTTCCGAGGGCGCTGGATCGCCGACACGTTTCCAGACCATGGCCAATGCTATCGCCTCGACCGGTAAAGACATGGTCTTCCAGGTGTGTCAGTGGGGAGTGGGACAGAACATCGGGAGATGGTGAGCAGGACAGACTACCGTAACGGATGTTGAATCATTGACCTGACTTGATCAAAGGGCATCCAAGATCGCAGACTCGTGGAGAATCAGCAACGACATCTCCAACAACTGGGTCAGTATCTGGCGTATCACCAATGAAGCTGTCCCGTACTACAAACACACCACCATTGGCGCTTACCCTGATATGGACATGTTGATCGTCGGCCTCAACGTTCTCTCCGAAGAAGAAGAGCGCTTCCACTTCGGTATGTGGGCAATCAACAAGTCGCCTCTGATTATTGGTGCACCGATGGACGCGACCAAGACATCGAGCTCGTCTCTTGCTATCCTAGCCAACAAAGAAGTCATTGCTATCAACCAGGACTCGCTTAGCAAGCAAGCTCAACTCGTCCGTCGTCACACGGAGGAAGAGTGGGACATCTGGGCAGGCGAACTGTCGGACTCGAGAATGGTGGTCGCTCTGTCCAATTGGAAGAATAGCACCACCAGCGTAGCCGTGGACTTGGCATCTGTCCTAGGGATATCATCAGCAAGAGCTCGGGATGTCTGGGCGGCGAAGGATATTGGCACAGTCGCCGGTACCTACCGTGCGACGCTGCAAGGGCATCAACTCCATATCCTAGTTCTGTCTGAGATCGCCAAGTCAACGGAGACACCAAAGTTCTCTGGTTATTACACCGCAACCGATGCGGCGTTGTCGGGCACAGCAGCGAAGGTGGATTGCTCCAGCGAGCAATGCCTCCCGGCCCACTCCAAAGTCGGAAATATAGGTCAAGGAGCTGCCGCGGCTGCAGTGATATTCACCAACGTCTCCGCTGCGACAAGCGGAAAGGCGCTGCTCGGCGTCGACTTTATCAACTATGACGTGGCGCTCGAAAGCGCCTGGTCAGGGGGCACTAACACGCGAAACATGACAGTCACAGTCAATGGCGGCAAGCCAAAGCGGTGGGCTTTTCCAATATCGGGGGGCGACTGGTATGAGACCGGGCGCTTGATGGTGGAAGTCGACGGATTCAAGGCGGGAGATAGCAATCAGGTTGTGTTTCGTGCATTTGGCGACGGGACTTATGCGCCGGACTTGGTCGGCTTCGAAGTTTTTGAAGGCTGAGGGTCCATCTGCAAGGGCGTCAGGGGTGGAAATAGGGGCTGAGCTGATTAGTCGTCGCTGAGCAACCAAGCTGCCATTAGTGCTGACCTCTAACTTAAAGAAGCGAGACTGGCGCTAATCAGCACCTCCATCGACATTTGCA
>Ga0209127_100826_pt1 | contig 10413 bp, 10 predicted proteins | sample LakSupMetagenome_FD_187469 | JGI IMG/M metagenome (GOLD analysis project Ga0209127, IMG submission 187469) | Freshwater microbial communities from Lake Superior, Canada - Sta WM archaea (SPAdes) (version 2) | ecosystem: Environmental > Aquatic > Freshwater > Lake | place: Lake Superior, Canada...
TACTCTCCCAGCCCATCACCATCGACTTCAACCGCAGTCTCTTCGATACCACTCAGTGCGCCACATTCACGGAGATTGACGCCGCCACGTCGAAGCACCCATACATCATTCACACGCGGATGCTTCTCACTGACGATAAGATCTCTGCCATCCAGTCATTAGTGACAGACGACGGGGACTGGGCGTTCAATGCCGCGGGCCACCTACAGTGGACGAAGCAGGAGAAGTGGGACACCATCCCGGAAGACAAGCGGGATACCCGGGCCGTCATCCAAGCCGCCGGTGACGCCTATCTTGATAGCTGGGGCGATGGAACTGTGAAGGTTCCCTACGGCACGCCGTGCGCGCGGTTGGAGGGAGGGTCCTACACGGGCGGTGGAAGTAGGGCGTCAGCCAACACCTGCAAGATGCCTCAGTTCCCTCAGCCGTTCAAGATCACGAACCGCCGATACATCATTGACGAGGAGGTCGGGGGACTGGACATCTTCAACGACTTTCCTTTTATCGAAAAGACGAAACCGGATGGCACCCCTAGTTCCAACTTCATCAGAGTGGAGGGCGGCATGCTTCGGTACATCCATGAGGCTACTGTGTGTGCTACAAAGAACTGCGGAAGGTGATTGGCAAGGAAGCTCTCGCCGTATATATTGAACCGTTACCTCAGTGCTATGCACGAGTGCGAAGCCAATCTCAAGCTCTACCACCCTCCGCCAACGCAGTTCAACAGTGACGTTCTGTCCTTGCCACACAAATTTGGAAATGGAGGTCCATTTTCGGTGCTATAAACGGAGCGACCAGCGCTTAGATGTGATATATATACGCCTTTAGTAAGAATAGGGTTGTCGACGGCCGTGTTCGTCGACTAAAGCGATTAGGGTGCGGAGGTGATTACCTTAGAGTCTAGTACACCTTAATGAACGGATGCTTAAGATCCACAGGGTCGAAGAAAAGCCTATTCTAGACAAAAAACGACGGAGTATAATTATTTGCACGTTATGCAGGTTTGTCATCATGATGCTGTGAGGATTAGCGTAATAATATCACTATCCCAACTCTGCCGTTTAACGTGCGTCACCAAGCATTTATTAATATAGATAGTGTATGGGCTGTATCTTGTTCTGGATCACAGAAACCGGTGTGCCTACATGATGGATTATCGATGGCACCCACTAGGCGTCAAGGTGCTAGGCTGTTAGAGAACGAGGCTCAATCCCTGGTCATGGAATAACGAAATAAACATGCTCTACATGGACCAGCTAGTTCAGACGGAATTTCCGTACGACACGCTCATTAATGGCACCGTTGATGAGACTGTCCTACCTTGCGTTGTCAAACCACTTCCGTGATCGGACCAGCCCCTGAACTGAATTCAACGACTCTCCCCGGCATTTTCCCTTCTCATAATCCAAAGCCAACAGCAAATACCACCTCAATGGCTGCTCTGGCTGCCTGGCAGTTCATGCAGATATGGATGAAAGGCTGAGTTCAATGTCATCCTCTGTCCCGTCCGCCCGCTTCCGAATGTCCACACTAACGAGGCTACGACATGAAAGAACCCCAGAGTACAAGCCTAAGAACAACAAGGTCAGTATCTGGTTGGAGGCATACGGATGACATTACAGTCCAACATTTGCAGACTCTTCATGAGCCAGGGCCGCAAGAGTAGCCATGGCCGTGCTAACGACGCAGTCATTCCTTTGTACCTCGACATCTTTGGCATCGTCAACGGCTGCATTAACCTCCTCACACAGATGCCATATTACCCCGAAATGCCTCACAGCAACACGTACGGCGTGCGATTAATAAACGATAGAGTTCAGCACCGCTGTTAATAACTTCCCAAGCTGTCGTCAGATGGTGGAGAAATGCCGCTTGATTGGGGACGACAAAGATACTCTAGCTATAGGCACAGTTACAGCTGTCAACAAGGCTTGTAGCTATGCATACAACTGGTGCTTCCAGAACGTGGCGTTCCAATGGAGGCGAGACATGTGAGCCAATCTTTTTGAGGCCTTCGATGTAGATCCAGCGGACTTCTGCATGGCTGACATCGAGACTCGTTGATAATAGAACCGAGTTCGGCATCACAGCTACAGTACCTGGCAACTTTCCACCCAAATACGCAGCCGAACATCTCAACTTGAAGGACGTCCAGGTCGAGCTCGGTGTGCCACTTAACTCTCGGGTATGGCGTTGGCGCCGGCTACAGCATTCCTCAAGTCTGGCGACTTCGTGAGGTGGCGTAACCTTACCATCCTCAGCGGTCTGCTTGACACCGGAGTGAAGGTGGCACTTATGTACGGGGACCGTGACTATCAGTGCAACTGTACGATACAATATCGGTGAGACCTATTGGAAGAGTATGACTTAGCAACGAACAAATCGATCTTCGTCGGGTATGGCGGCGAGCAGGTCAGTCTAGCGATCGAGTCCACGGTCAGCAACAATTTCCGCAAGGCCGGTTATGCTGAGATTGGACTCACGAGACGCACGTCGGAGGCTATGTCTGACAGCATGGTAGCCTATCGTTCTCCCGCGTCCTAGACGCCGGCCACGAAGATGAGTTACGAGATGGCGAATGTCACAGTGTACTACTAGGGGCTGCGATGGTAAGCATGCGCCCCAGGACACCGATGTATTGCATACCTGATAGAGGAGGGAGGACAAGGAGTTGTGACAGTCAGATTCCATTCGGGGTTAGGCGTAGACTTGAGCAGGTCCAGCAGCGCATCGGAGGATGTTCTACATCACTTCCAAAAATCAGACGATACGTTGACATTAGGACAATACAGCTGGCATTAGCATGCAAAAGAGAACCATTCTAAGCCTCCCGACAAACCTCCGAAAACATAGAAGACCTGGGTATCAGGAGCAAAAAATGGCTCATATCCCTACTGGGTAACGCTCTAGGGTTAACTACTAGCCCTCACGCAGCTTGGGTGGCGACACGTGGACCGTTACGCTTAAAAGCTGAGCACACCTATAATTTCCCCAAACTGGACCTAGTACTAGACCCTCGAGTTGGTGGTTGTGGTCGCACCACGGTAGCCAAGGTGCCAGTCATAGAGCACATTGAAGAGCAGTCCGAAGCTAATATTGTATCAGTCAATGCTCACACAAGTCGTGTGGACAAGGGTGGCATCACATACAATGCAATAAAGCTAAAAGCCTCGACAGTGTGCAATAGTGCACTGTCGGAGTGGGTGAAGTCCGACGCGGTGAAGGCCACTGCGACCAGCCAGAGGTATGAGAAGATTAGGTTGAAGAGTAAGACGTAGCCAGGGTATGCATGGAGGAAGAACGCGGCGAGGAAGAATGCGACGGTCAGAACGGACTGTGGTGGGAGGTGTCAATAACGGTACGGGAGAGTATTTTGGGCAAGCTCGGATTTCACGCACAATGACTTCTTCGTAGATGATGTGGTCTCCTTGATTGTTGTTGAGGGACAGGAAGTATGACAGGATACCCATCACAATGACGGCCGAGATCCAGACGAGGATGTTGGAGGCCATCATGGGAGCCGGGGTCCCGACTCGGTCGTGACGTGTCATGGCCATCTTAGGCGGATTTTGGAAGAATATGTTAGAATGTGAAAAGACTGGTTTTGGTGATGGACGAGCTTGATGAGAACTGCGTGAGATCAGTGTCGAATGCAAGTGAGAAGGAACATTGTCGTGTAGTTGAGTCCATGGGTCTTATAAGTGCGTGTCTGGTGGAGGGGAGCGTTGCGCCGTTGAATGCAGCACTCACAAAACAAGCTTGGCAGACATGTTGGCACCTGAGGTATGACAAGAGACGTCAAAGACACCGCAGGGAGGATATGCACAAAAATCAAGGTTTTGCGCCGCATGAAGGCATTGCTTGGAATGGTCCACGAGCCTGGGCAGCCATGTCAGTGTTCAACCTGCTCCCCTGCTGTCGCAGGTTTGGGGTCGCTGACGGCAGATCACTGGAGCTCCCGCCTGCTAATGCAAGTTGCTGGCCCAATCCGAGCCTGCGGGATGCGACGTCAGCGATTAGGGCTGAATAAAGTGCCGGAAGCGACGTCATCTTGCATCCGTGCATGAGGCGACGACGAACACGAATTTTGTGTTGGTCAGTGGCTGGTCATGAGGACGCCGCCATGGCCGCTCCTTGATCATGCGCCCGAGAAATCAGAGTTTCATTGACATCAATCAGTTTGAAGCTTCGCCATTGCAGTAGTGCTATTTGCCTATCGGACAGATTAGCAAGCAGCGCCAGGAATTGGGCAATTGTGCGTCATGAGCCGTAATGCTCGCAGAGAGACGAGGTGTGGTCTGCGTATAACTTCTCCTCGGACGACATGCCAACACTGCGCCGGAAAAACTATATACTCTTCAACCTTCTTCAAACAAAGCCTGAAATTGCCGAAGAAAAGGGAGCGGGCCGTCTCGACGCTTACTCTTGACCCGCAATGATTAATTTATCCCCGCCTGCACCAGTGGCCCGGCACATCATCGCTCGTGAAAGCCGCATCTTGCATGGTAACAACAATGAATTAGGTATCGATCCTAAGTACACACGCCCCAAGAGATTCGTTTCAAAGGGGTACTTGTGCCCCGTGTAGCGAAAGGGAAGCCGGTTAATATTCGGGCACCTGGATGTGGGTTTTGCGCGGTAACACAACTGAACACGGAGATATAGAGACGACTTGATCCACCCTGTTCCGAGCCCAAGAAGTCGTGCTTGTGACATTGCGGTCAGTCGGCTTCGTTTACGATTTCTCGCAGAGGAGCTTGCCCTTCTTTCGTCCTCTTTTGGCGTTTGCTCTTCGGCTCCGCTAACCCGGCAGCTTCTGCTTAGGCCAGTAGTCGCTTCAAAAGCCGTTCTTGCTCCAGGCGATCCTGCATCAGGAGAAGGGCTTCGTCCTCTTCCAAGTCATCCCGCCCTCCCCCGTCCTCTCTTCCCGAGGAAGACCATCGTGCCACTGATGAACGGCAATCACATCTCCAGCTACGCAGGCACCCAGTAATGGAAGGGCCATCGGGTTCCTCCAGTTGAATAATTCCCAGCTCAGCTGGTAGGCTGCCGATAACAGCTGATGGCTGTCGCTGCCTTCCTTACTCAGAAAGGTCGCCATCTGCTGCCGGGACACGCGCCCTAATGTCTGCCGGAATTCGTCCAAAGTCCACTCTCTGTCAGTAACAAAGTTTTTGACCATAGCGCGGGCTAGTCACAGTCATGGTTGATCCAAGGTTGGTAGCGAATCTGGAGCTAAGGTTGGTAGCGAATCTGGAGCTCCTGCGGCATCTGTGGGAAGCCAGGTCTCACCACCGAGCGTGGGATCATTTTTGGCCGTTCTGGGTTACGCTTGGTGGACAGGAGGAAAAGAGGAGGCATGTCCACGTCTTCATGGACCGACAACAGGGCTTCCTCCATCTCCATCAAAGCCTGGTTCTTATTCTTATGTTCAGCGACATTCTTTCTTGGGCTGCTTAGCCGATGACTTCTTGCGTGCCAGCGTTGCGGCTCTCTCCCTCTCCTCTTTGGCTTCAGCAACAAGGTGGGTGTACTCCTCAATCTGAGAGTCAGTGAGATCGGAGCATATTGCTTTGCGTACAGCCTGTTGCTTGTCCTCCTCCATCTGCGTTGTGATGTAGTCCATCAGGTTCTCACGAAGGTTGTGACTGAGCACGTCCTCCAGCGTGTGATTGCGTCCCAAGCGACCTCCCCTGATACTTGGGTCGGACCCGAGGTCATCATGCAATCACCCGCATCGTTGCCGCATCCGTCCCACTAGGTGATCTGGGTAGTAATAACGGCCATTTTCACAGCGTCGAAGCCTGCGGCCGAGGAGAATGCATCAACGAGCTCCTGGTTGGATCCGATGTGGCTGGGTTTCTGAGAAACAGCAGGCCAGAGTGGGTGCGATACACCGCGAAGCAAAGCTGCCTGTGGCGCATCGAACCATGACATACCGACCACGGAGTTGACGGCTCCGCGTTAGGGTCATTCGGCGGAATGTCCCAAGCCGGCACCTCTTCGTGGCCAGAGACACCACGCAAGACATTGTGATAGACCTCTGTCCGTTTATCCATAGGCACGTGCCGCTTGATGTATGACCCGATTTCCTTGGTAACTCTCTCCAAAGGCACATCATCAAGAGTACGTTCAGTTACGGCGCTATGATGAAACCCGTCATGAAGTTTCAGTAAACGCCCAAGCAGTTGCCTCTACGCTGACCACCTAACGTCATGGTCCCTACGCGCCCTTTTCCCTTCATGTCTTGCACAACCTGCCACCCTGCCGGAGGGAGGAGTATTACTCCCTAATGGGACAGGCTGCCTCGGGTGGTATACACCATTGACAGGCGCATCCTTGCTGCCTGTCTCCTTGCCGAACGAGGTAGTGAACGTTTGGGTGCGCGCAAGGCCATCGAACCAAGTCACTATACTTAGAAGCTGTTCTTCACGCTTCTTTGCAGATTTACTACCTGAAAGTCGGGACGTCCTGCCCGAAGGCGTGTATGCTACGCTCGACTCCATGATGCAGAAGACATAGGCAATGCACCTAGACCAAACACGAGTCGACGACACACCTGCGTCTTTTGTTCAAATCGATCGAAAACGATGCCTCCTGCTTGCAGAAACGGTCTCGCGTCTTGAGAGTTTTACTAGCTTGCTTTGTACGGCATAACTTGCGTAGACCAACAGGCTGCACGACGTCTGTCAACTCTTGCCTGCATCGAAGTAGTGACGTTTACGCGAGCTAAGCCTAACCTTGCTGACTATACAGGTCAGCCACAGCCAACTCACCTGTGAGTTAGAAAAGGCCCACATCAGCCTTTATGAACCCATGCTTCTGAAGATGCATGGGTCTCTCTGCACTGACTCTTGTAGCACCACTCCGCAGATCTGATGGGCTTTGTAACTTGCCTTCTCGATAGTCCCTTCATCAGCGCGTTGGTTGTCTGCAATGGTGAGCTAGCTCGATCGCGATGGAGATTCCGGCTAATCTGCCAGGACTTTCCGTTTGTCACACTTTGACCTAAGAGGATGTTATTGAGTATACCATGAGGTGTACTGAAAAGAGCCGAAAAGTCAAGGAATGCCGAGAAGAATCGGCTTTATTTAGGCACGATCTGCAACAGAGTTTGGCGCTTTTATCCGTGAAGCACCGGCACCATAACATGCTCAATGATGACGATCTACTAAGAAGAGGCGTGATTTATGAAAGTGCTGGATCTGGCGGCAGGTACTATACTCAGTACATAGCTTCAGAGTGCCCAGACGTGTATAAATCCAGCTGCTGTCCCGCCCCTGCCTTGCGTCGCTTACCTCGCGGTAACATCATCAAGGCCGTTTCCATGATGCTTTTTTCCTCCGGAGCTATAGCAGTTGGCTTCCTTGGGCTCGGACCAGTGACTGCAGCCAGTCTATCAGCGAAATGGAGGAATATCTCCGATGTCAGGGCCCTTCAAGCGGAGTACGACTTCGTGATAATCGGAGGCGGCACCGCCGGTCTAACAGTAGCAGATCGTCTTACTGTGGACGGCAAGACCACCGCTTTAGTTATTGAACACGGCGAAATAGGTGGGCTCCTCAGTATAGCATAGATTCTACATCAAGTGTGATCACGCTCTGACGGTCAGCTACAGTCGACTCACCCCTGATCAGCACAGTGCAAGGAGGCATGCAAGGCTTCAGCTCACAATTGATGTACAGCATAAACTCCGTTCCTCAGCTAAATCTTCGCAACCACACGATTGCTGTGCTGGCAGGGAAGGTGGTCGGAGGCAGCTCGGCCGTTAACGCCATGATGACGGTCAGAGGCACAGCAGAGGACTATGATCGCTGGGGTGCCTTCTTCGACACACCGTCCGGATGGAATTGGGAGGGCATGCTGCCTTACTTTCGGAGAGCCCTCAACTTCGTGGCTCCTAATGTGGACGTGGCAGAGACGGCAGACATGAGTTATGATGAGAGCTTCTGGGGTAATACCTCGAGCGTCTATACGAGCTGGCCAACCTTTCAGTATCCTGGAACTAAGGTCCAAATGGATGCCTTCAAGAAGATGCCTGGTGTTGAGTATGTCTCGGATAGCGGTTCTGGTCGACCCGGAGTGTACTGGTTTCCGCAGTTCATGGATCCCAGTACTGTTACGCGATCATATGCCAGGACAGGTCATTATGACAACATTAAGCGAGAAAACTACCAGCTGATTGCGGGTTCCAAGGTTCGCAGGATCCTATTCGACCGGCATACCGCTACCGGTGTCGAGTTCACGGCGACGAGAGTCAACAGCACCAATACGTCAGTCATGGTGACAGCGAGGAAGGAAGTTATACTAGCAGCTGGAGCAATCCATAGCCCGCAAGTTCTGCAGCGCAGCGGCATTGGCTCACGGAAGCTGCTCAGCGCAGCTAATATAACCACAATCGTTGACCTGCCCGGAGTGGGACAAAATTTTCAAGACCATCCCATGGTGCAGATGCTCATAAGCTTCCGCAACTTTACCATATCCCCCAGTGCGCAAGACCTATTCACAAACGCAACCTTCCGCCACTGGGCCGACCAAGTCTGGGCAGCCAACAAGACTGGTCCTTACTCCATCGCAACCGGGAACGCTGCAGCATGGCTACCATTGCCCGTCATCACAGCTCGGTATGCATCCATCGCTGACAAGCTTGCCGCTCAGGATCCTGGTAGCTCCCTGCCGTCTGAAACCGACCCAAGCGTGGTTGCGGGATACGCAGCACAACTGAAAGCCTTCGTGGCAGCAATGAGGGCAAATAACACAGCCTTCTACAATCTCGGACTAACGGGAGGACCGTCCAACGGCATAATCGTTGACCTCCACCCTCTTAGCCGCGGCTCAGTGAACATCGACCCAGCAAATCCCGAGGGCGAGCCGATTGTGGACTATCGTGCCCTTACCAACCCAGTTGACATCGACGTTATGACGGAAATCATGCGATATACGCGACAGTACTATTTCAACAACACCGCCACCGCAGACTTTGCGGCTAGGGAGCTTAGTCCGGGACCCAAGGTCCAGAGTGATAGTGACTTAGCGTCATATCTTGCTGATACGCTCTCCCCAAGCGAGTTCCATCCTGCTGGGACATGTGCAATGATGCCACGGGAGCTGGGCGGCGTAGTGGACCAGGCCCTCCGTGTCTATGGAGTCCAGAGGCTGCGGGTTGTTGATGCCAGTATCATGCCGACGCTGCCGGGCGGGAATACCTGCCAAACAGTTTATGCCGTTGCTGAGAAGGTGAGTTTGACAAACGCCGACATGACCTTGGCATCCGAAAAACTAACATATCTGATAGGCTGCGGATCTAATCAAGACTGGTTTGTAGAAATCGAGGATGTAATGGAGCCAGCCGCACTTGTCGAGACATGGTGATGGTCATGGAGGAAAGCTGAGCAGGGGAGCACCAGCCAGCAACAGAATACCCTCTAGAGTGTGCACATTCTACCGTCCCATTCTGTGGCTCTTCATGAAACCTTGCGCATACGCATGTCCCCACGAACTCAAACCTTGCCTTTGCTCCTAGCGAGTTTTCTAACCGTCTCACTTCCCTGAGGACCAGCCGCAAACGCAATCCCTTGGGGCCCGAACCACGATGCCTTAGCACGTATCTACATAATACTATTACTCCTAGAGCATTGCTCTATATAAGAACATGCTGTGTTTGCTGGCGTCATAAGAGATTTCGCATAGAGTGCAAGAGCATAGAATCTTCGGCCACCAGGCTATGTAAATTCTCTGCGTCCTGCTTGACCGTAGATATAAAGACTGTCGTTCCTGATATCGAATGATATATCGAGAGGGACCATGTTAGACGAGAGAGAGTGACTCGCGGTCCAGCGAGAAAGACACAAAGCAGCATGCCCATAGATCCCGTGCATAATCTCTACTTGATTCCCTCGCTCCATCCTCACTGACCCGGATTCACTTCGGTTAATGTATAATGTAGATCATGTCTATACATACAGGTTGAATAGTGCGGCGCCTCTTGTAGTGGAATTCTACGTAGCAGCCTTCAACTGCAAAGAATTGGGAAGTGCCCACGCCAGACACTAGGGCTGCAGTTTTGAGGCATGATGGCTGACCCAGCCGAATCTCAACCAAGCTAACGAAAGCTGGTGCCGAAACTACGCTAGGAAGATCGAGCCAATTGCTGGAGGGAATGGTGGACTGGTGGGCTAAGCCCACGCTCAAAACGCAGACTAGATTATCTGCTATGCGTCATGGTAATTTTTATCGTGCTCTTTAGATATCATTGGGAGACTCTTTCACTGATACGGCCCAGAAGTTCTTTGTCGAGGTCCCTCCTCGCCGGCAGGTCTCTCGTGACTGGGTGAGTGAGTCGCTTCCGTCCCTCGATAACCATCAATTTGTCCACTCCTTGTTCGCGACAGCTGGGATTTCCCGGAAATCTCT
>Ga0209127_100827_pt1 | contig 10412 bp, 7 predicted proteins | sample LakSupMetagenome_FD_187469 | JGI IMG/M metagenome (GOLD analysis project Ga0209127, IMG submission 187469) | Freshwater microbial communities from Lake Superior, Canada - Sta WM archaea (SPAdes) (version 2) | ecosystem: Environmental > Aquatic > Freshwater > Lake | place: Lake Superior, Canada...
CTGACCCTAGATCGCAACCTGATATCAGTCGACCTGGAGCCCGGACTTGGTGCATGCGGATGTCGACGTGAGACTTCCTTCAGGGGCAGGACATATGACATGATCTCTACCTGTGCCTCGGCAATCCGCGATCAAGCTTTGGCCTCTTTGCTCTGTGGCTTGGCCTGGAGGGAACTACAGACAGTATGAGAACGGACAGCAGCCGGGAATGATCGTGGCTGGAAAGAGCAATAGATGGCCGACAACTGGAAGATGGGATGCTTTGCGATGAACCAAAAAGAGCGACAGTAGATCTCCGTATAGGGGCACTACCAGGGGTAATATCAGTGTCACCAAACGAATGCATTACGGCATAGCTTCGCTAGTTTACCGCACGATATCACCAGGACAGCCGCATTGGAAGACGTTCCATAACCATATTCTCCACCCTGTCAAAGTCCTTTTGCCCTCTCCTCCTTATATCCATCTTTGCGAGAGGGTCACGATCTAAGACCCTGAAGGACATCCACACCGCATTAAGGCGGCCAAGATCACTCAAGATCGGGAATAAGTATGGATCAGAAGCTGGTCACACAACATGCCGTCGAACTGCCGCAGAGCTTACCCGTCAGTGAAGATATCTAGTATGGTGCCAAGTTACGATCAGGGAGGGAAGTGGGTGGTGCTTAGATCTTATAATTAGGAGGTCGGCTGGTATCTCGCAAACTTGTCCGGCCTCTGGTAAGATTGCCGCACACGGTATGATATCGAAGTCGTAAAAGGCGGAGAGACGGAGTATATATATTGGATACATATGTGATTTCAGTCATCAAGAGATAGGCCAGCGTATCCACTGTCACACTCAAGCGACTTATATCTTGTCCTATCATCTGAATTCGTGATGTTCGTGTGCTAGCGCCCTGTGACGCAGCGCCTGAAAGGCGCCTAAGGGCCGGGGAGATGGGTGTATATGTGCTCATGTCGGGGCAGCGTTAACGTGTGTTGGAATGAGCACTTGGGCACAGTGTCCTGAGATGAGGAATCAAGTCAGAGCTGTCGTGAAGATAGAAGTCCAACCGCATGCATCACCTCCAACCGAAACGGCTCTTGACCGCTATAGATGCCTTGGCAAATAGAAGATAGGCCGCAGTCAGAGCCCATATCGCTAGAATTACTCCCATGGTGCCATAGAGCTTCACCGTTGCCACCCAACCAACCGCGGTGCTGCTCAGGCTACTCCACGATTTCCGGCCTAGGAGCCTCATCCCTCGCCGGTGGTCCTCGTTCCCATCACCACCCATGGACGAGATCTGCCTAGCGAACCGGCGCCGCTCCGCTTCGTCGATGGTGTCAGCCATGCGCCAGGCGACCTTGTTGTTGATTTTATCCCACGTAGTCCCCTCCGCATAACGCCGGGCATTATCGCTGAAGAGCATCCTTGTGCGCTCGTCCTCGACAAGGACCACGACGGCGTCGACGAACCCCTTTATATCCGTCGGCGGGATCAGATAGCCGGTCTCCCCATCCTTCACCGTATCGCTCGGGCCCCCCTCGTCCCTAGCCACGACCGGAACGCCGCTGGCCATCGACTCCAGCACCACAAGCCCAAAGGTCTCCGTGACCGAGCAGTGGAGAAAGACGTCAGCGGACGCGTACGCTGTCGCGAGCTCCTCGCCCACCTTGAAGCCGGCGAAGATCACCTTCCCCTTCCGCGCCAGGTCCCCAAACATCGCCTTCACCTCGGCCTCGACTGCGGCATTCCGGTTTCCGCCGACGACGTACAGCCGGAACTGCAGGAACCGCGCCTCCAGTTCCCTTGCCACGGAAGCGAGGAAGTCGAAGCCCTTCTCGCCTGCGAGTCGGGCGACGGTGATGAGGACGATCTCGCCGTCGGGCGCGATCTCGGCCCTCAGTGCCTCGCTTCTCCGTCCGGGGTGGAAGAGTTCCGTGTCTACCCCTCGCTGTACCAGGTCCAGCTTGCCGGGCTGGACGCCTATCCTCTCGAGATAGCGACGCACGTAGCTGCTCGGGTAGAAGACCGTCTTTACGGTGGGGTGGCTGAACAGGAAGCTCTGGATGGTGTCGAGGATGAAGACCGCCCCGTGGCTCAGGAGGGGGGGGAACAATATCTCTGCATAGCTGGAGAGGTCTGTCTGGAAGTTGCAAATGATAGGAACCTGGTCGCTGGTCGGCAACTGGCGCATCTGGAGCATAATCTGGAAGCCGAGAGAGGCAGGGGAAGCGAGGTATATCAGGTCCGGTGGCCCTCCAAACGTGCGCCGATAGAGGGTTGATAACCGGATTGGGTAGACGATGGAGAGCTCGGGGTTGAAAGGCAGAGGATAGCCTTGAATGCGCACGTCTGGTCCAGAGGACGCAGTTGTACTTGACTTGGGGCTGTTGATTGGAGTCACGGTGTCATGCTTGGTGTCAGTGTGCGGTGCTACAACGGCGACGATGGCCCCTTTGCTTCGTAGGTGGTTCACCAGCATGGTTGTTGTCCGGGAGACGCCATTGACCTGTCCAAACGACTCGGTGCAGAGAAGAATCCTTTTGCCACGGAGACCCTCGGGGAAGACAGAGAGCTCGTGGCCATCATCATGATCTGGCCTGGTCGTTGGAGCCTCCATTGCGGCTGCAAACCCTCCTTATAGGGTAGTTCAGCAAATCGGCAGCGGATGCCGTGCCAAGAGCTGACAGCTAGCAAGAATGCTGAAGCCGAAGACGGAGAAGTTGAACAAGAGAGTTGAAAAGCGTACAGGCCCCTCTGTCCAACTGCCTCGCTTCTCTCTGGGGAGACCGATCTCCCGCGGACAGTCTTGTTCCAAGGAAGGGGATGTAGTAGAAATGACCCAAGATAAGGGTACAATGACGGGGTATCAAAGGAGATAAGCCCGTGACGTCGCCATCGCCGGTCGACAGATGGAGAAGATAAGATCCCGCACTCCAAGCATCGGGAAGTTCAGGAAATGGGGGAGTTTTGAGAGGCGCGGTACCCAGAACAGCACTTTATCCTCCTTGGCATGGAAGCCTGTCTTGTTGTCTTGTCGCCCAGTGTCGCCCAAGGGTTTGCTCCGTGCAGATGTTGGAAACCTTATCGCACCGACAAGCTGATGGCTTGAGCAGAGATCGCCAGCATTTTCAACCAATCAGAGTTGCCAGACATTCCACACCTCTGTGCGCTCCAATTGAAAGCCTAGCTTGCTCGCCCGACCGCGTGAAGCTAATGCACGTGTTCCTCTAGCGAAGCTGACTGGCAGCAAAAGCTGGACGTCGAATGCTGTCTGTCCAACCTTGAAACGTCGCGGCAGATGTGTGTTCTGCACCCTCGTGTAGGACGACGGACGGGAAGTCTGTCCTCTTTCCGTCGAGAATATCGGCGGGCCGGTGGCAAGCTCGCCACAGAGGCGTGACAACACCATCGCCTTGGTGTGCAAGCCCAGACAGCCGAGCCGGAGATGTAACAGGGACGGTGCCTGCTGCCGTTGCTTGGACAGACTCAAGCTGGGCATAATCCGCAGATGAGGGCATGTCTATCGTCAACCTGGAACGGAACGATACTTCAAGGAATCTTCCGTGGGAGTCTCCCCGGGTTAGGGATCGGCAGACATGCATGGCAGATCTTTTGCATCGGCTTGCAGAACGCTGGTCGGATCTGGGATCTTTAGTCCACACTCAAGCTCCGGCAGCCACGTTTCTGAGAACAGACCCAGACGGATCATCTCAGCGCTCTTCGGATGCAAGTGCTATCCGCGCATACCTCTCTACAAGTGTGATATATGCGATGAACGTTGGGTACTTCGCCCAGATATCACCACACCACACACCATCATGTCCACTATCCTCCGTCTGTCGGATAGATCCCTCTTCCGGGCCCCTAAGCATGGCCTACCTTGAATATCTTAGCCGCATCCTTGGATGGAAGCATGTGCTCCTGACGTCAGGCCCAGTCATACTGCCTTCTCAAGGGTGCTCCTTCGTCTCAGACTTATTCATCCCAGGGTAGCCTCGGATAATGTCGGACAGCCTGGCTGCACACCCTCCGCCGGTATGAAGGCTTAGCGCCCAGGCACCGTGGGTGACCCTGTCCCTTATCGGGCGAAACTCTGCTATATTTCTCTTACATACTGTTTGCCTCGGGGCTTGATCTCTCGAGACTTTCCCATCTGGACTTCTGAACCTTGTTGTTGTCATCTTCCGGACCACGTAGGACGCTCGTCCACCTCGTCGATTCCCGCTTCTCCTTTATAAGTCTCCCTTCTGAGTCTGCCATTACTGGGAACTGCTCCCCCTTCTCGAAACATCGCTGCCGAAATGTCTTCCCTCGCGGTCCTAGTCGGCGAGACAGAAGAGCTGGTGCTCAACGATGCCTCAACGGCGCCCACAACACCAGAAGGGAGTGCCTCCCTCAGTCCTCTGCTGGCGCCCCAGACGGACTTACTCGCTAGCACTGCGACACTGAACGCCAACCTGCTGAGCCCCGCGATCCAGGCGCCCGTGGTTCGCAACATCTGCTGCGTCGGTGCTGGTTATGTCGGTATGTAGCAGTATCTCTAGATTGCCCGAAGTTGGCAACGAGCTGACAGCGAGCGTAGGCGGCCCTACTACAGCTGTGATGGCACTGCACAACCCCCAGGTCCGGGTGAATGTGGTGGACAAAGACGCATCGAGGATCCGCAGATGGAACTCCAGACATCCCCCAATATACGAACCTGGTTTGAGCGAGATTCTGCGTATCGCCCGAGACGGGGCACGAGAGTGTTCCATCCCAAAGGGACGCAGGAGATCTGACACGCTGAGCTCCAGCGACGGCGCGTCGACGGATTCCTCTTGCGACTGCAGCATCCACGCTGAGGAGCACGGGGGAGCCTTTATGGCCGTCCCATCCAGGCAGCCGAACCTCTTCTTCACCACCGAGGTGGCCAAATGCATATCAGAAGCGGACATCGTGCTCATTGCCGTGAATACTCCCACAAAGACCCGAGGGGCTGGTGCGGGATCTGCTACTGACATGACGGCCTTTGAAGCCGTGACAGCTGTCGTGGCAGAGCATGCCCGACCGGGCGCGATCATAGTGGAGAAGTCCACGGTACCATGCAGGACAGCTCAGCTGGTTGAAGACACGGCAAGTTTAACAGCTATAACCATCCCCTAGCGACAAGATACTTACCAGCCACAGCTCGCACACTGCCGGCCGGGAGTACACTTCGACGTCCTCAGCAACCCCGAGTTCCTTGCCGCCGGCACAGCCATCAACGACCTACTCGCAGCAGACCGCATCCTGATAGGCTCGCGTCCGACCGCCTCGGGCCGTCGCGCAGCAGACACCCTAGCATCAGTCTACGCGGCCTGGGTCCCCCGGTCGCGGATCCTGACAACCAACGTCTTCAGCTCCGAGCTCGCCAAGCTAGTGGCCAACAGCATGCTGGCCCAGCGCGTCAGCAGCATCAACAGCGTAGCCGCCATCTGCGAGGCCACGGGCGCCGACGTCGACGAGATCTCGGCGGCCATCGGCGCCGACCCGCGGATCGGGAACAAGTTCCTCAGGGCGGGGATCGGGTTCGGCGGCAGCTGCTTCAAGAAGGACGTGCTGAGCCTCGTGTACCTCGCCGAGACGCTCAACCTCCCCGAGGTGGCTAACTACTGGCGCTGCGTGGTCAGCATGAACGAGTACATCCGCAACCGCTTCGCGGCGCGGGTGATCAGGTGCCTCAACAACACGCTCCGGGGGAAGAAGCTGACCCTGCTGGGCTACGCCTTCAAAAAGGACACCAACGACACGCGAGAGTCGGCCACGCTCGAGATCATCCGCACGCTCCTGGAGGAAGGACCCCGCGAGATCGCCGTCTTCGACCCGTGCTGCATTCCATCCACCACCGAGGAAGAGATCTCGCGACTCCTAGGCCCCTCTCACGGCGGCCCAGTCCTGAAGAAGAACGGCGGGATAGTACACGTCTACACCAACGCCTACGACGCCTGCAACGGCAGCGACGCCGTGCTGATCACCACCGAGTTCGACGAGTTCCGGTACGCCGACCCGGCAGCCAAGCCGAGCAAGGCCCCCGCTGCTGCACCCACCACCTTCGCGGCAGCCGACCCTCGGCCATTCGAGCACCGGGGGCCGTCGCCGCCCACGGAAACCGACCTCCTCGACCTACACAAGTACCTCTCCCGCCTGCCCGAGTGCGCCGACACATCCGACCCCCTAGACCGCCTCAACGGATCCCCGCCCTGCGCAGGTGACTGCCCGGACTGTCTGCTCGAGCGGTCCGCCGCCGCCGGTCCCGCGGCGTCGAGCTACGGCGCCGGCGGGGTGCACCAGGCGAGGGAGTTTGTCGACTGGGCGAGGGTAAGCTACCGCATGAGGAACCCCAAGTGGGTGTTCGACGGCCGTGGCTTGCTAGACATCCGCGGCATGGAGAAGCTGGGGTTCCGTGTCGAAACGACGGGGCGGCAGGCTGGGTTTTAGGGTCGTGGCGGAGGACGGACCAGGAGTTGTGGCGATAATTGCGTTTCGGGTGGAGGTAGAGTCCTTTCTTGTTATTGTGGTGGCCATGACATTCTCATTTTGAAGCGCTTTTCTATGACATGGGGGGTTCACAAGTCCTGCCACGTTGCTCGCGTTGTCTTTCTCGGCATTTTTTCGCCTGGTATTTCTCATTATCACGGCCGGCACACATGTCAGTTTTACCTCAAGCGGATATTCTTAAGCGATGCATCCCAGATATCACTTGTCAAATACCACAAAACATTAACCTCGCCGAGATGACGTATGGGTAATGACGGGGAAAATTGTTGCAAAAAATCACCGACAAAGGCAGGATTTGAACCTACGCGGCCGAAGCCATATGATTTCGAGTCATACCCATTAACCACTCTGGCACTTTGCCTGTTTTGGTGATGTACAGGGATGTCGCCTAACAGACCTACAACAGGATCTCTACAAGTCCGCGTCCACCACCTTCGGGCTCCAACCAACATAAGGTACCTTACCTACTCAGAAGCGCAAGTCGGGGAGCCCTGGTAGCATCGCTAGATGTCGTCCTACCAATGAAGCGAGTTTTGAACCGCATCTGATGTTCCAGTGTTTCTCGATGACAGTGCGGTATCGAGGTGCTGCATCCTTGCGAATTGTACGTTGTTCCTGTCGCAGGATGGACTCCGTAATGTCACTTCCAACGGGCCACGACAGCAGATAAACTAAATCACGACCATGTGCCACCGCGACTCCAAATAAAATAAAAAAGGCTTCTCTATACTCCAACAACCCGACAAGCTTATTACAATCAACCCCTCCCGCGAAAGTCCTTCTAAAACCGGTGAATCTGCTCCCCCTTAAACCCCATCTCATGCAACACCCCCGTCTTCGCACTCCCAAACAGCCCCTTACTCCCCGTAAGCGCCTTCTCCATAGCCGGCGGCCCGCAGACCAGCACCTGCGCATCCCCCTCACCCCCACTCTTCACCCCAGCACCCTCCAGCACCTCCCTCGTCACGTGCCCCCTCAACTCCTTCGACCCGTCGCCCGGCCTCGACACCACATACACGGCCTTAAACCGGCCCGGATGCTCTCTCTCCAAGGTTTCGAACTCGTCCCTCAGAAAGATGTCCTCGTCCCCGTTGACGCCCCACACCAGCGTGACGCCCGTGCGGTCGGCCGGGTTACCCAAGATGCCCCGGACGAGCTGGTACATGGGCGTGATGCCCGCGCCTCCCGCGATGAGGGCCACGCGGGGGTGTTTGTTGGGAGTCCAGGAAATCTCCTTGATGGGCGCGACGAGGAGGCGGTCGCCGGGCTTGAGGGAGTGGAGGTGGGTGGACTGCCGGCCGTTGGGGTAGCGCTTTACCATTAGTTCGATGAAGCCCTTTTCGTCTAGCGCAAAATGGTTAGCTATGGGGTTCGAACAGTATGGTAAGGGGATGGAGCTAGCTGCCCGTACTGAGGTCGTTGGTCGGCGTGTAGGGCCGGATGCAGGGGACCCAGCCTCCGTTGGGGAAGGAGAAGGTTAGGACAGCCGAGGTTAGAGACAGCCCGCTCTTGACGTTTGGGTCGGGGAGCTCGAAACGCAGGCGTTTGGTGTTGTGGTTGATGGGTTCGGAGCTCTGCAGGCGGAGCTGGTGGAAGCCGAAGCTTGCGAAGGGCTCCTTTGCGGTGTTGGACGCGGAAGAGGTGCTCCTCGAGTAGAGGGCGTATGCGCCGATGCCTGCTACGGCAGCCGCGATTGCTACGGGAGTGGCCATCGTGCCTGCTCTGAGTCGCGAGGAGAGAAATGCTGGCGGCATTGTCTTGGGAGGCATGGTAGCAGGATATATAAGGGACGGAAGTGAACGTGCAAGCTTGCGATACTCTGGACCTGCAGCTGGAGGTCCGATGGCACGAAGCCGATGTCAAATATGGCGGGCATGGACGGTTAATATCATGTCGGACATCGGCCGGGGAAGTCCACGAGTACCGACAGCCATCTCCTACCCCCAGCTGTGCCGCTTGGCTTGATGGGGAGGATAATGGGGTGATAGCTTGGTCAACCCACGAATAACAGGTCAACTTCGGAAGGCCAGGCTGGATATCTACACTCGTAGCCGCCCTTTCTGAGCTCAACTGGGACAAGAGATGGAGGACGCGGAGGATCGTGGCATGATGCGTCCCGGCTTCACGGTTGAATGCGGTCCCGTGTGTCCCGTGTCCGAGCCAATGAAGTAGCTCTCGCCTCGTCGGTCGTTCGGATTCGGGGTTCAAGAGAGCGCCCCACAAGCGGGAGAACGCGACGAGGAGGCTGGATCTGCACAGCGAAGCGCATTGACCAATCACAAGCTACCCCGCTCTTGGCACGCTCAGCCTGACTGTATCCGCTTTATTTTTGCTATCGAAGATTTCCAGATGTCGATATCGACGCCGAGTTGCGCCCCGCGGACAGAGTCAACACGCCCCTGCGAGCCGGGTACAACAGCAACAATGGCGGACGACGGGATGCTCATGAACTTTGAGCTGGGCGATGCGCCGCTCCTCAACCAAGTCAAGTTCAAGGGCGGCCGCTGGAGGGACCGAGTCAAGGCGCAGAAGAGCGTCAAGAAGTGGGACGATGCACCGCTGAAGAAGGACTCCAGCACGGCTGCTGCACCCAGCGCCGGCCGGCCCAAGACGGCGAGGTTCATTCCGGGCGTTGGCGTGCAGGTTCAAGGTGGTGACGACGACGACGCAGATCGACCGGCGAAGAGACCGAGGACAGACGGCGATGCCCAACCACAGCCGCAACCCAGACCACAGCAACCGAGGCCGCAGATCAAGTCGGGGCAGACCAGCTCGAAACTGTTCACATCGAATCCCACGCCGATTACCAAATTTGACGAGAAGCCTGCCGAGGAGGAGACCGACGAGGCGAAGCCATCGAATGCGCCGCTGTCGGGAGAGGCAGAGAACTTCGTCGCCCTCGGCCTGTCGAGACGGATAGCGCAACACCTCTCGACCAAGATGGAGATGAAGGCCCCCACGGCTATCCAGAAGCACACAATACCGCAGCTGGTGAAGGAGGACAATGACGCCTTCCTGCAGGCAGAGACCGGCTCTGGCAAGACGCTGGCGTACCTCCTGCCCATCGTGCAGCGCATCACGGCCCTGAGCCAGAACGAGGACGGCTCCAGCACGGGCGTGCAGCTGCACAGAGACTCGGGCCTGTTCGCCATAGTCCTCGCCCCGACGCGGGAGCTGTGCAAGCAGATCGCTGCCGTGCTGGAGAGGCTGCTCCGCTGCGCGCCCTGGATTGTCAGCACGACAGTCACCGGAGGCGAGAGCAAGAAGTCGGAAAAGGCACGGCTGCGGAAGGGAGTCAACATCCTGATCGCCACCCCCGGTCGCCTCACGGACCACCTGGACAACACCAAAGTCCTCGACGTCGGCACAGTCCGCTGGCTAGTCCTGGACGAGGGCGACCGCATGATGGAGATGGGCTTCGAGGACGACCTCAAGACCATCGTAGGCGAGATCCGAAAAGACCCCCTCAAAAACGAGACCAAAGACGGCGTAGTGCTAGACAAGGTCCTGCCGTCCCGTCGGGTAACGGTCCTCTGCTCGGCCACCATGAAGATGAACGTCCAAAAGCTCGGCGAGATCTCGCTCACAGACGCGGTGCACATCACGGCCACCGCCACAGACGAGGAAAAGGACGCCGACGGCAACACCATTGAATCGACCTTCGCGGCCCCCTCCCAACTGAAGCAGTCCTACCTCATCGTCCCCGCCAAACTCCGTCTCGTCACGCTCATCGCCCTCCTCAAATCCACCTTCGCGAGGAAGGGCTCCGTCATGAAAGCCATCATCTTCATCTCTTGCGCCGACAGCGTGAACTTCCACTTCGACCTCCTCAAATCCACCACCCCCCCGTCAAAACCAAAACCTACCCTGCCCCCTTCACCCTCCTCCTCCCCCTCCCAAGGAA
>Ga0209127_100828_pt1 | contig 10410 bp, 10 predicted proteins | sample LakSupMetagenome_FD_187469 | JGI IMG/M metagenome (GOLD analysis project Ga0209127, IMG submission 187469) | Freshwater microbial communities from Lake Superior, Canada - Sta WM archaea (SPAdes) (version 2) | ecosystem: Environmental > Aquatic > Freshwater > Lake | place: Lake Superior, Canada...
GGTCGTGGTTATATGAAGCCGCCCTGCGGAGGTTTATTCGAGGCGGAGAGACTATCATCTTAGAATGTCTCGTCCGCGAGAGGTCCAGCGTTGGCGGTGGCATGGTGGTTGACTTTCCATTCAACAAAGAGGGTCGTAAGGAGTGACAAGAAGAATATTCCTGGCGGGAAGGGATGATGCTCTCAAATGTCTCTGAATCAAGAAGGTAAAGCCCCGGCGGGCGAGGGTTAGCGAGCCGAAGAGTAATAAGAAGTGAAATGTCCCTCCAGACGGGGTCGATCACGAGTAACGGATCGTCGCCAGCGGCATGGTCAGATTTGGAGAGGAAACCGGCGGTAGATGCGTATCGCAATATGCCTCGGAGTCCTCGATTGATAGACAAACGCTCAAAGGTCAGATCTTTGTCTGCTTCGGGGCCGGCAACGTCATGCGGTGAAAGACTCCCCCCTCTCCCTCAGACAGGGTGAGAGTCCCAGAGAGCGAATATACCCGGGAAGCACCCAAGCCGAATAGTGGGAAAGGAACGTGATGAGAATGGTTATCGAAATTTCGAATTTGTGGGCGATCAAGGATGCCGGTTCCACGAGTCGTGGGGAGAAGTTGCGGTCCCTTGGAAGTGACGATGATCTACAACCCCTTGCGACCCTAGTGGCGATCTTGCAGATATGCAATGGGATTGTCGTCAACAACCGTGGGATAAAGGCACTTGTGTTGTATTCGAAGTCCCTGCTCAAGGCGGGGAGAGTTCTCTAAAAAGCCTTGAACTTGATTCTGACGTGAAAATGCCGTCGGTGTTGCACAACCTTCTCTGCGTTGGTAAGAGAAAGGTTCGATTCACTCACTGCCGGCGGGTAGACGCATGAGGCTCAAAACGCCTGCGAATGATGAGGAAGAAGAGAAGGCGCAAATGATGAAGGGAATCGAGAAACATCTGGTAAAGAGGATAGCAAGAGTCACACACAGTAACACGTCGCAGACGTTACGGTGCGCAGAAAACACAAAACCCTCAGAAGAAAGTACCTCGAGGAGACCCGAGGATGTTGGACCACGAAACATTCACGACAGCATCCCACGAACAGCGTGGCACAGGCACCCTGAAAGGCACAATCGCCGCTCCATCGGAACGGAGCAAACGAACAGCAGCCTGACAGGCCAACCGCAACCTCAAACACAGTGGCTCGCCAGGCAGGACGGGTGTGGCGGATGTGGAGGGCGATCAACAGCCTCTCCTTTTCCCACAAACGTTCATCAGCTGCCAGGCACGGCTCATTCGCCGAGGTTTGTCTCCAGTTTGTTGGCCTGGTTCTGTGACCGGCGGCGATATTGGACCGCGGAAAAAATATCAAAATAGCCAACTCGCAACCCGGTTCGACAGCCAATGCTGAACTTACACACCCCGAGTCTTACCTACCTGTGCAGTTCCTCTCCCTCTCTCCAAGATACTACCAAAATATCAAGGCGGCTCGACTTGATGATCGTCCTCCGTCTTGTGAGATATTGTTCAACCCTCGACTTCTCCCTTATTATCGACTTTTCAACCTCTCCCTCCTGTCGAAACTCCCACAGTGGCGTGCCCAGGCGGATCCCTTGAAGATCTCCATTCGACCCCTGGAACATCTGAAACGCCCTAACGTTGGGGCGGGACCCATGTAAGGCCGGCACTGCAGGGGTTAACCGGGGGCCTAAAGCCCGAGGTTCTCATTGGCCGACCTGTTTTCCTCTCATTCGAATAAGCTTCCCGGTAACTCGATGGACGGCGGCTTAGAGAATGGCTTCTATCGGGCGTCGAGTGTCGACTGACATTATACCTACACGTGTAGGCTCAGGCGCGATACCGATATTTACTCGGTAAGGAGCTCTTGTGAGTCTCAAAACAGAGACCGTCGTGCAGTCGCCCAGATGCGAGCTTTGATCCAGTCAATAAGAACAGCACTGTTATGCTCGCCGGCTCCGTGACAGCCATTGGTGAGGCACACCCGGTGCCTCTACTACCTAGTACCCTCGGGTTTACTCCTAGCCATCTCAAAAAGCAATCACCTCTCGTCATTCATCTACCTGAACGAGGTCGACGTAGTAACACGGCGGCCTTCGGTCCGCCCGTCCATTCAGCCCAGTTGTTACAGCGAAGGGTTGCATCCGAATGGCCGTTGGCTCTTTTTTGGCTCTTGTTGGAGATCCGGCAGCGACGCAGCAGTCCCACGCTCTAGATGGGGCGGCGAGATCCTGCGATAGGCCTCCTCCTTGCAGCTTGCAGTCGCAGTTGGAGCAGTCCGAAATATCTATAGATAGCCCGGTCAGCAAACATATATTACATTGGACCGTCAACAGTCGGCAGTTGTTGATCAATGTTTGGAGAAGCAACCCACTGGATCACTCGACAAGTTGGTCTATCTCGAAAACTCGGAATCGAAGCCGTGACCATCGAGGAATCGCTGGAACCGCGTCCGTTTGCACAAGGCTCCCGAGCCCTGCAAGCAGCCGCGCCCTGTTGCTTTGTCATGGGCGGAAAGCCAAAATCGCCGGCATCTGAAATCCAGCATTCCACCACCCGTGCAGTTGAAAGACGGACGAGTCAGGGCCTTCCTGAACTCCCGAGTTCCCGAATGTGGTACATCGTCTGTTTGGTCCGTTCTTCCTCTCCCATCCACTGAGCCAAGCGCACGGGTTCGGAAGGGTGTGTGCATGGAATATTAGATCATGATTGTCTCTCCTCGTCAGCTTGCTCAGTGCTCGTAGCCACGTATGTCCCCGCTCCTCCGCTACACAGCAGTGAGTTATTGTACATACAAGAAGAGCCCCCAGCACCCAAGTCCAAAATTTGATATGGAAGCTCAGTCCCTGCTCATCATCGACAGGCGCTCTCGCCCCCCTGCTAAGTCCTCGCGGTCTCTGAGGAGGCTTCCCATCTTCTCCCCCATGATACCCGTCTTCTTCCAAGATGATATTGGTACAGTACAATAAAGGGCACAGGCCCACAGAAGGTCGACTCCCATATAACCAGTGAACGACACAAAAAAGATAAGAAAAGAACCGTGAGGGTATAAGACGAACAGACCGAAGTCAAGCATCGAAGCAAAACATACCCCAAACTCCAGTTCCCTAGCAAAAGCTTCAACCGCAACCGGTATAAATGGAAAAAGAAAACGGTCCAGCAATAATCAAGCCTCCAGAGCCACAGCCGAAGTAGGCTCGTTCAACATCGACGCCCGCTGCCTCGTCAAAAGCTGCAGCTGGATGGGTGGATTAACCGACGCAGACTCCCTCTTTGGCTTCTGGTCCGAAGACGCGACCCTGACACTTCCCCGGTTCCCGCGCACGATCTGCCCGCTCTCGACGCGCTCGTGTATCATCTCGTCCAGCATCTTGCTCATCTCGTCCACGCTCTTGGTCCGCTTCCGGATATGTGACATTCGCTGGGCCAGCGGCGACCCCTTTGGCGAAGTCCGCTGCGGGCTCCCAGGAGCAGGGGGAGGTTGCGAGGGCGGCGGATGGGGCGGCTCGAACGCCTGCGACACGCGGACCTCCGACCTCGACTCGACCCTGTCGGCATTGTCCCGTGACCGGGCGGCGCTTCGAAGAGCGCCGAGCATGCGGTCCTTGTCGTCGAGTCGCGCTCGCAGCTCCGCGATCTCGGCGTCCTTTTCCTTCAGGAGAGCCGCCACGCTGTGGTCTTCGCCCACCATGATGCCCTTAGCAGTTGGTGACAGGCCGACAGACGTCCTAGACTGGCTTGCTCTACGAGCCTGCAACAACCTCTTCTCCAACGTCTGGATATATCGATTCTTGTCCGCGAGATCGGCCTGCAACGCCCGGTTTTGTGCTTGAAGCGAGGCGGTGCCATCGCCAAACTCGCCCAGACTGTCATCGTCATCTGGGGCGGGCTGTTCGCCACCACTGGAATTCCGCTGACCATTCGATAGCCGGCCTATCGTGGACGTCGACGTCATAGACGCCGTCCTCTCGAGCATCGGTCGGCCGCTGATGGACGGAGCCAGCGAGGATCTCACGGATCCTTGAGAGACCACGGAAAAGCGCGGATGCATGCCGAGAGAGCTGTACGAGCCACCGGCGTTGACGCCAATGGACTTGGAGCTGAGAATAAGCCGGTTCAAATGGTCAATCCTCTCCTTCAGCGCGGTTCGGGCAAGCTGCATCTCAAGCATCTGCTCTTCGTGGCGCATCTCGGCCTCTTTCTCCCGCGCTCGCTCCTCCTCTTCGTCCTTGACCTTGTCATCCTCGTCCTCCTCTTTGCCTTTGCTCTTAGCTTTGACCTCGAGTTCTTTCTTCAACTCCAGAATCTCCATGCGATAGCGTTCCAGCAGGACCCTAGCACCGCCGTCGCCTCCGCTCCCAAGCGCTTCTTCCGCGCGCTTGGCATGGCTGACGATGTTGTTCTTCGCCCTCGAGGCAAACTTGAGCGTGTTTATCGTCTCCGTCGTGTGCGTGTTGGCAGACGCCACACTGCCCGCCGAGCCGATCTGTATGGTACAGAGAATACTGACTAGAGAGTTGCCGGACAGAGCACCCTGGAGCAGTCGTGTGAGCTTGCTGTCCCGATACGGCAAATGCTTTCCGTCCTTGTCGGCCGCCTTGCCCTCCTTGTCCTTAGAATCCGAGAGCTTCGCGATGACGGTGCCCAGAGTGAGCAGACTCTTGTTGATGTGAGAGCCTTCGGTCCGGCGTTCCTTGGACTCGGCCGCCTTTTCTGAGCCGGCCAAATCGATTAGGCTCAGTGTTGACACACGCACACCACCTGGCGGAAGCCCAGACCGCTTGCTATCGCCGCTGGGATTACCAGGGATACGCTCACGGCTTTCGACCACGATCTGGACGACGGCATGACTTCTCGAGCTCCTAGCATTGAACTGTGTGCTCGCCGTTCTTCTGGCCTGGTCTCCTCGGGCGATGACGCGGAGGAGCTGTGTCGGGCTCTGGACAATTTCTTCCTTCAGAGGACTCGCATAAACTCCTCGTTTGCTGTCTTCCCTGAGCTTGATCTCCTCCTGCGGCGCGTTGCCAGCCCCGGGTGCAGTCGACATACTGAGAAGGTCATGAATCCTCTCGTTGTAAATCTCGAGGTAGCTGACGCGAAGCAGAAACTCCCTCGAGGGGGTCTCCCGGATGTACGAAAAGATGTCGGTGATGGCCAGCGGGATCACACCGGGGGAGGAAGCCGTGCCTTGCATGGAGAAGGTCTTGCCGGTTCCTGTCATTCCGTAGGCGAATACGGTGCCGTGGTAACCTTCCATGACTCTCCTCACCAAGCGCTTGGCGATATGGTCGTATACTCTTGAGTTGTCGTCATGTGTCGTGAAAACATTATCTGGCCCCAGTAGTGAGTATAGTTCTCCGTCATACATCAAGTTGCAGATAACTTACCATAGAAGTAGTCGCCTCCCTCCTTACCGCGATAGCCGATCAGGGACTTCCGACCATCCACCATCCACTCTCCATCCGTCTTCCCATGGTCGTTTCCCTGGGCATCGGGCCGCACTCGGACGCTCACTATAACGTTGCCTTTACCGTCGACCTTTGAGGCCCGCTTACCACTCGAAGCCTCTGACTTCTGTAGTCCCGTGTCGCCAACTTCGTCATACTGGGTGGCAGAGGTGGAGTAAGAGTCCTGGGCTGACGAACTCCGACTCTGAGGCGGTGAAGATATGCTAAGAAGTCCGTCGGAATCCCTTGCGCCCGCGCCGCGAGCTACAGACTTGCCATCACCGGTGCCGTTGAGTAAGCTTGGCGTGCCCGACAAGTGGTAACTCGGTATCGTCGGTGTTTTGAGTTTCCGCGAAGACAGACCCGCAGATAGCGGACTGGGCGGAAGGCTGCTGACCCTGTCTCCACGGGGTGGCTGTGGGAAAGAGTTGATGCTGACGGTTTTCCGAATGGTCTTGCCGGCAGCGTTAACCCCGGACACAGCGCGGGGTTGAGGGAGCGCGCCAGTCGGTGCCGGAGTGGCTGGAGGGAGATATGTGGTTGACGGGGCACGCAGCCCGGTTTTCGGAGTAGCTGGTGTGGACTTGCTGCCGCCTGTGCTCTTGCGCGTCTTCGAGACGGGCAATGCGGGGAGCGCCGATGTTGGCGGAGCTAGTGAGGGCCGCGAGGGCCGCGGAATGGAGTTCGACATCGTAACTGACGTGTCGGTTGCCGCGAGCCGGTAATGCTTTGCGAGAGCACTCGAAGACGACACGCCGCTCGCTATGGACCATGTACGGACTAGCACGGAACGATGTCCGTTAAAGTCGGAAGTCCTGCGGCAGTCGATACAGAAATGCGGAGGTCGTATTTCATCCCAAGACTGGGAAAGACCTCGAAAATAAGTTTGGGTGTGGCGGAGCGCTGCTCTTCCCCCTGCCAGGTGCTGGGTGAAACGTTGTTATGCACTGTTGCCAGCACTAGCTCGATCTATCGCTGAGAGAGCATGGATGACGAACTATGCGTATATTATTAGCGGAACTGCTATGTTTTTAAGATCATTGGCCATGACGCATGACAAGCCCTTGTCTGTTCTGTTCTCGGGAGGGGGCTCGCATACTTTTCAGAGAGAAAAGTCAAGAATGAAAACGTACTGAACAGGAGGTAGGTAAGATCCGGGATCCTGTGTGCTGGGCGCACTGAACCGTTCCGTCCAGCAAGGTTGGCGGAGATCCGGCTCAAGACCCTTGTAGGCGGTCGATATTTCCCGGGAAAGACAACAATAAAATAAATCGATGTCAGGGCGACGTGTTCCAGTTGCGAGGATCTACCGGCTGTCTAAATAAAGGAAACAGGCCGCAAAACGTTCACTTATCCTCGCGCAACAGTGCGGCGTCGTGTATTTGCAGTGGCCGCCAGGCAAGGCGTATTCACTCGGGCGGGCTGAACGGAAAGTGGAGCTGAGTCTTAGGTGAAATAGAGACAGGTTCTTAGACAGAATGGCGGCTGCCGTTGTGCCAGGGAGGATATGAGACAGATGCGCTATGTAGGGGCGCTCCTCGGGGTCGAAGGGAGGTCGGACGGATAGCCGGTGATCGGAAGCCCGAGAAGGGCGCGAAGTCTGACGTCGGTGGTGAAAGTAGAGGTGTCTGTCTACCAATGTAAATCCAAGTGAATAGGCGCGTCAAGCGAGAGACAGATTGTGAGCAGAGTCGGAGAGCGAGAGTTCGTTCGATAGGCGGCGATGCTGGAGCTCGTCACGGCTTGCTTTGCTGATTGCACAGCGGACCCCTAAAGCTCAGGAGTGTGGGGCTTCGCGTTAGACAATCGTAGGCCAATCGAGGCTACTGTGTAAGGCAGGTAAAGATTAAAGAAGAATGGAAGGAACGACAAGAAGAAATGGCTGTAATCGCGACTGCCAGGAGCCGTGTAGCGATATGCGACAACCAAAGGATGGGGGATGAAGATGAAGAGACGATGACAACAACCGGCAATGCGGACGTTTTCCTCTTTTTCCCTTTCACAATCCTTCCTTCTTCGTTCAAGCACGACCCTCGCGCGATTCGTCGGTAGCGTCGCAGCGGAAGAGCCAAGCTAGCCAGGCTAGCCTGGCTAGCTCCCCTTGAGCCCGCTTGCCAGACACCCACCATTTCCGCATTCGTCCCGACCTCTCTCGAGGCAATTTGGCAGGACCATCATCTGGTCCCTGCTAATCCCTGCCGCCCGCCAGGGGAAGGCACAAGCCGACATTAAACCACAACCCTTGCACTATGGACCGGCGACGAGGGCGGCGACCTGCGTGAACTGCTCACGCTTGTCGAGAAATTCATGTTCGTTTGGAGCGATGCCCAAGATCCGGATCTTCAAGGCTTCTCCACTTCACTTGCTGCCATGACCTACTGCACAGTAGTCTACGTTGCGCCGTTGCGGATCACTTCAACTTGACAGACGGTCTTGAGCGAGGGGCCTAATACTTTCACGACAATGATCAACCTGTCTGGAGATCCAGAGGGCGCAATGAATCGGAGCACGCCACGACAGCGTCACAAGCCTTTTTATGCTGGTCCGGTGGGCATACCCAAACCGCTGGAGGACCCGCCGGTGTTCGTACCGCACTTGGTTCAACACCTGGTCCCAGCGCACGCCTCTTGTTCTTCTTAGCTGCACTTGTGCCTGCAACCTGCGTCGCGACGCGGCACACGCACTTGACCTTATTCGACCAGGCACATGAGAGTAGTAGTCTCTCCTGAGCCACATTTTATCGTCTTTCGCCGTCGATCTTGTCTGTTTTCTGCCTGATATCGGTCCTCCTTTATGACAAGAGGCGGCCGGGGACAGACTGGAACGATGAAAGCCTCGCCAACTGTCATTGGCCGGGCCTCTGCCGTTGGTAGGTGTGCAGCAGCTGCAGAATGCAGGTCCCATTATCTTTACCGTTATCGTCTCCACAGAAAAGTCCCTCCGCTACGAACTCTTCTCATTCCTCGCCGCATTCAAGCGAAGATCATGTCTGGACGATGGCCGGCGACACTTGGATATGCTCCAGTCTACGTGTAACCTATCACCATCGTCATGTCGTCACAGCACGAGGCGCTCGACTGGTGGTCAAGGCTGAACGACGTCTCGTTCCAGCACACTTTTCTCGTGCTAATCAAACTCGTTCTTACGAATCGGGCGTTGCGACCCCAGACTTTGAGAGTCCTCGGGGACACCGCAATTTCCTTCACCCCCGCCGTCACCACAAGCCACACTCATGAGCTTCGCATCATGTGTGTGGTCTGTGCCCGTCGTAGCTCCCCTGTGGTGCTCTCCTTCTTTCGTGTCGGACTGTCGGTATCTGGCCCATGGGTGTCACGTTGCTTTTGGGTTGACGGTGAACCCACACGTCCGCAATGATCGTCCTTGAGCTTCCCATCGGATCACGGCGCTAGGAATGCAGGAGGGTCTCACCGTCCTCCATAGGTGACCGGCCCGTTGTCTCTGAACTCCCGTTCCCGTCTTCACCACGGCTTTGGAATGTGGCGAGTGTCTCAGTCCCCGCACTTTCTATCTTGGAACACGTAATCCACGATCTACCGCTTCAGGACGTCGCAAGTGCTGTATGTCACTGTGACAGGCGACGCCTTGAAGCAAGGTCAGGCCTGGCTTCTCGAGCACTTCCAGAAGATTGCTTCCTCTCGCGCTTAATATGTATATTGCAGCTCAGCCCGCATTGTCAATGCGCTCTGCGAATATACCACTAACAAGAAACATCCATCAGTTCTTCATCCGGAAGCATATCCGGATCTACGTCCTCTCCTTCTCCCTGGTACCTTGAGTGTCTTGCCTGAAGACACGGTCTATCTGCTACCGTTCCAAATAAAAATCGCATTACCTCCTAAGTATAGCCTCTCGATCGCCAGGATCGTTCCAAACAAGTCCAGTGGTTTCCGGGCCAGAGTGAAGATGATCTTCGTTCTTATCACAGATCGAGTATCTGCCGATTCCCGCCTTTCTTGCTATGGCAGGCCAATACTTCGGCCCTATTCTTCAATCGAGGACCGACTGCCACGGCGACAGAGTCTCAATGACAAGCAGTGGTCATCACTCCGAAAAGATGCGTTTCCGGCCACGCATCTCTTCAACCTCTCGACAGTCGTATCTTCCCTCGCAGCCCCCTGGGTACCGACAGTCACTTCGCCCAGGAGTTCGGGCATTATGTAGGCGATCAAACAAAGTCTACCTGGGATTTGTAGGGCTATCCTAGCTGTCGAGCAAAACACTCCTCGGATACAGACTGTTCCACTGGCTTCAGGACCCTGGCCGTCTTGGCAATTCCGGGGACAGTTTCGGTTCGGAATATTGATCCAGGCAATAGGTAGGCACAGGATAGCTCTCTTCTTCACGTACTTCGTACGTTCTAGCTCCCAAAGGAAACCTTTGGGCGGCAAACTCTATGCCAACTATGTATGCTCTCAATCGCATGCGACGACCAAGTAGTATTCCCAGCACCAAAAAGACTAACGACTAATATGCAGCGAATTAACCGATGTCTATCGAGCTCGTCCGCGCCTGTTCTTTATGCCAAGCTCAGTTGATCATGGCGTCGCAGCTACAAAGTCAGGCTTCCGGGGAACCTCTATCCACCGTGCCTTCACCGCAAGCCTCCATAAGCCCATCTCCCCACGAGGTCTGTAACCGCCTTGTGATGTCGAAAAACATGATTTCGCCAAGCCACAGTCTCTCTACAGTGAGAGGATCACAAGCGGACCGGTCCGCGGGATGGCTTCCGTCTGCCGGTTTTTGCACGTCTTGCCATTTCCCCGGTCGAGAACATTTCTTGGCGAGCTTCGCTGCGACCATATTGCTGCGTTAGTGTTGTGTCTCATGCAAGGTGCTTTCGCATCCACCCATCATGATGAGGTGGTCCTACTCGTAAGGGAAAAGATCTGTATAGTAAAAGAACCAAGAAACGGATGAGGCATCGTAGGCTCGCGCGACTACCTAGACCCT
>Ga0209127_100829_pt1 | contig 10407 bp, 6 predicted proteins | sample LakSupMetagenome_FD_187469 | JGI IMG/M metagenome (GOLD analysis project Ga0209127, IMG submission 187469) | Freshwater microbial communities from Lake Superior, Canada - Sta WM archaea (SPAdes) (version 2) | ecosystem: Environmental > Aquatic > Freshwater > Lake | place: Lake Superior, Canada...
ACCTCCGCTAAAGTCGTAATCCTAGCCCTCTTATAAGGAGATTAGTACTTTTTTGGAGTTCTTGGAGGTGGACTGGGGGTTTTAGAAGGCATTGAAAAAGTAGTGGTGATTCTGGAAATTGTAGCGCGACGCGTCGAAAGGTAAAGTGCCTCGAAATTTTTGCGTCCCCACTGTACGTACCGTGTTGCGACCGGGAAGAGAACCAAAAACTTGACAGGATGGGCGGGCAAAAAGACGGTCAACTAGCCTGACCCCGGCATCCACCTCGAGCACACCCCCCTAGTAGCCAACAAGCTGCCAAATTGTATTTTGTTCTCTGGGTCGAAACGCCAAGTCAGGTAGGAAATCACACTGGCCAAGCGGCTCGTCTCAACAGGGAGCTAGTCTAGACATAGTAGCAGAGTCAGCTCGCTCCCGGTTCTCGTACCTAAGCTACGGATGGGCGTTTCGGCTCAACGAGTCGTCGCCCGTCTATTATCATCTCCTCCCCGGGCTTCTACTTCTCGATCAAGGGCGTATAACGGGCGACGGTGCTTCTTGGCCTACCTATGATGAGATAGCATGCCACGTGGTATGGGAGACCGGCAATTGCGATCTTTATGCTGCATTCTGGTTGATCTGACCGCCCCTCGGAGTTCCTCTCTGCTTCTGTCTGCGGAAGAAATTGCGAGCTGCGACAGCGTTTTGCGGGGAAGCCCTGGCAGCCCGGGCCAGTGAGTGGCCCTTGTCCAGTTCGAAAAAGCGCAATCGACGGGGCACAAGATGAAGCGTCGCTCAATCAGCGCGAAGACAGTCCGACGAACAGCCACAGCAACAACAAGCAACAAGGCAGCTTGCCGACGGTCCACACCATCATGTCACGTCGAATGACTTTGAACTGTCACCAAACAAGCGAAACAAGAATCAATCCAGCAACAAACTTCAGCCCCCTGCAGGAGTGACAGGCTTCCCCTGTCAGTGTCATTACTCGACTCTCGCAAGTCTGGACACTAGCCGGTGGAGACAATTGCTCAGAAACAATGACCACTGCGAGAACAAACAACAAGCCAAGCAAGCCCTCTGGATCTGTGCTGATGATCTGTCTTCACCGGTCTGGGCATCGTTCATGAACTAAGAAAATTGCCAGGCAGCTCCTCTACAACGTCTAAACGTCACCGGAGGGTTGAAACCGAACTCAAGATTCAGTTCCAGAACCAACTGTGTGCCGGCCTCGGTAGTCGGGACGCTGAACCATCAGTCACTGTGGAGTGGGTGCGTGCTTCGTGCATTGGACAGGTAGCGGTTCGATTGGCTGCAAGGCCACGACTCACAAGCCTCACTTCGGGGTGATCCATCCTAAGTATAACCGCTCGTCACCCCTCATCTCCCTTCCGATCAAGAGCGATTGCGGTTCAATGCGAGCGGCGTCGCAAGGAGATGTACTGGCTGTGAACTTGCAGAAACAATCTTGTCTGTCCCAGATACGTACCGGACCTGCGGATGTCGAGACTCGAGGACCATGTGCTTCAGTCCAGATATGTCGAGATCTGCAGGCCCTGCAGAAAACTGTTCGTCTTTACCTGGTATTTTTCGAGGCGTGGCGTCTTGTGTTTCCGGCGCCCATGCGGCTGCAAGCCCTCTGCAGCTTTTTAAGGCATGTCTTGCACCCTTCTTGTTCGGTAACGAGCTGTGAATGGACCGCCACTTTCACCGACCTCCCTCCTAGTACTGTGGCACTTTCACCTGGTCGAGTAGCGCAGGACGAAGATATTCGCAAAGTTGCTACAAGCCGCCTTCCAGCGTGTTGCTACGTACTGTGGTGCTCGAAAACGCTGACCGCTTCTCAAGAGCAGTGTACGTATTCAAAGCTTGCACCTGGCTGGCGCAAGAAGGTACGGGAATGGGCTGAGAGCTTCGCATCCCGTTTTCTAAAGCCGAAAAGAGAGCGGTTATTCGCCGACTGCGCACCCTCTCCGAGGTAATTTTCCACGGAATCTCCGGGGCCCCTGGTGCTAGACTTGGAGTTTTTGGCAACTATCTTAACCACACGTGCGAGCCGTCGATCCTCGCGCTCTGCCCATCAGGCTCTCCCTGGCGCTCCGTCTACTCCAACGTCGCCGGGACACATGATGTAGGTACACTTGTAGACCGATAGCCACGGTGAGCTCAGGCCCGGACCCCAAACAATAGCAAACGCCAGGAGCATCTGGTGGACTTGACTCGAACAAAAGAGGGGGTCGGCCGCATGCTGTCAGAAGTTAGCGTCCCGAAGTAAGGGTGCCATCACCCCGGGTCTCTCCATCTTGATTGGACGCGACGGATAACTCGACCGCATTTTCATCGTCGCACAGCAAGCGACACTGCCGAGCACGTGGCATTCCTGAAGGCTGGTGATATCCGTTGGGCGGTGAGAAGGCGCTCCATCATCGTGACGTCTTCTTCAGGCCGCGTTCAATCCGCGTGTCCCACTGCCCGTGCCGTTCCACCGCTCCCACCGGTCTCCTTCGGTCAGAGCCGTTTGTTGTTCCATCGTCAAACAGGCACCTGGATCCTACCAGCAAATACTACACGGGTAATAGAATAGTCCGGGAGAGCGGAAGATAGGAATTGCTGCTGTTGCCCAAACAAGTACCGAGAGCCGCTAGCGTTCCCGACACCTGCGGACGTCCGTCCACTAGAAGACGCCTGGAAGCAAGTTTTATTGGCAGGCCTGACTGGACTGTGGTGCCACTGTTCAGCCCAGGGGCAGGCATCGACGTAAATCCAACAACAAACTTGGCGTTGGAGGAGCTGAAGCAGTGAAGTCGAAGCTTCTCATCTCGGCTCTCCCTGCGTCTGGACCAAAACAGTGTGGTCTCATTCTGTGATTCCGACATGGCCGCATATTTCCATTCCTCCAATGAAAACCCTCAATCGGTCCCAAGTCCGTGGACAGGGCGCCCGCGAATCTCGTGTAATGTCCGTCTGAACCTAAAAGGTCAAGAATAGCTGAGAAAGAAGGCCGAACGAACCGGCATGTATACACGTAGCTACTTTTTGGCATAGTCCCTAGGTAATTCCACTTCTGCGCGTGCCGTGGAAGACGCTAGACTGGACTGCTACGTAATTTTCCCTCGGCTGCACTCCCGTCTTATCGCGCGGCGCTAGGGAGACGACAGTGCTAAGATTCTAAGTCTAGATCATGGAGCCGCGTTTAGCAGCGAGCCGCCGCGGGCAAAAGCACAGTAGTACGAGGTACGAGCCAGAGTTAGCAACTGCTTGGTTGCGCAGCCACACACTGTAGTATTCAGCAAACACTCGAGCCCTTCAACAACCAGAGTCCCGCTGGATGACGAGACAGCCCTCCAACATCACGCCACTCGGTCCGAGCCCCGGATGCTGATTAATACAATAGGATTGTAAAGGCTCAGCTCGGTGAACAAGACTGCACACATACCTGGTCGGTAGGATTGAAGTTGACCGGTCCGATGTAGGTATTCATAGGCGGAAGTTTCATGCTTGTCGGATTTCGTGAATACACGTGTACTGGGGACTATCACAACCGGTGAGGCTCGGTCGTCGGTCTGGACCACGATAGGTTCTGTGACTGTCTGCATGACAACCAGCATAGGCACAGCTTTTGCATGTCTCGCCGACCGCGCAAGAGACCTTATCACGGTTGTACAGGCTACAGTGCAGCGTCCTGTGACTGCCGCCGAGTTGGGTGGTACCGCTGTGTGACAGGATGAGCTTGGACCGGTAAAGCTTTCGAGTGCCTGCCCGGGTTCATTTTTCCAACTTCAACTGGTCTGTCCCCAGGCCAACAAGCGCTTTAAATGACTGCCGTCATAGCTTTAGTTACGCAACGAGATGCCTGTATCCGACGTCTGCAGTTCAGGATGCTATTTCGGGCGCTCTCACCCCGGGTACTGGCAGTGGCAGTGACATGTTGTTGCTCGAGAGTACGTAGCTGGAACCTGTTGTTGAGGGTCCCCAAACACATGACCATCGCCGTCACCGAAACCGCGTTCCAGGAACGACTCTTCCCGCTTTTATTGCTCCGCTCGAGGCCCGGTGCGCGACCAGGAACCGCACACGCATGGGGCGTTGGTCCAACCTGATCTTCGCAAGGTTCGCGGGGTATTTAGTCCCCGAGAAACAGGAGCGAGAAGGTCGATAAACGAGGAGCGCCTCTCATGGCTTCATAATAACCGTCTTATTCTGCAGGGAACATCACACCACTTTTGAAATTGGTCAACGAGCGGGGTAAAGCCGTTGTGACACTGTTCTGTTATTACCTTCTTACGAGTTACGCGAGTGATCAAGTGGCTGCAAGCGGCTGTCCGGACGTCTACTCTTCGTCAGAAGTTGTGCAATCGTAACGACGGGAAAACCCCAACGAAACGTCGGTTTGCCGCCTCTGCGACCCCTGACCGAGATGTATGCAAGCCGTCCAGTGTAACAAAAGACAGAGATCTAGATGGTTGCCGTATGATGCAGGGCCGCAGACGTTATCACAGAAGAACATATCGCCCAAGGCGGTTGGATGACTCGAGTCCTTGACAGTTCTGATGTCCAAACCTTGGAGCAAAGCTCATCATTCACTCATGCATCTCGAGTCAGATCATGACGGTTATACGCGGGTCTCGGTTTGTCTCCTCCGGAGCTGACCGTCCACAGGGTAGCTGCGTTTATCTGTGATTCACGGAGTCTATATCTCCTGTCAATCCCGGCCTCTGTCGATCACCCATGCGCGGGCAGACAATCTACCAGGCTTTTGTCTGATATCATTGATACCCAACCCAATACCTGCGCGTCTGCTGCCCGACAAGGGCCAAGGCTCTCCAGACTCCAGTGTTGGAGATGGTGTAATAACGGCCAGATTCCGCGTTTCTATCGTCAAGCAGGGACTTTACATGACCAGGGCTGGCGGCTGTCATTGACCTGTCATCTGTCATATCGACTAATCCCCGCGCAAAAGAAAGGATGTTGGAACCCAATCATACTCATGGATGATGAAGGAGCAGGAGGAGCAAACAGAGAGCACACGTCTAAACACACACGGAGGAATCTCCGTCCTTCTAGACCCGGGTCCATTTTGCGGCAATGTTTGCCATTGCAACAACGGCGTTCCATTCGAGATCGACGAGAAGATCAGGTGGACGGCCTTGCAGGCCCATGGTAATTTCGCTCGTTCCGGATACAGCAATCCAGCAACGATCAACGCCCAGCTTGAAACAATTCCTGTCGTCCCCCCGAGACTCCCGACCTTGCAACAAGACCGCGGAGGATATCTTGAGCAAAAGCGGTAAAACTACGCTGTCCAATTGTGCGTAATAATCGTACGTTTCTGCTTAGGACATGCAGCTAGATCCTGCAGCCCTGCGGCTTTGACACTTTCCCCAACATCCAGTGCTACGGACTCGGATACAGATCAAGATGCGATTAAGGATGGGCGAACGGAATTATTTCACGATCCTTCCACCAGAGTGCGTGCCGGATGACTCTGGAGAGGTTCGTCCGTCACTTGTCTACCAGTACATCAGAGCAACAATTCACGAAACAAGTCACAGGCTTTCAGGTTCTTCTGCTCCTCGGTCGTGCCAACATCTACCTCGGTCAGATTGTCCTCGTAGATCTTCATTCTTCAACCGCTTCAGCGGAATAGCAATCTGGAGCTCGGACGGGCAACAGCCCCATCGGCGTCCTCCGGAGCTAGGGGTAGCTACTCTCGTTATCAAGACGCCCAAACTTCCGTTTCATCGGCTCAGCTCGGAAAGGAAGGTCAGTACTTAACAGTGTCAACACAAAGTCGTCGATACACCGCCTGTCCCCGTCTCTACTAGCGGCAGGAATGCAATGGGACTTATTGCGTGGACAGAAGGAAAAGGGAAGTGGTTGGGTCATATCCAAGTGCCCGGTTCCTGGACTCTTGATTTTCTTGACCACCCCACCCGCCATCCACTGCGTGACGGGCCTCCGTCGGTCCATCCAAAAGGACTGGCGCAGGAAATACCCTCTGGCGCCGGGAGCGCACACGGCCAAGTCGGCTTTCGGAACGGGCCAAGTGGGGGTGGAGGGTGCAGCCGCAGCGGTCGAGGCGAGCCGTCAAGGTGCTTTGATGTTAGGTCTCGGCCGAGTCAGCCCTCATGCAACTACATTTTCCAACACTAGTTCAATATGACTTGTCATGCTTTTCAGTCGATAGTGCGCCGTAAAAGTAACTGATTCCGAGCGACGCTCCTTTACATAATGCGTTCAGTTCCCTTCGTAGAGATCTCGAAATGCGCCGAAAGCACGCCATTTCCTGTCAGCTCGATGTCATGCATGCATTGGACGTCTGGACCGTAGCACGTGGCAGCAGCTGAATACCGGAGGCGGCTTCTAGACTCTCAAGGTGCATGTGTACAACAGACAACACAGCTCGCCAAAGCAAGCACCCCGGAGGAGTTGCTGGAGTACTCTTGTACCGCTACTTCCCCAAGGGCATAACAAGTCGGAGAATAAATAGCGGCGGGTCCGTATGCACAAGTCGGCAGATACGTGAGACGCCCAACTCCGCCCAGAATCATATCCTGATGGTTGTGGCCGGCGCGACCCGGCCACTGGAGGGTGAAGCAACCAGGTTGCTGGTATCAACAACCCGAAGCTTCGTTCACCCCATGCACCGTGGCAATAACAAAGCCTATGTCCGGGCGGAGTGAGTAGTCGATACGCCCAAGGACATGTCACCGGCTCTGTGCCTTGTTCCGAATATCCATCGGTCCCTCAACACTTGTCTTGGTCTGTCGACGCCCGAAGTGAAGCACTTCTACGGTGTGAGTGCTTTGCTCGTCGTGATGCCGCAGCAAGATGGCGCCGCCCTTCTGAACATGCGAACTTACACCAGCCGCTGCGAGTTGTCTTGTTCCCGCCGTAAACAGTCCGTCAGCCGTAGGGTCTGGATCATGGAGCACTGCTGCCCCGGGATAGCTTCCTCCTCTTCACCGATCTCGCGGGAGACATCGAACCAGGACCTCTTCCGCCCCCAGTCCTCTCCTTTTCTTTCCCATCCTCGGGGCGCCCATCCTTCCCAACCCCCTCAGTAAACACCAAATCTCCATTCTTCCCGAGCGCCTCCCTCGCAGCCTCCTCCAGTAGTATCCCAAACGCCAGCAGCGCAGTCTCGTCCATGCTCCGCTCATCGGCCAGTCTCCCCCCCAGCCGTCCCGTCTCCCCCATCCTCTCGTGCTTCCCGGCGACAGCCTCGTAGAACCCGGCCGCATACCCGTGCACCGCTTTCAGCAGGTCCGAGTCCGGCAGTCTCTGTTCCGCGGGGAGAGAGTCCGTGCCGGCGAAGTAGATGTCCTTCTCGGCGTAGCGGGGGGGCGCGTTCTTGCGGCGGAAGAGGACCTCTTCCGGGGCTAGGGGAGGCTGGCGGGTTGCGTCGCGGAGGCGGGAGGACGGCGACGGCGGGATTGAGCGGGAGGTATTGGGTTTTATCAGGCGCCCGGTTACGAGCCCTGGGAGAGGTCAGGAACTAAGCTGGAGGATGAGATGAGGGAGAGCGACGGGAACGCACCTGCCACGGCGTCGTAGACGGAGGCTCGCCTGCGGATGGTCTTTTCACCTGGCAGATCAAGTTGGTCGTCAGATCCCGGCTCTGCTTTGAGCGACGACTTTGCGCCTAGGCGCTTGGATCTTCGTGATGCCATCGTCCCGATTGATTGAAGCGTGATGTTCGAAGATGTCGGCCGGTCAATCTGCCGGACGGTGGGCCGTTGATGTTCGTGACCTATTCGCAGTATAATCCAGACGCAGCATATTCGGCAAACAGACTGGCCAATTCCGGTGTCGGTCAGACAGTTGTGTTTACTCGTTACCATGAGGATTGGAAGTCAACAAAAAGTGAGACGCAAGATCGAATCCAGGGTCTCTTTCAACGACCCCACTTCCCGCCAAGCTTTAATTGATTCCAATGCCATGACGCACATCGTGGCCATCGAATTCAGCTCCTTCCTTACGCACATTTTCACGGTCGCCTTCCACCTCCAACCAGCACAACCCAGATGCATGAATGAGCTCCTGTTCGAGCGGTCGACCGGCAACCTCGGACCGTACGCCTTCGCCCGCCTCCAAACGACCCAACTCCTGCGCTCCTTCCGACCAGCCCCGCACTTCCGCTTCAACGGCGGCGAGACGGGCGTAAGCGGCAACAACGCGTCCGACGACGATGGATCCTCCGGCCCGGTCCCCTCCCTCTGGGCCCACCAGGCCGGCGTGAACGCCCTCGCCCTCGAGCGCTTCGACGGCCGCATCCTCGTCTCGGGCGGCTCCGACGCCACCATCCGCATCTGGGATCTCGAGCAGAGCCCGAACCCCAACGACGCCCACACGTACCGTCCCGTCGCCCAGATCGCGCGCGGAGAGGCGCCGCCGGCTGTGCCCTCTTCTGCGCTGCCGGGCGCGACCCGTCGACCACCGACTGCTGCTCCTGCGTCTGCGGCGGCGCCTGCTACGCCCGGCGCCCACCGCTTTGGCATCACGCATCTCTCGTTCTACCCGTTCGATAGCGCGGCGTTCCTATCGTCTTCGTACGATCAGACACTTAAGCTGTGGTCTACCCGCACGGCGCAGCTGTCGGGGAGTTTTGGTCTGGGGAGCAAAGTGTACACGCACGCTGTCAGTCCGATCGCGTCGCATCTACTCGTCGCCTGCGGCACACAGCACCCTGCGGTTCGCCTGGTGGACTTGCGGTCTGGCGCTGCGGTGCAGAGTCTCGTTGCTCCGGGGCAGGTAGGCGGGTCCGCGGGCGCGGTGCTGGCTGTTGCGTGGTCACCTAGACATGAGCATGTTCTTGCTTCTGGTACTACCGACGGCGCGGTACGAATATGGGACGTGAGGAGGGCGAGTGGACTTGTGGGATTGCTTGACCAGGAGGATAGCCTCGGCATCAGCGTTCGAGCACAGAATACAGGATTCACGGCCGCCACAGGCTTTGCCGAGCTACAACAGAGAGGCATTCGGATGTCTGCCCGAGCCCATACTGGCGCCGTGAACGGGCTGACGTGGACAGATGACGGGGCGTTCATCGTCAGTGCTGGCCATGACCAGCGCATTAGAGTGTGGGATGCGGCGACGGGAGCGAATACCCTGGCTAGCTTTGGCCCGACGATTCGCAACCGCGCCATCGGGACGGTGCATGGCATGTTTGTCACGCCGGTTGGCTTGACCCCGCCGAGGAGCGAGCTGCTGGTGTGGCCCAATGAGAACGAGATCTTGGTGCTGGATTTACACGGGGGCTCAGTTGTGACGAGGTTGCGCGGTACGGGGCCGACTACGGCTGCTGTTCGGGCCCGGGGCGGAGGTGGGGAGAGGACGGTGCGAAACCGGATTACGAGTATGGTTTGGAGGGGCGGTGGAGGAGGGGGAGCGTCCAGCGGCGTCGTCATGGGCGGTACCAGTGCGCCGGGTGGCTTCTACAGTGGGCATCTCGACGGGCAGATCCGGGCATGGATGCCGGCTGTCGAGGGTGATGACCAGGAGGATGAGGATACCACTGCCCAGGAGGCTGTCGAGGAGAAGACAAAGAAGCGGAAGGCGATTGATGATGCGTTCAGGAGCCTGATGGGAAGGCAGATCACGTTTACTTAGGTGTGTTGCTATCCTCAATCAAGCCATCAGCTTGCCTCCTTGGCTTAGGAGCATATTAAGGAAGCTTCCAAATCTTTTATTCACTAAAACATCCTTCCGATTCGTGCAGTAACGAAGCCATTCCCGGCGTCGCTGAGTATATTTCTTAGACTCTTACAGCTGGGACCCTTGTCTACAGTGCCAAGCATCTCGGATCACGTTCGTGAATGATTGGCCAATGGCTCATAACCAGGCTTCAGCGACCGAGATACAAACGCTTGCCTTCCTATTCCAATTTCAACGAAGCTACCTTACTGTGTTATCCGAATCCATCTCATGCGACAACTACTGGTGCGGAACATTCTTCCTTCGTATTTACCACTAGCCATCGGCTTGGAATGCCGAGAATGCGGTAGCGTCGTCGGTACCCCTGGATATGACCTCCGATGGGGACGACAAGTGCATATCGACCACGTGGGCAGCACGTTGCAACAATATGTATAACCCAGAGACCTGTCCTGGGTGCTGGAGACGATGTGTATCTTCACTGTGACGCGCTCGACATATCGCGGATTTCAAGATGGTTAGGTCACTGATAACCTCGCTGTCGCTGTTAGCTCTTGCTTGCCAGGGAGTTGCAGCATGGAAGGCGGGATCGCATTGCTCGTCGTCGTATAGCTACATCAACTATACGACTGTGCCTGGCTTCTTTCTACAAGATGACCCTGCGACCTCGACCAGCGGGTTTGACTATGTTTGTACCCACCATCTATCTCCATGCCCACGATCATTAACGAACTGTAGACGACATCCAACTTCGGCCTCATCAACCAGACC
>Ga0209127_100830_pt1 | contig 10394 bp, 3 predicted proteins | sample LakSupMetagenome_FD_187469 | JGI IMG/M metagenome (GOLD analysis project Ga0209127, IMG submission 187469) | Freshwater microbial communities from Lake Superior, Canada - Sta WM archaea (SPAdes) (version 2) | ecosystem: Environmental > Aquatic > Freshwater > Lake | place: Lake Superior, Canada...
TCCATTGTCCTGGAAATGGACCAAAAGGAACGGTTTAGGTTTGCATATCGTGGATTCCACTGCAGTTCGCCCATCCTAGACACTGGCAGCTCGACGGGTCTACACCGATTCTTGGCTATGACAACGTGCTAAACTTGCTGACATGGCTTTTCACGAGCTCGAGGAAACACTTCGATTGCGAACGGAGAAAGGGATGACGAATTGGCCGCTCCAGGCTCGGACGGTCCGCTTCAACTCATATTGCTGGGTTTCGAACCCAAATCCGGATCTCTTCTGGTCTTGTGACCATTACAGCCGTGCCAGAAGCTCTCAGTCAGGGCCCCGTGGTCAATACTCCGAAGCCGGGTATCCTCATCACGTAGCCCGCGGTCTTTCACTACCCGGGCAAAATCAACGTGTCTTCGCATCACTATACCTCGTGGCTAGCATCCATGGCCGAGTGTCCGGTAAATGCATGGCGGTTAGCTTTGTTCATGAAGATCGATACCCTTGACGCTGCCATTTTCGGTCCTGATATCACATCAGAACCTCCAGGACTCTCTCGCCGGCGGCACAGAACCAGCTTGTGTGTTTGAGCTACAATCGGCCGGTGAGAATGTGAAGGCATTCAGCTGCTGTCTCACCAGCTTGTTCCATCTTCAACAGGCAGTACCTAGTAGTGCGGTGCCATCGGATATCCCATTCCTCTCGTTGCTACTCCAAGTAGTACTGAGAGTCTGTCCGCGAGTCCGTGCTTGTAGCCCTGTCTTCGACTTCGAGAACCGTCTGTCGCAAGGTCTCCCTCGCCGATTCGTGAACTGTGCAAAAGGGGAAATCCTCTATGGTCTCACATAGCTCCTCAAGCTTTTGTCTTTTTCATTGAAATCCGGGATGTGGAGAAGGAATCGACGACTGAATGCGTCATCAAGGGGAGAGTTGGTGTTCAGGCTGAGAATTCTGCAGGTACCGTGCGATGCGTCTGGGGTCACTTCGGGGCAAAGAAGACTACGCGAATCCGACATGCAATTCAGCATGTCGTACTTGGCCGAGAAGAGACCCGGTACTCCAACTGGCTAGCCGCAACGAAGCTTGAGCCGCGGAGTGCCTCGCGTCGAACCACCGTGTCGCGTGCTACACCTGCCTTGATAGAGCCACTCGCTAAAGCCGGTCGTGCCGTCGAACCAGCCCGCAGCGACTGCTCGTCTTCGAAGCAACATTCGGAGTAACTCCTGCCATATCTTAGACTGCCATGTTTCTGCAGTGGGTAACCTCCTCATTACTATTCGGAAAGTCGCCTGTCCTACTTCACTTGACCATGCTACAGAATTCGGCGTCACTTGGATGTCGTGACTGCGTTGCTCCTTTGGATCAGGTTGATGCCACGAAATTCTGCAGCCACGCCCGGCTGCCCATATGTACATGCTGTGTTCTTGCTATATATCACTCAGCAGTTTCATCTGTCTTCCCCGCCGTACCGGACAACGACACCGGGAGCTCTTCGATGGCCTCGACAACATGACGTCCCGGGCCTTCTCGTGTAACCCATCAGGGCGGCGATTGTGGACCGCACAAGAGGAACCACACCACAGAAGACCAAGTGCCTCGATGCTATCGTCAATGCCTTGGATATCTCGGCCTTTCTGCCTAGACAGGCATCATCGCCGCTGCCAGCTTCACGTCCAGAACGAAATCTGGGAAGGTGATGCCACATGAGAGCATGCAGAGTTTTGACAATATGAGAACCTTACACAGCAGGCGCCTCTCGCTTAATTCTAGCTGTCAACACCTGCCACGATAGCATCATAGATTGGTCGCAGAGGCGTGTACTCCCTTCCAAGCCGTGACCAGGGCCTGGCTCGCGACTCTTCATTCCCCCGGCTCAGGACCCTTCCAGTTCAACCCGGCCCAAACCATGTCCACGCCTTGGCATGGCACGCATGCCAGGCCACATCTCCCTTCATGCACCGCGTGTTCAGCTGCCGGTACTCGAGGTTTCCGCCCCAACATGCTCTGCCCATCCGAAGCTCAGGGTAGCTATCGTCTCTCTAGCGGGGCATAGAGCACCACGGAAAGTTGCCGCTGTCATCTCTGACTCCCTTTTCGAGGCTAGCACTGTCCTTGACAGGCCGTCATCAGACATTCTGCCTTGCACCCGTGGTCCGGCGGACCACCGTCGCATCCATCAATTGAAGCCTCGTAGCCGCATGCTGCCGGGCCTGTCGATATCGAACCTGCTGGGAGGTGTTGGTCTTCGTCCCTCCTGGTCCGGTGATGGGCGTCACTACTCCAAAGTGTTCTTCTGGAGCAAGTGAAGATACGTAATCAAAAGCATGGGCGCTATTGCTGACGGCCAGGGCCAGCAGGGATACTGCAGGGAATCTCATTATGGAGGTTGCCTGATGTCTTGAGACGAGGGAGCCGAGAGACCTGTAGCTGATCTACAGATGCTGGGGAGCTCGGTATCATTCGTCGTCTTCTAGGTTCTTCGCACTGGAGGATTTATGCGGAGACCTCTACACTTCCCTTCAACTGAAGGGTGTCCCCTCAGAAACCGTACATCATAAAGTGACCTGTAAGCCGGCCTCCAACGTACGAGCGTATGCCCACCGTATATCTAGATTATGGGGGTCGCCGTGATGCTCCTAGGTGAGACAAGCGGGAAGTACGTATGTAAAGGGACAGTCCAGGAGACTCGAACTACCTACATATCTCTGCCAACTTCGGCCCAGGGTTAGGGGTGTGCAATGGTCCCCTATTTCAGCCGATCCCCGCCAACTGCCAGGCTGGTTGGCAGCTCCCAGACAAGCTTCGAAGCCAGCCGGCGCAGGGACCGCCAGGCTAGGTAGAGTTACCTTAGACCCTGCTGCACTTGAAAATCTTAGTGGAGTCGTCAATCGCTGGAACCCTCTCAGATTTGTTGAATTGAAGCTTAAACGGGCCGGGGGCCTGGAAACTTCCACATCACCCCTTACGACGACTATCAAGACAAGCTGCTCCAAACCTCCCAATTCCACCCCGGAGTCCGAACATTTCATTTCTTCACCCCTGTGCGCCTGGTTGTCTGCTTCCTCGCTACTCAGGCTTCGGTTCTTATCACGGACTGATTCCGCCGCCCGTCATACATCCCCAGGAGTAGGATTAAGTTTGGAATCTACATTATACTTCCCTACCTTACTTTCCTCCCCCCACCCCACATTAAAGAAGCCAGTTTGCCAGAGCTTCATCATCCGGCTTCGCATCTTTCTCGACATCTTCTTCAGTGAACGAATTCGAGCCATTGAGCGTCCCTTCCCCGGCTCTCATCACATCCCATCTCCTCTTCGGCACAGGTCAGTGGTCTGCACTCTTTCTTGCGGCGGCCCTGCCCAGTCAGCTCTGGATCGTAAAACTAACCGATGCTTCTCCCTCTAGAAACCCCCATCGAGGCCTCGACATCCCCTCGTACGCTCGCTTCTATCAGCTACAATGGCCGAGTCTTCCAGCTCTTCGACGCTCGCGGCTGAATTGAAGGCCAAGCATGCCGAAGCCGCACATCATGTAGAGGTCGAGGAGGTACCCGACGAGGACATCATGCCGCACCATGCCGCCGAACCCGAGAAACCAAAGGCGCCACCAGCGAAACCCTTGGATACACAATCGCATGAGCTCTTTCCTGAGCTCGGTGGGTCGTCCAAGGGCAAGGCTTCCGCTGCTGCTGTGCCCGTCTGGAGTGCCAAGGGCACCGCCAATGGCAAGACCAACGGTGCGGCTGCCACCAACGGCACGCCACGTAGTTCACCTTCAGTGTCTGGTGTAAGCACACCGACAGGCGCTGGCCAGCAGGCACCTCGGTCTCTGACCATCCCCGGCCGCAATGTCGAGACCCTGTATCTCGAGCCTCAACATTTGATGCCCAAGAGTCAGCTGAAGAAGCCGCTACCGGACCTCATCAAGGAACTGAACCGCAGATCTCGGGCCCAGGTCGCTATGCACCAACAAGCGAACGGAAAGCTCAAGTTCGAGGCTGCCGGACCCCAGGACATCGCAGCTCAAGCGCTCAAGGACCTGGTACAGCAGATTGGTGCCAAGGTATGAGATGTCATTCGCTAAGATGCAGTGGTTACCTCCTGATACTAACGTGCGTCCGTAACAGCAAACCGTCAAGGTCACAATCCCTGCATCCACAAGAGCCCACATAATCGGCAAAGGAGGCAATACCATCAAGGCACTTCAGGAGAAGTCCGGCGCACGAATCCAGCTTCCCAAGGTCGAGGAGAGCCAACCGCCTGTCGACGACGATGACGACGCTACCATCGACGTCACTGTTGAAGGCAATGCACACTCGGCGGCTATTGCCAGGGACCTCATCCTGAAGATTGCCGGAGAGCGTGCGGCCAATGTCAACACGAAAGTCAGGGGCGTTCCTGCAGAGTTCTATCCTTTCATCGCCGGACCGAAGAACAGCTTTGCACAAAGCCTGGAGGAAGACAATGGTGTCCAAATTCGGATACCTCCTCACCGTGCGTGGGCATCCCAATACGCTCCCAGCGCTGCTGGCCCTGGGCAGCGGCCGGTATTTAACCCGGCTCCCAATGACAACCATATCCAGCTGGCCGGTGACCGGGCGGCTGTCCAGGCAGCTCGTGCTGCAATCGAGCGGCGTGTCGAGGAACTCCGACGTCAACTCGAGCTCGAGCAACTATCGATCCAACGAGGCCGCCACCAGTTCATCATTGGAAACAGAGGAGTCCCCGAAGATCAGTTCTTCGAGGAGACGGGCTGCGCGATCCTGCTGCCGACTGACGAGGATGATGATACCGTTACGATCATTGGGCCTCCCGAGAACATCCAGGCCGGCCTAGAGAAGGCCATGGACTTGGCCACCTCCATGCAGTGCTCCAACATCGATATTTCTCGATTCCACCGCCAAGCAGGTGCTTCGCACGCCCGGAACGTCACTCGATATCTCCGGGAGCGCAAGGAGATCGAGCGGCTGGAGAAGCAGTATAACGTGCACTTCAACACGCCGTTCACAGCCGAAGGCGCTTCCCCATGGGAGCTCTACTCTCGCGATGGCAAGGCCGCCATCCGTGCGCAGTCGGAGATTAAGGGAATCGTGGACAGCCACCCTCCAGCTCGGATGAGCACTGTCCCCGTTGATCCCTTCTTCCACCAGTATCTCCGCAACGAGATCAACCCGCGTGTGCACGACCAGTACGGCGTCCATCTTGTCATCCCCGATTCCAATGACGGCGAAATTCCTGTTCTACTTGTCTACGAGGGCCCTTCGGATCCGGACGCCCCTTACCAGATTCCCAGATCGCAGCCCAGCCCAGCCGAAATCCGGACCTTTGAGCAGGGGCTCCGCGAGGCTAGACAGCACATCCTCGGCCTCATCGGCAAGCAGGAGGCCATCACCTCGGTGTCCATCGATGTGCCACAAAAGTACCACGACAAATTGCGGAAGTTCATCAAGAAGGAGCAGGCCGAACACCCGACCGATCAGATTCCCGTGCGTGTCTCCAGCTTGCGAGAAACCGTCACCTTCCGGGGACCTAGGTCTGCCGTCGAGGCTCTGGCAGAGAAGTCCCGGGCCTTTGTGGAGCAGGAGAAGGAGGACGAGAAGGAGCGGGGGTTCACCATGGACTTCGATTTCCCTCAGAAGTTCGCCAACCACCTCATTGGCAAGGGCGGCAGCAACATCCGGGAACTGAGAGACAGGTTCGATGTCGACATCCAGGTCCAAGACGGAAAGGTGCAGCTGAGGGGTCCTCAGAAGAAGGCCGAGGCCGCCAAGGCACACATCCTGTCTCTCGGCAAGCAGTTGGCTGACGAGGCTACCCACGTGCTGAAGATTGATCCGAAATTCCACAGGGAGCTTATCGGGGCCGGTGGAAGCCAGATCAACCGCCTGCAGACACGGTACAAGGTTCTCATCTTCTTCCCCCGATCTGGCAAGAATGGCAAGGATGATGAGTCCGTCGCCGATGGTGCCAGCGAGGCTGGTAAGCCTAAACGTCAGCAGGCTCCGGACGAAGTGATCGTCCGCGGACCCAAGAAGGGCGCGGACGAGGCTCGCGAAGAGATCCTGTCGCTGCTCCAGTACCTGAAGGACAACTCGTTCACGGCCACGGTTTCGGTGCAGCAGAGGCAGCTGCCGTCTCTCATTGGCCAGGGCGGTTCCGGAATGGACCAGCTTCGCCAGGCTACGGGTGCTAAGATCGACATTCCCAATGGTCGCGACATCCCTGAAGGCAGCCTCGTGGACATTACGATCAAGGGAACCAAGGACCAGGTCGCTGCTGCGAAGAAGATACTGGAGGAGAAGCGGGCGGTGTTCGACGACACCGTCGTGAAGACCCTAGAGGTGGACAAGAAGTACCACAAGGCTCTCATTGGCGCGGGTGGTAAGTTGGCGTTTGAAGGCCATTTCTTGTCTTGAATTTCTGTTAACGTCTCCTAGGTTCCAACATCCGCGACATTGTCGTCAAGGCTGGAGGCTCGGATGACCGCCGGGAACTCGCACGGACAATCCAGTTCCCGAAGCAAGACTCTGATGGGAACACAATCAAGATCGAGGGCCGCACGGACATTGTGGACAAGATCGTCGCCCATATCCAGGATTTCGTATCCCAGCGCGAGAACCAGGTGACAGAGGTGGTCGAGGTGCCCACCGAGAAGCACAGGTCGCTTATCGGACGAGGCGGCGACGTGAAGCGCGGCCTCGAGTCGCAATTCAAGGTGTCTCTCGACATCCCTCGCCAAGGCAGCGGCCAGACGGGCGTCAAGATCGTCGGCCAGGCCGCCGACGTGGAGAAGGCAAAGGAGCACATTCTCGGCCTCATCAAGGAGCAGGCCGGCGAGACCGTCCAGGTCCCGCGGAAACTGCACCACGCCATCTCCAACAACGGCCAGTTCTTCCGCCGTCTGCGCAGCGACCACCACGTCACCGTCGACCACGCCGGCCACGCCATCCCCGAGAAGCCGTCGGCTCCCGCGCCGGGCGCGCGCACCGGCGCCCTGCCCCTCATCACGGACGACGAGGACAGCACCGGCGACGCGCACAGCTGGATCATCGTCGAGGGCGCCTCCTCGTCGGAAGAAGGCGACATCCCCTGGGTACTGCGGGGCTCGCCCGAGAACGTGGAGAAGGCCAAGAAGGCGATCGAGGCGGCGCTCAGGCAGGCGGCCGGGCAGAACGCCACGGGCTACCTGGTGCTGCCAGACCCGCGCACGTACCGCCACGTCATCGGGCAGGGCGGCAGCAAGGTCAACTCGATCCGCAAGCAGAGCGGGTGCAAGATCACGGTGCCGCGCGACCAGGCTGGCGACGCCATCGAGATCGTCGGGTCGCGGGAGGGCGTCGAGAAGGCCAAGGAGTTGATACTCGCTGCTGTGAAGGAGGGCGTCAGCGGTCGTCAGGCGAGGGAGTAGGGATCCCCAACTGACGACGGTGATGAGCCGACGAATCACTGGGAGTAAGGCAAGGGGGAGGGGGCTGTATTTGCTGTCGGCTGACCAGGTTGATATGCTATCTAGTAAAGAGTTGCCGATGGGAAACGAACCGGCTGGAAGAGTCTGACCAAAAGAAGACGAAAAAGGGGCGCTGTTGCGGAAGAAGTGGATTTCACTGGGTGTACATGTGTGTTCAGAACATGATATTTCTTTTGCGGGAGCTTGTGGCTGTCTGATCTGCCTTTCTGCGATCCCATTCTCATCTCGCCCATGTGTTCCTAGATGGCAGTTGTCACATAACCTCTCGAGCAGGAAAGTCTGGCTGCGGTTGATAAGGAGCATTGAGCATCGTTAAAGATCAGGAACATTTTGACGATGGCTCATTGTAACATGAATTGGACTGTGTGCTGTTACTTGTTCCAAGATGCAACGCATTCAACTTGCCATTCCTAGGCCCTAGCCTCTGTACGCCTGAACTCCAGTGACAACCCAACAACAAGAAACCCCTCGGTATTACTACGTTCATATTATCCCCCATCAATGTCCATCTAACTCCATCCATCCGTCCATCGAGTTCCCTCTCAAACGGTCTACATAAATTCCTCCTCCTCCGTCTCATCCCCCTCCCTCTCCACCCCGCCCGCCTGCCCGCTCCAGTGCGCATGCGCGTGATGCCCCAGCGCCAACCTCGCGGCCTCATCCGCCAAGGCAACAATATCCCTCAGCAACTCTTCGCTACGACTCCTCGCCGCAGCCGTCGCGGTCGCGTTCGCATTCCCATTGTTTCCCGCATTACCACCAACGCCACCTCCCCCGGACCCATTGCCGCCAGCACCACTACCACCACCGCCGCCAGAAGAAGAAGAAGTAGAAGAAGAAGAACCAAGAGCAGCAGATGCGGCAGCCGACGCGGCGGCGGCGTGGTTGAGGACCGCCCCGCCCGCCGCGGCCATGAGGTGCTGCTGCAGGGCGGCGAGCTGCTCGCGCTGCTGCTGCTGCGAGGCCGGGTCCGAGGAGATGAGGCCCGCGGCGGCGAGGCGCGCTATGCCCGCACCGAGGACGGAGCCGTTTATCCCCGCGCCCAGGCCGGCGGCCAGGAGGCCCGAGAGGTTGAGGGGCCCGCCGGCCTGCGAGATGGGGAGGGTCGGTGGGGGAGGGGGTGGTGGTTGTGGTTGGTGGGGTTTGGAGGAGGACGTGGTGGTGGTGGCTGCTGGTGGGGTTGAGGAAGAGGTGGCGGGGTTTGGTGCGAGGGTAGTAGGGATGGCCGTCGTCGGGCCCGGCTGGCTGAACTGGATCTTCACTTCGCCTGCTATGCCGTCGATGCGGAGGGTCTTGGTGCCTGTTGCTCGAGGATTCGGTTGGCGGGTGCTGCTTGGGGCGGACTGATCGGCGGGACGCGGGACTTGTTGAGGGGGAGAGGGTCCGGTTTGCTGCGCTGCCGCTACGGCTGCTAAGCTGGCGGGCTTGGGGGCCTCGGTTTGTGGCTGTGGCTGTTGGCCGGGAGGGGGAGTTGGACCGTAGGGCCTGCTTTGGGGCGGGCCCTTGACGGCCACCATGTCGCGGACGAAGTCGTTGGCGGCCTTGGAGCCGTCCATCAGCCACTTGAGGCAGATTTGTACGCGCTCCTTGGCGTAAGGGTTGTGGTCGTCGTAGGCGCAGCAGTTGAGCATGGCAAGCATGCCGTCGTTCTCTACGATCTGATGCTGAACATGCGGGTTGCCCGGACCAGAGCGGCCGGGCGGCGGTTGGAGAAGACCGGCGAGGATGGTTAGGATCTGGATCTTGATCTGGGGCCAGGCGAAGAGGTGAGCCGGGTCTTGCACCGGCGGTGGTGGAGGGGGCACGGGTGGTTCGCCGGGGTAGGCAACGTGGCTGATGTCCCAGTGCTGGTGGTCAATGTTTGATCCGGTCGGCGAGACCGGATTGGGGCGGTTGGCTGAGCGGTCGGGGAGCGAGACCAGTTCCTTCTTCGCGACGCCCGCCTCCAGGGCCTTCAGCAGAGTTATCAGCTCGTACGCGACCTCCCACTCAACGAGGTACTTGCGGATGTGCTCCATTTCGACGACGGTCATTAGGAAATCGAGGAACTGGGCGAGCCCATCTTTGGCCCGTTCCATATCCCAGTTGTCCACGGGGAAGTCGGCAGGGTCGCAGAGGCCTTGCCGTATCTGCGCCTGGAGGTGCATGAGAGCGACGCACTCGGGAACGACCCGGCTGCGGAAGCTTGCAAACAGGAAGTACACCAGCTTGACATCCCGTAGCTGCTCTTTAGACTCGGACGCTGGAGCCTTGGACTTCCTCGCTTGGAACATGTGGTTGATCAACCGCAGGAGGACTGTCTGCGCAGGAGATATTATGTCCTTGGGAATGCGCAGAGAGTCCCACGTGTACGGCAGCAGAGCGCTGTGGTGGATGGCCTCGATGATCTGGGTGGTGATCTGGAAGATGAGGGACGTCTCGGGCTGCTCCCAAACAGCAATGAAGACGAGCATCTCCCGCAGAAGGCTCTTGCCACAATCAGCAGCCAAGAACATCCTACATCTTGTCTTCTGAAGGTTCTCTCCGGCCTTGGTCAAGCCCACTCCAGCCGAATCGAGGATGCACGACTTGACGATCATATGCAGCGCCTCGATCTGCTTGGGGTCCAGAATGTTGGGCACTTCTGTAAGAAGGCCAGTCATGGGGCCCTCGCCGTATGAGTCGTCGTCATCCTCCTCTTCTTCCTCGATGATGGGGTCGTCGTATTCTTCCTCGTTCTGGTCATGGTGATGGCTGCCCTCTGCTTCATCGCCAACGGATCCTTCCACTTGGGCACCACCGGCAGATTGTCTGTCGTCATGGTCATGATCATCGTGATCGTGATCGTGGTCGTGCTCGTCTCCTCGGTAGCAATGGTTGTACCTCCGAATGAGGTTGGCCTTGCAGTGATCAGTCCGAGTCTTGGCGAACTCGACCGATGGCATCGGAACCACCCAATCTTC
>Ga0209127_100831_pt1 | contig 10393 bp, 5 predicted proteins | sample LakSupMetagenome_FD_187469 | JGI IMG/M metagenome (GOLD analysis project Ga0209127, IMG submission 187469) | Freshwater microbial communities from Lake Superior, Canada - Sta WM archaea (SPAdes) (version 2) | ecosystem: Environmental > Aquatic > Freshwater > Lake | place: Lake Superior, Canada...
TTGAGAACCTCGGCGCCCGGTTACTACAGGACGTCGCCTCCAAGACCAACGAGGCTGCCGGTGACGGTACCACGACTGCCACGGTCCTGGCTCGCTACATTTTCTCTGAGACGGTCAAGAACGTGGCTGCCGGCTGCAACCCGATGGACCTCCGCCGCGGTATCCAGGCTGCCGTCGAGGCCGTTGTTGAGTACCTCCAGAAGAACAGCCGCGATATCACCACGAGCGCCGAGATTGCCCAGGTCGCAACCATCAGCGCCAACGGCGACAAGGCGGTCGGTGACCTCATTGCGAAGGCCATGGAGAAGGTCGGCAAGGAGGGCGTCATCACCGTGAAGGAGGGCAAGACCCTGTCCGACGAGCTCGAGGTGACCGAGGGCATGCGGTTCGACCGCGGCTTCGTCTCCCCCTACTTCATCACCGATACCAAGTCTCAGAAGGTCGAGTTCGAGAAGCCCCTCATCCTGCTTTCGGAGAAGAAGATCTCGGCCGTCCAGGATATTATCCCGGCTCTCGAGATCTCCACCCAGACTCGCCGCCCGCTTGTCATCATTGCTGAGGACATTGAGGGTGAGGCTCTGGCCGTCTGCATTCTGAACAAGCTCCGTGGTCAGCTCCAGGTCGCTGCTGTCAAGGCTCCCGGCTTCGGCGACAACCGCAAGTCGATTCTCGGTGACATTGCTGTCCTTACTAACGGAACCGTGTTCACCGACGAGCTCGATGTCAAGCTCGAGAAGGCCACCCCCGATATGCTCGGCTCGACCGGCTCTATCACCATTACCAAGGAGGACACCATCATCCTCAACGGCGAGGGCTCCAAGGACAGCATTGCTCAGCGGTGCGAGCAGATCCGTGGTGTCATGGCTGACCCCACCACGTCGGAGTACGAGAAGGAGAAGCTCCAGGAGCGCCTGGCCAAGCTCTCGGGCGGTGTCGCTGTCATCCGGGTTGGCGGCTCTTCCGAGGTCGAGGTCGGCGAGAAGAAGGACCGCTACGTTGATGCCCTCAACGCCACGCGTGCCGCTGTTGAGGAGGGTATCCTCCCCGGTGGTGGCACGGCCCTCATCAAGGCTTCGCACCACGCCCTGAAGGACCTCAAGCCCGAGAACTTCGACCAGCAGCTCGGTGTTGCCATCGTCAAGAACGCCATCACCCGCCCTGCACGGACAATTGTGGAGAACGCCGGCCTCGAGGGCTCGGTCATTGTTGGCAAGCTTACTGACGAGTTCGTCAACGACTTCAACAAGGGTTACGACAGCGCCAAGGGCCAGTACGTCGACATGATCCAGGCCGGTATCCTCGACCCCGTCAAGGTTGTCCGGACCGGTCTGATTGACGCCAGCGGTGTTGCCTCGCTCCTCGGAACCACCGAGGTGTCCATCGTCGAGGCACCCGAGGAGAAGGGCCCTGCTCCTATGGGCGGCATGGGTGGCATGGGTGGCATGGGCGGTATGGGCGGTATGATGTAAGATGGCCGAGACGATCATCTGCTTGTGTACTTCTTTTTGGCGACCGGGAGGGCAGGGAGCATTTTGTGCATTTGGTCATTGGGAGTTCCGGACGGGCTGGATCAAATGCTGCCATGTAATCTCTCTCTCCCCTCTACACTTCCCTCTCTGTGTTTGTACTCGACATATACCACCAATTTGGGGCAGCCGGCCGGGGTTCTTGGCTGGGCAGGGCTTGTATAATAATGCGACAAAAAAAACCCAAGAGACTGTTTAGAGTAGAAAAGGATGCAGCCATGTCTTCCTTCAGTCCTGGGGCCCTTCCGCAGTATTACCTTATTCTGATGCCTGAGAAGTGTATCTAGGTAGCTACATGACAAAACTCCAAGCGTTAGGCAGCTGACGTGTTATAACCTGTTAACCGGTGCCTACAGTCTTGCTTCGAGTCCGGAGTCCATGACGCTTTGGTATGAATTCGTCAACACAAGGGGTAAGCCCGGGGAGGGACCTCACTCAATACGTACCTGTAGACAGGCAACGCACGGACCAGTCTGGAGTTTGATGTTTAAATGACAGGGCGACGGAGCAACGACAATGGCCTGGCGAAGCAACAGGAAGCCTAACCCCACCAAAGCCCACCTTCCATCAAGGCAGTGTTCTCCGAGAGTTGTTTTTGTCCCCCTCCATCCCAATCCAGGCTCGATATTTATCTTGTGCCTTGAGCTCTAATCCACGAACGAGTAGTGAAACCGTCTTCCACACTTACGAATCAAATCTACGGTATCTGTCGTACGTTCCGCCCAGATTTTCCGCGGGGATCACCCCTCATCCCCTCCAGGCTCCGAGCTGTCTATCTCTAAAGCGCCCCGCTTCCCCTTCTCCTTGCGACAACCGCCTACGACTGCTGACAACTGACCCAGCACAACTTTCCGCCTTCCTCCACCACAACAGCCAGCGTCGCGTGAACACATTGACAAGATGGTATGATGCTAGATGCGAGGTCCCTTATACACAGCGATCAGCTACTAACGTCCGCCTCGCAGTCTCAATCTGGGTCCGTACCTCCCCGCCTATCCGTCCTCGAGCTCGCACCGCCTCGCAACCTGAGCGACCGAGAGCCCGGCGCCCTGCCGTCTCTCCATGATTACATGCGCACAATATATCGTCGGGAAACTACTGACACATACCCAATGACAGAGCCACGGTCGCGCAGGAGTGCGTCACCGCCTACAACGACCTGAAGCTCAGCAAGAAGTACAAGTACATCATCTACAAGCTCTCGGACGACAACAAGCAGATCGTCGTCGACGAAGCCTCGAGCGACGACGACTGGGAGAACTTCCGCGAGAAGCTCGTCAACGCCCAAACCAAGAACAAGAACGTACGTGTATGATGATATTTGCCCCGACAACGGCCGGCTCGGGCGGTGCTACGAAATGATCATAGGCTTACCCGCCACGAATTAGGGATCTGTCGGCAAGGGACCCCGGTACGCCGTCTACGATGTCGAGTACCAGCTCGCCAGCGGTGAGGGCGTGAGGTAAGGAGACCACACTAGCCGCGACAGTGATAGGAGGGGGAAACGTGCTGATGATTTATCAAAACAGGAACAAGATCACATTTATCGCCTGGTCGCCGGATGAAGCCTCCGTGATGGTAAGTTCCACCCCGGGATTCTCTTCAGTGACTTGCCAGAACTCACAGAGACTTACTAACGACAACCAACAGGCGAAGATGGTCTACGCCTCCTCCAAGGAGGCCCTGAAGCGGGCACTCACCGGCGTCGCCACCGAACTGCAAGCCAACGACGCCGACGACATCGAGTTCGATTCGGTGCTCAAGACGGTCAGCAAAGGATTGGCCGGCAAATAGATTTTCGCGTCTTTTGCGAGTCCGATGTCCGTCCTCCATGTTCGAGCAGAAACGTGCTGTTCCGGTCTATCAAGTTACGAAAGGGGGGCAAAGTTATACTAGCCACAACATTCGAAGCAGCAAAATGCGCATAGCACAGAGACAAGGGGAAGCCGTGCGGAGATAGACAGGGGCGCAGAGAGCTTTGGGTCCGTTTTACGTAGCCTGGCAGGATATTTCATGTTACGGAGGAACTTCGTGTGTCAAAGCTCGTAAGAACGGTCATTTCGGAATGCTACGTCCTGCCTGAACAGGGCGGGCTTCTGCGGTCTTATTCTCCCTCGTCCTGCCGAATGCTTCATTAGGAAGTTCCATGACCTCACTCTGCAGCCGCGGCATTGTAGACCGGCCTCCCCCATGGCACAGCCTGACGCCGAATCCTCGCATGTCCTCGCATGTCCTCGCTCGTCTAACCGGTTTATCACCTCCCCTCCCAAGCCCCCCTAAAGGCACCCAACACATCCCCAGCAGCCCGCTCGTCCCGTATCCGCTGCTGCAGGAAACCCCCCAGATCACTCCAGAACTCCTCCGTCTTGAGCACATCCGTCCCGCTCAGCCCTACCGCGACGTGCTTGTCCTCCCCTCCCGCCTTTACCCCTCCCGTCCCCGCCTCTCCTCCCGAGGCAGCGGCCAGGCTAGCGGCACCCCCCAACACCATGACGGCGAACTCCACCGTCGTCCCATCCCCCTCCCCGACCAGCTCCTTCAGCACCTTGCTGTCGGCCACGGGCTTCTTTTTGGCCAGCAGCTTGATCTTGTCGACGGGGAGCCCGGTCTTCTGGGAGACGGCGTGTTTCACGTCCAGCACCGAGGTGGTGGGCGGCTGGCTGGTCAGGCGGATGTCGAGGGGCGGGTTGCGCAGGGACTTGAGCGTTACTGTCAGGGAGGGCTCGGAGCCCGGGGCGGAGAGAGTATGGGAGGAGGGGGCGAGGAAGGGCTTGGGCTGCTTTGGGAGGATGGACTGGATAGCTTGGTGTTAGTAGAGGAACAGAGGGTTTGATATGGGGTCGGGGGTAGGAGGAAGGTAAGGAAGGAAAGACGTACGGGTGGTCGGGAGGGATATGTCCGCGGATCCTCGACGTGGTCGGCTGAGATCTTGGTCGGTTTGGAGTCGAGGGTTGAGAGGAAGGTGCGGGCGAAGGATACTTCTGTCATCTTGACTGTTCCGTAGAAGGGTTGCTGTGCTGAGTGCTATGTCGGGGATATTAGGCTGTTGATCGGCGAGATGTAGTCAAGCTCGGGGTTTTCAGTGTTGCAAGGCTGTGATGCTAGGTAGATAGTAGAAGCGAAGCCGTTGGGAGGTTCAGGCGAACGACGTCAACGGCCGAGATGCTTCCCGTCTGTCATGACCCACTTGCGGGGTACCGTTTGAGCTTCACCTTATCTCATCGGCTGCACCTGATGCTCATGCCAACCAAATCGGAATAGCCACGAATGAGAAAGCCATCTGTACCTACACGTAAGAGTTCAGCATTATGTGACGAAGTCACCAATGCTTCCAGAACTGCTCAGCATAGCTGAAAAACTCGATATGTCTGTAAGGTCATCGTTCGGATCTCACCAATTCATGGCACTTCTCCCTAAACATTACCATAATACCACACACAGCACAACACCGGCATTAAAGTGATCAACGACTTTTTGGCACTCGTCTCCAACTCCTATCGAAATAGCAATGTCTAACCTTCCCAATCCAAAGATAGAACATGTCTCCTTCGAGTCATGCGAAAATCTAGCGGAGACACCCCATGTATCGAGTCGTAAACAAAGTCATACATCATATCCAGTCATGGACACGCACACACGCCCCGTAAAACTAACCCCCCTAATCCAACGATCAAAAACATCCAAGAGGCCCCAAAACGGCAGATTGCTGTCATGGACAACATATACCGCTTAAAGGGACCCGGGACGAACCTAAGCAAACACCTTTTCACCCCTTCCCATGCATGACCGTCAGCTTTTCTGTCGCTGGTTTGCGTTTGCCCATGTCCCCGACCTCCTCCACACGTGTTGTCATACAGTTCCGCTCCGAGCTAGTACAATTAAATGGATACATGAAATGGAAGACAGTGAAGTGAAGCTCGGTTGCCGCAGAGTCGTGGAAAGCGGCAGATGTAGAGAGAGAGCTGAGGGTCCGTCGTCGACATTAGTCCCTGACGCTGGAGCTGACGATATCGCGGATAGCCCACCGCCAAGCGGTCCTGTCTCTCGAAGCCTCGCCGCCGGTGATCCAGCTCTCGCACTTGCGCCTCCACCGCTCCTCCTCCTCGCGCTGGCGGCGCACGAACTCGGGTCCGACGTCGAACTCCTCGCCCACCAGCCAGTCGTCCTTGATGTCGCTGACCCGGCCCTGGCCGCCCTCGCTCTCGTTCATGGTGTGGTCCTCCAGGTCCGGGATGTCCTTGAAGACGTCGTCGTCGCTGTCTATGCCGTTGAAGCCGTCCATGGGATCGCTCTGCTCCGTCTGTCCGGTCTGCGGTCCCAACTTGAGCCAGCACATGTTCTGCGGGTCGAAGACCATGCCTCCCACGACTTGCACGCCCTTGGTGGCGTTGATATTGGTGATAAGGGCCGGTCGCGGAGTCGAGTTCTCTTTCTCGCGAAGCATGTACGGCGGTATCGAGACGGTAGATGGAGAAGAAGCGGGCACATCAAAGGCGCCGAGTGCGTTGTCGTTGCCCTCCCACCGGAAGGTCTCTGGGTTGTAGAACATGCCATTTACCACTGAGAGGACGTTAGCTAAAGCAAGACAAGGATGGCATGGCAAGAGCGGAAGTGAACATACTCTTTGACTCCTTGGGGGGGTTCAGGTTAGCAATAAGATGCGGCTTGAGCTGAGGTGGCTTGCGAGTCTTCTTAGACCTCAAAGTCGGCTGTGGGGATTGCGGGTTAAGATTCGACCTCGTCGACAGCTGGGCAACACGTTGCGCCGTAAGAGGTGCGAGAGGGCCACCGGATGGTATCCGCTGGGCCAATGCAGTCTCTCTAGCGATCCTGCTAGCCGCAGTGTCACGAGCAAAGCTGGGAACGTTGTCGAACCTCGATTGAGAGTATGGCGTGAGAGGCGACGGAGTACTCGTCCGGTCCGGGATGACGTTCTGATACATCTTACTGCGAAGTTGTGCCTTGGGTCCCGATGTCACAGGCTGGCGCATAAACTTGGCCTCGGTCTGTGTAGATGTGGGCAGGTCGTCGAAGCCGTCCAACTCGTGACCGTCACCGAAGTGCCTAACCCGGCGAGGTTTGTTGAGCTGGTGCCACGGACCTTCATGCGCAATCTTCTCCACGTTGCGGTACTTCCGCGGACTAGGCGACCTCATTGTCGAGCGCGACATGGCACGCGAAGTTGGCCGGAAGTCGACGCTGCTGCCAATACTATTGTCAGAGTCGTGACGTCGGAAAGTCCGAGCGGTCCTCGCGTTGATGTTGTGTGATTGGTTTGCCGAAGCACCTGCGGGCAAGAACGGCACAGGCGGCTTTCTCGCCTGTGCCGCCGGGCTCTCCATGGTGCGCGGCCGTTCGGTCGGGGTTTTGGGGCGTAAGGATGAGGGTGGTCTGCCGTACATATCGCTCCTGGAGGGAGGGCGGTCATATGAGTTGCGGGATGCCGCAGGCCGAGTGGACGTTTGCTGTGGTCGCATAACGGGCAAGGACCTCTTAAGTCGCAGTAGCTGTGCGCTCGTCGTGGTTGGACCCTCGCGGAGGGACACATTCGACGTCTTCTGACCAAGTTCCTTCCGGCGAGGCGTCGTCGGCGGTAAGGAGGTGGCGGACAGAGGCGTAGTAGGGGTAGGGATGCTAGAGACAGATGACTGCGCTGAGTGGCCACCGAGGCGCGAGAGAGACCGTCTACTGGGAGGAATAGGTCCTCCGCTCTCAGAAACGGGCTCCAAGGACGATTGCGTGTGCGATCGCTCGTGGTGACTGGCCATCGGCCCCATAGGCCTAGGCAGGCGAGATCCGGCGACCGGCTTATTTGTGAACTTCAGAGCTACAGCCGTCTTGGGCCGCGATGGACTCGCAGGCCTTGTCTCCTTGACCTGAATATTCCGGTGTAGTGTCAACTTCCTAGAGTCGAAAACCTCACCGTCGCCTATGTCAAGGCCGGCTAGGAAATCTTCCTTGTCCGCTTCTGGCGGAGGTGAAGTCTTCGCTGACTTGGGGGGTTCCTCGGGGAGCGGCTCCAGCTTCTCCGGCCGCTCTGGGGAGCGGCTCTGCCGTCTCCTGTTCAGCCTATCCTCCCAGTTGAGAGGTCCAGTGGGCAGAACCAGACCATCGAGCGCCTCATCTTCGCTCTCGGCTGTGATAGAGCTCGCAATGCTGGGGCTAAGGGCCGAGGCAGACGAGCTGCGGTTGGAACGCCCATCACGCCGCGTCCCTCCAAACCTCGTGCCGAGGCTACCTTCACCCCAATCGAAGTCGTCTAGCGAATTGACAGCAGGGGTCTTTGGTATGTCTCGTCGAGTTGTCAGCTTCAGCTTTCCGTCAGACGGTAGATCAAAGTCGGTTTCGAAGTCGTCCTCCACCACTTCGCCCCTCTTCTGCGGAGTTGGCGGTGTGATAAGGGAAATCGGCTTCGCCGGCTGACGGCTCTTGGAGACCTTGATGGTATCACCGCCATCGCCGAAAAAGTCGTCGTCGTCGTCCTCGTCACGAAAGCGGTCGAGATCAACACCTCCAGTGAGTATATTGAGCTTGTTGGGCAGCTTCTCCTGCTGCACAAGGGGAGGCGATGCGACCTTGAACGTCTTTGTCGGGCTCTCCGCGATCGACGAACCGCTGACTTGCCGTAGAACCTCCGGAAATTTAGAGGTGTCCGGAGTCTTGATCGTCAGTCCCTGGCCGCTCTCCGGAAACTCTAGGTCGTCGCCCCAGTCCTCCTGGATTATTTTCTTGATTTTCCTTCCTCCCAGTCTCTTAATCGTACCACCCATCAGAGCCGAAGACGGCACATTCGTCGGAAGCGGGATACCTGCTTTCGCCGCCGCGGCGATAGCATCTAGCGTGGACTCCTCGTCGTCGCCTGGGATGTGGACGTGCTCCTCTACATCGCCGCTGATCGACTCGAACTCGGAACGCAAAGACGAATGTGAGTCTCGACGGTGCGACGGCGCTTTGGCCGAGTTTGCCTGGCTCTGAAACGTCAGATCCTCGCCCTCGATCATGAAGTCGTCGTCGTCCCAGTTTTCCACGTCATCCTCCACCGGCTGCCTCGGTTTCAACCGCAGGGTTTCCATCTTGGGAGAGTTCGAGCTCCGGATCGCCGCAGGTTGTGGTCGGAACGTTGAGGTCACGCAACTCGGCAATGACCTGAAAGCGCGATGCCTGCCTCAATTGTATCGGAGTCAACCGCGGATGCGAAGCGAGAGGAAGCAACAGCTCAGTAGTGAGGATTCATAGTCGTCAGCAAAGAGAGACCGTGTAGGCCAACAAATTCTGGTTCCGAACGCAATAACAAGGCGTCGCAATGGTAATCTTAGCACGAGCGACAAGTCCGGAGTCGCAGTTCCGCAAGTGTGTCTGGTCGCGCGAGTCGCTGGAGCTTTCCCGGGTCGAGATATTCGTCGGCTGGTTGAGTTTTCGCAGGCTGATTGGAAAAAGCGGAGATGTGTGGTGAAGGTCGGGTTGACGAAGTGGACGAAGAACTCGACGAGCTGTAGGGAAGTGGAGATGCGACTGCAGAATAGGTCCACGTATACACTCTTCCACCAAAATATCCCTCGCTCCTGTGACTTTGCGCAAGTTGACGGCCAAGAGCACCAGAAGATCTAATAAAGTGTTGCGCACAGTGACGTTGGAATAGCTGGCAGGATACTCAATCGTGGTCAGAATCGCAGGTGGTTGGTTTGAGATGCCAGCAATGCTTGGTCCAGAATGCAAGAATTGGGGCATCTGGCCTGCCATTCCCCCCAAGTGGCCGTTTGCACGGGCCAGGGGACCGTCGAAGTGGCTGGCACGCTAAGGTCACGGGATCTGCGGGGACGCTAGTAGCTAAGTGAAATGTCTGATTGGTCGACGCGGTCGTTCGCGTCTGTATCGCGCTTTCCCCGCCTTTTCGATTGACGGGATGTTTCAAGTTTCTTCTGGCAGCCACAAGGAACAATGTCCAGTGTATAAACTGGCTTTCTGGACCTCAGCATTGTCATCTTGCAAGGTCATCCCTGTGATATCATTCGTATATTCACTTAGACGCTGGTAATGCCTTCTCGCTTTTCTCTCTCAAGAGTTCCGGTGGTAATACACTATTCTGCTGGCTGTTTTGGGTGTTACTGATGCGTGCTCGCGGTGCCGCATTTCGAGTCCACACTAAGCTGCCTAAACTTTTGTTCTGTTCGCCAGTGGCACGTATAAAAACCGTCCATGACGTCCGCAATTGCGCGCCATCCTGTAATCTCCCTCCGCTCTCGGCTGCTTGCTTGAGTTCATGAGCATACACTTCATCCAAACAGGCCACCTAATAAAGCCTTGTCGCTATAGCAGTCTGAAAATAGCAGTCTCCGCGGCCAAGTTTCCCACCAGACCCTTCCAGCTTCAGCTCACTAGACGGCCCCACACCCTTCCCGTCATCCATTCCAGTCGATCCAACGGTCGTGGTGCTCCCGGACCCGGCCCGTTGTACTGATCCCATTTAAGTGAAGGAAACATCATGCCGCCTGAGCCCTCAATCTTGATTTCGGTTTCATCTTGACGGCTGTCGCGGCCTTCTTGTGATCGATCCCGCCATGAAAGAGACGGCTGTCTTGCGGGTGCCTCGCACGGACGATGACGATGGCTATGTGCTCGTACACGTGACGACGACCGGGCCAAAGGGCTTGGACTTCAAGCTGGATGCGACGGACGGAGCAGATCCCTTTGCCCTGACATGTACGTATCCCGTGAGTCTTATCGACATCCCTGATCCCTTGAGCGGCATCCCTTCCAAGTGGACCTTTGCCCCTACCGCGCACGGGAAGGCGTATGTCCTTTGCATGCTGCACGACATACTTTATTCTAGCCACGGTCAGACTAACTCAGTGAGCTTGAACAGTAAA
>Ga0209127_100832_pt1 | contig 10374 bp, 11 predicted proteins | sample LakSupMetagenome_FD_187469 | JGI IMG/M metagenome (GOLD analysis project Ga0209127, IMG submission 187469) | Freshwater microbial communities from Lake Superior, Canada - Sta WM archaea (SPAdes) (version 2) | ecosystem: Environmental > Aquatic > Freshwater > Lake | place: Lake Superior, Canada...
CCCGCCATGGTACCTAAGAAAAGACTCAAGCTTACCCTCTCAAGATTATAGTCGTACTTTTCCAGCGCCATCAGCGCGTCTTGCCGCGAATACCCCATGCTCGTCAGGTTGATCAGGATCGGATCGTCGTGCACGCCCACGTCGGTGAGGAGCCTGCCGGGCGGGTTCGGCCTCTCGGGTTCCTTTTTGTTGCCGTCACCGCTTGTCGGAGCAGCAGCAGCATCAGTGGGAGCAGGAGCTTGGGGAGAAGGGGCATTCTGGCCGTCATCCAGACTGGCAAAGATAGCATCCCAGTCATGGGGGTCGGCCGCCTTCGCGCCAGCAGCAGGTGCAGGCTGCGACGCAGCCGCGCTGGGGGCGGCTGCCGTGGTGCTGCCCGCCGTGGAACCCGTCGACAAGGACCCGAAGTCGAAGCTGCTCTCAGTCCCAAAATGGGCGTTGTTGGCCGAGTCGCTCTTGGCGGCCTGGCTGGGCGGCGGGCTGCTGTCGAAGACGGGATTGAAGTCGTCGAGACCCGAGCGCGAGATATTGGCGAAGTCGTCGTCGGCCGAGCCTTCCTTTGCGTCCTCCAAGCCCTCGAAGTCGTCGTCCAGGTCGTCGAACGCGTTGGAGGCGCCGGAAGGCGGCGCCGCTTGCGACGGGGCTGCTATTTGGTGAGCTACGCTGGAGCCGAAGATGTCATCCGCTCGAGATTCTGCGGTGTTGCTGGCAGCGGGAGGGGGAGACGAAGGTTTGTCGATGTCACTGTCCGTCAGTCAGTATATCCTACAAAGTTTTGTCAACGATAAGGCGCCAACGTACCCCATGCTGGGTCTGTCCACAGCTACAGCTGAACCAGACGACGCTGACGCTGCGGTGTCAGCCGGCACGGACTTGGTGAGAGTTGGAGACGACTGCTTCGACCCGCCATCCCGCTTTTCCGTGGGCTTGGGAGGTGGCGACGCCGGCGCAAAATCATCATCGAACCCGCGGTCACTCTCCGAATCTGAATCATCATCATGCTCGAGCTCCGAGATAGGGGGGAATTCGGTAGCGAATGCCTTCGCCGCATCATTAGTAGGCTCGGGGGCCTGTGCGCGAGCCTTCTTGAAGCTGGCAAAGGCGGATTCAAAGTCATCTTTGGCCTTGGCCTGGTCCATAGCAGCAAAGGGATCCGATGCATTTCCAGCCGGAGCTGATACGTCTTCAACAGCAGGGAAGAATGGGGTGGTAACATTGCTCCTTGGATCGCTCTCACCGTTCGGCGACGCAGCATCATTTCTAGCGGGCTCCGAGTCGGACCCGGAAGCTGGGGTCGGCTCGGTCCTGGTTATCTCGGCCGGAGCTGCCAGAATTGGTACCTGAGGTTCATGGGCTGGAGTCTCAGGTTGACTGATTCTGCTCATGGGTGGAGAAACCTGACGAGACGAAGATACGGACTCTTGAGCATCTCTGAAGGGCAGGTTACTGGAGCTAATCTGCGCAGACTCTGGCGGCGGCGGGGGCTCGGCGGTGACAGTGGCAGCGCGGCTAACGTTGGGACTGGTAGACGTGGGCGTCGCGAATGACCCAGATGCAACGCTCGTCGTAGATGTACCAGTGGTCTGGGGCTTGAAGGCAGCCGCTGGAGGAGGCGTGTTGGTGTGGCTCGGGGGTGGGAAGGAAGGGGAGGGTCCGAAGACATCGTCGAAAGAGGTGTCATTGAGAGCCCTCGGTGGCGGTGAGGCAAACGCCGTCGCAATGTCGGTGCTTCCCGTCCTGCGGAAGAAAGGGTTATTTGCCGATGTCGCCGATGGGGCGGGACTAGCGACCTGCGTCGGCGGCTGAGAGGCCGCGCTAACTTGCCGAGCCAGCTCCTCGTTCTCCTTGGTAAGGTCCTGCACCTCGGTCTTGAGCTTGTCTCGCTCGCCCTCGTTGGTAGCAAGTTGCTTCTTGTTGATGGCGACCAATCCCTTCTGCTGGCGTGCGTCGGACTTCAGCTTTTCAACCTGCGGCTTGAGCTGGGCGATCTCGGCATTCAGGACCCGGATACGCTCCTTGAGAGCTGCGTTCTCCTGCTGGTCGGCTTGCAGAGCAGCTAACACCCGAGCATGCTGACCTTGAAGATCCTGGTGCGAACCCTCAAGCATGGCCAGCTCGGTCTGCAGCTTCTTTGTATCGTTCCGAGCATTGGTCAGCTGGGTCTCCAGGGCTCGAACATCCTTCGCTTCTTTCTCATAGGCGGAGCGGAGCTGTGCAAGCCGCTGCTCGAAGTTTTGCTTCTGAGCGCTTGCTTGATTGAGCGCGTTCTGGGTGCTTGTCCGCTGGCCCTGGACATCCTGCATTTGCTTCGACAGCGATCCAATCTGGTTTGACAGATTGGCAAGCTCCGTCGTCTCGCTGCTCAGCTTGTTGCTGATCTCGGGGTCGTTGTCACCCAGGAGGTCATCCTCGACGGCGGCAGGCTGAGGTTGAGCCCTGGGTGCCACGGGAGCAGACCCGGCTGAGCCTCCAGTCCCTTGTGGCACCAGAGTTCGGCCAAACGACGACGACGGCATGAACGGCTTGAACTGAGTTCCAGTTGCAGTAGGCCGAATGGGCGAAGCGGGAGCGGGAGGGCTCGTGCTGCTGCCGAAGGGGTCAGTGGCGTGTGAGCCTCCCGTGCCGACTGCAACTTGGGCCGGTGCCGGCGAGGCAGATGGCGCCGGACTATCGAGACCGAACAAGTCATCGAGCGCGGAATGAGGCTTCGGGGGTGGAGGAGCAGCAGCGCGGGCAGGGGCATCAAAAGGTGAAGATGCCGCTGGTGGCGGGCGTACTTGGCCACGCATACTAGGAGGTATGAGATTGGGCGGCAAGGTTGCCGGCAAGGGCGGAGGGCCATCTTTGGTACGCTGCTCTCGGATCAGATACATGGCGATGGCAAACTGGTCTTTGTTGAGCCGTCCCTCAGAGTTGAAGTCAGCCAGGTCCCAGATCTGGGCAAGGACATCCTCTGGAAGCTTAGATTGGCTGAAGAAGTTCACCGCTTCTTCGCCTGTAATGAAGCCCTTGTTGGTCTTGTCCAGTCCGGCATATAGTCCGTCGAACCTGGCCTTGTCTGCGGGCGTGATCAGCCAATCTCCAGCAGTGGGTGGCGGCGCTAGAGGAGATCTTCCAAGGGGACTTCCAGTCCGCATCTGTGCCAATGGTGCTTGACCGCTCAGTTGCCTAGGTATCGCCGAGATAGGGGCCGTTACACCCGTAGGTGACCTCGGAAGGGCTCCGCCGACTGGACCACGGCGCGTCGCCGCCTCATACAAGGCAGCGGGTAGAATATTTGGCAGACCGCGCAGCGCTCCAGACTTCATGGATGTGAGAAGGTGCATGGCGATGACGAACTCGGTCATCACCAATGCACCGCGTTGCTCCGTATCCGCGAGCATCCAGATTCTGCCTAGAACCTCGTTCGAGAGACCCGACTTCTCGAAGATCTGCTTCGCTTGGTCTCCGGGAAGCATGTTCCCCTGAAGCGGTTGACGTTCGAAAATGGACGAGTACTGGGCGACCTTTTCTGGAGTCAACGGGGGAATGCGGATCGGGGCGTTTCCCGTCCCTTGGGCTGCTATACTGTGAGGCGGTGGACCAGGCGGCGGGCCCGGTAGCGGGCTGGGTAGCACTGGTGCTGGTGTGGGAGTGAAGCCATCGAATCGGGGGATCGGGCCCTGCTGGAGAGCGAGCTCCGGGGTGGGTTCTCGCCCGGCTTGAGCATGGCCGATGAGTCGCAGCACAACGCCAAAGCCAGCTGGAGTGAGGAAGCCGCGATTCTCCCTGTCTGCGATCTGCCAGATCTGTTATAGGTTGAGATTCAGTATGTCATTCATTCGGTAGAACCCGCCCCGAGGGGAGCTACGGTGGACTAAAAAAAAGGGACACCGACCTCACCGAGCACCCTAGAATCCAGTCTTGTTTTCTCGAAGAACTTGACTGCTACTTCGCCCGTGACGACGCCGACATTGTCGGTATCGGCCAGGCGGAACAGCTGGCCGTATACATGTTTCTCTTCGGCAGTGAGGTTCAGCTTCGGCGCACCTGGTTCCAGCATGACAAGTTAGCATCGAGGGCGGTAAGACTCAGGAATCCAGTGAAGGCCACGTAGATTGTACTGCAGCCGCGTAAACGAGCCAGGTAAAGGAACAAGCCATGACTGACCTGGATCGATGCTTGACGACTCGCCACTCATCGTGGTGGGTTGTATGATTCAACCCGTGCTCTGTGCTTGTCGCAACCCGTCCGGTCTTGGGTCTTTGGGGCCAAACGCAGGCTTGTCGCGGCAGGACGTGTGCTGAGCCGTTCAATTCTACCGGACTGACGTTAGGCCACCGTCGCCCTCAAACAAGACAAGAAAAAACCGAGGCACCCGGCAGATGAAGCAGTGAAGGTGGTTGGGGAGATGGAAGATTAGCTGTTGATAGCTCTGAGGCTGGGTTGCGACCATAACTCCTTCAGCGGAGCCACGGCTTCGACCTGAACGGGAGAGCTCCCGGAAAGCATGGGAGCGCTAGTCGACCCCTGATTGGTCCCCCGCATTACCACCCAGAGATTAGTGCACGATTTATGCAACTGAATCAGCGACCATCAACGAACTGAACGTTCAGCTACCTATCGCACAAAGCATAGCTACTACTGGAAGCAAAGGTGCAAACACGGAACCAAAGTGGAAAGAGCTCATGGTTTTGGCAAGGGTTATACGTGTTTCTTCGACAGCCCAGGAGCTGTACTCGTACACCAACCGGGAATACTTGGCCAAGTTGCTCAAACGAAACCATGCCCTGGCATCCTTGCACAGCATGAAGGGTGGCTTTCGATACTGGGTGTGCCCAGACATCAAGGCCCGATCCTCCTGCATCCCTGTGCACTAAACAAGTGGATGTTCCTCGATTAAAAAAGTTGGCTATTCTCACTCTAACGTAAAAAGAAACGCGGAATCCCGCAGCAGCTGTATACAAGGACACAGCGCCTGGTCCTTTGCTTTGACAAACAAGTCCTCCTTACTGTTGCCGCTAGCAAAAGGAAGCACAGCAATGACCAAGACTTGGGTGGCTATGTGCAATAGCTTGCCCACCAGTAACAAGCTTCAAGTCCCAGTACCACTATGTGTGTCATCGGAGCATCGTAACAGCAGACCGCCTAGTACTCGGCCTCAACGCCCTCCTCACCCTCGAGCGAGTCGGTAGCAACCTCCTCGTAATCGCGCTCCAGAGCAGCGAGATCCTCACGAGCCTCGGAGAACTCACCCTCCTCCATACCCTCGCCGACGTACCAGTGGACGAAAGCACGCTTGGAGTACATGAGATCGAACTTGTTGGAGAGTGCGGACCAGGCCTCGGCAATGGCGGTAGTGTTGGAGAGCATGCACCTGACGAAACATGTTAGATATATCATCAGGGATGCATTCATGGGAAGTGGTTCACTTACACAGCGCGGTTAACCTTGGCGAGATCACCGTTGGGCACCTGGTGGGGTGGCTGGTAGCAGATACCGAGCTTGAAGCCGGTAGGGCACCAGTCAACGAACTGGATGGTGCGCTTGGTCTTGAGGGTAGCGACAGCACCGTGGGCGTCCTTGGGCACGACATCGCCGCGGTACAGCAGGCAGGTGGCCATGTACTTTCCGTGGCGGGGGTCGCACTTGACCATCTGGTTGTGCGGCTCGAAGCAGGACATGGTCATCTCCAGGACCGAGTTGGCCTCGTGGGCAGCCTTGGCGGCCGAGACGACGGGCGCATAGGCAACGAGAGGGAAGTGGATACGGGGGTAGGGAACCAGGTTGGTCTGGAACTCGTTCAGGTCGACGTTGAGCGAGCCATCGAACCGGAGCGAGGCGGTGATGGAAGAGACAACTACCGCAAAGTTAGCCGGCGTCAAGGATTACATTTTATCCTGCCAGGGGGTCACAACATACCCTGGGCGATCAGCCTGTTCAGGTTCTCGTAGTTGGGACGCTCGAGTCCGAGGTTGCGGCGGCAGATGTCGTAGATGGCCTCGTTGTCGACCATGAAAGAGCAGTCGGCATGCTCGAGAGTGGTGTGGGTGGTAAGGATGGAGTTGTAGGGCTCAACGACCGAGGTAGCTGTCTGAGGAGCAGGGTAGACGCAGAATTCGAGCTTGCTCTTCTTGCCGTAGTCGACCGACAGGCGCTCCATCAACAGAGCGCCGAACCCAGAACCCGTGCCGCCGCCGAACGAGTGAAAGACGAGGAACCCCTGGAGACCACTGCAGTTGTCGGCCACACGGCGGACCTTGTCGAGCACCTGGTCAATCAGCTCCTTGCCGACGGTGTAGTGGCCACGGGCGTAGTTGTTCGAGGCATCCTCCTTGCCGGTAATCATCTGCTCCGGGTGGAAAAGGCTGCGGTATGGGCCGGTGCGGACCTCGTCAACGACGTTGGGCTCAAGATCGGCGTAGATTGTGCGGGGGACATATTTGCCCTGGCCTGTACATCAGAAGAAGATGAGTCAGAGGGCTTGTTTCCCGTTGTCTGAGGATGTTATCACACGTACCGGTCTCGGAGAAGAAGGTGCTGAAGCCCTGGTCGGGATCGGCGGCCTTGCGCTCTTCTGTGAGATAACCATCGGGCTGAAGAAGGAACAAACGCGTCAGCATGTGATCGAGTCATGTGTATCGAGGAAGAGGAAACTGACCTGGATGCCATGTTCAAGGCAGTACAGCTGTGGTGTGTCGCTGATTAGCAAAATGCAACCGTAAGAGAGGGGAGGGGTTGCGCAATCAAGTGTCAGGACGAGTTTCCAGCGTAAAGCGCCGTCCAACAAGACAAGCAGAGCGCATGGCTTACCTCCCAGCAGGAGTTGGCGATTTGGCAGCCAGCCTGGCCAACTGTGATGGAATATCGTCAGTGTGCGGTTCAATATGGGCCAAAATCGGGCAGATAAGCCCATGTTGCGGTGAAGGAATGACGCGCGCCCAAGGAGAGACGCGGAAGCTTCTGGGAGCCGATGAGCTTACCGTTGATGCTGATAATCTCACGCATGTTGGCAAGCGATCAAGTTAGAATCCGAGACTAGAAATAGGACCAGAGGGTATCCCGAGAAAAAGGCGGGAAAGCAGGTCGAAATGTGCAACGGATGGATGGTTTTGGCGTCGAGATGTTGAGATGTTGAATTTTGGCTTGGATGCCTGAAGGGGTTCTAGTAGTGGGGGGAAATTTGACAGGACAGGGGGCGGCAACCGGAGTGATGGCACGAGCTTTGTTGATGTTTCCCTCCCCAATTAGGAAAGATCCCGTGGAACCGGTCAGCACAGACCAACGTGCTGGACGTGTTCCTCATCCGCGCCCCCTGCCAAGTGCCCGGGCGCGTCTTCCTCACTTTGTCAGATGTCATGACTTGTGGCAGACGATGCCAGATAGTAAGCACCTACTATTCTTTGCTGCGCGGGAGAACATCAGAGAAATACAGATGTTCGCCCAGATCCTGGCTGTTATTCATGTATGCTCCTCTGCTATGTAGCCTTTGTTTGACCTAGACATACTCTGCTCCGACGTGGAGCCTTTCAGCGACAATTGGCAGAAACCGACACACTGGCAATCGTTACGGTAGTACTTCGAGCAGCCTCTGCATCTTTCTCCGCAGTCACGGCATGTGTGGCGGTTGATCTCTGTACACCCTCACTCAAAAATCTGAAACTGTATTGACCGGAACCTCCTCGATTCCGCCTTGGCTGGGTAATCAGATGAGTACAAAGTAGCTCATAACCTTGCGAAGTGTACCTGAATTTCGGAAGTGTCATCGTGACCATCCTCGTCGTGCGTCCTCGCAGCGCGACGCAAAAAGCACTTTGATAGTGGTCTATATTCCCAAGAAAACTGCCGAACCGGTTGCACAGCGCCTATTCAACGCCACGGTCTTAGGTCCCGCTGAGAGTGATCGGCGCGGTTAGGTTGGCACCTCCTTCTTGTACAGCGGAGGAGGAAGGCCTCACCACTCGACCCGTCAGTCAAGCTGCTTGATTTCGAATGGCATATACTGCCCCGTCACACTGATGTCTCTCTCAGGGTTGTACTTTTCGAGGCTGTCGAGGGGCCCGTACTTCTCGCACAGGTATAGCATGTCATTGTAAGCTCTGGGGTTAAGCATGTTAGCAGCTGACGTCGATGCGCAGGTATTACCACTTACATCTGTCTTGAGACGCTTCCCGGATGGCCAGCCGCGTCGTTCAGGTACGGATGGATGCTGTACAGTCGATTCCGGTCGTCCCATTCCTCGGCCGGTTCTGACGGCTCTATGTGCCGCTGATAGAGCCGCATGTACGTGGGTGAGTTGAAATGGAGCGCCCAAGTGCATCTCCAGGTACCGAACTCCATCTCGTTGTGGCCGTAGGTGCAACCGGGGTCGAAAACGATGATGTTGCCCGTCTCCATGTCGATTCCGACATTCTGCTCCCACAAATCTCCGTGGAGAAGTCTGGGCGTGATCTCGCGGCCGTCCGACTGCAGCGCACCCAACAACCTAGGTATGACTACATCGATGAGCTGCTGGCAGGCTGCGTCGTATTCCGGCCAGGGACCGTTTGTCTCGTTGTCGTACCTGATCACGTCCTTCAGCTGGTGGGTGAAGGATGCCGCCCAGCTCTTTTCCCAGGTGACGGTACGTTCCATCTTGCCGCAGACGGTGGGCACATGGAACCCGAACATGCCGTTGGGAGATGTTCCCTTCTCGTGCAGTTCTACCACCTGCGAGATAAAGTCGACAGGATCTGGAGCTGCGGCGAGGTCCATATCGTGGAAATCCCCAAGAAAGAAGTACACATCAGTCCCGCCATCCTGGTATTCGCCCCATCCCGCCGGCTTGGGTACGAATCCAGGAACCAACTCGTCGATAGCATGGGCAGAGTGAAATTCGCCTTCGCACAGAGCTCGGGCGCCCTGCCCGGTAGCACGCTATCCTTGTCACTAAGCTGCCCAGGGCGCTGAATTTGCCCACTTACTTTGAGGAAATACCGCTTCAAGCTACCATCTGGCAGTTGCGCTGTCACCTTCGCTGTTTTGGTCCAGGCAGAGACACCGCAAGACTCGGCAGATATTATATTGGTGCCTTGGGGCATGGCTATGGCCTCGTGTCAAGTCCATTCGATCAGTACACGAGTTGCTGTGCGGTGCGATTCAGGCGGAGTCAAGGGGCGCCAATTCACCTTGAGCCACAGCCTTATGGATGGGAAAGTTCCCTCCAATTCCCTCCACCCATTCAGACGTATCCGGCGTGGCATGAGAAGCCGGATAACCAGCTATAACCGACATCCTAAAGCGCGCGACGATGAGAAACAAGAAAAACAGTTTGCCAACGCAGAATTGAACCGGAAATGGAGAGGGGAAAAACCAGCACTTTTAGGATGCCTTCGGTCGAGGTTGTCTTTCAGCTCCTTCATGCATCCATGATTGGTAGCTGCCGGCGCTTAGGCCGCAGCAAGTCCGGCCTGACGTGGCTGACGTCCCATGCAGCCTTCCGATGCTCTCTCACCGGATGGCCTCTTCCGTATCGTTTATGTCAAGGCGAGCCTCGCTCACAGGCTCATTCTAGACTATCCACGACTCCCATCACAACAGCTCAGTACCATGCCGGCTTGAATTCTGTGGCCTCTGATGCTATCGAACCACACAATATACAACACAACCGCAGTATATTAGCCGTAGCCTTGGATGTCCCTGAACATGGTCTGTCAGCTACGTACATCCCGCAGCATGGCCGATATGACCAGTAGCTGACCCAGACACAGTTTCGCAAATTCTCTGGGTTTAAGAGAAAGGAGAGTGACGAGGATCGTCGTCCCCGGTCCACCCGCGCGCCCTCAGAGGATCCTGGCAGCCCTGGCCCAAGCCCTTCAGACCCCAACATCGTCCAGGAAGGACATGTTTGGTCTAGCACTTCTCTTCCCCAGCTCTCGCGAGCTCACTCGTCAGCAGACAGTCGCCATTCTCGGACGAAAAGCGAGGCTAATGACTCTGGACCGCTGGGATTGAGTGTTGTATACACGCCAAATAACGGCCACAAGGTGGACATCGTCTTCATACATGGCCTGGGGGGTACTAGTCGGTGGACGTGGTCAAAGAACAAGGACACGAGCTTGTTCTGGCCCCTGACCTTCTTGCCTTTGGAACCCGATATCTGTCTGGCTCGGATACTCACGTTCGGATATAATGCCGCGTTTCGAAAAGCCGGCAATGTCAGTACGTCCGTGCTTGACTTCGCGAAGGACCTGCTGTTTGATCTGAAGTATGCAACAGACGAGCAGAAGGGTGATCTGAACATGGGCACTGTGCGTAAGATATTACCGTCATATCACAGGAGCAGTGGCTGACTACCCTCCAGGTTCCCCTGATATTCGTGGTACATAGTATGGGCGGTCTCATCGTCAAGGAGGT
>Ga0209127_100833_pt1 | contig 10373 bp, 6 predicted proteins | sample LakSupMetagenome_FD_187469 | JGI IMG/M metagenome (GOLD analysis project Ga0209127, IMG submission 187469) | Freshwater microbial communities from Lake Superior, Canada - Sta WM archaea (SPAdes) (version 2) | ecosystem: Environmental > Aquatic > Freshwater > Lake | place: Lake Superior, Canada...
AAAGAGATTGGCGTCGGTGAGATCGCAACAGTAGTCGGCCGCTACTACGCCATGGACCGCGACAAGCGCTGGGAGCGCAACGAGATCGCGCTCAAGGGCATGATCCTCGGCGAGGGCGAGGAGAGCTCCGACCCGGTCAAGACGATCAAGGAGCGCTACGAGAAGGGCGAGAACGACGAGTTCCTCAAGCCCATCATTGTTGGCGGCAAGGAGGCCCGCATCCAGGGTAAGCACTAACGGAACCTCGACCTCTGGCAGGTGAAGCACTGACACGGTTACAGACGGCGACACCGTCTTCTTCTTCAACTACCGCTCCGACCGCGTCCGCCAAATTACCCAGCTCCTCGGCGACGTCGACCGGTCTGTCCTTCCGGACTTCCCCTTCCCCAAGATCAACATTGTCACCATGACCCAGTACAAGCTCGACTACCCTTTCGAGATCGCCTTCAAGCCCACGCACATGGGCAACGTCCTGGCCGAGTGGCTGGGCAAGCAGAACGTCGAGCAGGTCCACATCGCCGAGACGGAGAAGTACGCCCACGTCACCTTCTTCTTCAACGGCGGCGTCGAGAAGCAGTTTCCGCTCGAGACGCGCGACCAGGACCAGGACCTCGTGCCCTCCAACAAGTCGGTGCCGACCTACGACAAGGCCCCCGAGATGAGCGCCGACGGCGTCGCCAACCAGGTCGTCAAGCGTCTGGGCGAGCACAGGTTCCCCTTCGTCATGAACAACTTCGCCCCGCCCGACATGGTGGGCCACACGGGCGTGTACGAGGCCGCCATCGTCGGGTGCGAGGCCACCGACCGCGCCATCGGCAAGATTTACGAGGCGTGCAAGAAGGAAGGCTACATCCTCTTCATCACGGCCGACCACGGCAACGCCGAGGAGATGAAGTTCCCCGACGGCAAGCCCAAGACCTCGCACACGACCAACAAGGTGCCCTTCATCATGGCCAACGCGCCCGAGGGGTGGAGCCTGAAGAAGAGCGACGACGCGGTGCTGGGCGACGTCGCGCCCACGGTGCTGGCGGCCATGGGGCTGCCGCAGCCCGAGGAGATGACGGGGCATAGCTTGTTGGTTAAGGATTTGAAGCGCAAGGCGGAGTGATATACCTATTCGTGAAAAAGCAGGCGGGGCATAGAGGATAGAACGGATATGGTTTTGTAGCACGAATACATGACTCCTTTACCTGCCTGGGAAGTTCTCGCTCATCTCACGCACCTTTGAACCTTCACTTGATACCTCTTGACGAGCTCGATTTCTTTCGATTGCTAGAGATCAAACCCACCTTATCTATCCCACCTACCGTCCCCTCCTCCTCCCCTCCCTCTCCAGCCCCTCCGCCGCCGCCCAAACAGCCTCCTTCAGCTTCCCCACCACCTCGGGCTGGTTCGCGAACGCCCTGTCGAGCACGTCCTCCAGCTCCTTCTCCACCTTCGCCAGCGTCTTGGCCCCAGCCTTCTTCGTCTTCGCATCGTGGACCATGCCTCCCCACCTATTCGTAAACGAGTAGATGCTCTGCCTCAGCGCATCGTCCAGCCTCTCGCTCTCGCTCTTCTCCTCCACATCGACCTTCCCACCGGGATTCGGGGAAGGGGAAGAGTGCGACGAGAAGGGCCGGGGGATGTAGCTCCCCAGCCCGGCGAGGAAGCCGAGACCCGCCTGCACCGAGTAGGAGGACAGGGACAGCGTCGACTCCCAGATCTGGGAGAAGTGCTGCATGCCGGCGGGGTGGTCCGAGGACAGGGGCGCGGACGGGTGGGAGGTGGGGACAATCTCGAGAGAGACGAGCTCGTTCTTGAGGATGAGGAGGTTCTTGATGGTGAAGAGGTCGGGGTCGGTCCCGTTGCGGGAGGAGCGGATGCGGGCGGTGGCGCGGGATAGGGAGGCCAGGGAGGCGGAGAGGAGTTTGGGGATTGCGGAGGCGGTGCGTTGCTGCAGTGAGCGGTTAGCTAGAGAAGCAAAGAATGGGGGAGGGGGGGGAGGGGGGTTTGCTTACGCTGCGATCTTTGGGCATGCACTGGTCGAACATGACTAGGAGCTCCAGCGCCCGGCGGATGGGCGGGTAGGCGTTGGAGGAGGCGACGCCATTGGTCATGGGCCCGATGGTCAGGGCCTCGGGCCCGACGGTGGCGCGGGTGATGGACTTGTCTATCTCGGCCTCGAAGGCGTGGTCGGTGAAGGCCCAGAGGTGCTCGGACAGCAATCGGGCCGTGAGCTCGCGGCAGTGTCGGGTGAAGCCTGTCTCGTCTTCATCGTACTCGAGGAGAAGGTACTCGTTGGTCACCCAGCCCACGACGTTGCAGATTGTCTGCAGGGGTGCCGGCTGTAAGGCAGACTGCAGGCTTGTCGCGAGCGGCACGATATTGACCGGGTTGGCGGCTGGTCTGCTGTTGGATTTGAGGACGGTGAAGACAGAGTCTGGGTTCGGATTGTACTGCGGCTCGACCGAGAAGATTCTGGTGAAGAGGCTCTCTTCGCTGTAGGCGCGCTCGAAACACTGCTTGATCAGATTTCTGGCTGCCGACTCGACGGAGGCACCCTTGGCTTCGGACTTGAAGGCGTCGAAGTCGTGTTGGATGGTGGGCCGGATAAAGCGGTCCCTTGCGTTCAGGTATGCTTGGAAAATGCTGTTGACAGTGTTCGAGTAGACGTCGAAGTTCGGCCCAAGCCTGGCGTTTCCCGCCCGATCGTAGGCATTCAAAACGACTTTCCGCACGTTAGGCAGCAGAGAATAAGACTCGGATATCAGCTCTTCGAAGCGGCCGTATGCCAGAGCGTGACGAGCAGACTCGGACTGGGTTGCCGCAACCTTTGGGGATATCGCAGCCGACACCTTCTCAAGCCGTGACTCGAAGCCTACTTCCAGGAGGTGAAGAGCCTTGGTCATGAGGACCTGATAGCGGGCTAGATACTGTTCGGCGTCCCGATAAGCGGACTGAGCGAGGTTAGCAACGTAGCTGGAGACAGTTTTTGTTCGACGTAGACGCACATTCTTCATCATGAAAGCGATGCATGAGTCCAGGTTCTCCAGCACCTCTCCGAAAGCGTCGTCTTCGACCAAGCGACCTGCGCCGGGGGCATTGAGCCGGCGCGTGACATTGTCAAGGTAAGCATAGTAGTGCAAGTCGGTTCCAACCTCGTCCGCAAGTCTCTCTAGCCGGGTCTGCTCGGTAATGAGGTCGTCGCATTGGGCCTTGAACGAGGTTGTCTGCTCCTCGACGGCATCGAAGGATTCGGACAGCGAGGCGAGCAGCTTGAGTGCATTGTCCGTGTCTTCCAGGAGGGCGTCCAGATGCCGCTCAGTCATGGCCAACTGGTCATGGTATAGCCTTGGTTCGCATATTAGCGTAAGCAAGATATAGGACATGGCAGCGCACGTACTGGTATTTCTGCTGGCTGGCTTGCAGCAACTGGTCCTTGTAAAGATCTAGCAGCGGCTCCTCAGGGGTAAGGTTCACCCTCTCAGCTTGCGGCACATCCAGCGCTTCTATACTGCACACATCTCTTTTTTTTATCCTCCTGGCCGGCGTCTTCTTCTTTCTCTTCTGGGCAGCATCCCTCTGGAGCTGCGCCTTGACAACGTCGTAGAAGTCCGAGTATGATTTGGCGCGGCGGGCGAGGGTGGGTTCAGGGGGTGAATTGGTCTCGAAATCGTCTTCGAAGAGCTCCTCTAACGTTTCCGGAGCATCAGCGCCATTTGTAGTTTCCTATGATGTCGGTATAGTTAGCCAAGCTCCCTTCAATCCCGCTCCTGGCGCATAGGACAAGTAGTGCGGATAGACAGACGTTTGGTTGTTGTAGCAGTGACTCTGCACGCCTGCGACCTAGATTCTGCGATGCTCCTCGCTTGTGCTGGTGTTGCTGCTGGGCATCGGGCACAAAGCTGTACCAAGAGTCTTCGTACATGATCGCAGTAAGGGGCAATGCACCTGATGCCTCCAGCCTGAAGCTCTCAAATGTTGACTTTCAGGACAGACATCCGCTGTCGTCGGTGTGGGGTCCGGTGGAGCCACCCCAACGACGTGGGGTACAGCGGAAAGCACGGACCTTGACAGGGATCCCAGCTGCAGGAAACTTTGAGATCCAACTGTCGTCCAGCAAGAGCTCATGATCGAAGCTTCCCCTCATCCATTATCATACTCATCACTTCAGGTCTTCTCGATTGCCTTCTTGTACCGACTCACACAATGCAGGGACGTACATATCACTGACGAAGTGAAATTACCGCCGACCCATTTTGCTTTCTGTACAAGTTAAACCTGCAGAGCATACCCAAAGATGTCTAGCCTTGCCGCAAGAGCCGTGCGGCCAGGCCTCCGCAATGGAAACCTGGCTCGCATTCAACGCATGCGATATTCCACTCCGCCAACCTCAAAACGGGTTCCATTGTCCCGAATAGTCGGCCTGGCCGCCGTTGGAATAGCAGCTGCTAGCGCCGTTGTCGCATACCCCATCCTGTTCCCCTCGGAACCGCCCCCGGCACCGAAGAAGGCAGAGCTCGAGTTCGAGAAGCCACGGAAGCAGACAAGCTCGAAGGAGGAGAACAGGGACCTTGTCAGCTCGCAGCATGTCCAGGTCAAGAAGAGCTGGGAGAATCCCGGCGTGTACGCATGGGGATCCAACACTGGCAAGGTAGCGGCGCCTGATTCAAACGAGACGGTCATCAAGACGCCTAGGCGGATACGCTACTTCGATGGCCAGATATTGAGGGACTTGAAGCTGGACAGGAACTTCGGTGCGGCTGTCACGGAGAAGGGAGACTTGGTACAGTGGGGGAGCGGCTACTCAACGGAAGACCCTAAGCCGGCTGTGACGCTGGCTGGGAAGGATCTGGTCAAGGTGTCGCTGTCGAGGGACAGGATCATAGGGTTGTCGTCGAATGGCACCGTATACTCGGTCCCGGTTGCAAAGTCAGACCAGGAGTCCGGCGAGAAGGAAGCCGGCGGCTCATCTTGGCTCCCCTTCTGGTCCAGCCTGTCGCCAATCAGCTACCGGACGCTCAAGCCGGACCTCAGAGTGGGCGAGAGGGTCACGGATATCAGGAGCGGGCTGGAGCACTGCCTTCTACTCACCTCTAGGGGCCGTGTGTTTGCAGCGGCTTCGAGCTCCGAGGGCTACCCCACCAGAGGCCAGCTAGGCGTCCCCGGGCTCACCTGGGCTACACGGCCACCCGGTCCCTACGACGAGCCGCATGCGGTGCCAACGCTGAAGGGCTTCGATGTGAAGGAGATCGCAGCTGGCGACTACCACTCCATGGTCTTGGATAAGGAAGGGCGCGTCTTTGGCTTCGGCGACAACTCATCCGGCCAGCTCGGGCTTGAGCCACAGCCGGATGCGCCATTTGTCGATGCGCCCTCTCTCCTCCCCGTGAACACGCTGTACAAGGGCACCGGCCAGACACCCCGCGTCACTTCCATCGCTGCCGGCGGCTCCAATTCCTTCTTCACTGTCGATGCCACCAAGAACCCCACGGCTGATGCCTCCACGCCGACCGACATCACCCGCGCCGGCAACACCGCACCCATAACAGCCGACACTTGGGCCTGCGGTGAGGGCATCCGCGGCAGCCTTGGCACCGGCCGCTGGACGCACGTCTCCGAGGCACCAACCAAGATCAAGGCACTGTCCAACCTGCGCGAATACGACGAGAAGACCAACAAGGTCGTCCCCATCCGGCTGTCCCGCCTGTCAGTAGGCAGTACCCACGCCGCGGCGGTGATGGACAACGTCACCTCCGTCTCGGCCAAAGCTAGCGGGTCAGAGCACGACACCAACTACGGTGCAGACGTGCTGTGGTGGGGTGGCAACGAGCACTACCAGCTCGGCACAGGAAAGCGGAACAATGTCGCGACTCCAACATATATCGCACCTTTGGATGGGAGTGGAGAGAAGGGGCTGAAGGGCGACGACCACAGATTCCAGATATCGCCGAAGACAACGGTCAGGCTCGGTGAAGGGGGCCAAGGGCGGAAGGCCACCGTGGAACAGAGGGTTGAGTGCGGGCGGTATGTGAGCGCCGTGTACTCTGCGGCTTGAGCTATCCGCTGACTGAGGTGAGGCTATGGTGCTCGTGTACTTTCATACGAAATCGTGATCTGCACACGTGTGATGCAATGCGGTAGGCGGCCGCTTGCACGCCGCTACAGATCGCCTTGTAAAATACGAGTTGGATACAGGACAGTTAGCTGGTGTGGTGTGATGAAGTCACCAATGGCGGGCGCAGCTGACGGTGTATGTGGAAGTCACGCTATGGCTGGGACAACCTCCTCTCTGGGCAAAAACCATGGAGATATGGACAATACTTTGTACAACAATGTACAACTACAATCGATCGTTTGTAACAGAGACTCCCCCGAGAACGTCTGTCTATGACTCCCACCAGTAGCCGTAACCAACAAGCAAGAAAAAAACAAGACTGTCGATAACTGGCTGCTTTCATGATCACCGCCAAAACGAGGTGACCACTCAGGCGACAAGGTCAACCACCCACTCGCCGATTGAGCCGGGTAAACAAGGGCGGCTCTGTTTCAGATCCGGTGTGTGTTGCAGCTGTTCGCATGAGGGCTGCTGCAGGTCGTCGGGCGCTTCTTTCGCCTTATACTTCTAGGCTGGGAGCTAGAAACTGCCACTTGCCTTAGCTGGTGGGCTGCTGTGGTCGATCTTAAATGGAACCCGACCTGCATCATCGCCGTCCCGCCGATGCGCATTCAGGTCATGGTGATCCCCATCTTTAAACTTTTCCGCTTCCCCTCAAGTCTATCGCCGCTTCTTACCAGTCGGGGCGTCATTACTCACGGCGAGGCACGGTTGCCTACTTCTTTTCAGTTTTCTTTCTTGTATTCTGTTTTGCATTACCTACCTATGTTTTGTGGTGGTGATTCACCGTAATACGACTTGAGAGCAGCCGCGTTACATCACCCCGCTGGGGTCGCAACTCGGGTCTTTTCCGGCCATAACGAGGTCGCCTACTTACCAACAGGTGCTTATTAAGTTATTCACTGCCAACTGTACGAAGGTAAAACATTCCTTACTCGAAACAAGTTGCTTGAGAAGTCACACCTTCCTCGCCTCGTCCACATCAGACCGCTGCTTCAGACGGCAGCCCTCCATTCTGAGACACTCATCAAAGCTGCGAGGCGGGTCAGGCCGCCACCTCCCTGTCGTGCTCTGCAGCGTTACCTCTCAAACCCTCAGCTTGACATCTAAGCTCTACAACATATCAGGCCTCTCACAGCACCAACACTGCGGCCCAGCGACCATGGAGAAACACATTCAGCGCTTCCGCCGCAGCAAGAAGGACGCCGCAACACCCATCATCCTCCCGGCAGCAACCTTCCACTCCAAGGCCACCGGCACCTCTACCCCCAGCAACAACAACACCTCCGCGCCCTCTACCAACGCCTCCTCCACGTCAGACACGCCGCCCACCAAGCCCCCCGGGACGCCGCCCAGCAACACCCTCGCCCTCCCCGTCACGACCAAGCCGCAGCGGAAGCTCTCCCCCTTCCGCAACCTCCACAACTTCCACCTGCGCCCGTCCCACAAACGCGCGCGCGACTCTCCTCCCTCCAGCATCCCGCACAGCCCGACACTGTCGGCCGCCGGCGAGCGACCGCGGACGGCGCACGCGCACGCGAGCTCGGAAAAGGTCGAGACGGGACTGGACGGCGCGGGAAATGGGTCCGCTACCGGCAAGAGGAGGGTGCGCATGCCGCGGTTTCTGGAGCTCAGCGAAAAAGGTTACTTTCCCCGGGCCCTCGCATTCGCGACTCCCCCTCTTTTACACGGCTTTTTGTTTTTATCTACTCAAGTGCTAACTCAAATCACCTCCCAGAAATCCTCGAGAAATTCTCCGACCTAGTCTGGCAGGAGCGCAACCGCCTCGCCCTCTCGACGACCAACCCGTCCCCCTCCCACCGGTGGGCGCGCGTGACGGGCCCGCACCTCCGCGTCCTCGACCGCTACGTCAACATCCAGCCGTGGCAGAACAATCGGGTCAGGCTCCGGGTTCCCGAGGGCGAGGTGGACTACATCAACGCCAGCCCCATCGTGTTGCGGCCTACCAACAGGCGGCGGGGGGCGGGGAAAAAGAAGAAGGAGGAGGAGATTAGGGAGGGGGTGGAGAATGGGAGAGAGGGGGAGGAAGGGGAAGGGGAGGTGCTGCATAGGTACATCGCCATGCAAGGCCCCAAGCAGAGCAGCCAGGACCACGTGTGGAGGATGGTTGTCGAGCAGCTCGAGAGCCCCGGGGTGATCGTGATGCTGACCGAGACGCACGAGGCCGGGATGGAGAAGTGCTGGCAGTACTTCCCGCGGGAGGTCGGGGAGACGCTGGAGATAAATCCGGGCGACGAGTTCGGCGACGGGTTTGTCGGCACCGTGACGTGCGAGGGGATGGAGGATACGCCGGCCGGGGATGCGATTGAGCTGCGGAGGCTTGTGGTGAGGGTCGGCAAGCGGGCGACAGGGAAGAATGGAGAGGAGAGGGAGAGGGAAAAGACGCCGGAGGAGAGGCAGGGGATGGATATGGCCCGGCCGAGCGAGGATGAATTGGATTTGGATAAGATCAGGAGTCCGACGGCTGATATTAGGGAGGGGATTGGCCTGCTTGGGGGCTTTGGGGAGGAGAAGATGGAGGGAGGAGAGTGGGAGGAGAAGACGGTATATCACTTTCTCTACAAGAAATGGCCCGACTTTGGCGTGCCGGCGCTGGAGGACCTGGAGTCCTTCTTTACGCTTATGCGGCTGAGCAGGGAGAAGAATGCGAGTCCGAGTAATCCGAGGATAGTGCATTGCTCCGCTGGAGTTGGCAGGAGCGGTACGTTTATCGCCTTGGAGCATCTGATGAGGGAGCTGGATGCAGGGGTGCTGGAGGATTGGGACGAGGAGGGCGATGCTGCCGCGGCGGCTAAGGCTGAGACTGATGGGGAGATACTGCCTGATGCTGATGGGCAGAACGGAAAGGCAGCAGCAGGAGGAGGAGTTGAGGATTGCCACGACATGGATGAGCGTGAGGAGAGCGGCGTCGACGGCAACGAGGCGGAGGATCTCATCTTCAATACGGTCAATGCCCTGAGAGAGCAAAGGAGGACGATGGTACAAGCCGACTCGCAGTATCAGTTTATCTATCAGGTCATGAGGAAACTGTGGCTGGACAAGTATGGAGGTTCCGCCTCTGGGTTCAGGGGAAGGGAAGGTAGCGGCGAGCCTGCTGCTAAGCGTCTGGAGGTCGATCCTTTCGTTGGATAGGGGGGGGGGCAAAAGTGCGGTCATTGACACATGGGATGGTTCAGCGTTGTTTTTCCAGGAAACAGACGGGCATGGAAGGATACGGCTCATGGCGCGGCTGACAGAGGGCTGGCATATGACGGAGACATCCGGGGGCACGGGTTCGTTCTCATGCACGCATCACTGAGAGTGCGGTATCTTTGCATTGATGTCTCTTGCGACTGCTGTCCGCAGGACGGGTCTAGGGATAGGGACTGGACGAAGGATTTCAAAGGGACACTTCTGGCATTGGAGCTGACCTTCTGTATACTACACGGGCGTGGAACACAGGACTAAGAGGCAGGACACTCTCGGAGGATGAAGCATGAGACGTAGCATAGTTGGATGCCTCTGAGTAAGTATTTATGCTTCCAGGTCGATCTGAATGAATCGACTTTGATACTTCTTGTCCCTCTTGCCGTGTTCCGTTTTGTGTTCCAACCGCACTGCGATGGTGTGCAGTCGTCATTGACCGATTATCGCCAACATCCAACAAGGCTTCAAGGCGCACCACAAGCTCGTAAGGTGTCCGAGATTGGCGGCGGGAAACCCAGCCTAAGAGCTTGGGTTTACCCCGGACACGTCATTGTGCCGGCGAGAGATAGGTATGTTCCGCCTAACTACGCTGCGCTCATGTGTACCCGTTGCGAATCCCGGGCCTGGTGTAAGGGGTCAATGTTAGGATCTTGCAGTCTAATGTGACGATGTGACATCAGGCGGGACCCGGGTCGTGGAAATCGGACCGCTGCGGCTAATAACCCGGAAGCTTGGTGTTGAAGCTGGGCTTGTTGGGCATCGTGCAAATGAGACCATGGTTTATGGTGTTTCAGTGACGAGGGTTGGTTTGGGAAGCGTTCGTCTGATACGTTGGTTCTGAACCGGACCGGAAGTGACGACGACTAGATCCCCCGGTTGTGGAAGAATTTCTCGAATTCAATACGCATGTGAAAGTTCGAGTCTGAGCGGAAGCCCCAGCATCGGATGTGCAGCCCCTCCATCGGCTCTAGTACCTAAGGTAATTACGGCTTCCCTGCTCGAAGCGTGGCTGCCATGTGTGAAACCGTGGTCGGTGGTAACACACGGACTGCCCAGAGGTCGTGCA
>Ga0209127_100834_pt1 | contig 10367 bp, 5 predicted proteins | sample LakSupMetagenome_FD_187469 | JGI IMG/M metagenome (GOLD analysis project Ga0209127, IMG submission 187469) | Freshwater microbial communities from Lake Superior, Canada - Sta WM archaea (SPAdes) (version 2) | ecosystem: Environmental > Aquatic > Freshwater > Lake | place: Lake Superior, Canada...
TGGCGGGCGGGGATGGGGGCAGGGAGGCGGAGAGGGCGGAGGAGTTTAGGCGGAGGGCGAGGGAGGTGGCGCTGGATCTGGTGCATTATTATGATGCTGAGGGTAAGGTACTCCCCTTTGGGACGGATAGGGCACATATGTGCTAATGAGAGATATAGGGAGGGCGATACCCTTCGGCCGCAGCGTCGGGTACCGGTTCGCCATGGTCTCCTTCTGGGGCGCCCTGGCTTACGCCGACGTGGAGCTGCCCGACCCGCTGACCTGGGGCATGGTCAAGGGCATCGTGCTCAGGCACTTTAGGTGGTGGCAGACGCAGCACGACATGTGGAGCTCGAGCGGCACGCTGACGATCGGGTATTCGTACCCCAACATGTACATGGCCGAGAACTACAACAGTCCCGGCAGTCCGTACTGGGCCTGTCTGGCGTTCATCTGTCTGGCGGTGCCCGAGTCGCACCCCTTCTGGACGTCGGAGGAGGAGCCATTACCGGTCGACTTGCTGCCTAAGGTCAAGGCGCTTAAGCAGCCGGGGCATATCATGAGCTACCTCGGCGGGCACTGCATGTTGCTCAGCTCCGGGCAGGCGTGCAGCTACCCCATGAAGGGGACGCATGCGAAGTACGGCGCTTTTGCGTACAGTAGTGCTTACGGGTACTCGGTCCCGCCGGGCTTGTTTACGCTCGAACAGTACGCGCTTGCCTCGCAGCTAGGGCTGTCGGACGACGGCGGTGAGTACTGGAAGACGCGGAGACTATCCGAATATGCTGCCATCGAGGAGCGACAGGGCAAGCCTGTCCTTGTCTCGGTGTGGAAGCCGTTTCCGGACGTGAAGATCAGGACGTATTTGATTCCGCCCGAACCATGGACGCCAAACTGGCACCTGAGAGTTCACAAGATCGAGGCTGGCCGCGACGTGATGACGGCAGACGGCTCGTTTGCTATCTGCAATGAGCGAAGCATCGACGGCCGGTATCTGGATCCGTATGATCCCAAGACTTGTGAGGGAACGAGACCAAAGCTGATTGGAAATTACGACAACGACACGCCCGAGGCTTGGGCCAGCGGCAGGGACGGCGCGTTTGCGGTCAGCAAGGGCGCCGTGGGCATCAAGGCGCTGGAGGAGAAGAATGTGGGACGGCGGGCGATGCTGGTGAATGCTGATCCGAACTCGAATCTGGTTGAGAGCCGGACGACTATTCCGACATTGCAGGGCAAGATTGCGAAGGGGGACACATTGTGGTATGTCACTGCCATCTATGCGAAGCCATCTGGAAGAGGGTTTGCTAAGGAGAGTTATCTGGATGGGTGGGATAAGGTGGTTGAAGTGCCTGCGTGGCTGGATGCCGAGATTGGCGGCGTGTAAGAGCTTTCCTTGAAGAAGATAATGAGGGAAACAAAATCCCATGGCCCGTATATGAGAGTCTCAACCAGCCTGTGACTTTAGCAGCGTGCAGCTATACCAGAAGAAGGTAAACATATCCAGGTCCGTGGGATTTCATATGTGTCTAAGAGCCTTCCTGTGAGTCAACCATCGTTGAATAAGTCGCCTCGAGCATTTTCACACTCCCGGGTTTCTTTAAACAATATCCCAGCGCCAACAATTCAATACTTTTATGCATGCTCTAACCAAACAACCCGACTTAAGTTGCGACAACCCTCCTCGCTACCTTCAAGACTTGGCAAATTCCTCGATAAACTTGACCAACTTCTCCGCCCCCTCGAGCGAGATGGAGTTGTAGTTGCTCGCCCTGATCCCGCCCACGCTACGGTGCCCCTTGAGGCCAGTCAAGCCCTGCTTGGCAGCCGCGGCCAGGAAAGCCTTCTCGGACGCGTCGACGTCCCCGCCCTTGGCCACGCGGAAGCAGATGTTCATCCGCGAGCGCGCCGTCTTGTCCGGCACGATCCTGTACACATCTGGATGCGCTTCTAGCGCGGCGTAGATGAGTTGCGCCTTCTTCTCCGAGACGGCTTGTTGGCCGTCAACTTTGTTAGGGTAGGTTTTTAGGAGCTTCTTGAGGACCTGGCCGGCGACGAATACGCTAGACAAGAGTGTTAGATCGGGTTGAGTTGAGGGTGGAGAGGGGTTCTTACTCAAAGATGCTCAGGGTGTTGTACAAGCTGTTGTTCTTGGCCATCTCCTGGTACTGCAGCACGATGGGCGGGACAGGCAGTCCGAGTTTCCTTACGAGGGCCGGTGCCGGTTGGCTACACGTAGGCGGCAGGAAGGTCTTTTTGACAATAGCCACCGCCACACCAGGCGTCCCGAGGTTCTTCTGCGCGCCAAAGAAGATGATAGAGTGCTCATCCACCGGCACCCGACGAGACAGGATATTGGACGACATGTCCGCCACGACGATGGGGAACTGCACACCGTCCTTCTCGTGGCTCCTGCGCAGCGCGGCCGGGAACTCGGGAAACTCGACGCCGTCCACCGTCTCGTTGTCGCAGTAGTACACGAACGCGGCGTCCTGCGACAGCTTCCAGTGCTTCTGGTCTGGGATGACGCCGAACTTGCCGCCGTTGTGCTCCCGCGCGTCGACGACAAGGTTGACGTGCTCCGGCCCCACGAGGCGCACGGCCTCCTGGTAGGCCTTCAGCGACCAGCCGCCCGTGACGATATAGTCCAGCACCAGCTTGCCCTTGGGGCCGTCGACGTGTTCCCTCAGCGCGGCGTACAGGGCCTCGTCCTTGAGGTCGCCCAGCTGCTGCGCCTTGCGGGCGACCCACGCGCCGACCAGGTTGTACACCACCGCGGAGAACTCGCCGGTGCCGCCGGCCTGCATAAAGAGGATGTCGTACGCCGAGGTGTCGATGTCGAGGTACGAGGCCAGGTCGGCCTTGGCCTCGTTGATGATGTTGGTCGCCAGCTCGGAGCGGTGGCTGTGCTCGGCCAGTCCGAGGCCGGTTTCGTTGTAGTTGAGGAGCGCCCGCGAGGCCACCTCGAGCACATCGGTCGGCAGGCCCGCGGGGCCGGCGCCGAAGTAGGTTATCTGGGAGCGGTCGGGCATGGTCGGTGTCCGAAGTACGGTAATTGGGGTGATGCTACGGACGGATGGCGGGGTAGTTCGGGATGGACTCAAGGAGATTCAGGTCTGAAGGACAGGGAAGAGCCAGGTTAAAATCAGGGGTCGGTTGAAGGAATGAACTCAATTGACAACGTGACTCGAACTGGTGACTCGCCAACGGCGGATATGACAAAATTAAGGGCTGTGGCCGGTCTCGGATGACGACGTGACTCAAAGCTTCCCCAGGTTTTACAAAACTTTTGTACAAAGACCCCGCGGCGGATGCAGCTCCGGGAGTGGGGTGAGGACCCGCTCACCGGCGGCCGGAGGAGGGACCGATCGAAGGAAGCCGGTCCGGGATGGGCCACTTCATATCAACACCGACTGGTCCATGCGTCCAGTCGAGCTGCGGATTCTATGGATGTGAAAACGCTGCGTCGATCAGCTCATAAACTGAGCGAAGGTCAAGGTGCGATCTTCATTCTCTTCTTTTTGCTACTTTGCTTGCTCAAAATCCGAAGAAATCAAGATAATGTTTGATCAAACAGGAGAAACGTCCGGAAGGCTAGGTAAACAAAACATTTAGCGTACTGTAACAGGCTATATCACAACACCAGGATGACGCCCGCAGAGTCCCCATCACAGGGGGGGCAATTCCTCCCGACAGATAGGGCACTGCAGCCTAAACCTCAACCACCCCTCCAGACAAGCCGAGTGGAAGATATGCCGACACGGTGTAACCATATACGTCCTCCTGGCCAGCGTAGCAGCCACACTACCTCCCGCCCCAACGGCATCCGGATCCGTCCCGGCCGGCACGACGGGAACCTCCAGCGTCTCGCGACAGATAGCGCAGTCGATCTCGTACACGTGCGCCCTGACGCTCTTGCCGTCCTTCCCATCCTTGCTGCGGTCCACTTTCCGCGTGCTCTTGCTACTACTCCCATCCGAGACGGACGCGCGGCGAGTGACCGGACTGCCGGGCTCGTTGTCGTCGTCTGCTCCGCCGACGAGGCCGATAGGAAGGCCCCCGGCTTCGAGATTGTCTTCCCGGAGGACGGGGTGGTAGTCCCACGCCTCGGGCAGCCAGCCCTTGGGTAGGCCGTACCGCGGTCCCAGGACGTCCTGGAAGGCCAGGACCCAGAGCTGGACCCACAGCCACCCGGCCAGGACCGTGAAGGCGAGGGGATCCGTCATCGCGAATAAGATGTTGTCGTCCCTCAGGTAGAAATAGGCCACGGGCGCCGCGCGCAGCACGCTCTGGCCGATCATGAAGCGCCAGCTGTAGGCGCGGCGCGAGTTGCGGATGATGTTGCGGTAGATCTGCGGCACCCAGAGGGAGAAGTAGATGAAGGCGAGGAGGTTGCAGTAGAAGGCGCGGATGGGGGCGGGCCAGGATATCGCTGCCACGGAGACGAAGAGGAGGAGGGTCCCGAGGAGGATGAAGCGCCCTGATATGGAGGAGAAGGGTGTTCTCTGGGGTTGGGCGATCGTTGCGCGTACGGCCGGGGTAGCGGCCGCTGGTACTGGGATGGCTGCTGCGCCGGTTCTGGCATTCGCGGCTACCTCAGCGATCTCGGCGTCAATGTCTTGGTCCGAGGGGATGATGATAGGTGGGGTGTCCGGCCTGAGGGGAGGGGCTGTCACGGGCCGGGGCAGGGAGTCGGATAGAAGGGGGGGAGCGGCGGGAGCTGCTGGAGTTACTGCCGCCGCTCTTGCTGTCGCTGCTGCTGCGGCCAAAGCCGCTGGTGTCGGCGGCGTTGGGTTTGCAGCCGCCTGCTCACGTTGACGATTCCTCCTTTCCGGTTCTTGCACTTTGTACACTTCACCCAGGAAGACGCCCCCCAATGCCATGGACAGGAACGCTCCAAAGGTCATGAGCAGTGAGGGTAGCAAAGTCGAGCTTGCTGAAAGAGTCCACGCGGACGACCCTGCGAAGATCAAGCCATCAGCCAGCAGCATGGTGCCTGCGGTGTAGAAGCTCACGCGACCGACGGTGGACGGCGTGTTGGACTCTCTCATCTGAGCCTTGAGGAGATATACCTGGCCGAGGAACACGGCAGCAAAGGCCATAAGCCACATTTTGCCGCCGTAGATGAGTATCTCTTCTTTCTTGCCCGTCAAATGATTGCCGTCGATCGATGCAAATACCGGAGGGCCTTTTGATTCCAGGAAGTAAGAGCAGTCTGGCGACCACATGACCGTGGACATCTTCAGCTCTGGATAGCCTCCGACAGGTGCACCCGTCGGGTGGCGCAGTTCGTTCTCCAGGGTACCCACAAGCGATCCCAGGCCCGACATCTCGGGAGCCTTGTCGCCGGGGCGCTTGATGCCCAGTTGCTGCGGATCGAGGGGATGTACTTGAGCATATAGTATATACTCGCAGTGAGGGGTTGGGCTCCAGTTCTGACCTTCGGGCTCGATATTTGATGACCATGGGTTAGAAGGGTCCGAAAACCTATTTCTCTCTTTGCTGCGCAAGGCATCGTCCAGAGTCTTATTCAGGAGCTTCTGACTGGAGTAGAAGAAACTGGGGCCTAGGGTAAGATGAGGGAGCCCGAAAATGCCGGCGAACTTCTCGCTTGTCGACGTGAGGAGTATGACTCCCTGTCTCGGCCAGTGCACGCCGTGGAACTTCATGTCCCAGGAACTGGAGCTGGTGGCATCATCCTGCATGGTGACCGACGCGGAGATTGCCCTAGCCAGGCCGCCAGCCTTCGGCCCGTCGCCATGGTCACGGTCATCGAATTCGATGCTGTGGTCCTTGTCGTCCAGGTACAGTGTGATCTTCCCGTGCTCGCCAGTAACATTATGGCTGTAATCGCCACGGGTCGGCATCCAAGGCACATCAGGCGAGATAGCACTGAGGTTGTAGTCCGCCCCCTGCCTCGGGACCGAGCCGTTTCGACGCACCCACTCGCCGTGAACCACACCGGTGACGTTCTGCCACGTGGGCTCAATGAGGCCGAGATCCCAGAGATTCTCGCCGCTGGCCGACGACCCGTGAGCGTTGCGGCTCCATTCCGTACATCGATCCTTGAACCTCCCGAAGTCTTCCCAGGCAAAGCCGTCTTGCTCTCTGAAGCCGGTCAGGTTGAGATAGTGCGGCGTTGCATCGGCTTGATCATCGATGAGCCGAGGAGAGAAGTCACCCCATTTCGTGCTATTTAATATCCCGTGTGCAAAGCGTTGGCGTTGGAGACGTGCAGAGGTCAGAGAAGGAATCCCTATCAGGGCGCCGCTGTTATCGGGCGAGGTCAGGAGCCAGAAGAGGAGGATAATGACGATGAAGGCCCTGGCATTCTCCTGAGGTTGAGGCATGGCACCGATTTCATCGCTGAGCCATCATTATGGTGTACCGAATCGTATATCGCACTCCAGTTATTATGTAGGAGGCGAGAAGTTGCGATCGTGCCAGAGACTTATAGGCGCGCGATGTTCAGGATAATGACAGGAGCCTTCGGTTCACAATTGATTGAGCGTGACTCTCACCTCGGTGAGGACTGCAGTGGGGCATCGGCTCGGTGGACAGGGGAGGGGCGCCGACGCTAGCATATGTGGCGGTGCAGGCGCCACACGCCTCGGTGCAGGCCGCAAGGACACTTGCGAACTTGTCCTTTTGGATCGAGGGGCGTTCCAAGTTTGGTGGTAGCTGTCAATATCAGCGCTTCGGTCTCGCTTGGATCCTGACACCTTTCTGACCGAAGCTGTGACACCGTCCGTTGTAAGTCCGGCCATCGAAGGTGAACACGGTCTGGTGCCATACCTCCGTTCCATTTCAACAATTATTCCAAACCCATTGCAAGCTCCGCCTTCGAGCGCGAACATCTCGGCACGACGTGATCGCAGAGCCCTCCAGCTTGAAACCGCGAAGATGGACTACGAAGCTCTGAAGGAGCAGTGGAGCGAGGTTGAGGATCGTGATGGCGTCCGATTGAGCTGGAACACATTCCCCAGTACACGCATGGTTGGTTGGCATCTGGTCCGCTTCCGCTGATGCTCCGCGACTGACACGAGAGCTGCAGGAAGCATCACGCCTTGTTGTGCCCATCGGAGCTCTGTACACTCCCTTGAAGGAGAAGCCAGACACGCCTCTTCTGCAGTTCGAGCCTGTCACCTGCAAGGCGCCGTGCCGTTCGGTGCTGAACCCTTTCTGGTGAGTTGCTCGCTCTCAAGACTGGGCCTCGACGCCACCGCCCTACTGACCTCACCGCCTTGTACAGCCAGGTCGATGTCCGCGCTCGTCTCTGGATCTGCCCTTTCTGTCTCTCACGGAACCCCCTACCTCCCCACTACAAGGACATCACCGCCAATGCCATCCCCCCGGAGCTCCATCCCTCGAACACAACAATCGAGTACCGGTTGTCGCGCCCTGCCCCGAGCCCGCCAATCTTCCTCTATGTCGTCGATACCTGCCAGGAAGAGGATAGCTTGTCGGCCCTCAAGGAGTCGCTGGTCATGAGCCTGAGCTTGCTTCCCGAGAACGCGCTTGTTGGTCTGATCACATACGGCACCATGGCCCAAGTGCACGAAATTGGCTACACCGAGTGCGCCAAGTCGTATGTCTTCCGGGGCAGCAAAGATTACTCGGCCAAGCAGGTCCAGGAGATGCTCGGTCTCATCCAGCCCGCTATGCGCCCCGGCATGCCTGCCCAGCAGCCTGGCCGCCCCATGCCCATGGGCCCTGCTTCTCGGTTCCTCCTGCCCGTTGCGCAAGCCGAGTTCCAGCTCACCAAGGCGCTTGAGGCGCTACAGAAGGATCCTTGGCCAGTTGCCAGCGATCGCCGCAGCTTGAGGTGCACTGGCGTTGCTCTCTCGGTTGCTGTCGGCCTCCTGGAGACCTCGTTCCAGAATGCTGGTGGCCGCATCATGCTCTTCGCCGGTGGCCCTGCGACCGAGGGACCTGGCACGGTTGTCGGACCCGAGCTGAGGGAGCCTATCCGCTCACACCACGATATCGATCGCGACAACGTCAAATACTACAAGAAGGCACTCAAATTCTACGACAACCTTGCCAAGCGAACTGCCCACAATGGTCACATTATTGACATCTTTGCTGGCTGTCTCGACCAGGTCGGTCTCCTGGAGATGAAGGGACTGTGCAACTCCACCGGCGGGCATATGATCCTCACCGACAGTTTCACCTCGTCCATGTTCAAGCAATCGTTTATCCGTGTCTTTGACAAGGACGACGACGACAACCTGCTCATGGGATTCAACGCCGTTCTGGAAGTGCTTACCACTAAGGAGCTGAAGGTGACTGGATTGATCGGCCATGCTGTTTCGCTGAACAAGAAGTCTACCTCAGTGGGCGAGACTGAATGCGGCATCGGTAACACATGCTCGTGGAAGATGTGCGGCATCGATCCGGGTGCCAGCTACGGCATCTATTTCGAGATCGCCAGCCAGGGCGGCCCGCCCTCACACCCGGGAGGCCAGCAAAAGGGCATGATGCAGTTCCTGACATATTACCAACACTCGTCTGGACAGTTCCATCTTCGCGTCACCACCATTGCCCGCAATCTCAGCGGGCCGGCTGGTGACCCGGCGATAGCACAGTCCTTTGATCAGGAGGCTGCAGCGGTGCTGATGTCGAGGATTGCCGTGTTCAAGGCCGAGGTCGACGATGGACCAGATGTTCTCCGATGGGTTGACCGCATGCTCATCAGGCTCTGCTCGCGGTTCGCCGACTACCGCAAGGACGACCCGACATCGTTTCGGCTCGAAAAGAACTTCACTCTCTACCCCCAGTTCATGTTCCACTTGCGGAGGAGTCAGTTCTTGCAAGTCTTCAACAACTCCCCCGACGAGACAGCATTCTATCGCCACGTGCTCAACCATGAGGACGTCGGCAACTCTCTCATCATGATCCAGCCCACCCTTGACTCGTATACGTTCGACCAGGAGGGCGGCCAGCCGGTGCTGCTCGACTCGACCTCCATCCAACCCACCCACATCCTTCTCCTCGACACCTTCTTCCACATCCTCATCTTCCACGGCGAGACCATTGCCGAGTGGAGGAAAGCGGGCTACCAAGACCAGGAGGGCTACGAGAACTTCGCAGCGCTGCTGGAGCAGCCAAAGGAAGACGCCAGGGTACGAGAACCGCAGTATTGCTTCACATCACAGCATCACGAGCTAACCAACTGATTAGGACCTCCTTACTGACCGTTTCCCTCTGCCACGTTTCATTGTCTGTGACGCCGGCGGCTCGCAAGCTCGTTTCCTTCTCTCGAAGCTCAACCCCTCGACTACCCACACCACTGGAGCGTATGGAGGTGTTGGTGCCCAGACGGCGCAGACCATCTTCACGGATGATGTGTCGCTGCAGACGTTTATGGACCACCTCATGAAGTACGTGTCCCCCCCTTGACAGATGCGTCCAGAGCCCATATCAAGATCATAAACTAATATCATCTCCAGGCTGGCTGTTAGCGGAACCAGCTAGCCGGTAGGACGGGAAGGCCAGCTTCTGACTGGCGAATAGGAACCGGAGTTAGGAAGGCCATCACTCGGTTATCGGTTCCTGAGATTTGTGTTTCTAGACGTACTCGAATTCTAAAGAGGCGAGCACGGATCGCCGGCTGGAATCATGACGGGATACCGAGAATGTGCTTAGTGTTTGCTAGCGGCAGAAAGCGTAATCATGAAATAGAAAGCAGAGGTTGACTATGACGTCTCCAAGTCCTGGTGAGATTATGAATACGTGCTGTTCCATCCGTGGTCCTCGAGCGTTCATATGGTAGCTGCGCCACATGTCCTAAGCAGTGGTCTGTGCACATGTTGACCGCTTGTGGCTGACACACATACGCTGCTCCACAACCCCACCTTCAGCCACATAGGGCAGAAATCCCACAACTCCAATTAGATGCAAAAAGATTGAACTTTTCCTTTCGACGACCTCACATTCCCAGAACCAGTCCAGTGTATCAGGTGTTTACCTTGACGACCACTCCCAACCGACAATATGCGTAAGTCTATCATGCTCGTAATCTGGCATTGCCCGTTTTACTGACTTTGACGATGTGCAGCTCCCAAGTTCGATCCCAATGAGGTCAAGGTGATGTACGCAACTCGCTGCCTCCCACGCACCGGCGCACGACATTCCTAGAGACGAGTGGGAGACTGACAATTGTCTACAACAGCCACCTCCGTGCCACCGGTGGTGAGGTCGGTGCCTCCTCGGCACTTGCCCCCAAGATTGGTCCTCTGGGTCTGTCGCCCAAGAAGGTCGGAGAAGACATCGCAAAGGCCACCGGCGACTGGGTATGAGAACACCAAAAGCATCCACGCAACGTACTCTTATTGCTCCCCTCTTCCTCCGGGCGGGGGAAGGGGGAGCAGAGTACTACTGGCAATGCA
>Ga0209127_100835_pt1 | contig 10357 bp, 6 predicted proteins | sample LakSupMetagenome_FD_187469 | JGI IMG/M metagenome (GOLD analysis project Ga0209127, IMG submission 187469) | Freshwater microbial communities from Lake Superior, Canada - Sta WM archaea (SPAdes) (version 2) | ecosystem: Environmental > Aquatic > Freshwater > Lake | place: Lake Superior, Canada...
AAAGTCAGGACTCAACACACTCTCACAAGGAATAAAGGCAATCAAGCCTGTGACGTCGTCTCTTTCTATCGTTCAAGTCGAAACATTCTATTCTTGACACTGTTACAAAGCGTACACAAAACAAAGACACCACTCATATGTAAAAAGGCGTTCATAACATCCTTCCCTATTTGTTAGACTTCGTCCTGAATCTGAACCACGTTTGAAGATCAAGCGACTCCACGCCCAATTGCAAGTGAAGCACCATGGACGACTTTCACTGGCCTGGCTATAATCCTCCACAGAATGACGGGTACGAAAATATTGCGGGTAAAGAGACTTACAAGCCCCACAAACCCGCTGGCTTAGAAGAAGTTGAAGAGTTCAGAGGGCTGGGAGCAGCACTCTGGGAAAGAGACCGCTTTGGTATCCGACGAACAATCAAGGAAAACCAAAACCGGAAGGACAAAACAGTGACAGACGAAAGGCTTGACAAGTTCCGACTGCAAGTTTTTCATGAGAAGCTAGACTCCGCAGCGGAGGATAAGGAATGGAATGACCCGGCTCTCGACAGACGAGTGGTCTACCATCCCTCCAGATCGCGGCCAAAGGGCAAAAGCTATCCAGCAGACCAAGACCAGGTCGGGGTGACCATCGAGCTGGGCGAGTATCAGGACGTCCGGACTCTGACCGTCTCAGAGGCCGCAGTGATGTTAAACGCCATACATTCCAACCGCAAGATGTATGGGATTGATGTGGTCTACACTCATGGAGTTACCCAGTCAGTCTATGCTGTTGAGCTTGTCAAGCAACGGTGCAACACTCTCCGAGACTCACTAATACCGTGTATGGACAGGCGGTTGGCCGTCGCTGAAGGCCTGGAGTATGCCAACACCTTCGCCAATTACAAGGGAATGGAAACGGTGGAGGCCGTCGACCGACTACTCAGCGGCTACACAGAACTGCACCCATTCGAAAGGGCCCAGCTCGGCTCTATGGCGTTTTCCACTGCTGAGGAGGCCATATCAATTCTGCCTTCGCTGGAGACCAAGATACTGTTGGACCACCAAGCACTCCAGGGCTTACTTGATGAGCTGAAGGACCTGAGGGAGACTGACGGGAACAAGGCCTTGTAGTGTATTGGGAAGGAGGGAGACGATGAAAGTCAGTCCAAAACAAATGAGATTAGAATGTATAAGTGAGAGACGGTCTATATCCAGATATTATTTCCCTTCCTATTGACGCCAAACACAACGCCCAGCCTGCGCGATCAGTGTTATAAGCAGAGAATTGTTTGCATCATGCGCCAACCTCGTCCTCGTCCAAGAAACCTAGGCCGCTATCGTACCGTCTTCTTTTCCTGTTACCCTTCTTCGCCAGATCGCCGGACAGGAAGCTGCCCCTCCGACTGGCAGTCGTCGGCGTCTCAACCAGAGCGACCTCCTCCTCGACGTCCTCATTCCCAAGCGCACTATCTCTCCTCCCTGCAGCTTTCTTCTTCCTCGGCGTAGCCAGCAGGCCCTCGCTCATTCGCACTACCCGCTCCAGCTCAGACCTCATCCCATCTACAACCTCCTTGGCCCTCCTCCTTTCCGCCTCTGCTCCCTCAGCCAGGCCCTTGTTCTCTTCGACCAACCTCTCGTTAGCTCCCTTCGTCCGCTCATTCTCAACCCTCAGCTTCTGGACTGTCTCATGTGCCGCCCTCAGACTAGCATTAACCCGCTCAATCTCTCCACGCAACTCCGACACCCTCGCATCTCTCAGCGCCAGGGCAGCGCCATGGTTCTTATTCAACCCCGCCAGCTCGTCTTTGTGATTCTTCCTCATCCGCCCCAACGTCTCAGCATGCTTCTCCTCGAGTTCGGCCAACTTGCCCTCGAGCTCCTTCGTCTGCTTAGCCAGCCTGCCCTCCAGCTCCTCGACAGCGGCCGTTTTCTCCCCTTCCAACTTTCCAACAAGTTCCTCCAGTTCGCCCACATCCCGCGCATAACTTGCCACCGCACCCTTGAGCCTGTCCAGCCCGACGCTCTGCTCCTCTATCTTCCCGTCTCTCTCCTGGATCCTCCGTTTCAGCTCGCCGACCTCTTTCGTAAGCGCGTCGGTGACGTCGACTCGGGCACTGAGTTGCTGTCTCAGACTGAGCTCCAGGGCGTGATACTCGTCGATGTTCTCGTCGCTCTCCTTTGCCTTCCTCGCCAGATCCCGCAGACGGTCGAGGAGGAGGTCCAGCACCGCTGCGCCAGAAGATGTAAGAGGCAGCGATATCTCGCCGGGGGTGAGGTACTCGAGCTCCAGCCTCGCGGTGCGGAACGCCGTGGTGATGTTCCTGAGGATCTCGTCCGCGTCCGACCCCGGGAAGCCGAGGCTGCTGATAGTCGAGGTGAGCTCTAGCAATGCCGTCGTGCGGTCGGAGAGAGTCCGCAGCAGCGTTTCGATCCGGTACTCAATCTCCGGATGCGGAGAAGATGTCTCCTCGCCAGCAACGTCGCCGGGAGTGATGTCGCCGAGCTTCTCCTTCAACCGCCCAGCAAAAGCAGCATACCCCTCCAGACTCGTCGTCAACTTAGCGAGCTCGAGCTGCAAGCTCGCCAGTTCCTCTTCCATCCTCTCCTTCTCCTCATGAGGAACCTCAACCTGCACCCCCACATGACTCCGCGGCGTAGCCATCCCGCACGGCGGGGAGCTCCTCCCCGAAGCAGCAGCAGCAGGACTTGTAGTAGGCGGCGTAGCCAGCATCGCCCCCCTCCCTCTCCGGGTGGGCGTGCTACAAGCCAACTCGGCCAGCGAACTCTCCCCAAACTCCTCCACCCCGACATCCCCATCCCCATCCCCTCCGGCCACATCCAAGTCCATCGTGTCGCCGCAGGTATACTCGCCCTCCGCGTACGGATCCCTGGCAGCCAACGTCCAATCCATCCCCACAGGACTACTACTACTACTACTACTACTACCGCCCGCCACCTCCCCACTCCCACCCAACCTCCTCCTCAACCCCTCAATCTCCCTCTCAAGCTCCCACACCCTCTCATCCGAATCCAGCACGACAGTCTCGTCGTCATGACTCCAGCCTTTCAACCTCGCAATCTCCGCATCACGCGCCGCTACCTCGGCCCTCAGCCGCTCGACCTCCTCCCTCTCCCGCCGGAGGCGATGCCTCCTCTCGAACTGGATGGCGTTCATCTCCTCGCTCAGGCCGTTGCGGCGGATGCGCCGCTGCACGCGGCCGGACAGGACTTGGCGGAGCGGGGTGATGTGGACCTGTACTTCCTGTTCTCCTTCTGTCTCCGGGAACCGGGACGAGGCTGAGGAGGACGGGGATGGGGATGAGAGGCCGGAGCCGGAGGGGCGGGGGTGGGAGGGGGTGGAGTGCCGCCTCCGACGATGGGTGGTGGTGGCGGTGTTGAGGAGGGTTGTGCGCCGGATGAGGGGGGTTAGGCCTGAGGTGGTGGTGGAAGGGGAGAGTAGGGGTCCCGGGTCTGAGAAGCGGACGCGTTTCTTGGGTTTGGGTTTGGGGGTGCGGCAGGGTGGTTTCTGGGTGTCGTGTTGGGCTGTGTCGGTGGTTGTGTCTGTGCCCAAGCTGCGACGCGTGCGCCGCAGGGCGATGGGCAGGTCGATGTTGTCTGCCATGTTGAGGGCCTCTGCCACACAGGGGTGCTGCGAGGTGGAAAGACGCCGCAGAGATGGTGGTCAAGTTTTTCAAAGCAGTTTCTCCTACAGGAAATAGATTGAAGATGAGAGAAACCTGAGCGACAATGGCAAGAGGTGCAGTTGCGAAGATGTCGAAACGTGGCCCCCTATATGGCCTTTGTTTATTTACTTCTGCTTCGAGTAAGCGGGGTCACTTGCACTGGACCCTTGTGTAACTGACTGTGAATGCGCCCACTCAGCGCGTCTTGCCCCTGCCGAAGGCCCGCTAACTGCCCCTAACGCTAATGGAGTAGGGGTGCCATCGCCAATCATTCTGCATCAACTTCGACGCCCTTAAACGTCGGTGGCTCACAGCCATCTGCACAGGGAATCGTTGAATTGGCTGCGCTTCTCGGGACAATGTGTGAATTGTCTCTACAGGTGGCACACCGCGACAACGACACAGTGGTTAAGTTATGGACATGTCATGGATTAGAGGGCCTGCTAACTATACCCAAAACGGATGCCGCTGAACTCTAACATGCCGAGCACACATCTCATCTTCCTCCGCTTTTATATGCTCACAGCAAGCTCTCCCCCAAGGCGCAGCGCACCAGCGAGCAGCCGGCCCTAACCGTCTCGTGTGCGCCGATGTCCTTGTCGTCGGCCAAGCTGGGGTTGACCTCGACCAGGTCGACCGCCACCAGGCTGCCCGTCTCGTGGACGCACTCGCAGATGTAGTCGCCCTCTCTCAGCGTCAGGCCGCCGCGCACGGGTGTGCCCGTCGACGGCGCCCACATGGGGTCGAGCGCATCGACGTCGAAGGACAGGTGGATAGGCGTGTCGGCGCCAATGTGTCCCAGCGCCATCTCCATGACGCGCCCGATGCCGTGGCTGTTCACCGCGTCAGTCAGAATCCCCACCATCTCACACACAAAAATGGGGGAAAGCACTTACCGATCGATATCAAACATGCTAAACGCACGGATGCCATTCTCCCGCAGTATCCGCTTCTCACCCGGGTCGACGTCCCGCAGTCCGATATACACCAGCTTCCTCGTGCTGATGCGGTTCTCGTCCTTCAGCCACCCGAAGAACTCTTCTTTCTCCTCCTTCGCGAGGCCAGTCAAGAAGCTGACCGGCATGCCGTGGATGTTGCCGCTCCCGCTCGTCTCAGGCGTGTTGATGTCGGCATGCGCGTCGACCCAGATGACAGCCATATCCCGCCCCAACCTCTCCCTCACAGCCTTGGCCGTGCCGCCGATGGTGCCGATGGCGATGCTGTGGTCCCCCCCCAGCGTCAGCACCAGCCGCCCTTCCTTGGCGTGGCTGTACGTCTGCTCGGCGATCTTGCGCGTGACGGCCGACACGGCGCGCGGGTTCTTCATCCGCCTGTAGTCCGGGTCCGAGGCCGGGACGAGGTCGGTGTAGAGGTGCACGGCGTCGTGGCCGTGGAGGTTGTAGCCCAGCTCGTCGCGCAGCTGGGTGAGGAGGCCGGCCTCGATGAGGGCCGAGGGCGCCGCGTCGACGCCCGGCTTGCACTGGCCTCCCGAGAAGCCGACGGCTACGACGCCGAGGTCCTGCGGGTGGGAGAGGAACTTGGAGGACACCATCGAGGTGAAGCTGTCGGGCTTGCCGTTGGAGGAGCCGTTGCTGACGGTGGCCGTCGTCTTGGAAGAGGGGGCGGCAACTTCTTCTGCCCTGGAGGGAGCCATGTTTGGGATGTGTGTGTGTTTAGAAGGGAGATTTGCGTAGGGCAGCGATTGTAGCGCAAAAGAGTGAGGTTAAGGAACGAGGGCAGTGGAACGAAAAGGATGCGATTCAAGGTAGGACACGAGAAAAGAATGACGAGAGAACTCTTTGTCTTTAAAGAATCCTGGAAGGAATGACCTCCGGGGGGAATCGTATAGTGCGATAACAGCCAGTGACGCTTATCGCATAGCGGAGGGGCTGCCACCCCACCACTTAATTTTTCAACAAGGAAGGCGCGGATCGCGTTCGCGTCAAACTGCCATTAGGGTCACTGAAATCCCAGCATGAGCATTGTTTTGTCTGAGATTTCGGCATCAGACGGGTCAGCGCAATACGTGTGATTGAATGAGCGAGCGGCTTCGGAGCGGGTTGAGAGGTAGTGCCAGGCATTGCATCGGACGAGCGTCCCTGCTACTGCTATCCTACGATTACAACTTCTCGGGATGTGTTACGCAGGAGGTTTGACAGGTAATACCAAGCTACCCTACAGATCACCGTAGAGGCATCTCGAGGAAGAACTGAGTCAAGGAGTACTTATATACTAGTGCCCAAGAGCTTTATTTGTTGACCACCTCCCGTTCCTCTCTCAGTCTCTCCTGCCTTATCGTCCACTGCAATGCATTACACCGGCAAAATCATGGTCCGGATTACATGACTCGAGCCAGCGCCCCTTGGGCAAAGGAATCCATTACCCCATGATCGCGTAATAGACATCACGTTTCCGGCAGCCACGTCCGCCTCGGCCAGGTTTGACGTCCGGAGCGACCCACTCGCAGCTTGGTCATCCGGGCCCGCCGACGACCCCTAATGGCAGGCCGACCCGATGCCGTCGCCAGCCGCTCCACCGCTGCTTCGGCCCTTCCATGCAATCAACTCTTCCTCCGGCCGGAACACGAGCGGATTTTGACCTCCCCGCGAGTGCTTATCTTTGGCCCCGACTTCTCATTAGGTAAGAGGTTTCTGAGGGATTTGTCGAGCAGGATATGCAGTAGGTCTCAGTGGTTTGCGTACATGTGCACCTCCGTTCTTCGGCAGCTTGCATGAATACCTGGACTGGCAACGGGCAGGAAGACTTAGGAGAACGAACGCTGTGACAAACCATGATCATAACTCTGAGGAGAGACCCGCGGATAACGCGGGCGGGTGTAGACCCACGTCTTGCCGTCCTCGAAATCATGCCTGACAGTGGCCCGCCTTCTGATTGCCCAAGCCAGGACATAATCCTGGACGGTTGTTCTGGACCATTGCTTCCCAGCGGTGCTTTGCTTTCAACCACCACCGATGACTGACGTTGGGAACCGGTGAAATAAGCACGACTGGCCAGCGTAGCGGCGGCGGTGGCATCTGTCTCTTACGAGCCCTTACCCTCGCTGCTCCGTGGTCTCGACAATTGCGAGTGCTGTGTCGCGTGGTTAAGATGTGGTGCCGAAGTGATGGTCGCAGTTATGGTGACCCCTACTCAACCAAGATACTCACTCGAGCGGACCTTCACAGCAACATCGTAGCTCCAGCAGCTGTGGCGGAAAAGCGTCAGAGAATGAATATTGAACCCTTCGTTATGCATTATTTCTACCTTTATCCCGTCCGAAATGGCAGACAAAGGACAGGTAACATGTGTCCAGCTCTAACCGAGCCCCCTTTCCATCTCAAATAGCAGGACACAGACAACCTGGCAAATGTATAGTACCCTTTTGCCCATCCATCTGCCATGCATCCCAACGCCAAGACTCCACGCCCATATGACAACACATACACACACTCTCCCTCTCTCTCTCTGCGAAGCCCTTACCGCGGCAGCAGATCTCCCACCCACCCCATGCTCTCCCTCTTCTCATCGGACACCCGCGCATACTCCAGCAGCAGCCGAAGCACATAGACCTGCATGTCCTCCCGTCGGAGCACCCTCTCAGCCCACGCCTTGCCCGCGCTGGCGATCCTCTCCGCCTCCGCATCATGGCCCGACACACCCCCTTCCTTGTCCCCGAGGAAGTACTCCATGATGCCGAACCAGTCGCCGTACCGGTTGTCCATGGGCACGAAGTGCACCCACGCCGCGAGGCGCGAGTCGTGCCACTCGCGCCACAGCGTCGCCTTGACGGGGAGCGACGTGCTCCGCAGGAAGCCGAGGTACCGTCCGGAAAAGCTGTTGCCGTCGATGTCCGGGAGGTACTTGTGCCCGAACTGCTCCCGCATCTTGACGCCCCCGACCAGCTCGAAGTGGGGGGAAGTGTAGGAGCACGTCCCGTCCCTCTCCTCGGGCTGGCAGAACAGGTCCACGAACCCGACGTCCGCCCACCCCGCAACCCACTCGGCCAGTTTTCCCCTCTGCTGCGACGCGACGCTGTATTCTAGACCGGGGAGCTCGAAGTTGGCCGGGAGGGCGGTCCAGTCCTGCGCGCCGGCGAGCTTGGTGGCGTTGTTCATGGCCACGAACCGGTGCCGCTGGAAGGCGCGCCAGGTGTCCTCGCGGTTCTTCCCGCCCGTGGCGACGCCGCGCCAGATGGCGCTGTCGGCTTTCTCGGCCCAGGGGCCGCCGTGGTCGTCCCCGCCCGTGAACCGTTCTTCCTCGTTCCAGTACATGGGCGCGGGCAGGAGGATCTCGTTGTTGACGGCGAGCTTGCTGCCGCCGAACATGGGGAAGAGGGTCCTTGTCGCGGACACCGTGAGGGGCTCGACGAAGATACCGTTGAGGTTCTGCAGGTCGGGCTGATGGCAGAAGTCGGTGGATAGCGAGTAGTTGGATACGTAGCCCTTGTGAGTGTGGGGTGCGGCGAGGTGGCGGCTGATGATGGGGGTGTGGTTGAAGTCCGTCATGATCTCGGCCCGGCGGGCGAGGCTGGTGGGTGCGCAGCCGCGGCGGACGATCTTCCAGTAGTGCTCTGTGATGGGGTCAGCAGACGCTACCGGGTTGCGCTTGAGGGGGTCTACACACTGTCACCCTCCCACTCCTTTTTGGGGACCTCGATGTGCTTATCTGGCCCATCACCGGGCTTAGCCAGCTGCTGGTACTCGTTGACCACCTCGCTCGGATCCGCCATGTGCCTCGTCTTATGCGCCTTCGTCACGTAGGCATCGATGTCCTCCCACGGCACGACCAGCCTCGGCTCGTCCATGGCGTTCAGGGCGATGTCAAGGTCGGGCAGCAGGTGCTCGACGGTCTTGATCAGCTTCAGCCAGATCTGGGTCCAGAACCAGTCGCTTCCCGCAGTGGCGGTATGGTTCCGTAGGTTAATCGTCATCTCGTAGTCCCAGGCCTGCTTGCGGATCAGCGAGGCCGGGACCGCCCAGAAGGGCTCCAGGTCGTGGTAGATCTGGTCCCAGAAGTCCTCCACTATGACGGCGTTGTTCTCCTTCGCGAAGTTGTACCACAGGTCGAAGCCGGGAGGTGGATGTCGGCCACGGCGCTGGCGGTAGGAGGCTGCGGCTTCGGCCAGGGTGTGGGACTCCTTGGCGAGGACGGCAGAGAAGTCCCTCTCGGCGTTGGCAATCAGCGTATCGATCGGGTGCGTGCCGGTTACGGGGGCCTTGGTCGGGGAATGGCTCGCGGCGGAGGGGGTCGTGGCCGGGTCAGAAGCCTTGGACGAGCTCTCTGAAGCGTCATGTGTCGCCGTGTCCTTTCCAAGGTGAACTTGCTGGAACCCGTCATGGTGCGGCTTGCTTGGAACATATGTTTGCGACTTTTCGGTAGGAATGGAGATGTCTTGTCCCGTGCCACTTAGGTAGTAGAATGTCAGGCACAGGAGGAAAGCCGGGACGAGGTATCGGAGGAGTGCCGAAGGGCGGCGTGGCGGCAACATTGCGATCGGTGATCGCGGAAGTGGACGACCCATCTGCAACTTGCTCCCAGAACAGACGACGTGCGGTAAATCGAGCCAGCCCGATCTAGAGCACTTCAAACACGGTCTCGCCCCCGACCATCTGGTCTTTGTGTATTCGACCGGTGGTGCTGGGTCTGAGGTCCTATCGTAGATTCCCCGCGGTGGAAGTGCTCGACGAGGTATTGTCTTGCTCTCAACCTAGAACGCCGGGGCCCCGGAGATGGGATTCTTTGTGAGACGTAGACCTAGAAGCGGGAAGGAAAGGCGAGACACGTCGTGGAAGTGCAGAAACACAGGCTTGAGGACAAGGAAGAGAAATGAACGACACCAAACAGAGGTAAGGAGAGTCAACGGTAAGGACCGGAAGATTTGAAGAGGATGGAGGAGTTAATATCGAGAAGCTCGTCGAGAGGAAGACAAGTATTTGGGGTCGCACGGTGTATCACCGAGAGAGGCCCACTGTTGGACTGCCGCGAACGCAGGACAGTAGTGCAGATCACTGAGCAGGGATTCGCACGCGCTGCCTTGCTACGGCGGTACTTGACAGGACCAGACTTAGCAATCACACCTAGATCTCGGCAGTAGACGTACTCGAAGAGACATTATTTCATTTATTTCTCCTCCCGCTTGACGAATACACGAAGTTGACTATATGAAAGAGGGCAACTGTCTGCATCTGTTCTTGTTACACACTCGGGACACTGACGAGCTGCCCACATCGAATGAAGATCATCGAACCGTGTCCCCCTTGAAATCTTGATGTTGTCTCCAGAAACTCCCCCAAATGCCTTGGTTCAGGGGTAGCCGCAGCGGGTAGCTACATTATAGCCGATCAGCCCCGTATTAACCTCAACGCCGCTTTCTTCTCGCACTGTGAGGAGGGAGGGACGGAGCTTTGCACTTCCGCTTCGCGGCAGGCAGCCCTGACAGCAGAGATGAACTGCAGGTGCGATATGAAGATGTTGCTTCAATGACGAAATGTACGAAGTAACGGGGTTGCATTGCCGGCAGGCAGGCAGGATTGCGGAATGGGCCGTGCCACGTGCTGACGTTCTAGTCTAGAAACTGGGCTGCATGATACACAGGGCTTTAGGTCACTACCTAAACTTCAACCCATTTGATTATTACGTAGCGGTCTTTTTGGAGAGAACGTCGGCAAACTGGATCCCCCCCCCCCCCCC
>Ga0209127_100836_pt1 | contig 10357 bp, 12 predicted proteins | sample LakSupMetagenome_FD_187469 | JGI IMG/M metagenome (GOLD analysis project Ga0209127, IMG submission 187469) | Freshwater microbial communities from Lake Superior, Canada - Sta WM archaea (SPAdes) (version 2) | ecosystem: Environmental > Aquatic > Freshwater > Lake | place: Lake Superior, Canada...
TAAGATTGCGCGAGTGTCCGGGGTTTACCAGGGGTGGTCGAACCCGTGGAGGGGGTTTTGGTGATCGTTATAAGAGAGGATTGACAGACAGAATTGGAGGATGATAGTCAAGGAAACAGGATCAAGTCCAGAGAGGAGACAGAAGACAGTGTGGACGGTCTGGGGCGGATGAGAAACTGCAACATTACCTCACACGAGAAGGAAACCATGATTATCGCCTGAACTGATTGAGTGCCGTGCTGAGTGTGTGTTGTCTGTCCAAAGGGATTTCGCTAATTGGCGGCCTGATGCAGCAAAGTGAAGCTTTCTCAGTGGACGAGACGAGAGGTGTTGTGGACTCCGGAATGTTTTCTGCTTGGTGATTTGCAGATATCGCAGGCTTCGCAATCGCTCCTGAGTGGGCAGAGAACGGAGCACTCTTCGCGGTTTATTTACCTCAGACAGGCGAGGAATGACCGAGTTAATGCGGAAGATGTTGTCGATATAGGTGGGAAGCCCTTAACAGACAGTTTGTTCAAATCGATTCAGAGGAATGAGTGCCTGTAATCGTCCAATGCAGCGAGAAGATAGGGGGCCGAATGTGTACAGCCGCTAGCCAATTGCCTCTCTGTCACGTACGGGCAGTGCTTTTTCCCTCCGCGCCCAGTTGAGCTTCGCGCGTGGCTTGAACGGTATGGAATGCAATGAATCTCTGGCGCTGACTCTCTCCCTTTGCTCTTGGGCACAAATCCGACGGGGTTTAGCTGACGGACTGGCGCGGGACTTGTTTGCGCAAGGGGGTCCTTTGTCCGGTTGGAGATGCAGGCTCGTTGCTCGACGAGACCTGTAAACGGTATAAAGATCTGTAGACGGTACAGTAAGGTACGCAACGGGTCCAAGTTGCAGTCGTCCAGAGTGTGCCTGGTGCCTGAACTAGCTGCTCTCGGTGAGCGTTGCCGCGTATGTCCTTAGTACAGCCGCGTAGCCCTGGATTTTGTGGATGATGTGCAGAAAATCTGGTGAGAAAACTTGGTGTTTTGGTGTTTTTGGGCGCTGATGCATTTTGCTAGCCTGTTGCTGGGCTCCAATTTGCCCCGCTGCGCTGCGGTAAACACACGATTCCGATTTTGTCCCTCCACTCGGAGCTCCACTGGACAGACAAAGATCCAGACATCCCGTCGTCGCGGGTACGTACCGTCCCATGGCACCACCGGAAAGGGAAAGGGAGGGGCGTGAGATCAGCGACCAAGGGCATCTGACACCAAGCTTAAGGCAAAGCGCGTTGATGGTTGGTCAGGAGGCTCTGAAGCGCGTTTCGATTAATTTAAGAGAGAGCCAATGCCGGCGTCGATTGGCTACTTCAACGCCCCGGTGTAGCTGACGGACCTTTGCAATGGGACCTGACGTGAATTGTGTTATGTCCTATCGACGATATGCGTGGCTCCTAACAATGGCGCCTGCGGCCGGCGTCCGTAGGAGATGTCGTCCGGCATGCGGGAGGTACGGGGATTGAGAAGGTCCCGGCCCGGGCGACCATTCTACGTGTGTTGCTCCAACACGTCTGGCCCTGGCCCATAAGACTCCAGCGTCCAAACATGCAATAAACCGGCAGATGTTTGATACCGGCTATCGGTTCCTTCTATTATCACGTTCTGGAAATAGAGTTTGGAAGTATTGAAGCTTTCCTTCCATTCCAGTCACGAGAAGGCATGAATCAGCCGAGAAAGCTGAGCTTGTGACTGGTCCGTCAGTCTGCTGGTCATTCCTTGCATAAGGGGGTATCCCTGGCTCCAGGTGATGATGCAGACACCCCTCTCCAGATCGGGTCTTGGACGAGGGTTTCAGACTTGATACTGAATCACCAACATGGACTGTTCGGGACTCAGGAGAGCTCCAAAAGAGGTATCTTGGCTCTCGTTCCACCGAAGCTCGTGCTGTTAGGGATCAAGCGCAAGGCGTACAGATTTCGCAAGGACTGTCGTCGTCGCGCGCGTCTAGATCGTGCATAAGTCGGTCGGCACGCGGCATTGGTCCTCTATCACCAACTGCAGGTAACGCAGGTTGGCGATGTGGCTGTCGATGTGGCTGTCAGCCTCCGGACATAGCATTGGAAGCACCGCCTAACCTAGATGCGGCCTGGCACTCAACGGGGCCAACATCACGTAGCCCAGTGTATACTTTGGTTTCTGATCCTCGCGGCAAGGGGGAGGTACCTATCGAGGAATGCAAGAGCCACTGTGAACTGTATGGCTGCATTTTTTTACTGTACGCGATTGCCTTGCATTCCTCGACTCGTCTCGGTTGACGCACCTTCGTCGCTCGATAACAGACATCGAACTACAGCTTTCAGTCACCTAGATACCTTACTCGGCCTCGACAGATTTTACAGACGCTCAGATTGTCAGCCGCTCAGCAAGTGGCAACCAATGTCTCTTAAATCAGTAACCGGGATGTCATGACGAGACGGTACGATTCATGACGGCGTCCATACATACATGTTGGTACGACCTACGTGGTTGGATCCCCTGCAGTGTTTAGTTCTGTTTGCCCTCTTGATTACGAAGATTGTCCCAACCGACCGAGCGTGCGGCTTGCATGCGGCACATGCTCTCCGTTTTTGCTTCGTTCAGGAATCCGTCGACAACCTGAAAGGATTGGTTGGTTCGTCCTTTGGTGATTGGGCTGCTTGCATGATTGGGTACGTCATGCACTAACATCTCACCCGCAGCACCTGGAACTTCGCTTTCCCCTGTTTCCCCTAACGGCACTCGAACAGACCCCCTGAATCGGCGACTCACCGGCCTGCCTTTTTAGCCTCCAAACTCAGATTGCACCACGTAAATCCTGGGATCATCGCGCTGCAGCTGTCTGCCGACAAAGCGGCCACCATTGACCGCCAAGTTCGTTGGTGCGCTGTGGTCGATCCCCGGTAGTGGGCTATTGTCTCCATCCGGGCCACTCCTGGGCTCCTGGCATCCACCAGAGGCTCCGTTCTCCTACCTCTTAGTACATACCTAAAACCCATACATTGGTTGGGGCCTGTATGAGTGCTACTATTACCATACCCTCCGACCTCACCCTCTCCCTCTCCGTCCGTCATGTCGGCCTCCTCGCCAGCCACTTCTTCGTCGACTCATGCTGCGACCATTCTGGGGACGACGGCGTCTGTCCTCTCCAGCGCGGCAGGCTACATGCGTCTGCCGGCTATTGCCTCTACTGTATGACCCGATATTTCTACCGCTCCCACTGCCGGCCATGGCTTCACCGCCAGCAGCGCCGCCTGACGGACGGGGCAAGTTGCTATGTTTTCTACCGGTGCGTGCCGAGTCGCTAACCTCGAGTCCTCTGCCAGGGCATTGCTGCCGTCGTCACCTCCCTCCTATATTTTAAGCAGAAGTTAGTCCCTCGGCCCCCTACCCGCCTCCCCGGATGACATGTGACGTATCGAACGAGAAAGAAGCTGATATTGTGCCCTCCCATCCACTAGAGCACTCATCTACCCATCACACATTCCCGCTAACTCGCGGACGGACGTGCCACGACCGAACCAATACCACCTGAGAGACTACGAAGAGCTCATCATCCCGACCAGCGATGGCGAGAAGCTATCGGCCTTCTACATCCGCGGCCCGGGCTCGGGCACCAAGGGCCGCGCCTCGGACGTGACCGTCATCATGTTCCACGGGAACGCGGGCAACATCGGGCACCGGATACCCATCGCGCGCATGATGATCGGCACGACGGGCTGCAACGTCTTCATGCTCGAGTACCGCGGCTACGGCCTATCCACGGGCGAGCCCGACGAGGCCGGGCTCAACACGGACGCCCAGACGGCGCTCGACTACCTGAGGGAGAGGGCCGAGACGAGGGACCACAAGTTCGTCATCTACGGGCAGAGCCTGGGCGGGGCGGTCAGCATCCGGCTGGTGGCCAAGAACCAGCACGCGGGCGACATTCAGGGGCTGATACTGGAGAACACGTTCCTGAGCATGCGGAAGCTGATCCCCAGCGTTATACCGCCGGCGAAGTACCTCACGCTGCTGTGTCACCAGGTCTGGCCGAGCGACACCTGGATTCCGGGCATTACGGAGGTTCCCATACTCTTCCTGAGTGGACTGCAGGATGAGATTGTGCCGTGCGTTTCCACATCCGTCGTCTGCTGTGTTATGTACGGTTTTGAAGCTGACTTTCTCCACAGACCAACACACATGCGCCAGCTGTACGAGCTATCAACAGCACCAACCAAGATCTGGAAGGCATTTCCCGGGGGCGACCACAACTCGAGCGTGCTAGAGGAGGGCTACTTCGAGGCCATTGCCGAGTTCATAGGGCAGACTACGGGCCAGTCGGTAGAAAAGGAGAAGGACAGCCGATCGTCGGCCGTGGACAGGGATACACGTGCTGCACGGAGAGCGGCGAGGCATTGAAAGACCGCGCTCTCGGGCATTCGGAGTCAAAAACTTGCATTACGGGGGGGGTTTTTGCCAGATGGGCGGCTATTACAGGGTTATTGCCTATGTTTGCTTAGAGTACGATTGATACCCTCTTTTCTTTCTAACCTATTTACAATGCAACGACCTCGATCAGGAATCTGGCTGGTTAGTCTGATATTTACACTGCCCGGGTGACGAGAGATGGGATGGACCACGTGGGAGACGAGACGAACCGAATGTAGGTACGCCGGGAGGAGATCGGGTGGACGGCTTAACATATGGTTGCGCCACTCACTCTATTAGAAACAGGCTGTATCGGCTTGCCCCTTGCCCGTCTGAGCAGAGATGATATGACGTCCTGCGAGCATCCTAAAGTCCTGTCCGTTGAAAGGATAATTGTTTTTCAATACCGGGAGACTGTAAAAGGGGCTCGGACATGCTGGATTGCCTACATTAATAGACCCGTCGAGGTCAGATCAGCGTGACGCGATGCAGACGTGGTAGAGCAGTATCTTATCTCCATCCTTCCTTCTCATCGCTGTTCAAACCTTTAGATGGTGGCCGTGTCAAGCAGTGAGCATGTGCTGGGCAAAAGGAACGGTCAGTCGTACACATGGCTTCAAAATTGTGATAAGGTGTCTCGGGCAACTGGAAATGTTATCTCCCATGTCATGATAATAAGGCTCCATCGAGCACAACAACGGCAGCCTTGCTATGAACGCCATTCCAATGCACAAGTAATCCCACATCATGATATCTACTCCGCGCACCCGCTTTCCCATTGGAAGGCATCATCCCAGAGCTCAAGCCTGAGCGGATGCCACGCCCTCCTCCTTTGGGCTACTCCCATCATCCTTCCCATCAGTCTTCTCCCCCGCATCCATCTTCTCAGCAGCAACAAGCCAGTCATCTTCCACAGCCTCGACCTCGACCTTCTTCTCTTCCTTCTTCGTCTTCTCCCCCAGCCTCCTCAGCGCCACAAACCCGAACCCCTTCTTCTCCTCCCTCCCCGGCTTCTCCGCCACCGCCGCGCGCCTCCAGGGTCCCCGGCTCGCGACCGCGTTCCAGCCCGCCGCGTCGCCTCCCTCGCGCTTGGTGATCGCGTGGGAGGTGGGGTCGACCCGGCAGAGAGTCACGCCCCCCGCCAGACCGGAGGACGAGACCGTCTTGGAGACGGCGGGTTTGAGGGTCTTCAAGACGGACTCGACGGCCTGCGGCGTGGTGGAGGCGGTGGCAATCGCCGCGGCTGTAGTCTTCGTGTGGGCTTGGATGACGACCTCGTGCTCGTTGAGAAAGGTCGTTGTGAAGTTTACGGTGGGGGCGGATTTCCTGGCCGAGGCGAGGTCGGCTGCTAGGGCGTGCTCGAGCTCGTCGATCGTTATGCCGAAGCGAGGAGCCGAGAGCAGCAACGCATTGAACGCGTCCCTGCCAGGCGACGAGCTCCGACTCGCGGTTGGCGGCGTAGGGACCGGCTTGGCCACCGCCCGGACGCACTGGCTCAGCGTCTTCCGCGGCGCCGAGACGAACCGCGGCGTCTTGAAGACGGCCACGTGCCTGTGCGGCTCCGGGTCCTGGCTCTCGCTGTCGAGGCCGAAGTCCTCTGCCAGCGCGTGGATGAAGGCGCGCTGGTTCGCGGGCATGGGCTTGAAGCGGATGCGCTTCTCGTCGGGGTCCGCGGCGAAGACGCGGAACTCGCGCTCCTGCTGCTGCGCCCAGGCGGTGTTGTCGCGGTAGAGCTTCAGCGTGGTGTCGGAGTACGGGATGAAGTCGTCCGTGTGGTCCGGGTCGACGTTGAGCGCGTCGGCCAGCCGCCGGTTGCGCTGCAGACGAAGGCACTCGTCGTCGCACTTCAGCGTGTCCCGGGACGGAGAAGGGTTCGTCCAGGTAGCCTGGCACTTGATTTCCTGCTTGCGGTGCTGGCAGGGGCAGGTGATGAACGTCTTGCTCTGGCACGGCTTGTCCTCGCGGCAGGGGTACGGCGCGTGACACGTCTCGGCGCAGGTGTGGTCGCAGGACTTTCGGACTTTGCCGCAGATCTGGTTGCAGTGGGTTCCCGAGACGCCGACGTCCTCGCAGTCTCCGGGGCGGTGGCAGAGCTTGCGGCATTCGTGCGCGCCGCACTTGAGCTTCTTACCGCACGGCAGGCCGCAGGTGGCGGCGTCGAACCAGCAAGGTTGGTTCTTGAGCGTCTTTTTGCCGCAGATGCAGTGTTTCTCCACGAGGAAGGGGCATTTGGGGCAGGCGACGTCATCCGGATGGCACTGGTGGGAGACGGTCGGGTGGCCGCAGGGTCGCGGCCGCGTGCAGTCGAAGCGGCACTCTGGTGGCCTTGTCCCGCAGGGCTGCGGCGGTTGAAGGACTGTTCGGCCGCAGGAGCAGCTGATCTCATCGAAGACAGCTTCTAAGCACGATGGACACTGACCACGGTGGCATAGTTGCTGGCATGTGTGCTTTCCGCATTTGAGAGTACGGCCGCACGCGCTGAGGCAGATGTGCTCGGCTTCGATGTTTTCGTTTGCGTTGGCGGCGCGTTTCTGCTTGCGGCGCTCCATTGCCTTCTTCTCGCCCGGGCAGCAGCGCTCTCCGCACTCGTGGCGTCCACAGTTGAGTTGTGCTCGGCAGGTACGGAAGCACATAGGCTGTTGGACGTCGCCCTGGTGGCAGACTGACTTGACGGTTGTTCGACCGCACCTGCAGCTGACCTCGATTGTCTGGAAGCACGGGCTGCACGGGCCAGTGTGGCACTTATCGGGACAGTGATGGCCGCAAGAGAGCACTTTGTCGCACGGTTTGTCGCAGTGAGGTATAGGATCCCGGCAAGACGTGCGCGGCTCTCGGCTGATGTCCTGCAAAGAGGTCCTGCCACAGGGACAGCGGCTGACCACATCAGGCGAGAGAGGACAATGAGCAGGCTCGTCGTCCTGCGGATGACAGGCCTTCTCGCATGTGTGGAAGTCGCAGTCGAACTTCCGTCCGCAGGCATTGGTGCACTCGAAGCAGCCTTGAAACCAGGAGGGGAGTGGTTCGTCACTACCCTCTAGAGCGCTTAACTGACCATAGTTGTACGAGGCCCGAGCATCTCCTCGCTGGTCGCACGGCATATTCTTCCTCTCCTTCCCGCAGTAGCAGACCGAGGGTATGGGTATCTCGCATCCGCCGCAAAGGCCGGGATGACAAGGCCGAGAGCAGGTGTGCTCGCCGCACGGTAGGAGATCACCACATATCTCCTGACAGCTGAAGCCTTTCCCGTAGTCCGTCTCCGTGCATCGTTTCGTCGACGTATTCTTGCCGCAGAAACAGGTCTGCGTCGGACCCATGAGAGTGCATGGCGGACAGGGACCGGCATGACAGGTCAGGGAGCAAGGATGCGGGCATGTCGGTTTCTGTTTGGCGCACGTCTGTCCGCAAGAGTGAGGAGGTAATCCGGATATTGACTTGGGGTTGACCTCCTTGCCACACCAGCAGTGGTAGACCCCAGGCTCATTCTGTAGAGACGAGTTGCACCCGGGACAGCGCCATCCGGAAGGTTGATCTGATCCAGGGTTGGGATTATCTTGTTGCTGTTGTAGCTGGTTCTTGTGCCACTTCTTGACGCAGTGCATGTGCGTGACCGTCCAGCAGATGGTACAAGACCAAATCTTCGAAGTCCGCATAACCTCGCTCGTACATATGACGCATTCGTAGTGGCCGCGATCAATGTCCTCGTGTATCCTGGTGGGAAGATCCTGAGCCGCTGATTTAGGCTCCCTATGGCGAGGTACCTGCTTGCCTGCTGGCTTGTGTTGAGCTGTATTGCCGTTCTGTCGACTGGACGGCCGATATCCTGGGTTCTGGGCGGCAACTGGTTGACCGGGAACGAACTCCGGAGCAGCGGCGCTCAAGCCGCCTGGCACGTCACCGGAGCCATCACCTTCAATCTCCGTGGTCAGACGTCCTCCGAAAGTCCTTCGTGGTGCCGTACTAGGAGCTTGAGCAACTGGATGATTCCCCCGTCCCCGTCTTGTCCCATCGCCCCTACTCCTGCCGCCTCTACCGCCTCTGGAGCCGCGATGAGAACTGCCTTGAGCACCTATGTTTGATGTCCCATCGCCCGGTGCTGACGCTACGGTTGGGACAGCATGTGGCGCTGCATCCGCATGTGCTGGTACATTGTCACCTGCAGACGCCCTTGCCGCACCGCCGTGTGCTCCCCTACCTCCTCTTCCCCCACGCCAGCCTCCACGACGACCTCGCTGACCACCTCGCGGGGCCGATGGGGCCACCTGTGGCGTTGACTGACTGTCAGCCATGATGCTAGAGACCGATGGCTCAGATGTCCGGTACTGGAGATCCACCTTGATGTTGCTGGTTGTAAGTGGTGCCAAGTTGCAGAAGAAACAAGAAATGCGCTTTGAATAAATACAGCGTCTTCAGACAAAAATAACTAAAAAGCAAACGAGCGGCAAGCTGACGCAGGGACAGTCAAGTTCTGGTATTGTTGAGTGAACAATAAATCACAGCAGTAACCGAGATGTAGAGTGTATTTAAGGCACCAGTCACAACTATTGTTTATCCAGTGAAGTGGCAAATAGACCTGTTCAGAATGTGCCTGATATCGTAAGACGCTGATGACTCAAGCGCAAAAGCTGAGGCGAAACGGGAAAATCCAGATCGAGTTCGAAGGAGCCCCATAAATCCGCTCCAGCCTCCGGGCCCGGGCCGTCAATAAGTGGGGCGCTGACCGGCCGTGACCGCCGTAGTTGCCGGGCTCTTGGACTCAAAGTTCGAAATGGGAGTACGAATTTCTTCGGCTCAGCAGGAATCATCCGCCTTGGCTTCATTGATTCCGTGCTTCTTACCATTCTTGCTGGTCTATGTGCTTCAAGGTCAATGTATATGGTGCGTGTTACACGATCTCATGCTTTTCTACCGGAACCTTGTGCGCTCGCCATGCGGGCGGAACAGAGACGCCTGGCCTGCAGGGTCGAGTGGTCCACTCAGACGCATTCACACCATTCCCGCGACATCCTCTAGAAGCTGGCCTTGACGGTGTAAGGCAAAGGAGCCTTGCAGTCATCTTTTCGGTGCTTGTACGAAGTAGTCGAATGACACATAGTGAGTCGAAGCAGCTGCTCTCCAGGACGGCACAAGTACTGCAGCTGTGAGCTGATCGACACGTCAACAAGAGCACGCATGCAACAAAGCTACCTCCGATATTCTCGCTCCCAATCCTGTGAATAGGTCACTGGAAGGTCGCGCCAAATCTGGCTGCTCCATCCTCATAGCTTCCGAGGTCTGGATTGTGTCCCGACCGCTGGATGGCAATGTGGTTATGGCCTTCCGACCAATTGCATTCTACGGCGCTGAGAATGGCCGGAAGATTACGTGCAGCTAGTGAGACACCAAACGTTCTCCGAGTGGAACAAGCCGGCCTGTGGTTCCGAACTGGGTATGTCTCACTCATCACGCGAGGCAGGAGAAGAAAGCCCGGCAGTGACATCAAGAGAAATCCCGACGCGGAAGACGAGGGCTCTTGCGATGTGACTGTTGCGACTCCCCGAGCAGCATGGCTTCTGTTTTCTCGTTCAGCCTACGAAGACATGCTGCTCGTCTTGCTCCAAACATACTATGAGCTGAACCCCCACTGCACGAAATCCCGACCTGCAAGAACTGAAGCTGTTCTGCCGTCATTTACACGATCTGCTGGACTCCGGACACCGGCAAGAACCGAAGGAGCATGCTGGAATGGGGTGGAGGCGACCTGAAGATGGAGCAGACGCCTTTGCAGCAATTGAATCGTCAATCGACTGGCTCATGTCGCGTCGCAAGCGCTGTCATTACAACCTGTGGAGACATCAGCTTTTCCTGTGCAGCGACACACGCCTAATTCCAGCCGCCAGCTGTGACATCGCACAGCTGCTGTTTGTCTGCAGATGAAGCTGTGTTGAAGGACGAACATCCTGTTT
>Ga0209127_100837_pt1 | contig 10356 bp, 7 predicted proteins | sample LakSupMetagenome_FD_187469 | JGI IMG/M metagenome (GOLD analysis project Ga0209127, IMG submission 187469) | Freshwater microbial communities from Lake Superior, Canada - Sta WM archaea (SPAdes) (version 2) | ecosystem: Environmental > Aquatic > Freshwater > Lake | place: Lake Superior, Canada...
TGAACCCGGGCCGGTGCCCGTACACATTCTCCATCACCGCCGCGCACCTCACGCACCGCCGCCACTGCGCGTCCAGCTGCTCGACGCTCATCTCCTCCCCCCCAGCCGTCCCACCACCCCCACCACCACCCCCATCATTCTTCCTGTCGTCCGCAAACCCTTGAAGGCGCTGCGCGGCATCCAGCTCCCACCGCGTAAACGCGTCCAGGTACCGCCCGCCCGCCCTCCTCCGCGCGAGGGACGCGGCGTCGTCCTCGACCTCCAGCAGCGAGTAGTCGGCGAAGAAGAGGCGGGCCGGGTCCGTCTGGGCGCGGTAGGCGCGCACGTGCTTGTTGAAGAAGTTGAGGAGGACGGGCTGGAAGGAGGGCGGCGGGGAGGTGCCGAGGAAGATGCTGAGCTCGCAGTGCATCTGGGCGCGCTTCACGGCCGGGTCGGAGGAGGGGTTGGGGTTGTTGTTGGCGCTGTTGTTGGGTTGCGGGGTGTTGTTGTTGGTGGAGGAGGAGGAGGAAGGGTCAAGCTTGTTGTTGGAGGCGGCGGAAGGGGTGGGTTGTTGGCGGGTCAGGCCCGGGAGGGAGGTCTGGTAGGCCTGGCGGATGTCCTGGGACAGGGCGGTGAGAAGCTTGTCGATGTCGGAGACCTTGACGAGGGAGCTCGAGGTGAAGCGCTGCATCTTCTGGTAGGCGAGGTGCAGGGCCGGGTGGCCGCGGTTGGCGGAGGCGGCGCCGCCGGCGGGGTTGGTGGCTTGTTGCGCGGCGTGGCTCTCGTAAAAGGTCATGGCTCGGGAGGAGAGGGATTCGAGGAGGGTGAGGCGGCGGCAGGCGGCTTGGAGGAAGCCGCGCGTCGAGGAGCAGAGGAGGAGGTGCAGGGCGACGTTGTTCTTGGCTTGGAGGTACTTGGTCAGGTCGGCGAACTGACGCTGGTTGTTGAGGATGGCGGTGAAGCCGGGTTCGTCCAGGAGGTTGAAGAGGCAGTCCATGAGCCACGAGAGGAGGTCGAGGGACCACCGGGCGCAGCCGGCGAGGGCGTCTACTACTTCTGTTTCGCTTGTCAGACGCGTGATTTGGAACGCAGAGGGGCCAAAGACACGAGCGGCTTACCGGGTTCATCTAGAGGGCTGAGGGTCTGTTTCAACGTCACAGGCGTGTTGCTCGCGATAGTAACCAGGATGACAATGTTCCTGATGTTGAGGGCAAGCGCGGCAAACTTTCCGCCGAACGTCCTCGGTTCGAACTGTCCGCGGAAGCCGAGATGGTTGAGTATACTGAGACACAGTTGCAGGTAGGTGTTTCTCACGAGCTGGTCGTGATGTGAGTCTTCCGAATAGTCGATGGTCACCTTGAGGATCCTGACTATCTCCATAATCCACTCGTACGAGAATCCTGCCATATGTGTTAGTTAACAAGCGACCCCCCTTCGCCGTGGAGCAAACATACTCTCATGCTTCTCGGCGAATGGCCGAGCGAGCGCGAGGATGTCGTCGTAGTTTGTCGTCAGCATTGCTGCAGAGGACATTGCAATGCTCAGTGCCGCTACTATGGCCGTGTATTGGCTTTCTGAATGCAGTTAGCCACCGGTATCAGAGATGGCTGGAAGGAGACGGGATAGGGAGGAGGAGACGCACTGTCTTGCACCAAGGACGCCACATCGTCGGCTGGGAACTTCATGCTTTTCCACAGCACGCTCTCGTCCTCACAAATTTGCACGAAGGAGCAGCTAGTCGGCGAGAAGGCCATCTGCACGCCTGTTCACCTTGTGGTCAGTCGCTTTTCTCCCCTTCTCCTACTACGGTCCAGCCCTCACACTCACATGGCTTCTCTTCAACAAATTGAAATCCGACCTGAGCGGGACTCGTTATCCTTTCGATGCTGGGCTCGTTGTATATCTCGTTCATGCTGTGACGATCCCGATACTGGATCGTGCCGTCACTGAAGCCGAAGCATACGACTTTCCCCAGCTGCAGGACCTGGACTGAGATAATGACTTTGGGTATGATGATGGGCTCGAGTTTGCGTAACCGGGTACCTGCAGGTAGAGCGCTCTGCGACCCGACATTCAGCTGCTCGAACATGGGGTGCAGCTTCTCTGGCCGCTCTTCCAGCTCCCACCGGTCGACGATGCTCTGCTGGTCTTGATTGTAGGGTGTGTTGTCCGAGGCGATGTATGATCGCACTGTAAGTATCACAGCCGGTGACCAAGTCGTATTTGGAGTGGGTGGGCCTTCGAGAGCTTGGGGAAGATACTCGATGTGCGAGAGCTGTGCCATTGATGTGTCGAACCGGGAGTCGGTCGGGCCATACTCGAACCAGCTAGTCATGGCCACATGCCTCACCCTCATCATGGGGTTCAGGGCTTGACTGTGTGGGGGAACCTGCTTATCGCCGGTTTGTTGCTGGCCCCATTGAAGCTGCACACGAACGACCTTGAGCTGCTTTGAAGCTGTAGCAAACGCAATAACAAGAGAGTCTAAAAGGTGTTAGTGTGGGTAGGCATGGGGGACGACAGGTCGCTGCACTCACTTCTGTCGGAACTCCTGTCGGAACTGATCGATGCATGGGTGATGCGGTCCTCGGAAGAGTTGACATTTTCCAACTCGACCGTAGTCTCTTCATGCTTGTTGTTGTTCTGGGAGAAGAAAAGCTTCAAGACGCCGCTGGTCGTCACACAGAGGAAAGCACTCTTGCCGGGATTCGGGTGCCAAGGTGGGAACCCCGGGACTATAGAATTCTCGTACTTGTATGTGCTCCCTTGGCGAACGGCAGGGCCACAGACGACATGATACTGCTGCCGAAGCGTTAATCTATATGTACAACATCATAGAGGACACAATGCTTGATGTACCTGTCTGGTAGGCGATGCAAGCGGCAGCCAGTAACAGCCGACGACAGCCTGAAGATCGTCGGCCGGATCTTGGTCCCATTTCCGCACAGGGTAAGGGCGGTTGAGTGTGATGGAGAAGGATAAGATGGAAACCCGCCCGACAGAGTCAATGATGGCAAGCTCTGGGCTAGACTGGGCACCCCACGCAAGATGGACAATTGGGCAGCCGGGTAAGGTAGCACCAAAGTTCCACGGCGTTGGCTGGCTCAACTGCCACGAGGCGTTGTCCGGGTGAGAGCGCAGGAAACGATGCTCGAGAGCCCTGCCATCCTTTGATATCGAGGCGATGGTCCCCTGTTTCGACCATGCAATGCCCCTTTTTCACGACACAAGTCATTAGTCGTTTAGTCCATCCGACGAGTCAGGGGGCAAGACGTACTGGCAGCAACCGCGGCTCCGCAACTCATCGAGACGCTGTTGCAACTGCTTGCTAACTGTGACAGATGGCATCTCCTGCATGTGAAGAGGGTCTCCGAACAGGTCGACATCCAGAGGCATCTGATTCTCCATGGCGTTGAGCGCATTCCCAACGCTCACATCCAGCCCAACATCCACATCAACATCCATGGCGGTGCCCAGATCCATGGACAGCCCATGGTCAGCGTGCCCGTTGGTTGCCATGTCAGAACCTGATTCCTGGTATTGTCCTGTCCACGAAGTATGTCTAGTTCATCCAAGTTGTGCTGAGAGAGCAAACGAGGACTATACCTGCTTGCTGATTCTGTCCATAACGGATGAACATGGTAATGCCAAAGAACAAAGCTCAGGAGAAGAGGGGTATATATACAGCCCAACCATGCGCCGTAACACAAACCCGCGTGCCCGAGTAGAGTATACAGAACGCCTGTCATACAAGTCCCATCAGAGATGATAATGGCCGGCTGCACGCATGCAAAAGTGCATCTAAGCCATCGACGACGAGTGGTTGGCTTCCATATGTCGGGCAATGGAACGGTGGGTCTCCGACTCGGCAGGAAAGCTTACCTAATGAACGAGTTTATGCACAACCAAGCAGGGGGCCATGTGTGATGTCGCACGAGGCAACGGCAAGCGACCCACCTGCATTCTTCCACTGCCAAAGGGACAAATACTGTGATATATGATGCAGTTGTCAACGAGGACGTTTGACAAGGGCGCATCACAACAAGCACCGTTCTTCATTAAAGGTATTTAGTACTTGCCAACTGCTCGATGGGATGCTAAAGTCGCGAAGCTCAACTTCAACCAAGTTACGGGTCAGCGACAGCTTGAGAAGCCGAGAGCTGGGGAATTTTACACTGCTATCTAGGTAGATTCGAGTCTAACCCGATTGGGGCATATCTGTGCCAGACACATTGCAGATCTCCAGCCCCTTGTTGTCAGCGGGAAGTGACGAGAGGAGAGCGGCCACCTCTAACTTGGCCGCCACCACAACCTCCAAACAATAAATAATCTTCACACCAGCACAACCACTGCTTTACACAGCCATTGCGGGCCTGGGACAATCGCAACAGTCTTGCCTTTTTTTTTTTCATTTTATTAGCGCTCGCAACATCTACAGCCATGATGAAATAAAGTGCCGGATCGTACTTTCCTTTCACCTTTGTCTCCTCCCTAGGCCCTGCCACCACTCCGGCCACAACCTTTCTACTTCTACCTCTCTCCTTTTCGCCATCGTTTACACTTAGCACATAGTACCTCCCTAATTCAGTCGCCTTACCATGGACGGCGCAACTCGATCGACGCCCCAACCATCGCCTGTGCCGTCATCGCCGCTGTCGGATCTCCCAACACCGGCTTCCTCGCCTCTGTCGGTTCTGTCGAGATCTCCATCACCGTTACCAGCGCGATCACGATCCGGAGCCATGGGCGCATACAACAGATACCCGTCGCCAAGTTCTAGCGCAGCTCCCTCTGGGAGCGCATCGCCCATGAAGTCGGACACGACCGAGGAGATCTGGGCCAGGTCCGACGGGCCCCCCCCGGCCAAGCGTCGCAAGGTCGCCGCTAAGAAGGAGAGGACTACCGAGTACGTCGACTTGGGGAATCACGCAGAGGAGAGTGAAGCGGAGCTAGAGCGGCTTTTGCGCGTGCTGCGCAAGAAGAAGAAGATCGTCGTCATTGCCGGCGCAGGAATCTCCGTCGCAGCGGGCAGTATGTATTACTTGTCATTTTGATATTTTGATCTCTCAGCCTGCTAATCTGAGTTCTCAGTACCCGACTTCCGATCCAGCACCGGCCTCTTCAAGACCCTGCCAGGCGAACACAAGGTCAAAGGCTCGGGAAAGCACCTGTTCGATGCCTCGGTGTACAAGCACGACTCTTCAACCTCGTCTTTTCATGACATGGTTCGGCGCATGTCAGAGCAGATCTCGGAGGCTAAGCCCACCCACTTCCACCATCTGCTTGCCTCTATTGCCCACGAAGGCCGCTTGCTGAGACTCTACACCCAAAACATCGACTGCATCGACACCAACATGCCTCCCCTCGCAACCACTGTACCGCTGAACAACAAGGGCCCGTGGCCCAAGACCATTCAACTGCACGGAGGTCTCGACAAGATGGTCTGCTCAAAGTGCGGCGAGTTGGAGAAGTTCGACCCCTCCCTGTTCGAAGGACCGGAGCCGCCGCCCTGCAGGGCATGTCTGGAGATGGAGCAGGTGCGCATCGAGCACGCGGCAAGGCGCAGCCACGGAGTGGGCAAGCTGCGGCCCCGGATCGTCCTGTACAACGAGCACCACCCCGACCAGGACGCCATCGGCAACGTCTCCGCTGCCGATCTGAAGCGCGTACCCGACGCCGTGATCGTGGTAGGCACCACCCTCAAGGTTCCGGGCGTCCGCAGGATCGTCAAGGAGATGTGCCAGGTTACCCGGAGCACGAGGGACGGGTTCACGGCCTGGATCAACCTGGAGCCGGAACCCCAGGGCCCGCTGTTGAAGGACTGCTGGGATCTGGTCGTCAAGGGCAAGTGCGACGACGTGGCGAAGCTGGCCGGTCTGCCGCACTGGGACGAGCAGGATATAGGCGATCCCTTGGCGTACAGCCTGACGGACGAAGAACACGCGGAGCGTGTGAGGAAGAGTAGGCTAGAGGTAGAGATCGAGAGTAGGAAGACGGTCACGCCCGAGGCCGAGGAGACGAGTTCCGGACACCAGACCCCTGCCCTTGCGAGGTCCAAGACGGTCGAACACATCCAGGAGAACGGAGGCATGCCGACGCCCAGCGCCAGTCCTAGACACAGGAGTCCGATGCCCGCCAAGGCGGCCTCCGCCCCCGGGAAGACGAAGCAGAGCAAGCTGGACTTCGGTGACGTACGCCCCGCCAAGAAGGACTCTACGCCGACTTCGAGAGGATCTACACCGGCAGCCGCCACTACCAAGAAGCCGGCCGCAAAGGGTCGCAAGCCGCTCAAATCGGGTCGCGGCCAGCAGCAACAGCCAAAACCGAAGGTTAACATCCTCACGGCGGCGTTTAAGACCACGAAGACTGCAGTAGCAGCGACCGGAGGCAAGAACAAGGGCAAGGAGGTGGACAGGTGCCTCAAGGAAAACATGAACTTGCTGCCGAACCTGCGCCCGCCGCCGGAGGACTGCGAAGAGTCTACGTACCATCCCCTCAAGAAGGAAGAGGGTGTGGCGCGTCCTTTTCCGGAGAAGCAGGCCTGAGCAGGGGAGAAGTGTATATTGGTGCGATGTTGCATCAGCATTCGGTGGGGTTATCTGCGCTTTCTCGCTACAGACAGCATCGCTTTTTCGTTTTGTATAGACGTCGCATTCATCGGTCTGTACATGGTTTCGATCCACAGACAGGTTGCATCAAATCGCAGTTACCAAGGTCTCTGGAGCTTGCAGATAGCATGGCGTTTTACATTTCCGCTCTTGGGAGAGTATTACTTGTGGGAGTGGCTATCTGTGAGAGAGCAATGCAATGGGCAGCTGGCGCTGAAGTCCTTAGGACTTTGCCAGGGGTGAACTAGTATCGAGGGTGGTTGGCCTCGAGCAAGAGCTGGGCCTTGTACGTTTGTGTGTTACTGTTACCTACGGGACGTGTTCTCTGGAAGACCGGGAAGCAGCACCCTTTACTTGAGGGGACTTTAGCTGACATATGGCGTTGAGAGTCGAGATAACAAGGTAATGATGCCTTCCCTTATGGAACGCATTGGAACAGCGAAGGATTTACAAACTGCGCGATCGTCATAGTGATGTCTTCGTCCTTCTGCCTCGCCTGAACTAACCTGTCTGTGACCTGAAGCCAAGGTCAGCTACTCAGTCGCATATGACTACACGAGAACACTGTCAAGTGCTGGACACATGGGGAAGTCAAGCAAATGAAGTCGGTCAGGAAGACCAGACTAGAGGAAACAGCACATGGCATGACCGTAGTCATTTCAAAGCAGGCAGAAGCAAAAGTTTACCTCGACGAGGGAGGCTTCACGTTCTCGGATACGGGGAGTCGAACCCCGGGCTGATGAGTGAGAGTCATCGATGTTACCGCTACACCATACCCGATGAGATCGAATGTGGTTCCGAATTGGATGATGATTTCTGTCGCTAACGAAGGTTTCGTGCAGAACTGACTCGGGCGCGAGGGTTAGGCCATGGACCAAGTGGAGCGGCGCACCAGATTGCTCACCATGCACGCCAGCGCCCATGGAGATAATACAATGCTCCGTGCGGGCTCCAAGATATCGGTAGTAGACATGGTTCTGAAAGATTTCGAAGCGATGCTGTGGTCGTGATACGGGGTCTACCGTCAGTCTTTGATGTTATCCACCATCCATCGTCACACCGCTGAGAATGCCACCTAACAACTGCTCTAACTATGGTATCAGATGTTGATGTCAGATTGGTCGGAGATTTTCTTGACATATCGTCACCCATGTGCCCGTCCGGACAACGGAACGGCACTGTGGTAGCGACGACGGATCACTCCAGAAGCGAGCACGACACGAGGTCAGGCGGGAAGCAATATTGTGACAGCACCAGAGCGTACCGGGCAGTCGCTGGGTTCGGTAAGTAATCTCCTTTCTGTGTGGGACAGCGAGGCCTCTTTCGTTTTTTGGTCGACAACAATGTGCGCACTGCGCTGTGCCATCATCTGATGTCTTATCGACATTTGAAGTCTGAGATAGATTCGGAACATCAACCGAGCCCCCAATCACCTGCTCCCTCGGTTCCAGACTTTCAGATCTCAACGGGTAAATCCAACGCTACCCACAATGTCGTGATCTCCACGGACTCCCTCAAAAGGTGTTGTACTTCGAAATGAGAGCACCACATCAACCAAAAGATGGGTGGGGGTCAAATATCAGATCCCCGTTCGGGCCATCGCTCACCTTCGCCAATGTCTCATTGAGGCAAGGTACCCGGGACTCCCATCATCCACGAGATGTCGTCGCCTTCTAGACCTTGAAGGCCCACCGCGGATGTGAACCTGCAAGCACTTTACTTGCGTGCAGACGGGATGGTCTCTATATCGCCGGCCGTTAAGCCTCCGCTCCTTCGACAAGAACTCGGAGCTAGTAAGGGGAACAGCGAATGGATGTTCCCGAGAGCATCTCCGTTGCCGAGAGATGCGACATATCACGCGAAGACGGGATATCTTGCTCACGGCGGAGGTCTTCTCGAAGGAAATTGGCCCGCGCGCGGATCTTTGTGAAGATGTCACAAAAGACCGGCTTGAACCGGGCGCCAGAAGTCGACTCTAATTACCGTCTTTGGGCTCAATCGTAACGATGGACGAAGCTAGATGACCATCCAAGGTCATCTTCTCACCTGCAGATGCCGAGATGCCTACTCTCACATCGAAAGGTGACCAGAGGTGCATGGAAGTTTCCGGCGTCCAGTCTTCAACAAGATAGGCACTTTTACGGTTCGGAGCCGTGTTGCTCCGTTCGGCAACCCGGAATACCAAACCTGGAAAGCAGCCACATCGGAGAGAGTGCTGAAACCCCCACACCACTCCGGAGAATTCCCACATCCTGCTTTTGCTGCCGTGAAACTTGGTACCGAGACACCCGTGCTAGGCTTATTGCGGCTTAAGCCAGGAACACACGAATTGATCTCGTGGCCGTCCCTGTCCGGTTGAACCACTGCCCTAAAGGTGATGACACCATCAAAGAGCGGACCATAGTGGCGATGGTGATGCTGTTGAGCCGACATCCCCCGTACGGTCGCGCGTATCTTGAGGCTCTCAACTCCGGTGTTTGTTGTCTCGATGTCAACTCATCTGCTTCCTCCTAAGTCTAGGACGAAGCGGTTACAGACGCCCAGGCTCCCCAGCAGCCGGACCATGGTTGTATGAATCCTTCAACATTGCCTAGTGAGCTTCTCAGAGCGAGCAATTTGACCTATTGATCGAACATGCCCACCCAGCTCGACTCGGCATATTCACCCGGGCCGTATCTCCAGGATTTGTTATTTTCAGACAAGGTAGGGCAGCATAACCAGGTCGGCAGTTGGAAGTTTGGCGCCCGGAACACTCAGACAAACGTCTTATGGCCCGAAAACCTGGCTGTGAGCGAAACAAAGCGCTCTGTGACCAGCCGCGGATAGATGAAATACTTGTGGCTGGCTTACGAGCCAACAACTTGGTTGCCTGTCAGCACAACCCACGCCGCATGGAGAAATGTCCGAGCAGAAGACCAGGTCTGTTGTGTGGGTGCCAGTAGTCAAGGTGGTGAACGGGGTGTAGGGAGACGGGGCTACTGCACGATCACAACCTCTATCACCGGAAAGCCGGTAATTTTTTGTTCTGAAGCTTTGTTGGCCGTGTGCTATGCCGACCCCCGAGCAGGGCGTGGCGTCTGTTGTGTGACGGCGCGCTCGGGCTCTTTCCATTGAAAGGCGAGGCTATGCCAGGAGCCGAGAAGCATGCCTATGCGACATTGCAAGGCGTCGACTTTCACTATGAGACGTGGGAGACATAATGCATAGTAAGACATGCTATTCGAAGTGATGCATACGTGTAGATCTCAGGACAAATCGTTGCCGTGCGTCGCATCACATCTGCTATCCAGGGCTTGTCTAGATGCAGCTTATGATTACCCGAGTAACAAGCTCACCGAGATCATTGGTCGGTACAGGCACGTCGAGCAGGCCACACAAGGGCGGCCACGTCGTTCGTAGGAACTGTCGCGGCCAGGGATGCGGCCATGCTCGATCGCTGACCGTTCACCGCTTGACACACCCCTGAGGCTACGACAGTAGAGGCCCGATTTCAGGTGTCGGGGCCTTTCTCAATCGCCGTTGGCCGGTCGGCGAAATGAGGAAAGGGAGCTATGGCCCGAACCGATGGTGGGTCCCAGCGGTGACCGGCGCAAACCCCCCCGGCGAGGCCGAATGATTTGCTGCTGCCGTCAATCCATCATTCAATCATGTTGGTTTGCGCAGAGTATATGTAGTACCTGGACCTGACTGGTTCCGAATCTCAAGACAAGTCGCACCCTCGGACGTTGGGCAGCAAGACTAGGCCCGAGCAGACGATGCTTACCGGACT
>Ga0209127_100838_pt1 | contig 10354 bp, 6 predicted proteins | sample LakSupMetagenome_FD_187469 | JGI IMG/M metagenome (GOLD analysis project Ga0209127, IMG submission 187469) | Freshwater microbial communities from Lake Superior, Canada - Sta WM archaea (SPAdes) (version 2) | ecosystem: Environmental > Aquatic > Freshwater > Lake | place: Lake Superior, Canada...
TGCTGTACCTGACGACGTCGCTTCCGAGTGCCGTCTACCTGTTCTGGCACTTCACCTACCTGCACGGCGTGCTGCACTTCGCCATGTCGTTCTACTTCATGGGCACCTACACGCTCATGATGCATCAGCACATCCACCAGCGGGGCATACTCGCCCCCAAGTACTCCTTCATTGACACCCTCTTCCCGTACATCACTGATCCGCTGCTGGGCCACACGTGGAATACCTACTACTACCACCACGTCAAGCACCACCATATCGAAGGCAACGGGCCGAACGACCTGTCGTCGACGCTGAGGTTCCAACGCGACAGTCCCCTCGACTTCGCGTACTACGTCTTCCGCTTCATGCTGTTGATCTGGCTGGAGCTGCCGCTGTACTTCGTCTCGAAGGCCCGGTACGGCATGGCGCTGCGGTGCCTCTTCTTCGAGGTCGCCAACTACGCCGCATATGTCCTGCTCGCGACACTTGTCCACTGGAGGGCGACCCTGTTCGCCTTCGTACTGCCCCTAGCGCTGATGCGCATCGGCCTGATGGTGGGAAACTGGGGCCAGCACGCCCTGGTAGACCGGGACGAGCCGGACTCCGACTTCCGCTCCAGCATCACGTTGATCGACGTGCCTGTAAGTCCATCCCAGCCCCAGAATGCACGAACCTGTGAAACTGACACCCCCCATCCGTAGAGCAACCGCTACTGCTTCAACGACGGGTACCACACCTCTCACCACCTCAACCCCCTCCGCCACTGGCGCGACCACCCCCAGGCCTTCCTCAAGCAGAAGCACACCTACGCCAAGGAGGGCGCCCTGGTCTTCCACGACATCGACTACCTCATGATCACCGTCCGCCTCCTGATGAAGGACTACGAGCGCCTCGCGCGCTGCCTCGTGCCGATAGGCGCCGACCAGATCTCCATGACCATGGACGAGAGGGTCGCCATGCTGAAGCGACATACGCGCCGGTTCACCGAGGAGGAGATCCGGCAGAAGTTCGGGAAGACGCCGAATCCGTGATGACGGAGACGAGTGGAGAGGGGGAGGTTTTTGGTGTGGTGGTTGCACATCTTCATTCAGTCAGTGTTTGTAGAAATATTCGGGAAAAGACAGCCAGAGCGCGCTAGACACCTTATACCCTTAAAGAGAGGCCGGTTTCAGGCGTTGAAATAGCGTTAAAGCAGTTCGTTTCGCACCAGGACAAATGTGCATGACCATGACCGTGAGGTTTACGAATGCTCTACTGTTCGGTGGCTCTGAACTTTGGCAGCGCAGAGCCGGACAACCACTTAGATTCCATTGTTGGACTTGCTTTATTACGGAGCTCTGAAAAGCACATCACGGTCTTCCTTGGAGTTCTCACAGAATATTGAAGCGGTATAGAATTTTAAAATGGATCGCACATCAAATTGTCCCCGAGCGGGGGGCGCGGTGCCGATCGCCCAGGTTGCCCTTTTCGGCAAGATGCAGGGGCTGAGTTCAGCTGCCACAGGCTCAACGCCACTAATCCTAAGCGCTGAAGGCTCAACATCCCCGACCGCAACTGAAGCCGCATGGATCTGCAAGGAGACATGGTGGCGTTGAGTGCGGGAACCGATCTGATGTTCTCGAGAGCACCATTAGGCGGCCGGTTTGCTCTCTTATGGGATTGAAAGCGTCCGTCAGAGTCAAGCATTAATGGTCGTCAGCGCCGAAAACAAACATACCAGAGCCCAGCTGTCTTTAATCCATGGAGTCAGTCAAGAACGGCATCGCACGCGATAACTGTCCGCGATTTCCTTTCCTCTCACGCTCATTCCAAGCTTGATATTCTTGGACTCAATCTGCCGGAGAGCAGGTACCAGGGCTGAGGCCCAGCGTCCTAGTTGCCACACCGTCTCTCCAAGGTGTCTCGCCAGCCGGCAAGAGTTCAAAGACACGACACCGACCAGTCATGCGCTTTTGGCAATGTCTTCCACCACGTAAGATTGGCATCGGCAAGCAGCAGTCTCCCGGCGATGTGGATCTCCGCCCTGAATACCTACCGCCCTGTGGCCGGCCGTCACGCCGTTTGCCTGACTCTACGCTGCCGTCACCCAACTCCCTCGCAGACACTTCTTCTTTCAAAGCATTCCATGGTGTCAGATGTCTTTATGTAGCCACCTTCTGACAGCGCGACTTGCCTGCGAGAGGCACCCAGCCTCTAGGGTTCGACTTCACCGCTTGTACGGGGCCTGTCCGACGACATGCGGTATAGCGCGGAAGGATGCGGTTCCAGAAACGGCAGGGCATGGCGAGGTTGATGTATGTACCAGCATGAGCCTTATCCAGGACCTAAGCTACGAACACGGCTTCATAAGGACAGCGGTTCCACGCATGCGCACCTCTTATGGTTTGGCGGCCGCGGTGTTACGAAAGTCGCGTAGATCATCTCCGCAACCCCGCCACCTATCACACAAGCGTAACACACAATCTGCCGTGAGCACCAGCCACTACAGTCCTCAAGATGGCAGCAAGTCTGGCCATCCTCCTCTCTCTTGCTTTGCTAACGAATACCTCCTGCAGAACCATGACTCGCCGCTCATTTTCGGCATCCAAGCGAGGTCCATCCACAGCGGCACACGAGCCAGGTGGACGCCCTCGCAGAATGTCATCTCTCCTGAAACCACTGCGACGGAAGCCAGGGCTCCTCACTCCTGGGCAAGCAATGCCGGAGGCGCTAGGGGCGGAGAACTACAGTGTCGTCGGGAATATGTCCCAGTTCCTCCACCACCAAGGGCTCTTTCAACAACGGCCACATTCCCGTACATCCCAATGACGTCCCCAAAGACTGAATACCGCTACCGTGTCCCGGAGGTACAGAGCAGCCCACCCGCTCAGCCACGCACACCCTCAAACACCTGCAGCATTCGTTACTTAACCGCGAGGCGGGCCCACGAGCAGCCAACACCTCCATCAACGCCCACGGCTGTTCCTGCATCTCCGCACCACAGACATGGGCATGCCAACACTCCGGTCAGGGCCAGACCAACCGTCGGCGACATACCTCATTCTGTGGCCGACCTCCTCGCGAAGCTCAAGCTGTGCGAGCAGACGATCAGAACACTGGAGGCCACGAACCGGACGGTCGCGGAGGAGAAGGAGAGACTCGAGGCAAGGAACCAGATCCTCAGCTCAGAAAATAAAGCCCTTCGGAAGGCCTGGTCGCGGACATTTCCGAGGGTGTACTAGAGCAGGATTCGGGCCTTGAGGCGGGATGAGCTCGTTTGGAAGGATAAAGACAACATGGAACGCAAAACTGTGCTATGAGCATGCAATCAATACATGTTTTGGGATGGCCTTTACTTCGACTGAGTGATTGTTCTCGATGTGTGAACCAGAAATGACCGTCGTGGAGGAGTTATGCACCCATAGGGGCCACTTGGGCCTCTTGGGAAAGGCCGCCTTAATTAGACACGAGTGAATGAACACCTAAGTACTCAGACGCCGCTGAAGATATGAGCTTTGGCTGGCTGTGAGTCGGCAAGAAGATCGCGCGCTGTTGGTGTGCGACTTGGTAACACCGTCACACGCGAGGTAGGGGTGATGCAGCCTGGCGTCCATGCGCGCATCGCAACCGAGTACCATATTCATCACAATATGTTCAAGTTGAGCTTGTGCTTCACAGCTCGATCCTCAACTTGTTGCATTGCGCTAATCTACTGATGACCAAGACGGGCTAGATCACAACCGCAATGGACGCCTTATCGGGCCATCGCCTATGCGGCTGAGCCGGGTGGCGCCCAATCACAGCCTGAGCCGTCTCCAGGTCTGCCTAGCTGGCTCCCAAAGCCCTGGCATGGTGCCAGCCATGGCGGTGCCACCGGTGATGCTTGTTTTGGCGACAAGCTGCGTGCCGCGCCGGCGTCCTCCACCACGCAGCTGAGTTCAGCCTCATAATGCTGTGGTGCAAAGGGCGCGATGGCGCTGTGGTATAAAGGAAGCTGTCGCCCATGCTTCTCAAGAAGACATGGAGATTCTATGTACAGATCATAACATTCGGTACTATCCGTCTTCTAGTCATCGGTATTAGTTGAGCCTTCATCATCCGACTACTTCACCACAGCATAGCAACGATGGCCATCAGGGCCGCCATTGCCCTGGCCCTCGCAGCGTGCAGCTCAGCGTCAATAATGCGACGGGTGGAGGAGCGCAATCCACGTTTCCTCTCCTACCCTATTGTCCACCAGAAACGCGACACCTTGATACGTGGCAGGGACGAGTCAATCACAATCTACAATGAGTCGTCAACCACATATCTCTTCGAGATCAAGATTGGCACCCCGCCGCAAGACGTCAAGGTCGTCCTCGACACCGGCTCCTTCGAGCTCTGGGTTGACCCAACATGTTCAACTGCCAGCACGAGCGATCAAGCCGCCTCCTGCCAAGCCGCTGGTCTATACGATCCGTCCTCATCTTCGACGGTAGTCGACATGGAGGCAGTCAACCAGCTCCCCTACGGCAAAGGCGTCGTCAACATTGCCTACGTAGCCGACAACATCCAGCTCCCCGGCAGCGGCAGTGAGTTCCCTCCTAAACCCTCCCCTTGTCCACACACACCACGTCCTAACCCACCCTCCCAGACGCCAAAACCCTCGAGCAAGTAATCTTCGGGCTCGGTCAAGAATCCCGAGACCTCGCCTTCGGCATCGCCGGCGTCGGCCATGGCAAGGGGTTCAACCTCGAGTACAACAACCTCATCGACGAGATCTACGCGCAGGGCATCTCCTCCTCCCGCGCCTTCAGCGTAGCCCTCGGCTCCAAAGACGCCAGCAACGGCGGAACCGTTGTCTTCGGCGGCGTCGACACGCAGAAGTTCTCGGGCAAGCTCTTCCAGTTCCCCAACCTCCCGCCGCAGGTGGAGCAAGGCCAAGAAGGCATGTGGCGGTACTGGATCCAGCTCGACTCGGTGGGACACACCAAGCCCGGCGGCAAGGGCACCGCCACTTACCCCAACTCCGGCCTGCCCATCGTCCTCGACACCGGCGCGACGATGAGCTACCTGCCCCAGCCAATCATCGACTCCCTCGCAAAGGACTTCGCCGCCCAGGTCCTCGACGACGGCACCCTGGCGGTGGACTGCGAGACGGCCAAGAAGTCGGGCAGCGTCGACTTCACCTTCGGCGCCCTGACGATCAGGGTCCCCTACCACGAGTTCATCTGGGAGGCCGTGCCGGGCCAATGTTTCGTGGGCGCGGCGCCGGTGAGCGGGACGACGCCCATCCTGGGGGACACGTTCCTGAGGAGCGCGTATGTCGTGTTCGATCAGGATAACGGGGATATCTTCCTGGCGCCGTACAAGAATTGCGGGACGAGGGAGCAGACGCTGCCTGCCGGCGCGGGGGCTGCGGCGAACTTTACAGGGGAGTGTGTCGCACGTAGTGCTGCTGCTGGGTTGGGCGTTGGAGGAGGGGTGCTGTGGGCGATGGCGATGGCGGTTGTGGTGCAGGTTGGGTTCTTTTCGTGGTGATCAATCAGGAGATGTACTTGTCTTTTGATGTTAGCTACGGCAGTTGGAAATAATCAGAAGGCAGATCTCCCCATGTTTAGAGTAGATTCAATCTTCCAGCGATACCATGTTTATGTTATGTAGGTATCATAGTCCCGCTCAGCAACCGCTGCCCGATTTCCATGGTCCCTTTCCGTGACTCTTTTCTGTGTCCTCCCAGCTTCTTCTCAGTTCATGTGACTCAGCCAAGTGTCGTGCGCCCGGGGGCCAACAAAAAGGGCTTTGCTGGGGAAGTATTTTTGCGGTTGCCATGGTGCCCTAAGTATGGCAGCTGCATACGCAGTAGGACTCACTTCCGGGTCCTATGTACTTGCACTGTTCCATTTGAACACCGACTCGTTAGCTTGTGTGTCTCATACTAAGAAGAAACGAAGGCAGTCCGGGTCAAGGCATGCATAATGTCAGGAACAACCATCCATCGAGACCGTAGACAAATGAACAATGAAGTTCGGGCTGTCTTACGTATGATGCCGCGCAGCTCAAAACGCCACCACAACCGCCATGAGTGTTGCAACAGTAGTTTTCACAGTCTATGTTGAGATCAGACTGCTGTCGAAAACAATTCCCTGGGGTAACCATGTCTTGCCGCAAACAAAGGGCCGTGGAAACGCGGAGCTCGCGGAGGGCATTTACTCACTGACGCAGTCTCTCAAGCCTCGGCAGGAACTTATGCCGGCTTACTCTGTGTATTCTGGTGTGGCAGGCAAGCTCATAGGCGAGCGCTGGACTTTGCCTACGTGGAACAGGGTTGACTACCGTACGTAGCATCGAAAATACTTACTCATCAACCACCGGAGCTCGATGGATATGATCCATCGATGCGCAAGGTAGAAGGGCCGCAGTCACAGTGATATCCGTGACGGTTTCCGTGATGATAGTGGATGCAGCCAGCAGCTTGATTATGCTTGGGTCCTGGAATTCGACAATATCGGGAGGGAGACCACTAACATTGTGGAATTTGAAGATACCACTGGCAGCCTGAAGCAATATCACAAGGCAACGCGAGTCGAGAAGGAGACTAAAGTACCTACATAACAGACCGCATCGGGAAGAGTGGTAGACTGCAACCCCAACCCTTACTCGTCCACCAGAATGGTTGCCCCTTTTTGCAGTCAGTTATGCAGCGGACCTGGTGCAGTCATGAATCGAAGCGGTGCCACGGGACGGACGCGGGGGTCGTAAGGTCCGGCGGCATGCCGATAGAGTTACGTCTTCCCCCTGCCTCTCAACCCTCATCAGTCATAGTCCTGCATATGCCCTAGTTCCCTGGACACCTTATCTTCTCCCATTGTCTCCGGATGGCCGACAGCCGCGTCACGTATTTTGTAAACCGCATGCTGTCCGGGTTGGAAGCAACAGCGTACATATTCTTCACAGCATCGCCTCCCTTACTGAGAAGCCCTACCACGACAGCAATTTCGGCAAGCCAACCTTAAGTTAGCTTTTCCACAACAGCAAGCACCTGCGATCAGACCCAGGATATCTCCGCGAAACTGTCTCAAGGATATTGTAAGTGAGAGTAAGGTCATGAGTAATCGTGGACCTCGCGACGACAAACACCGACGAGGCGGCAATCTCCTCAGCCTAGCGACGGCTAACGGTGGCTGATTAGCATTAAAAGGAGAGCGGATCACTCGCGGAACACTCGCGGACATTCTCCATTTGTAAGCAGAGCCACGCCCCGTGACATCTCGTTTTTGAAGGCTATCTGGAACCCAGACCTCCCCCAGCTATGTGCCTAGCAGCCACGAGATCGAGTGCATAACACCGTCCGTCCGATGACAGAGTCATGCCTTGTCGACAGCCGGCTGCAATCTAGCTTGATTGTTTGATGTATCTGAACCCAGCAGCTCAACTCCAGTGATTGGAGGAGCCGAGGCAAGGCCTTGACCAGCCGAATGCCTCGTCGTTCCCTGGTCGTAAACAGCCTTTCGCCTTGTGCGATGCGTGGTGCCGCATCTTGAATCCACTTGGATGTCTTGTCTCAAAGGAGAATGGCTGCTGTGGATGGGTGTGCGTCTCGGTGTTGGCTCCGCGGAAAGCATAGATTGGCTTCTGTCTAGAGATACTCGTGGAGGGGCGACCCAGTTGACTTTGAGATGTGGCGATACAAGTGAAGGCTCGATGATCGGCCTAGGGGTCTCAACCTGTTGAGTTCGGTGCTGCTAGAGGCATGTCTTGTGCGTACCAGGAGTAGCAGATGGGGATGTGGTTGGAGGTTGGTGATAGGGTTATGACGCGGTGCCTCGCGTAGCCTGCTGTCTCTAGTACGGTCAGATTGGGTGACTTTCATTGGCCAAATAGGAGACATCACTAACATCTCGACCTTGATTAACTGACCTTGCTCATGATTTATCCAGTCTCGAAGAGCTAGTCTGGTATATAGTCCAGTCGATGAAGAAGTCCCCGAGGCACTGTGCTTCAAAGAGGCGCAAGTGGTTGCTTCTCCAAATTGTCCGCTTCCTTTCTGCCGTAGGGTTTAGTTAGCTTCACCGCTCACTGGAATAGTATGTAACCGGTGGCACTCGTACCTGGATATGTCGATAATGAGAGAAGCGCTCCACGGTCGAGCCGGTAAGACACTGTTGATGAAGGTTACTGTCTTCTGTCAGTCATGATCATACCGACGCCAACTCCTGTTGCCTCGGATGTGGCGAGTGAGAGACCTACCCTACCTGGTTGGGATGTCTTATCAACCTGCTCTGGCTTATTTGAAAATTGATCTGCCTGTGACGTTATTGTACTCCTCGGCCCGCTAAGGTCGAGCCGCTCTAGTTGGCCTCGTGGACACTCGAGTGGTCGCCTATCGAGTGTTGCATTAAAGCACTCATACGAAAAGGACTCATTTTAGGTCCAGGAATTCTGCGAGAGATGCCTCACAGGGTCTCTCGAGACGCGGGTACTAAGGTGCAAGAAGGACTGATACAGTGCGTGTTGGATGAGTAAAGTAGAGAGATAATTGGAAGCAAGTGATCTGAAGAGACCTTTGCTGTGGATAACCCTAGTATTAGGAAGAATCCAAAACAAGTGTCCTTTATTGAGCCTGACTCACCGCAAGGCCTTTTGAGTAGAGTCTAATACGTCGTAGATACATCTTATACACCCAGCAAAAGCAGCGGTGATAGTCCCTTTCATCAACGATATCTCTCGAACATGTCGTATCTGGTACATTAGAGCCTGTCTCTTGTGCGATTTACACGCCCACCCAAAATTGCGGTAGTTGATTTGCTTGCCGTCGACATTTCTGCTGAGCAGATCGCATCTCTAGTCCTATAAGCATTCGCGCTAGGCCATGTGGTTTACTCTAAGGCTTGAGTTGAGCTTCTTTCCTGACCTTTCCAAATGATTATTAGCAAAGCAGGGAGCCTACGGTCCACGAACTTGCCCTCACCCGATAAGCGGAGAATCTGAGTGCACTGGCCGACTCCAGACACTTCCCTGCTAGGAGGCACCGTATGCTTAGGCAACTTGACTGTGAACCCAAACACTTTCTCTTCTTGACTCTGATTTTCAGCGGTTCTCTACTGTTTGTTTACCTGATAATTCCTTTGGGAAAACAGCATCGGCCTTTAACTTGTCTTCCCCAAGCAGCAGACTCCAAGAACAAACACAGTCTCCTGATAAGTCAGATCTCTACTACTGTCCCAAATCACACACTTTTATCTCCTTCTCCTACTTATTGAAAGCTTCGCAACATCTGTCCCAGCTGCGGATTCAGTCAAGAATAACCACAAGGAGAGCACCGCAAAGTGCAGCAGCATCCTGTCAAGGTCACGGCCAAGGTAAGGCCTTCCTAGCCTCTGGCGCTCTTTCTTCCTACCCTTCTCCGCTTTACCCCTCGTGTACAGCAGCCAGCCTGGTCTCACTGCCCTGGTTTCCTTCACCTTACTCTCTTCAACTTTGCTTCCTACCCTTCTGCCCCTTTCCCCCACATCCCCCTCCTTTACCTCGAAAACCTCCTCCTTTTTGCATTTGACTTTTGCGGCTTGACTGCCTTTCGGGACTGAGCAATCTCTCCTATATCTGCAACTACCCCCCAGGTAAGCAACGTCCTATTTGTTAGTCTCCTACTTCGATCGGGCCCCGACCAGGCTTGCCTCATCGTCAGGCTGGAGAAGCTTGCAACTTTCCTCCCTTCCCTCCACGAGGACCTGAAAACATTTGTCTCATACTTCTTCCAGTTGAGAGCAAAAATTACCAAAGCCTCGTCGAGCGTCCCTGGTAAACACCGGTGGCCCGAAACCATGCCATTTGGTCCCAGGCACCGGTATACCCTCTTACATTGACTGACACCGTATCTCCAGACTCACATCAGCTAACCTCAGTTTAACAGCAAAGCAATCAACTTGTCAGTATCTCCAGGTAAGTTCAACATTTTCTGCTTGGACCGCTCTTAAAACGAGCCTTGAGCTATACCATCTCATGGACCTTGAGCTTTGAGCGAAGATTAACACCACACTCACTGAGTTGCTGCCCCGTTATACACTGTTGGTCTCTTCAATGCCGCTCAGTGTTACGCCGGGGATACATCGCTTTAGCTTCCCTTCAGACCTTGTGTCAGATGAGGATATCTGCTAACTTCAGCTTTGCAACCTAGTTCCATCTTCGTCATATGCCCAGTAAGCACACTCGTCTGTCATCCCTGTGTGATTGCACTCAGTTTTCTGCGCTGATATAAGGTATGTTATTCGTCCCTTTGTTTCGCAACGTCCATCAGTTTTCCTTCCCAGAGAATCTATGGGACACGCTACTCCAGCTTTGAAGCCGGTGCCGATTGACCGTGCCTTTGGACTGGAACAGCGAAGATCGAGTTGTCAAGACGAGGGCCATTCTG
>Ga0209127_100839_pt1 | contig 10350 bp, 6 predicted proteins | sample LakSupMetagenome_FD_187469 | JGI IMG/M metagenome (GOLD analysis project Ga0209127, IMG submission 187469) | Freshwater microbial communities from Lake Superior, Canada - Sta WM archaea (SPAdes) (version 2) | ecosystem: Environmental > Aquatic > Freshwater > Lake | place: Lake Superior, Canada...
AGGCATGGATAACAGATCTTCGGGTGCTTGAGCAAGATAACCTTAAATTAAGATGAGATCCAAGCAGTCGCTGGCAAGATGGCCGGGATACTGGGGTAACTTGTGCGACCGTCGTCGCATGTCGTCCACTCGGAGATCAGACGAGACGAGCCTCACCTTGGTTTCACCAGGCCGATCTAGAGATTACTCTAGACTTGGAAGCGGACTTGTAATTATCGACACGGCATAGCCAATGGAAATGTCCATCAATGTGTGTCCAGTAGCCCGGTAGTAGGTAGGTCGTCCATTAATCAGCAGCGAGATACGTAGCACGCACCACGCATGTGTATCTCGGTGATCGTATGGAAATCGGAGAACGTCGGGGCCAAGAATCGGGCTGTGGACAATACCAAGCCTTTAAGACCGAGTATACACAGTAGGATTCACGAGGACAGCTTCCTACACCAAGGTGCGTCTCTGCTGACGCCAAGTGGTGAGCACTGCTTCCGAATGACTGGAAGATATGGTTCTTTTCCCGCTGGCCGAGCTGGTGGTCTTGCCGCCGATACGAATACAGCATTGAGAGTGTCAAATCCAAGGATGCAGAGCTCTCAGTCAACTGGTCGCTGAGTGTTGCAACGCGGGTCAACTATTCGGCAAGCGCCGTGTTTTATGACTGTCCGGAACACGTCAAGCTGCCCAGCCTCGCACCCAATATCTGGGTGCCGAGAATCGTATCGCTGGCTGCTGCCGCCGCTAAAATAGGTAAGCCAGGACTAACTTGCCGAGTCATGTCCGTTCCACGCTTCGGTGTGACGCTTACAGAATTGACAATGACGAAAGTTGCAATCACCCTGCTGGAGCAGTAGGGATCGCGAATCCGCGTGCTGATGCTTGGGCTTACAATCCGTGCGATTATGTTATGTCTCAAGCATCTTATAGAGGGATTCTTTTGAACACGCTTACCTATGAACTGCCGAGTCGAATCGGTCGGAGAGGATGCCGGAAAATCACCGACCACCCGGTGCGCAGACGGGAGAGCTAAAAAGGGCAATTTATAGCGGCACGCAGGTACATTTGCCGTGGTGTATAGCAGCGTGGTGGGTACATTTGGGGGCAGTGAGTTGGCGATGTTATCATTACTAGCTCTCGAGGTGGAGGCGGGGTACTGAGGAGGGGTGAGGGGAAAATAATCCCCAGTGATATGGATGACGGAGCTGCTCCCTAAAAGTTGCTGTTCCTCACTTCTTTTTCTCTTCAGTGTCGAGTCCCTTGATGAGCTGCTGATATCATCTTTCTCATATATCCGGAACTTCAAGAAGGGAATCGAGGTGCATACGTGTTACAATGGCTTCGACTGCAGGAAAGGTGAGTTAGAGTACCCGAAGCAGGCTGACCAATCCGATAGCCCGCCTCCAAAGAGGTTCTTCCTCCGCCTCCATGCAGAGCAAGAGCTGACATGTCTCTACCCCAGACCATCACCTGCAAGGCAGCTGTCGCCTGGGAAGCTGGCAAGGAGCTCAGCATCGAGGATGTCGAGGTTGCCCCGCCCAAGGCCCACGAGGTGCGAATCCAGATCTACCACACCGGTGTCTGCCACACAGACGCCTACACCCTCTCCGGCAAGGATCCCGAGGGTGCCTTCCCCATCATCCTGGGTCACGAGGGTGCCGGTATCGTCGAGTCCGTCGGCGAGGGCGTCACCAATGTCAAGCCCGGCGACCATGTTGTCGCTCTCTAGTACGGCGCCCCCCCCCCCTTATTACCTTTGTCTAGGCACAATACGGATACTAACGGAATCTCTGGGTGTAGTACCCCTGAGTGCGGGGAGTGCAAGTTCTGCAAGTCCGGCAAGACCAACCTCTGCGGCAAGATCCGCGCGACGCAGGGCAAGGGCGTGATGCCCGACGGCACCTCGCGCTTCAAGTGCAAGGGCAAGGACATCCTGCACTTCATGGGCACCTCCACCTTCAGCCAGTACACCGTGGTCGCCGACATCTCGGTTGTCGCGGTGCAGCCCGACGCGCCCATGGACCGCACGTGCCTGCTGGGCTGCGGCATCACCACGGGCTACGGCGCCGCCCGCATCACGGCCAACGTCGAGAAGGGCAGCAACGTCGCCGTCTTCGGCGCCGGCTGCGTCGGCCTGTCGGTCGTCCAGGGCGCCGTCGAGCAGGGCGCCGCCAAGATCATCGTCGTCGACGTCAACCCGAGCAAGGAGGAGTGGTCCAAGAAGTTCGGCGCCACCGACTTCGTCAACCCCACCCAGCTGCCCGAGGGCACGACCGTCGTGGACAAGCTCATCGAGATGACGGATGGCGGGTGCGACTATACTTTTGATTGCACTGGTAACGTGCAGGTCATGCGGGCTGCCCTCGAGGCGTGCCACAAGGGTTGGGGTCAGAGCATCATCATCGGTGTTGCGGCTGCTGGCCAGGAGATCTCGACGAGACGTAGGTTTTCCCCTTGTAGCTGGACATTGGGCAGTAGCTAACTCTGTGCTTTGTGCAGCATTCCAACTCGTCACTGGTCGTCAGTGGAAGGGCTGTGCCTTCGGTGGCGTCAAGGGCCGGTCGCAGCTGCCTGGACTCGTCCAGGACTACCTGGACGGCAAGCTGAAGGTCGACGAGTTCATCACCCACCGCAAGACGCTGGGCGAGATCAACAGCGCCTTCGAGGTCATGAAGCAGGGCGACTGCATCAGGGCGGTCCTGGACATGAGGAAGGTTTAAGCGTCGGGTGTATCGCAAGAGAGGCGTACAGAGAACAGCCAAAAAAGGGGAGACTGTATTCATATGTTGCACAGGTAGCTGAGCCAACGATCTGTATGTTCTCGACTACCATGTCCGACTGCCACGTTTGCGGGAAGCCTTTGATGTGTGCAGAGACCGATCGATGCATACCGGGAACGGCAAGTTCCAATGCTGGACAACACGATACGTCTGGTTCGGGCATGGGACAGGCCACCAACGCTATGGTTGGTGTGTGCCGCAAACATGATCAAGCCATCTAACGACAAAGGTTGACACCCAATTGGCGGATCAAGTTTGCTGGGATTGTACAACGTTGTACGGACGGCTGACGGACAGGAGGACTGCTGGTTGTACAGCATACGTTGGGCAACTGTACGACAGCACAGTGTGTTCGTGCCTCCCCGGGCTGTCTCGCCTGTCTACGTTGTTTTGACGGCCATCGTTGCACTCAACCCCTGGTCCATCATGAAAAGTTCCGTATCTCGGGCCAGAGTGCTGGCGGTGAGGCCTACTTGGGCAGCATGCAGATGCATCAAGGGAACGGAAAGAATGAGTAGGTACGGAAGCCGCATATCCGCATGCTTGCATCACCTCTATCCATTGCTGACTCCTGTAGGTTGCGTGTGGGTGGGATAGACGCCCAAGCCCCAAGTGGAAGCTACCCAGGCGCAGTAGTCGAGTAATCCTGCTGGAGATTCGGACGGGCTTTGATGGTTTGGTCGAGATACAGTGCCTGTGATACTTGCTTGCGGGCCACACCAGATGGCGTTGGCCCTGAGCTGCACCTGGATCGATTGTTTGTAAGAACAAGTTCATAAGGTAGGGTAGTTGCCGATGTCTGTTTGTCTCACTTCAGCAATCCCGTCAGAATCCCGTCAAAATCTATTACTATGCAGCAGTTGCGGTGTAAGATCCAGGCCTTGAGGGAATCCCATTCCTCGATCGCACCTGTTGTCCATGCCACCAGGGGAAGTGGGATTAAAGCCAGATGCGCTGCGCAAGGGCGAATGCAGCACAATAGGCGACCATCCGAGACAAAGCAATGTGCATGGACATTGGACAAAGTCAATTCCGTTGGCTGGGATGGATTTTCAGCAACACCATAGACTGGGCAAAACCACTGGTCGTTGTTGCTCCTTTGCTGTTGCTGTGCACTTAGACCGGTCGCATGCAATCACGAATAGTCCTGGCCAAGCGGCCTTTGACAGCTCAGAGAGTGCAACGACTGATCCATCCTCCGAAATACTACATAAATCTCGGACCGCAGGAGTAGCAACCCAACAATACTATCTTCTTTCCTGCTCACTCAGCGCCTATCTCATCGTACGTATCATGGTCTGACCTTGGCATCTTTGAATCCGTAAGGTACCTCGTGCACTACCGCTATCTCAAACTGTGTGATTTCGGCATCACGTTGTTATATTCGTATCTTTTCCTGTCTCTCCCCAACAACTGATACGTACCTGATGATCCTGGGTGCGCTTGACTAAAACCGCCCAGGGCTCGTTTATCTCCGGACTTGGATCGTGTCCCCGAAAGCGGAGCCTTGTCGTCAGCCAACGGGTGCCTTCGAGAATCAAGTTGGCGATTCCAGCGAGAGTCATTCATCATTATTCATCGCCCCCGGAGCGAGATTCCCACTTCGCCTCAAAGAAAGTCTGCCACTCCCGTCCTCCGGGTATCCGCTCTGGTCCGCTTCCAGCAGCTTCCCCCTTCCAAAGTTGCCGGGAGTCAAAGCCTCTCCCGAGCATCAGCCGGAGCAGTGAATCACCGTATTGCGTAGGTCTGGTAGGGTACCCAGGATTAGACTAGCCTGCTGGGCCCCGGCGAGGCCATCATGTGAGTGACGCCTCTGCCTGCTTCGTTCATTTACCTTGGACCGTGCTCTTTCCTCCCTCCTTTCTTTCACCCTTCGTCTCATTTCCCTTTTTCCTACTTCAACTTCTTCCGCTGATCAACTGTCCAAGATAAACCTTTCCCGTTCATCATCACCACCTCGCCAACGACACCCTCAACGTAGAGTTGCCCAACACATCACAGCTTGACTTCGCATCTTCTCACCGTCCGAGCGGCGAATCCACCACCACCCAAGACAAACCGCACCTAAACCCTACCACCGCAACCATCATGCCCGCCAAGAAGATCAAGTGCACTTTCAAGGAGTGCACGGGCGCAGCACAGAGAATCGTCGGCGACTGTGCCTTCTGCAATGGCCACTACTGTGGCAAGCACCGCCTATTAGAGGACCATAAGTGCGAGGGTCTGGAAGACGTAAGTTCTGTCCCCGAGCAAGATTGGTGGAGTGTTGGCCTGTCTGGCCTCACCGCTGGAGATAGTGGTAGTGCTCTCGCTGACATTCTCTCTTCGCCACGCTGCAGTGCAAGAAGGAGGCGCACGAGGCGAACGCCCAACACCTCATCTCGGAGAGGACGCAGGTCATCAAGGGCATTTAAGACGAAGACTCGCGCCGCGGCTTCCCTTGCGTTGCCGAATGCCACGACATCCACACCACGATCCGAGACAGCCGGCGAGATCATCATCACAGCATGAGTCACCTCGTGACATACGGTCGCCCTCTCGGCCCCTCGAGAACACTATCCCCTATTTGCATTGCATTCACACATATACCACTGGAGGAGTCCCGGGGTTGCTTCTATTCGCAGCGCGGCGGAGCATGGTGCTCCCGGATGGAAGCACATGAATGAGCCGACTGTCTGTACTATATCTCGCACGGCGTACCGGAAAGGGCTTTATCTTTGCTACGGCACATTGTATGCCCAAGGTTTTATTTCAGGAGCCCTTAATTCTCTGGATTGCGCCATAGACACAATCACATATCAATATACTGAGGAACGGCGGTAAGAGTCTGCAAGGACCGCCATTGCCTCACATGCACATATCTGCCTGCTTCAATGAACTGCACTGTTGCCTCGTTGTGAAATCCTGCTGATCGATGGCTGATCGAGCCGCGTGACCGGCAATGACATGCTAATGACAGATTGCCATGCGCAAGTGTGCGCACTCCGATATCGTATCTACGTGTACCCCAACTTTCAGCGTCTCCACAGCTACAGGTGGGTCTCTGAGATGATGCATCTCAGCTGAAGTTGGATGTGAGATGCAAACCGGACGGGCAAGGTAGGGGCACGATAAAGACAATCTTGTAGCAATACGCATTCGTCCCAGACCATCTTGGGCCCATGGTAATGGGCAGCCTCAACGGGCAATTACGGCTTACACACTTCTTACCCCTTCCGCTTCCGCCATGACCTCGTCCCGCCTATACTGTAATCCTCCTCCTCCTCCTCCTCCTCCTTCTTAACCTCATCCTTCACATCCTCCAACTTCACACCCCGCGGCAACTCCTCATTAACAACCTCCTCCTTAACCACTCTCTCCTCGTCCACTTTCTCCACCACAACCTCATACCCCTCCCCATCCCTCTTAACCTCAACCTCCCTCCTCCTCCTCCCCTCAAGAACCTTCTTCCGCTCGGCACTCTTACACAACCCCCTCAGGCCCACCTCGCACTCCCCGCACCTCCTCCCCACAGGCAGACACACCGTCTGCCCGAATCCGACGAGCAGCCAGTTGATCTCCTTCCACTTGTCCCGCGGCAGCCACGACTCGAGCGCCGCCCTCGTCTCCTCCGGGTTTTTGGAGGGGGTCTTCCCCTGCCACCCCCAGAGGTTCGTGATGCGGTGCACGTGCACGTCGACGCCTATCCCCTCGACCCGGTCCCACCCGTCCGAGGCCGACATGCAGAGGTGCGCCATCTTGGGCCCCACGCCGGGGAGGGCGACGAGGCCGGCGATGGTGGGGGGGATGTCGCCGCCGTGCTTGTCGCGGAGGATGAGGGCCGTTTGCTTGAGGTATCTGTTCACCAGCCGGGCGATTGTTAGTACAGTGCATAATGATAAAAGATAGAAAGGAGAGAGAATGAGAGAAACGCACTTCGTCTTATTATTGTGAAACCCCACCTTCCCGATCATCTCATTCAACCTCCCCGGCTCAACAGCCAGCATATTCTCCAGATTCAACCCGGGCTCCCCGCCTTCCTCCGCGGCGGGCATCTCCCTCATCAGCCGGCTCATCGCCTCGGCCGTGACCGTGTCCTTCGTCTGGCTGCTGAGCATCAGCGCCACGAGCGTGTGGAACCGCTTGTCTTTAGGGGACGCGCCCTTCCCCGCGAGCCTCTCGCAGCCCATCGTGTCGACCGCCGCGTTGGCAGCGGGGCCGTACAGGCGCATCTGTTTTACCAGGTCGTAGATCTCCTCCCAGTCGGAGGGGGGTTCGATGGAGGTGGTGCGCCCTGTGGTCGGGGAGGTGACGGCGCGGGCTGGTTTGCGGACGCGCCGGGTTGGTGGTGCTGGGTTCTGCTGCGGGGAGTGGAGGGAAGAGGTGAAGTCCAGCTCGAGGTCGGGTTCGAGCTTTAACTTGGTCTTGGACGAGGTGGAGGAGGACGCGGCGGCTCTTGATGTGGCGCGCTTGCGCTTGAGGGTGGAGGTGCCGCCATTGCGACGGGGCGGGGAGGGGGACGGGGCCTTGATGGCGTCTTCTATGTCGGAGTTGAAGGATAGGTCGGATAGCGACGAGGAGGAGGAGGCGTCGTCGTCGTCATCATCATCTTTGACTGTGGAGGGCGTGGTGGTGTAGGCGAACCGCGCGAGGCTGGATCTCGTAGAGCGGCGAGGAGCTGCCGTAGATGGCGAGGATGTTGCGCTGTTGCTGAAGTACTTGGATGTCTCTTGCGAGAGGCGCGCGGGCGGCATGGTTAGGCGGTATTGTCGGAGCAGTACCTTCATTCGATCTCCGGCTTGATTTCCGGTCGCGATTTGAGCCCCTTGATGCAAACTCAAATGGGGTTCCTGCATCCAGGCGCGTCATTGGTTCCACCCAGCTGGGTCGAGATTGGAGCGGAAGCTAAGCTGTGTTCGGACTAGCGTAGCTTTGTCCATCGTCGTCGTTGGGGCTAAAATTGCAGTGAAGAAGTTCACAACACCGTAGACCTAGGGTATGGTTAGGTTCGCACGCGACTCTTGACCGTGCAGGCGGTTTGGGAATAAGGTTCAGTGAAATCCGAGGAGAGAATTGCGCGCTTACACCTGGAGCACGGTGTACCTCAGACTTGGGCTGCTGTAACATGTTGATCAATGTAGATAGATTCGAATACAGTTTAAATACTCGTAACGAGAAGAACATTTAAGTAGACGCTGACGCAAGTCTAAACCGTGGCCCAGATGCTAGACTCTAGACAGAGGTAGTCTCTCTATAGCAAAGGTAGTCATGGCTGACCACCGGGTATCCCAGAACGCCCCTTCGCCCCGAACTCCAATGCCAATGCACACATCTCCGCCGCCGTCCGCAGCACTTCAGATCAGAAACTCCTCCTTGACCCAGTGGCTCAGCACCAATCCCCCCTCGGAGAAGCTAGGCTTATCCATCCGCACAATAATGGCAGCATGGCTATGCCGGACCTTGTGTATCCAAACCGGATACTTCCTCCAGCCCAACCCGTTTAGCCCATCAACCATCTCGAACTGCTCCTCCGTGAGCGCCAGCGTCGGCGCAGCCTGCGAGGCCGAGCTCAGCTTTCGACTCTTCTCCCGCTCCGGCGTCGGCTCCTCCTCGTCGTCGTCCGAGTCGACCACCTTGGCACCGGTCGTGTTGCTGTCGTCGCGCGACGGGCTGGCCAGGTACTCCTGGTTTTGGCTGCTGTTGAGCTCCTCGTACGCGTCCTCGATCTGGGTGCGGATCTCCTTGATAATGTATGGCACGCTGCGGTAGGTCTTGATGTCGATGCCCGCCAGGCCCTTCTCGTGCAGCTCGATGCGCTTGTTGCTGCGCACGGTCTGGATCGCGGCCGTGACTATTAAGGCTACGACGCCCATGGGGAGGAACACGGATAGAGCGAGCACAAAGGGGAGGTTGGAGGCGAAGGCGCGTGCGCGGGTGTGGAAGTCTTGTTTGTGCTCTTCGTGCGGTAAGGGGGCGACCGGGTTTGCTGGGTCGAGAATAACGGGTTCGTAACCCTTTACGTAGTTGACCTTCACTTTCGTGAGGTCTGCGTAAGGGTCAGTCTTGCTGATGCCGGTCGTGTAGTATACGGCTGTCCTGTCGTTGACGATGTTTGTGTACAGGGTGCGCCGCTTGAACCTGGCGAGCCCTTGCATGAAGATGGATTTCGGGTCGGCCATCACGGCAAGAAGGGGCCGGCCGGAGTCGCGAAAGCTGTCGATCGTAAATAGCTGATGGCCCGATTTAGACAGTGTGCGCGCTCCCAGCACATTGAAGAGCTGGTTCGCCCATCCCCGGAGAGGCGACCGCACACCCAGGAAGGGGCTTGCGAATGCGGTGAAGTTCTGGCATTCTAGCTGGTCGAGGACGCCCTTCGAGTAAAGCAGTCCAATGGCGTACCGGGCCACCAGACCGCCGAGCGAGTACCCGGCTATGCTGATCTTCTTGATGTTGCCGCCCTGGCTCTTGATCTCCTCCAGCTTCTCCTCGATCTCGCGGCACACCCGCTCGCCGCCAAGCTCGATGCCGTCGTAGGTGAACGATCCGGAGTTGCGCTCTGCGACGAGGATGTACAGCTTCTCGGCCGGGTATTCAGCGCGTAATCGCCTGGCTACATTCTTCATGTGCTCCGGATTACCCCATAACTGTGCAAGTGCGACCGTGTCAGCAGGGAATAAGCGAATTGGAAGTTGCGAGGGTGGCAGAAAATCTTCCGCGATCTTCACGGTGCATCCCGGGCCAATGATGAGGAGCTTAGACTTACACCGTGGACTAACACCACAAGGTGTTCTGCTTGCGGTGAGCCGCCAGTATATTCGGCCATTGTAAGCTAGAGGTGTAGGTAATTCAGGGAGCTCGTCAGAGAGGATTAGTGTACTGTTTAGTGTATCAACTTGAATGACGAAGTGCGGACAAGAATGGAATTGTTCTAGGGATAGAGTTGGCAACGATGGTGGCAAACACGAGACTTTTGTAGAAGCACACACCGACGGAACTTCAGAAGAGAACAAAGACGCGCGGTGTACCTGGAAATGGACGCAACGCCTCCTGAAAGTGTGATTGCTCAGCTCCAACGATCATTCCGGGCGCTGGCGTTATCGGAGTTAATCGCAGTGCATGATTTCATTCCTAACAAAGGATAAAAGCGGCAAGAGCGCACGCCGCGGCCGTCCGTGCATGCCACTGCACGGGCATGGAGTTGGTCCGCCTGAACCCTGTCATCGATCCATGACGGCTGCACTGCCCTGAAACCTTAAACTTGTTGGCTGTTGTTGGCTGGACTTCTGTCAGCGAAAGACACTCACATCCGCTGCCTGTCCTGCCCTTGACATCTCGCATCCCGAACCAAAGGCCGGTGCTCAGACAAGAATATTGACCTCAAGGAAACCAGAGAAGCAGAATAGGAAATCGAAGGTGCGGAACGGGCCATTATGATAATGAGTCATCCAAAGGGATACACAGTACTACCTTCACGATCTACTGCCAGAGTACCCCTGACTATGACTCCATTTGCCTCGCCGACACCACCACCACAGCGTGCACTGGGAGTCTGGCCGAGTGGTCTTAAGGCGCTGTGTTTAGGTTCTTCCAACACCAATCC
>Ga0209127_100840_pt1 | contig 10349 bp, 6 predicted proteins | sample LakSupMetagenome_FD_187469 | JGI IMG/M metagenome (GOLD analysis project Ga0209127, IMG submission 187469) | Freshwater microbial communities from Lake Superior, Canada - Sta WM archaea (SPAdes) (version 2) | ecosystem: Environmental > Aquatic > Freshwater > Lake | place: Lake Superior, Canada...
TCCTCTAGACTTTGTATCTGAGCCAGCTACAAGGCTAGGCCGTCCAACCTGAGCTGTCAGTGAATCAAGTGTTGGTTACCTAAGTACGGCACCTCAAAGGCAGGTGTTAATACCCGCCTCTTACCTGGACTTGACTGTCTCAAAAAGAGCACACCGGCGCAATGGGCAAGGCATGCGACTCTAGCCACGTGACTTACATATACTCATCCGGCATGCATAGAGATAGAGTGTGCGTAAGATATGCAGTTGACAGCTGAACGCCGTGCTAATATTCTCTGGTAGGGCCGAAGTACGGTTGGCCTCGTCGCCTGGATCCTTGGGGCAGCCCAGTTTTGAGGACAAGCCTTAATTAGACAAGAGAGTAGCAACCCGGATCGAAGTGATGTCCATACTCGTCATCCTTACCTAACCTCAGGCCCGGAACGAGCATGGAGTAGAGTGGGCTTTCTTCATCCCCCGAGAACAAACCCTTACCAGTCTGAATCAAGTGTTCAGATGCTGGATTGCGGGCTTTAATACTGGTTCTCAGCCTAGGTGAAAACCGAGAGGCCCATTCCAGCAGACGCCATGGGAAGCGAGACCATTGAGTAGATGAAACGGTCGAGCTCCATGTGCGGTAACTATGCCCGCACAAATGAGGTTGTTTAGTATCCTTTCCTTCGAAAGCCTGTGTCATCCAGTTCTGACTGGCGCGTAAACAGTGTCACTGCTGGCAACGCCATGCCCAACCTCCAGTAAACAGCACATCTCGGAAATCCACATAGCACAAAGGTTTCGGAGATATCTCCGACGCGTAAACCGCGTCTGTGAGGCTGTATCCCGGAATCGATAATGTGACCTTGCGCAGCAGCGTCGACGTTCATTTTCAGCTGCATTCACGTACCGGCCGCGAAGGTTGTGGCTTGTCTAGCGCTGCCCCATTGGTCAATCGGTTCGACCGATTTGGTCAGTAAGCAGCCTCCGGCTCTTTTCAGAGGAATGTGACGTTGGCCAGCCAGCTCGCGGTAGCTGAAATCCCAAAAGTCTCACCGTACATATTCTCTTCAGTTGTTATGGTCTTCTCTGGAGACTGGGATAGACCGGGCGAGCAAGGTGTCCGCCCCTGGAGACAGCTTGATAGGAAGCTCAGAACGCAGACCAATATGGGAGGCTGGAGTCTGACTGCGGCCAGTCCCTACATAGCGTCAACGTCGAGTATTTATATCATGGCTCTCCGTCTCTCGTGATCTACAAGTTAGCCATTCTCTTCCACAAAAGCACTCGGATCAACAGCCAACAACCGTCATGAAACTCCAGACCCTTTTCGTCGGCCTCGCCTGTGCCGGAGGTGCGCTGGCCACAGTCAACACCACATACAACGCCGATGGGACCGTTGAGTCAGTCGTCTACTTCGCGGAACCAGTCCTTGCCAAGCGCGACTGCACGTCGAACAACTGCCTCCGCGCATTCAAGGCCCGCGCCCTCGCCGCCACCAGCTTCTGCAACACCTTCACGGCCTCGACGGCCACCGCAGTGTCGCCCTTCACACAATGCAACAACGCCAACCAGGCCAGCTCGGCGTGCTCCTGCTTCGTTCCTGTCCGTGCACATATGGAGTGTTATCCATCACCACGCTACTGATCAATCTTTACTGACAAAAGAATAGAAATCCACGTCAACGTCCATCACTACCTCCACGACGTCCCAGACGAGCACCAGCACGAGCACGAGCACAAGCTCCACGACGACATCGGGACCCCCTCCGTGCGGGACCCCTGGCGCTCATTGCGCCATTGATACCTTCATCACGGACTGTTGTAACGCGCCCGATGGGAGCGTTGGATGTTTCTTTCCGACCGGTGACCCTCAGAACGGAGAATGCTTTCTTCCGTGAGCTTGTCAATAAAAGATTAGGACAATCCGAGTGAACGTAGCGACCGTGTTATGGCAAAGATGGATCCTGTTGGGCGGGCTTCTTTCTTGTGTCGTCGGGGGGAATACATCGACGATGTTAGAACAGAATAGGACTATATGCTTTTTCTCAGATCATTGTGTCGAAAACAAGTCTCTGATACAAACCCATTATACCTTTACTTATATCTCAGCTGGTAGCCTCGGCAAGACTAAACTCAACAGGTTAGCTACCTACATATCCTGTCCTTTTAGTCGTCCTGCACGCTTGATGACTCAGGATGTTTCTATATTACCCTAGATCTGCCAGGGAACCATAAACGTCGCGGACTTGAGTGACTCGGCTAAAGCCACGTTGTGACGGGTGGTACCTGATCCTAAATTGGGCTCCGATTATTCCGGGGTTGTCCCTGCATAGACAGATCTACGTGGTATTTCCCCGCGTCTTCCCCAGCCTTGAACAGACTTTAGGGATAATGGATGCTGTGACAACGACCTTGTTAAAGAGTGGCTTTGGCCGGCAGTTCGGGGGACAAGTTGGCGGTTGGGTTCTAAACTTCAAAGACCAAGACGCATTTGAGGGCCAGATCTGCGTGACATTGACTATTAAGAATACAGTAGTCTTTGCGGACGTCTTAGATCACACTTCGAGCAATCTCTTCATCGTCAGCGGATATCCGCGCTGGTATATGTGAGATGGGACCACCGCATCTATGTTCTCGGGGATTGACCAGCCAGATCGGAACTCAGGCTGATGTCAAGCAATCAAGCTTTCCAGCCTTACACACCTTCCCCCTCACTTCGTAAGCTTTCTTTGACAGGAGAGTTGTATTTAGCTTAGTTTAATTTACGCGGTCCCCTTCTGTACGGCCGAGCTCGTCCCGGTGTTGTGGTCCGGTAGTAGAAAAGGGGTGCAATGCCCTTGTCCCAGTCATTGAGGTAAGCTCGCGGACTTGTTTCGGTTTCAGACCACTATTAACGGCTTCCAAATCGGTCAAAATGCGGTCGTCAGTAGCTCTCGTTGGTGTGGTGCAAGCGGCGGTAGTGCTGGGCCAGAGATCTGCCTTCGCGCCTGGAGCAGATGGAAAATACACCATCTCAGCACCGGGTATCAAGGCCCAGGTAGGCATTCTAAAGTCGGGCCTGATCTGAACGAGACTAATTGCATCGGCAGTTCATCGACTATGGGGCCAGTCTCACCAACCTGTTCGTGAAAGACAAGATGGGCATGGACGTTGACGTAGTTTTGGGCTACGACAACATATCCTACTACCGTAAGTAGCTCCAGTACCTCCAAACTCCCACACCATCCTGACAAGCGAGCCCAAAGCCGTCGACCCCGGCCACCCGGTCTACAACTCCATCCCCGGGCGCTACGTTAACCGCATCGGCCACGCCACCTACAAGATCGACAACACCACGTTCCACACGCAGGTGAACGACGGCAACAACACCCTGCACAGCGGGACCAACAACTGGTCCTACCGCTTCTGGAACGTCACCGCCCTGACGGCCGACTCCATCACCTTCAACATCTCGGACCCGTCCAACTCCTCGCTCGGCATGATCGGGCAGGTGTACGCGAGCGTGACATACAGCGTCGCCAACGGCACCTGGCGGATCCTCATGCAGGCCATCTCCCCGGAGGCCAAGACTCCGCTCATGCTGACCCAGCACACCTACTTCAACCTCGACGCCTACCGCAACCCGGCCTCGGACGCCGTCTGGGACCACACGCTGCACCTGCCCTACAGCAGGCGGTACCTGGAGCTGGACGACGGCGCGCTGCCCACGGGCAAGATCCTGACCGCCGCGCCGGGCAGCGTCAACGACTTCGCCAGCGCGGGCAACATCAGCTTCGGGCACGCCGTCAGCGAGGCCGGGTTCAAGAACAACTGCGGCGGTGGGTGTAATGGGTACAACGGTTTCTGGATCTTCGACGACGCCCCCAAGGACGCGTCCGTGCTGACGCTGGCGAGTCCGTGGAGCGGGATCAGGGCCGACCTCAGGACGGACCAGCCGGGCGTGCAGGTGTACAGCTGCTGGTGGAGCGATGGGACGGCGCCGTTGAAGAGCACGCAGGGGACGGCCACCCACAAGAATGTGACGAGTAGCTCGTGCGTGGCGATCGAGGCGCAGGATTATGTCGATGGGATCAACCAGTGAGTTCCTCCTCCCCGCGAGATCTGATGATGAGAGGGCATGCGCTAATGAGTGTCATTAACAAGCCCGGAATGGGGACGGGTCGACGCTGAGATTACTGGTCCCGGAGAGGCGTATAGTTGGGAGAGCTCGTGGACCTTCTCGACGTTGTGAGGGACGCGGTGAATATGGACGGGCCCAATGCTTCGCGCAGTCCTGCGTGTTCGAGACTGGCACCCCGGGCATTGTCCCGAAGCATCCGCAGCTACTGTAAATACCGTACCTTATTGGCATATGAGCATTGTAGAGTATATAGCACTCGTCCCGTTGACTGATCAGTTGCACCCCGCCAAGTCACCGACGATACCTCGATTCACAACCCTCTTACAGCGTATGGCGTATCTCAAGCGACAGCATCTCCACATCGATATCCTCGCTCTTGCATCCCTGTGCCGTGTTCAATCGGATCTTGATGCGCGTTGCGTAGGACATGCCCTCGTTCGAGCGATGTCAGCTCCGGTCATGCGACCGAAAGACGCAGTCATGAACCGCATGCACAAAGCCGATAGCCTGTTGTGCATGGTGAAGATCATTGGCAGAGGTGTAATCCAAGGCCATGGTGAGTCATTTGGCACCCGATAGCTTCCGCAAAGGTGTCGATGACGAGGGTTGTATTTGGCAGCTCATTGAATCGGTCATAACGGAGCTATCGCGGGCTTAGGAATCTTGAGGAAGAGGTGTCGAGCGAAGGATGCGCTTTCGCTGCACTAAGTCCTTAGCCGATACGCGCTTATACGGCACTGCGAACCTATTTCAACGTCGACTTCTCCGCTTCATTCCCATTATAGTGCTCTCCGAGAGGACAACCCTGCGGTCGACGACACTCAACATAAAAGAAAACTTTCGTGAGACTCTCTTCGCGAACGCAAGCAGCATGGGTCTCGTAGTACACCACCTACACATGTCGCAGTCGGAGCGCGTCCCCTGGCTCTGCGAAGAGCTCGGCATCGACTACGAGCTGAAGCTGTACGACCGCGCGCCCGTAATGGCGCCGGCCGAGTACAAGGCGCTGCACCCGCAGGGCACGGCGCCCGTGATCCAAGACGGCGACCTGACGCTGGCCGAGAGCGGCGCCGTGCTCGAGTACATCGCCCACCGGCACGGCGACGGGAGGCTGTTCCTGCCGCCGTCGCACCCGGCCTACGCGGAGTTTCTCTTCTGGTGGCACTGGGGGAACGCCTCGTTCATGCCGACGACGATACGCGTCATGGCGGCGCGGACAAGCGGCGGGGCCGGTGCGATGACCAAGATTGCGGAGGACAGGTTCGCGAGGCAGGTGAGGATGCTGGATGACAGGCTCAAGACGAACGAGTGGCTTGCCGGCGAGGAGTTTACGGCCGCGGATGTGATGATTGTGTTCCCTCTGACGACGTGGCGGTACTGGTCTGGGTTGAGCTGGGCAGGGTATGACGGTATTCTGGCGTATCTGCAGCGAGTCGGGAAGAGAGAGGCTTACAGGAGGGCCATGGAGAAGGCAGACCCGGGAATGGAGCTGTTGTTGGGGGCTGAACCGCCGAAAAGGGATCGCAGCCAGGATCTGGCCTCAAATAAGAGCGGCTGAGGTGGCAGGCGAGGGAAGTTATCATGGGAATTGACGCGTGGGCCAATGGCGTTTTGGGCAGATTACCGGTCATATCCCGCTCTTGTATCCTTGGAAGAGCCAAAACTCCATTCTGTTCGGTAATAGCACACGACAAAAAAAGGACATTGAACATCGTCCATGGCTCAAGACACAGCGGGATCGTCGGGGATCCCGGATCCGAGGGGTGAAGTTCATCTCCCCTTCTGTATCGGCAAGCGCGTCAACCATGGAAAACGGTAGATCAGCACGTCAAGGCCGAGAATCCTAGGTAATGTCGGGTCTGCATGAGACGAGATTTGGTGGCTGACGTACGTGTGCAGAGCTTATTGTTGGGTCGAGAAACGCGACACAAGCGTGCGGTCTCATGCAAACTATTCTAATCATAAGGAGTTTCGGATTCGCCCAGAACTGACTTGCACCGGGTTCATGGCACAGATCTACCGGACGACCTGCATGCGCTCTTGACCCAAGAATACGAACAGATCACGAAAATCAACAACCACTTACGGGCGAAACTTGGAAATGTTATTTTCCAGCGAAGCAAGCATCGGTTGCGATGGCTCGAGAAGACATGCTGGAGGCGCCAGGCGCCTCGCTAATCGCCTTTGAGCTAGACTAGGCAACGTTGACTCCACTTGGCGTTGCGCGGACCTAGATCGTCCGCTGCAACTGTGGAAGGAGCGGCAAGCAAGAAAACCATCGCCAGACACACACAGATCAAGGTAGACACAGCGCACCCGCTCAAGCCCAGGGGCTTGTGAGTGAAGTCGCTGTGGCAATTCATTCTTGAGTCTTGGAAGGAGGAATCCCCCAGTGCTTGAAACAGGAGACGCCTCGTTTTACTGCTCTTCTAACCTGCCATGTCTCCAGTGATGCCACACCAGGTCAGTGTAGGAGTGCCAGGCTGCACTCTCGGACCCTTCCCCGCATTTGCATGTCGCAGGGTCGTGCCCACAGTGCGCCCACATGCCGACCTCGCTGGCCAAACACAGGCCACCAGTTCACAGTCCCTGACGGTCCCCCTCCACCCCGGTGAGCGCCCAGCACCGCCAATCGTTCCAGTTGCCCGGCGCCATGGATTCAAATGGCAGTGAAAGCCGGGCAGACGCAGGTCCGTGCCATGCCTCCGCGAACCCTTTGCGAGGCCGGCCTAGCTTGAACGGGCATAGTGCACCGGCCGGGTCTCGCTGGCAGTGCGGCCCGTTCAGATTTAGGTCGATCAACAAGAGAGCGCAACTCCGCCAAAATGACCACGATCGTATCCGCCTCTCCACCCCAGACCGGTAGGGCTCAAATCTTGTACAACGGCGCTACATATCTGGAGCATGCCCGGACGACGGAGACCAGGAATGCGCGTCCTTGCCCAGACTCATCGCTCTTGAATTTCGTCATGTGCGCCGAGTCCGGACGGCATCAATCAACGATCCATCGATGGCTCCGACTGTCGACGCAAGGACGGTCTTGTTAGATCCGCGAGACAGCTCCTCCACAGCAAGTCTGCCTCACGATAACCTGGGCGCGAACCTGAACATTGCCACTTGGACATTGACCGGCGCCGCCCTGATCTTCCTTGCTCTCCGCCTGTACTGCAAACTCAGCATAAGGAGAGGCTTGTGGTGGGATGACTACGTGCTCATTGCGGCTTCGGTAAGCGCCCAGACCGCGCCATTTAGAGGACGACAGTGCTCTATTCTAACACCTTCAGGCCGTTCTCGTTGCCCAGACAGCCATGCTTTCAGTTTGTGTCCACCACGGCTTCGGCAAGCACAGCTGGGATATCACCGACTGGCCGACGTACTTGTTCGTGTCCAACATTACGGGCGTGCTCTCCATCACCGCCGCCGCCTGGAGCAAGACCTCGTTCGCCATAACCCTCCTGCGCTTCACTGAGGGTTGGAAGCACCGCTTCGTATGGTTCTGCATCGTCACGGTCAACCTTTTCCTCGGTCTTAGTGCCATCTTTACCTACGTGCAGTGCACACCTATCAAGAGGTTGTGGGACTCGACCGTGCCCGGGCACTGCTGGAGCTCGCATGTTATCATCAGTTACAACTCCTTCTCATCCAGTGAGTGCCCCTCGCAAGTGCTTGCACCGCGGACTATCTGCTAACTCTAACCCAGGCTGGTCCGGAGCCATGGACCTCTGCCTGGCGATCCTACCCTGGACCATCATCCGGCGCCTGAGCCTGAACAGAAAGGAGCGCATAGGCGTGCTCATAGCGATGAGCATGGGGGTCTTCGCTGGGCTGACCTCCATCGCCAAGACAGCCACCTTGGACGGCATCAGCAACCCCGACACCATCGCCACCATCTCCCTCATGATCCTGGCGACGGCCGAGATCTCGCTCTCCATCATCGCGGCGTCTATCCCGTCACTCCGTGTGCTGGTCAGGAACACCATGAAAGTGTACTCCGTCCCCCATTTCTACCGCTACCACCGCACCGACACCCCGCCACACTCGTCGCAGCTGACCCGGTCGGGCTTGTCCTCGGACCGCGGCCACCTCGCCATACCCTCCCCTGCGCGCAAGGAGAGCAACTTCAGCGACTTTACCGACCTCTCGTCGCCGCTCAGCAGCCCCGACAGCGCCCTGAAGAGGAACTGGCCCGGCACCATGACGGCCAGCGTGTTGGACTCGGGGTTTGAGCTGCAGCATCGCGAGACTACTGCTTACGAAATGGCCGCCGTGCACAAACGCTGACCGGCCTTGGTTTGGTGGAGGACTGTACGATCGATAAAGTAAGGTTACGAATGATGACATTGCGCTGGCGCGCCGGTTTGCATGGTGAGAGAATGGACTACGGATGACCATCTAGGAGGATGCATCGCATGTTTGCGGAGACGGGAAGTTATTTGCATGAATTGGACCATACGCAGGAGAGATCTCCGTAATTTATCGCATCAGCGAGCGATAGGATTGTTACATTTGGCAGCGCTTTTCCCTCGCTGCCAGGCGTGTTGCGCAAGGCCTACACAGCCAGTGCCAGCAACGCCCCGAGCCACCACAAGCTCCCCTAGCTCAAACAGGTGCACAAGACGGTCACAGGCGCTGCCACACATTGCTATAAACCGTGCGGATGTCAGCTTCTTTCCTTGCCCAGACCAAGAGGGGATATCTCCACATCGGTGCTGTCGCCAGTTGACGCCAGGCCATAGAAGTGGCATCTCATACGTTGCTACATTAGCGGCGAATGGGACAGCCCGCCATATCCGCTTTACGTTTCCCCGTTTCTCCGTGCATCTTCGGCCTGAGGTAGAACGGGCATTGGTTTTAGTTGCCGCAGCGGCTTATATTGAGGGTTGGACGCGGTCTGGAGTACTGCACACCCACTAGAATACTGCCACGCCACATGCGACTGCGAGGGTATGGCAAGGCTCGCTCCTCGCGCAAGCCTGGGTGGGAGGCTGGCCGGGCCTAAGGCTGGCTGGCTCCTGGCCTGGTTGCAATAGCGGATGGGGAGTGGCAGGGTCGCACGTACTGCGTGGGGCTGAAATACTTGGATAGCCAAACCCCGGGTTCATGAGGTGCTCCTAGTGACCGTTGACGCCACAATTCCAGGTATGAGAAACAGGTTCCTGCTGTAGCAGAGCTTGAGACCGACATGGAAAACAAGCATAAGCCACCAGATGATCGTGCACTGACATCCAGCCGCCCCTCGATCCCTGTCCAGGAATGACAGCAAAAGGCTTTTGTCAGGCTAATGTGCGTGTCTATGGGTACAGTGCCGCAGTATGCGAATCAAAAAATATATGTGAATTACTCAACAGAGCGCATGAAGTGATTCGCCATCGAGAACCAAGGAAAAGATATAGAAGGTGAGGAGAGCAACGGGAAAGTACAGATTAGATCAAATCCATCAAAGACATGGAAGTAATCACTTTGAAAATACAATATAAAAATAACCAAATCGCCCTACGACACTATTTTCCAACGCCCACTACCTGTGGAACATTTTCTCGTGCTTCCCTCTATTATCACTCCTTGTAAAATCCTTGCTACACACTGAACAAAAGAAAACTTGACTCCCAGTGTGTGTCTTCATGTGACGGTTTAGATCCTTTTGAGTCTTGAAATATCCTTGATTCGGAAGCATATGGCAACCTGGATCTGGACAGCGATGGCTTTCGCCATGTCTTCTAAAGTGTTTGTTCAATGCTGTTTTTTCCTTGTATTGTTTGTCGCAACTGGGACATTGGAAGGGGCCGGTAGATCTCGTGGAGATACTGGCAGAAGCCTGTTCATCGGTGGGGCCGTATGATGGCTCATTCATAGGAGTTGAAGAAGGCAGAACAGATGGTGTTGTACTATTGGGGCTCTGATAGATATCTGCTGTGGGATGTGTCTCTTCAGCGACGAGTTAGTCTGGGGACTCGTGAATGCTATAGTAGGAGTGGTCTGGATAGGGATCACCGTTGATACTGGGAATGTCTGGAGTAGGTCTCGTACCTAATGCTGTCCCACCGGGATCGCTAAGAGTAAGGTCGGCAAAGTGGGAACTACTCTAATGGAGTTCCTGGTAGCCTGCATGTCGGATGTCGAGGAGACTTGGGTCAATTGTCCCTTCATCGGGATCAAATCCTCCAATAGCTGAAGATGCTGCAGGTGTCGCGGGATACCCATATCTCGTTCCGGGATATTCATCTCCAGAAGACATGGTGGAAACTTAAGCTAAG
>Ga0209127_100841_pt1 | contig 10345 bp, 4 predicted proteins | sample LakSupMetagenome_FD_187469 | JGI IMG/M metagenome (GOLD analysis project Ga0209127, IMG submission 187469) | Freshwater microbial communities from Lake Superior, Canada - Sta WM archaea (SPAdes) (version 2) | ecosystem: Environmental > Aquatic > Freshwater > Lake | place: Lake Superior, Canada...
ATCTGTCGGATATACAACGCCCAGCGCCAGTGATCTACAATCCCGCCCAACTCCTTCTCTCGCCTTGGTATCATCTACAAATACTTCTTCGGACTCGACTTCCTCCTCTTATAGACCACATACGCCGTAGCCAGCAACAACTGACTCGCGAAAATGGCCAGTATGAGCTTCGTATGTCCCGGCGCGGCGTTGGCGCGGATGTGCTCCGACAGCGTCTCGTGCTTGTCGCTCACGACGCTCTTGACGGCGTGCTCCGTCTCCCTCATCTTCTGCGCGAGCTCGTTCCGCACGCTCTTGACCTCGCGCTCGAGGCCCGCGATCCTGGCCTCGAGCGCGTCGAGCTTCTCGAGCTTGTCGACGATGCGCGAGGTGAGAAGGCCCTTGAGCTCGCCCAGCATGACCGACGTCTCCTCGTGGCGCTGCTCCCCGACCTGGGAGTTGGTGGCGATGGTGCGGAAGATGGTGGAGAGGTGGTGGTTGACCGACTGCAGGCGATTGTGCAGGTCCGCGAACTGCGCCTTGGAGCTGGTGATCTTGTCCGCCTCGGCGTCGGGGATCTCGCTGTCCCAGTTGGGCTCCTTGTCATTGTTGTTGTTGCTGTTCTGGGAGTCGCCGACCGAAAAGCCCTGCTTGCCGTAGACCACGTGCTGGCCGTCGGCGCGCTGCTGCTGCTGCTGCGGCGCGCCCGGATTGTCGTTGGGGATGGAGTTGTCCGTGTGTCCCTTGCTGTCCTCCGTCAAGGTCACGAGCTTGAACACCTCGAACGAGTCCGGGTTGTCGGCGGACGCGGCCGTGATGCCGAGGTGGTAGCCGTCCGGGATGCGGACCTTGTCGCTCTCGAAGCACGTGTTGCCGTCCACCTCGACCCTGAACGAGGAGTCGGTGTGCCGCAGCTTGATCTGGCTCGGCCGCCCGAGGTTGCGGTACTGCAGGCTGCAGTGGCCGAACGACAGCCCGTCGACGCTGTGCTGCGAGCGGTAGTCGGTGCTGCCGTCGTTCAGGAAGGCGCGCAGCATCCCGCCGTATCCGCCGTGGCCGTCGATTACCAAGGCCAGACCCTCGAACCTGCCGACTGTGTATATGCTCGCGCTACCAACATCGTGCACGCCGTCGCGGACCACCCAGATGTTGAGGTTGCCGCCCCCTCGCTCCAGGCCGTTGGCGCGGAACTCGACATCGACGATCCAATTGGGGTTCTTGAGGGTGTTGTCCGACCACACCGCGCCGCGCTGGTTGCCGGGCGCGGGAGGGGTGAGGATCAGCTTGTTGGAGAGGAGCTCCGGCGGGTTCGGGTTGCCCTGGAGGGAGAAGTTGGGTATCGTGGGTGTGCCCTCTGGACTGATCCTGTGCGAGCGGATTTTCGCGTCAGCTCTGCACTTGTTTAGAAGGCGCATATCCAAGATGTAGGCGCTGTGACCAGGTTGGATAAGACGTACCTTACGCCGTAGCCAAAGCTCAGGTCGCTGACAAGATATTGTGCTTGGGTCTGGGCGATGCTGGCTACCAGCACCGCAACGCTGGAAGGAAGACGCATCGTGACTGCCGAACCAAGGTCTTGGAGAGTATGAATTGAGAAACTCCAAGCTCAGTTGGGTCTCGAAAAGACTGGCGATATAAAGTATATTGTATGGGTCGTCGTGCTTTTTGCCGGAGCTCCTGGTCCCGGGAAAGGACACTTTGCAGATGGAGGTGATCGAAGCCGGCTTCGCCAAGGATACAAACAACCAAATAGTAAAGACGTCAGAGTCTGCTCAGATTTCTAATCGATGACCTGGCGTATCTAAGAGAGAAGTGTGGTTCAGACAACAAGAAGTCCGAGTGCGCTGCTGCTAAGTATATATCATCCGGTCGAAGTGAGACATGAACAATAGCTCCCGCGGTCTTGTCTGAGACAGCTTAAGCTGAACATCATCTTGAGAAAGCCAGCTTTCTTTAACGACCCCTGTCCGACGAAGCTCGACCTTCCCCACTACACGTGTAGGAACAGCAGCTGAAGAACGCTAGCGCCATGCCACAAGTTGGGGTCGGGTGCGGGGAAAGCTGTGGCTTGAACGTGTGCAACGTCTACGCTAGCATTTCTCTGATCTCCTGCATCACATCCCTGCACTCACTCGTTTTTACCGCAACAGCTTCCGATCGCACTGTGGACAGCGCGGACGCCCAGCCAAGACAGGGGAAGTAGTTGTTGATGTGTGCTCGATGTCGGAGACATACCCGACCCTCGCGCAATGCGCGATAGTGACCGGTGCCTTCAAGATTATCCTCTTCCCCGCCTAGTGAGCTCCATCCCCTTGTCGACCGAGTCCGAGTCCAGCGCGATACGTATCATGCAAGCAAAAAGTGCTAACGTTGGCCTGCCCAGCAAATCGACCGACTTCGAAGTTCACCGCAACTGGCTCGCGATAACACACAGCCTCCCTCTCTGGGAATGGTACTACGAAAAGACGTCGGAATGGACCTTGGACTACCCGCCCTTCTTCGCCTACTTCGAATGGATCCTCTCCCAAGTGGCCAAGCTGGCAGATCCGGCCATGCTGCGCATCTACAATCTCGAATACGATAGCTGGCAGACGGTCTACTTCCAGCGCTTCACCGTCATCCTGACCGAGCTCGTCCTCGTCTACGCCCTGCAGATGTACGTCGACTCGTCGCGGGGAGCCTCGAAACGCGCCGCCCAAGCCGCCGCCATCTCGATCCTGCTCTCTCCCGGCCTCCTCATCATCGACCACATCCACTTCCAGTACAACGGCTGCATGTACGGCATCCTCATCGCCTCGCTGGTTCTGGCGCGCCAGAAGTCTACGCTCCTAGCCAGCGGTCTCCTCTTCGCCGCCCTCCTCTGCATGAAGCACATCTACCTCTACCTCGCGCCGGCATACTTCGTCTTCCTCCTCCGAACCTACTGCCTGTCCCCGAAGTCCGTCTTCCGCATCCGCTTCCTCAACTGCGTCAAGCTCGGCGGAGGCGTCGCCGCCATCTTCGCCACCGCCTTCGGCCCGTTTGCCCTGAAGGGCCAGATCCCGCAGATCATGAGCCGCCTTTTCCCCTTCGCGCGGGGTCTCTGCCACGCCTACTGGGCCCCCAACATCTGGGCCATGTACTCCTTCGTCGACCGCGTGCTGATCGCCCTCGCGCCCCGCGTCGGCCTCCCCCTCAGGGCCGAAGCCCTCCAGAGCGTCACTCGCGGCCTCGTGGGCGACACCTCCTTCGCCGTCCTCCCCGACGTGACCCCGCGGACCTGCTTCGCGCTCACCCTCCTCTTCCAGGCCATCCCCCTGTTCAAGCTCTTCGCCTCCCCGACCTGGGACAACTTCGTCGGCGCCGTCACCCTCTGCGGCTACGCCTCCTTCCTCTTCGGCTGGCACGTCCACGAGAAGGCCGTCCTCCTCGTCATCGTCCCCTTCTCCCTGGTCGCCCTCCGCGACCGCCGCTACCTCTCCGCCTTCCGGCCCCTCGCCGTCGCCGGCCACGTCTCCCTCTTCCCCCTGCTCTTCACGCCCGCCGAGTTCCCCCTGAAGACCGTCTACACCGTCTTCTGGCTTGTGCTCTTCCTCGTCGCCTTCGACCGCCTCGCCCCCGCGTCGGGCCGCCCGCGCTTCTTCCTGTTCGACCGGTTCAGCACGCTGTACATCGCCGTCAGCATCCCGCTGGTGCTGTACTGCTCGCTCGTCCACGGCCTGGTGTTCGGGAAGAGCTACGAGTTCCTGCCGCTCATGTTTACGAGCTCTTACTCGGCTGTCGGGGTGGTGGGGAGCTGGGTCGGGTTCTTGGTTGTGTATTTTACGAGTTAGACGAAAGGTAGATAAGAGTGGATGGTGTTAAAAAGATGAATTCTTGGGTCATTATTTTTGCAGAAGGTGTAGCTATCCTTCCGCTTCAGTCCTGAGTGTCATCGGCCCGGAGGAGCTGGAACTGAATGCGGACTCGATTCAGACGTCTAGGCAGGGAACAGGAAGGAGGATTCAGATGCTCTATGGATAAGGGACCATTGAGTAGTGTCCCATGTACTTTCTAGCTATCGACACGATAGGCCATCATATCTACATGGCCTGAACTTGCCCATCAGTGGAGACCTAGAGCCGGGACATGTTACGTAGCTGTGCCCATGCAGCATCCATCCATTCCCTCTCCCGACCCTCGACGGCGCAGATACACACACCAATGAGCTTTTACCAGGCACCCATCTTCAGAACCGGATGGAGCAGGGCACCCCCACTGCGCAATAAACGACGCCTTATGCTGCATGCCATCTTCAACCAATGCTTTGCTTATACTAGACAAGTTCGCCAGGTCTATCCCAGCCAGCAAAGAGCAAAACCAACCCCCCTAAACGCCGACCCCCTCAGACTGTTCCCCGTGCGGGGACCCCTCCATCCCTTTCAACCGCAGGTCGAGGGATCTCAGACAGCGCAAGAGCTCCACCGTCGCATCCCTAAAACTGGTACCTCGTTCCCTGCCTCCCGAGCGCCTTCCCGCTCTTGCCCCTCGTAGTGATGGTCGTGGGCTCCGACGCTGCCTCCGCGACAACCGAAGCAGCTGACTCCCGCCCGCCCTTTTTCTTGGCGTTCTTCCTGGTGGGCGGCGGCGGCGGCGGCTGCTCGCTGTGCAGGTGGCCCAGCTCCTCGAGGGCCGTGGTGTTCTGCCACGCCAGGCAGCGGAACGCCGGGGGCGCAGGCGGCTCCGGGGTGACCGTCTGCGCGGCGGACCGGGCGCCGCGGGTGCTCATGCGCTTGGACTTGCCTCCGCGTCTGGGGCTCTCGTCGGCGGGGTCCTCTGCCGGTGGTGCGGCGGCGTTGGCGGGCTCGGTTTCGGGTTTGGGTGGTTCCGACAGCTTGAGGTACTGCTTGCGGTTCTCCATGTTCTTGATGATCTTGTCGCGGTAGTTGACGATCTCCTTGCGCAGCTTCAGCTCGTTGAATCCGCGCGCGTCGAGCCAGTCGATCAGCGCGTCGACGTCCTCCGGCTCCGAGAGGTAACCCCACTGGTGCGCGTTGAAGACGTGCGTCGGCCCTTCCTCCTTCAGCTTCCGCTCCGGCACCGTCATGTTGAACTTGGCCTTGTACTCCTCCTGGTACTCGGGCAGCATGTCGATGTACCCCTCCCGCTCGAGCTCGTCCGGCCCCTGCACCCAAATACACCCGTTCGCATACCCGGCCGAGGCGGTGGAGCTGTCGGGGAGCCCTCCGTAGGGCATGCCGTTGCGCTCGAACCAGTAGTACCGGTTCCAGAAGCGGTCCTTGCCCAGCACGCGGGTGCGCGGGCAGTCCGCCTCGCGCAGGTCGTTGTCGATCACGGCGATCTCGTCCTCGCACTTCTTGATCTCTTCCTCCTTCTTTTGTATGTCCTTGAGCAGTTTGAGGAACTGCTTTGACTGCTTTGGCACCTTTGCTGCGGCCTCGGCTTTCTCCTTCCGCTCCTGCTCTTTCTCGAGCTTGCGCTTCCGCTCGGCAGCACGATCCTGGGCACGGCGGAGAGTGCGGCCTCCGGTGTGCACGTCGTCGTCTGTGTCGGCTGGTTCCTCGGACAGGTCGGCTGTCATGTCTTCGGCGTCGTCCATCTTGACATCGCCGTCAGCCGTCTTGACCGGCTCCAAGGGAGGGCTAGGAGGAAGGTTATCAGGCAGGAGAATCTTGCGCTCTTCGTTAAGGGCCTTCAGCTCCTCGATACTGCAAGCCGTTAGTTAGGGTTCAACACAGCATTGCAGTAGTGACGTCACTTACGCTTGCTTCCTCTTTCGCTGCCACTCGATCTTCTCCTTTCTATAACCGGTCATAGTCTCGCTGCAGTCCTCCATGTAGCCACGGATAGCTTTTGTCTCGGCAGTCAGCATGCAGATGATCTGCAGCGCCTGCACCCGGTAGTTGATGTCCAGCCGGTCGTAGTGCTGCTTGACGGTCTCCTGCGTCGCCTCAACCTCCCACGGCACCAATTGTTGGAGCAGCTCGTCACACACGGCCTTCTGCCGTTCCTTCTTCGACAGCTGGTGTAGCAGGCCGACCATGATCATCTGCCAGCCGCCATCCTGGAAATTCCGCTTGCGCAGCTGCTCGATCCAGTCGAAGTCCTTGAGGACCTCTTCGGCACGGTGTCTTGGCAAATCCTCGGCCTGCTGCATAGCCTTCTCGGCAGCCGCCGCCTCCGCCGCTAGCCTGTCGGCCTCCATCTTGGCCAGACTTCTCCTCGTCGTGCGGCCGCTGGGTTCTGGCTCCGGTTCCGGTGAGGGCTGCGCGCTTTCTTGCACTGATTGTTCCTCCTCTTCCTCCTCCTCGTCCAGCTCGGGCAGCTGAATCTGCACCTTGCCGCCGTCTGATTCCGAGCTGACCAGAATCTTCAGCACGGCGCAGTGAATCTCGTCAAAGAGTTGGCATGGTACGTCTTCCGAGGCGACGAGCATAGCCTCCACGAAGTCATCGAAGGTAAAAGAGTCGAGCTTAAAGATCTCGCAGTACACGTTGAGAGTGTCCCAGGTTTCCAGCAAAGGTCCGATAGATTTCATGTGGATCTTGTCGTGAAGAGTCGATTTGTCCTCGACTTCAACAGGCGCATCGTCACAGAGATACTTCAGCTTCGGCCTGACACGGTCTCGAGGTTCCACCTGGAGATCTTCAATAGGGTACTTGGGTGGCGGAGGCGGTGGTGGAGGCTCTGGTTGGGTAAAGACAGGCGGAGTATTGAGCTGGTCGCGAAGCGCAAGCGGATACTGGTACTGTCCATCAGCCAGGGGAGGAAGCTGCATAAAATGGCCTTGCCCGCCGTGGTTGAACAGATTCTTGCCCTTGCCCGCACCGCCGTCGTGCTGTGCATGCTTGGCCTTGTGACTCTTGGGTGCAGGCTTCAGTTCCGGCAGCCGAACAGGGCCGTTGGGACTGAAGGAGCCACTCTTGAGACCATTCATGTCGCCATGCGAGTGCCGCTTCTGCGCCTGCAGCTGCTTCCTCTCTAGCAGCTTGTTGTCGTAGCGGAGGTGCGGCGGCACGCGCTGGTCGATCTTGTAGTACTCGGCAACGTCCGGCTTGACGAGCCAGGGGGCGCCGTTCCAGGCATCGCGCGTAACGGTTTTCCTGATAAACGACCTGAGAACCAGCTTTGTGAAGACCTTCCGGTCGCGAAATATCTGTGAGTCGTCGACGATAGCCTCCTCGTCCGGTCTCTCGTCTAGGCTGACGACGTATCGCGAGTATGGAAGCGTGAGTGTGCCATCAGGGAGTACTTTGCTGCCGAACCGCGACTTCTCCCTGACAATGCCATGTAACCGCTCGCCGGCGTGTGTCGAGACAGTGACGACCTCTCCGGGATAGTAGTCGTTCTTGAACTCGTCGTATATATGGTCGACCAGCGCATCGATGCGAGAGGTGGTCTGGAACTGGACTTTTCGGAGGATCGGGCCTTTGAGAGCTTCTGGGAAAGCCTGCTCGACTTCGGCAGCACCAGCAAACTTTGGACAGGTTAGCAGCAGGAATACCAGGAAGTCGTGGCGGTATATTACCTCGCTCTTGAGGGCCTCGAAGAAAGTTAAGCCCGACTTGCCGCTTATTTGGCATATAAAGCGACGCTGTGGTTGGCGGTTAGCAGATGCGGACGTGGCGCGCCGCGGAGTGGACGCCTATGTACCTGCTTGTAAAAGTCCATTCTGGCAATCCCAAGTCAGCTTACAAGGTTCAAATCACAACGGAGTCGCATAACAAACCTATTGAGGTAGTCTTCGTATGTGGTGAAGATCTCTCCTGTTTGCTGGATATGCCATACCTAGGTAGCATGTCAGCATGCAGCTTGGGTTGGGTAGCTGGTGGGCGCAGAGCAGTCTGTCGCATACCTCCACGTGGTCGTCTTGGATGTCCGGAACAGTCAGGAACTGGACCGGCTTGCGCTTGAAGAGGACCTGGACACTGGAGTGAGTGCCCGTCGAAAACCGAGGCAGGAGAAGGGGACATACCATGCTGGGCGGCGTGTCGAAGAAGCCGTGGGTAGCTCGGGAAATAGTTCTGCGAGGCTGATCAGCCTTGTCACTTACACATGTACACTGGCGATGATTGAGTGTTGTCGAACAAGGTGTTTGAAGACGATTGGGACGCGTTTTGTGGTGCGGCGAGGACTGTTGTGGCCGGAATCGCGATGGGTTGGCAGATTTGGGTGGAGGTCGAGCAGGGTCGTGGCGTGGAGGTGCCCTCAGGGTTGGGAGAGCTACTTACATGCAAGGCTGTTCGAACGCGGTACCGGCCAAGACAACAGGGGTGCTAAATCCGTCCTAACATGGGATAAGCTAGGTTGGTCTTGGCTCGATGCTCTGCCTCTTGATCGGGTTGTTGTTGGTCGTCGAAGCGGTAGCCAGCAAGGCGTAGGTTGGGCGTGAAACATGAAAACAAGTGGAAGAGGGTAGAGGGATGAGATTGGAGAGGTAGGTAGGTAAAAAGTTCGACCAGGGGGGGAAGGGACAAGCACGTAGCGGCAAATGGGAGCGCAGTGCAGGGACCCGCCGGACGGGACCAGGGGGGACGGCTTCACTCCGGAAGCGAAAAGAGACTGGACGGGGGCATCATCCTCCTCCAGACGCCAGTCCTTGGGCCACAACAGACCCCGACACCCCAAAAGCCCATCTCCCTCCTCCCGCCCGCCTCCACAACAACAATTCCGCCACGTTCTTGTACTTGTTCTGCTCGCCAGGACGAGCTGAGTTCATTGCACGTTGAAGCGCATTGATTTGACCATTTTTCGATTGAGTAAGCTTGAATATCTTGCATGTGAAATCCGGTTTGTCCGGGTAGCTCCTCCCAATGCGAGTTTTCGATGCGGCCCCTCCAGGACTTCCAACGCCCTGCCGGCGCAGGGCCTTTATTTCGTTCGCGCATTCGTACATTCTGGCCTTCGTGCAGTCAGCGCAGTGGATACTACAGGTTCATTAGGATGGCCGTCGTTGCGCTGCAGCATTGCGCCCTCCTGACAGCCACTCCTGGAGCTTTCCCGTTCGACGTGAACGGAAATTCTCTGTGCGACAGTCTGATGGCCAACTTTGATGCAAGCTAAGCGGCTCCCACCAAGAAGTCTCAACTCCGGGTTTGAAACTCCCGACCATAGACCAAGTTACAGTGTCTTGCATACGTCGGCGAGACCGGCTGGAGGTTGAAACAGGTTCTTCTCTTTTGGCCAATCTTTCATGTTCCTGTTGGAGAATTTGTCCGGCTGGCTGGGACTAGCGCGCCAAACACGTGTACCGTGTCATCACGGCCGACGTCGAATTGGTGATCGCTCGTGGCCATCGTCATAGGGGCGTTCATCCTTTACGCCTCCCACTGTATGCACGGCCTGCCCTTCAGGGACACACCTGTAAATAGTCGATACCTTGTAGAAGGCAGCTGGGAGCCGAACGCCCTCCAACTTGACATTCCCCAAAAAGTAACAAACAAATCGATGGCTGCTCCTCTATTTCGTAGCTGCCGGCTCAGGGTGGGTCCGTTCAGCTTATCCAGTTCAGGCTTAGACCCATTCTAGAATCTCAGCCTTGCAGCTGATGGAGGCACCGGCTCGTCATTTCGAGCAATCATCGGACAAGGCCAGCGCTGCGTGGCCGACCACACACAGAATCCGCCCTAACCCCGATTTGCACTAGCGTATACCGCGCAATCCCACCATAAAAAGTTCTTCTGCACTTTCGGCCTCCAGTCTCTCCTCTTCTTCTTTCTCCTCATCAGGCTTTCGGCATCAGTTTGGCCCTCTACACCGTCATGTGAAGGGGGATCGGGCTGCTGTCGGAGTCTGACCAAAATGAAGGCTCCACGAAACGTGGCTTGCTGAGGGTTACTCGCCGAACTTCTTGTTTGCCGCTCCATGGGTCTTCCTCCGTTCCCGGCCTCCGACAGCAAAGAGACCGCCTTTTCCTATTTCACAAGCCGCGGGCGACTGGTCTTCCAGGTCCGTGACGGTGGGGTGGTCTCGACATTTCTGCGGAATCAGTGAACTTTGATGGAATACGATTGGTGATGCGTCTGCTTTAGCCGTAGCCCTTGCTGATAGAGGTATGTGCTAGAGGTCGATCAAGGGAAGGCTTGGCCTACCGTTGTCGTAGCTTGACTGGTCATTTTCCACACTGCCTTCTGGAGAGTTTCCCCTCGTCTGGGTGCGAAGGATCTGATTTCAAATGGACGGCGCTGGAGTCCAGTGAGGCCACAGCATAATGGCCAGACATCGCCAATTGGTTACGGTGCATCAGTGTAGTCGAACTACGTCTCGAAGTGCTGCGAGGCGTGTTCGCTGAGCATGCTCCTCTACATGATCCATGATCCATGACTTGGTATATTTGTCACGATGAATGAAGAGCGCGGGTTCCCCGAGACAAATCCGTTGTCAATAT
>Ga0209127_100842_pt1 | contig 10340 bp, 7 predicted proteins | sample LakSupMetagenome_FD_187469 | JGI IMG/M metagenome (GOLD analysis project Ga0209127, IMG submission 187469) | Freshwater microbial communities from Lake Superior, Canada - Sta WM archaea (SPAdes) (version 2) | ecosystem: Environmental > Aquatic > Freshwater > Lake | place: Lake Superior, Canada...
ATCGTGCCGGGGGCTGAGGTGTATAGGATCGCGTCGTGGTGGTTGGGGGGCTTGCGTTGCGGGCCGGGGGTGGTCTCGATTATGCGGAGGGAGGAGGAAATATTGGGGGGTGCCGAGGCGAAGATCGATTTGTCGACGACGGATGCGTAGACTTGCTCTGGGGGTGTGTTGGGCCGCAAGTCCCAGATCGTCTGGAGGGCGATTGGGCAGTCGGGGTACGATATGGCGCTAGGATTGTCGTCTCTATGTCCTGCCGTCCGCAGCACGGCGTCGATGGCGGTGATGAGCTCCTTCTCGCGCGCTGTGCGCTGGACTAAGGGTGCGCCATTGGACTCTAGCACCGTGGACAGGCCACTTATGACGTCCAGGTCGCGAACCCAGCGGCATAGGGCGCCGAGTTTCGGCTCTTGGCCACGGATGCGCATCTCGGCGAGCTTGATGCGCGCTTCGGTGTATTTCCCGTCAGCCAGGGCTCCTGTGACTTGGCCGGTGAGGTTCGTGTCAGCCGCGGCCAGGCCAGTCGCAGAGGCTTGTCGGAAGTCATAGACGGCAGCTCGGAGATCTTTGCAAGCTTTTGACTTGATCAGGCTGGGATGTTGTGCGAGTGTCGCTAGCGTCTCGACTGTGATCTCGAGTTCCTCTTCTGACACCACCGTCTGCAGGCTCTTTGGTTGGGCATTGTCGCCGTCGGGAGGAGGGGTGACGATACCCGAGCTCTTCGCGACCTTCTTGTTGGGATGGTCGACCTGTGCCGCCTGCTTTCGCTTCTGCGCCTTGCTCTTCGACATTGGCCCGGTGGTGTGGTGGCGATAAGGATGCTTGTTGAAGGCGGGAGGTGGGGGAGGATGCTCCGAGTCTGGAGATCAAAATCAATGTGGGTCTCAATCATTGCGGTGGTTTACAGTAGGGCTTAGCTCCTGTTGTAGGGCAGCTTGGCAATGGCAGGCATGCTGCGAGCATATCAGAATGTCCAATTATGTTCAAGATTTTCTCATGGAGAATGGAATCAATTTAAGTCCTACCAGCTGCACTGCCTCTGGTTCAACTGTGTTTAATCAATTGTAACAGACAAGGAAACCTGCTAAAGTCCAGTGCGGCCGCCAGTATGATTAAGAAACGAAGATCCCCCAACACCATCGCTATCTACACGTCCAAAACACCAAACTGTATATCCAATAACATTAGATTATATTTACCTCCTTCACATATGTCGCCTTGCCTCCACGCAAAGAAAAGCTCTAGAGAGCAAACACGGCCGCCGCACCAAGCAGCACCATCACAAGGCTCGCGCCCGCCTGCACACCCCCGCTAACGACCACGCTCTTCCCGCCACCCGTCGTCGGGAGCGGAGCCTTGCCGCTGGGCGCGGCACTCCCGTACGGCTGCGCGGCCGAGGTAGTGCTGTTCTTGCCCGGGTAGGGCGCGCCGCTTCCCGCGCCGCTTCCGTTTCCTCCCTTACCGCCTGCGGCACCACCCGCGGGGCTCGAGCCGCTGGGCTTCGGCACGACGGTGGCGGTGACGTCCACCACGGGTGCCTTCGTCGTTGTGGTTGTGGCCTGCAGCGTGGTGTACTTGGTCGTGAACTTGACGTTGCCGCCGCCCGGAGCGGTCGGGATGGAGCCGATGGGGCAGACGGTCGTGTACAGGGCCACAGTCTCGGTGGTCACCTTGCCGATCTGGGCCGGGCAGTTGGTGACTGTGGGGGCACAGGAGGTTATGGTGTAGGTCTTGGTCGTGTACACTGTGGAGGTGGTGTAGCCGGAGGGGAGGGGGGATGACCCGGAACCGGAACCGCCTGGGGTGGAAGTTGGGGTGGAAGTTGGGCCGGCGGGCTTGCTTGTCTCTGTCACCGGGCAGATTGTGGTGCCGATGGTGATGATTTCAGTAGTCACCTGGCCGAGGGGGCAGTTTGTGACGGTCGGCGGGCACGAGGTAATGGTGTGGACTGAGGTGGTAACAATAGTGGAGGTAGTGTAAGAAGTTGTTGAGTCGGTGGGAAGGCTTGAGGAGGAGCCGGAACCGGAGCCAGAGCCGGATCCGGTGCTGGTCGCGGTAGCAGAACCAGAGCCGCCGGTGCCAGAGCCGCCAGTCTGGGTGGCGGTGCTGTTGCCGTAGGGCGGAAGCGAAGAAGTGCTGTTGCCGTAGGGGGCCGAAGTCGTGGAGCCCGAGGTTGCGGTAGTCACCGGTCCGGTTGTCAGGGGGATGGAGGTCGATGATGAGCCTGCAGTTGTCGAAACATCGGTGTTAGTCGCAGGATCCGTGCTCGTGGCTGTGCTAGTCTCCGTCACAGCAGTCTGAGTTGTCGAGGTTTCCGTTGAAGTATCAGTGCCCGAGGTTTCAGAAGAAGTCGACGTCGCGCTCGCGGTAGGGGAAGTCGAGGTCTCGGTAGAGGAAGTCGAGGTTTCGGTAGAGGAAGTGGAAGATTCCGTGGATGACGCCGAATCGCTCGAAGTTGTCGATGTCGACTCACTTGAAGTCGTTGAGGTATCGCTGGAAGTTGTCGAGCTTTCAGTGGACGTGGTCGAGGACTCAGTGCTGGAACTGGAAGTTGAAGTCGAGCTCTCACTCGTCGACGTTGACGAAGTCGTCGTCGAGCTCTCAGTCGTCGTCGTAGTAGTTGAAGTTGAGCTAGTCGACGTGCTGGTGGTCGTGGTCGAGGTTGTGGTCGTTGTCGACGCGGGGACGCCCAGCTGGAAGATGTTGATCGACTGGACCTTCCAGAAGACATCATTGAAGGCATCGGGGGTCGAGGCGACGTAGCCCTTGCAGGTGGAGGCCTTGGTTCCGCACTGGGGGTTCCAGATGTCGGGGATGCCGGCCGTCGAACCGCAGAAGTCGATGTTAAGCACGATCTTCTGGTCGTTGAAGGCCTCCTTGATGTTGCAAGACGAGCTCTTCACCCGGAAGCGCGGCGTGCCCCATTTGGTCGGGTCAGGGTTAGCGTCGATATCCGACGGGACACTGCCCCAGGGCCAGCTCCAGATGCTGATGGCATCGTCGGTCCACTCCGTAGCGTCTGCAAGGCTGGTTAGTAGATGGACGCAAAGTTTGAATCACGGTGCATGTGGGCATGACTTACAGACACCTCCGCTGGCGCTTCCCCAGAGCCCGCCAACCTCGGTGGCACCACAGCCCTGGTTGGTGTACTGTCCAAGAGCGTTGTTATCACAATTGGGAGTGACGATAGGGTCAGTCATCTCCGACTGGACCAGCTTGCAGGTACCGACATCAGAGGCCTTGTCGGTGTGGAGGGAGATGAGGTTGTTGGGAGCATTGTTCCAGTTCTCGTAAATGTCGATCTCACCATTGCTCGGCCAGTTGGAGCCGTACATCCAGTAGCCGGGCCACGAGCCGCACACGGGGGCGGGCAGATGCGAGAACTTGGCGATGATGAGCCCTGACTCAAAGGACTTTTTGCTCTCGAGCCTGACACTGCTCCGGCCCTTGCCGTTCACGTCCAGGGTGTTTGCGTGATCGACGCCGATGTACATCTCCGTACCCTGGGTGGCGACCAGGCCGAGCTCCTCGGCGTCGGCCCGGCTGCGATAGTTGACATAGCCGCTGGTCGGGTCGACATCGTTATAGTTGCCCGTGTCATAGTTGCTCTCGAAGAAGTCAAAGTTGTCGAAGAAGTTCTTGTAGTAGAAACTATCAGCGAGCTGATACGTCTTCTCCTCGGCGGCAACGGCAGTGCCAGTGTATGCCAGGGCGGCAGCGCCCAGGACGTAGAGTGAGCGAGTCATGACTGGTGCCTCCTCTCACGGAATATATATCAAACGAAGGACTAGAGTCAAGGTAGAACGAGTGGCTTGACGTGCGATACGTCAGAGGACGAGCAAGATGTTGCTCAAGTGATGCTGTAGAGACAGCTTGTGGTCTAGTCGGACGGTGAAGAGAGGTAGGAAGAGAAGAAAGGCCGTCCACGCTCGTGGAGGTGGCTTCAACGCCCATTTTTGATGGTGGCTTCCAGCCGTCCGCACTGGCAAGCCCGGGCTGCCTGGGCTGCCTGGGCTGTTGGACTCCAGCTTGAAGCCTGAAGAGGCATCGTCAGGTGGGAACAGTGTCATGGCGTGCGGTCCATGGGCCCATGTCATTGGCCAAAAGCCTCCGTCGTGCAGACTCATTTCAAAGCAAAGCAATAGTGGCGGCCCCTGGCGGGCTAGGAAGGCCACGGCCCCATCCCGAACGGACAAGGCGAGCATGGGTTCGGTGACGGGGGTGAGATATTTTGGGTGGTGAAATTAAACTCTATCAAGCAATAGGGGCCCGTGATTGGTGTGGACAGCCAAGCGCGCACGTCAACCCGGATGTGCTCCGGATCATCGCTCCAACTCGGCGACGTCAACCTTTCGGTGTCACCAGAGGGCATCATGAAAAGTGACCCCGGCATCTTTCCCTGCCTTTTTGGATCCCTTGTGAGAGTCTGCAGGATCACTGACCGGTCAGGACTCGTGTAATATCTCCAGTCTCGTTAGACCAACGGCGGATTGCGGTCCTGATATCCTGCCGCTTGATGAGGGACTCGTATTCCACGCTACTTTGGGGGCCGAAAACCCACGATGCGGAAAAAGGGGACGGTCTTGGCAGGGGTCTAGCAACTGGGCTAGCTGCGTTGGGCCAAGCAGACAGCATATGTGACTCGACTCTATGTGTAGCGGCAGCCGAACCTCTGCTAATGCAGGAACAGTTGAAATTGCGCACGGCGCAGCAGAATGTCCGCTTGTAATTGGTTGATATTCGAGAGTTGACCACAACCAAATTTCTATGATCCTATCCAGAACCAACAAGGACATCGCCGCATAGTGCTGAGCGGCCGCTTTCTGACCTCCACTTGCTTTGACTGGGAGAAAGGCTTGACTGAGATCCATCCCACTGAGGGATTAAAGCAACTGTGCGGCAAAGCGCAAATGAAGCCATCCTCTGCTGGTTTCTGAAGTCTGGCGGTAGAACAGAGAAGCGAGATTCAAGAACCCATCGGCTGGTTGTTGGAACTTCGTACGGCTCTCGTGTGTGCCGCCGCGGGACAATCTATGCTGTCAGATGAGAAAATGTGTAAACCCCTGAGGGAGATGCGCTGTCTTCTGGGCGCTAAGGATGCAAGATCGCACGCCACACCGATCTGGTAAAACGGTGGCACTTGGCGATGCAGCCACACCTTGCTATCTGGTGGGGAGGGTCAGGAGTGCTGGGCTCTTCTTCTCTTTCGTCTTCGTCGTGAGAGGAGGAAATATTTGAGATAATGTTGCATACGTATGTAGTTCTAGAAGATCATCAGCCCTACAGAAACATTCCAGTGATGATCCGAGTGTCCACCGTCCCAGAGGCTTGGGAAACTGACGATCCCAATCTTGCACGACCTAGACGTATAGATTCAAGGACGCTGGATCATAAAGCAATCCTATTTTAGGAAGCATTCTTAAGCTTGTTTGTACCTCAAGGTACGCCGGGCTGAGCGAATACCGGAGATGCAAGACCATCTCCAGGCATCATTTATACAGCCTCTGAAGAGTATCACGGATTGTCATATCATGTCATATCACACTGCAAAGGAATCTCAAGTTTTCACAATGATATCGATTGAACAGCTCTAGAATATCGCAAAAGAAGTCTGATGTCCAACCTCGGACAAGCACTCGAATGCCACAGCATCATGATCCGAAAAGGTAAAGTAAACCGAACTCCTATCGCTACACCCTCGAGAGGCGGCATTGATGCAAGACAAACACCAACCAAACCAAAACAACGCCACAGTATGCCTGATCCGCAATCATGACCTTCCTCTTCTCAACCTCCGTTTCCGCTGCCGTCCAGACTCCAAGCCATGACCGATTCTCCTCGATGCCATCCCCCCGACCAGCTTCGGCGATGATGCCAACCCGCCAATGCAACGGTGTATATAGCAATAGCAATTCCGCACTTTCTACAAGTATTCCACGTATGCCACGTGAGAAGAGGGTTATCGACCCGTTACCGCGCTCACCACTAAAGCTCGCGATAATCACTAGGCCTCGCCCTCCTCATCTTATTCTGGTGGCGATGGGGATTAACCGGCTTCCTGAAGTACGCATCCTCGTCATCAGCAGGCTGATGCGAGAAGTTCCTGTACCCCGGACCGTGCTGCTGCTGATGTTGCTGATTCCACTGGTTCTGATTCTGGTTCTGGTTGTTGCCCCCATAGCCGCCGCCATTCATCATCCCCCCGTTCATCCCCATCCCCATCCCCATACCCATCCCCATCCCGGGTGGCATACCCCCGTTCATGTTGAAGCCGCCGCCGCCCGGCATCCCGCCGAACTGACCACCGCCCGCTCCTCCCATGGGGTTCATGAATCCCGGCGGCCCGCCCATCATGGGGTTCATCATGGGGTTCATCATGCCCATCGGCATGTTGGGCATGCCGCCGCCGCCCATCGGCATGGGCGGGAAGCCGGTGAAGGGGGGCATCATGGGCATCATCCCCGGCATCATCCCCGGCATGCCGCCCATCATGTCCATCATGTTTTGTTGTTGCTGCTGCTGCTGCTGCTTCTGCTGCATCGCCTTGGGGGCTTTGGGGATCTTGGGGTTCTCGGCTGCTTCCTCGGCCGGGCGCTTCTTGGGGTTGGTGGTGGAGGACGAGTCGGTAGCCGGGGTACCGGCTGAGGGTGGTTGCGGGGTTGCTGTCTCGGAGGTGGGCGATTTAATGCTTGCTGCTGCTGCGGGCTGTGGTGATTTCGAGGCAGGCTTTTGTTGCTCATCTTTGACATCGGCTGCACCAGTGACGGGCGACTTGGGTGATGCGGCTGCAGACTTGGGGCTCTTGGAACCCTCCTTCGACTTACTCTCCTTCTGGGCGAGGAAGTCCTTAATCTTTTCCGCTGCCTCGTCATCTGGCTTCAGATCGTCAATCAGCACACCCTCGGTCTGACACGCCGGACAGACGAAGTCGCTCTCGATCAGCGCGTTGGTAATGCAGTCATTACAGTACGTCTTCGCACAACACGGGGTCTTCATTGGGTCTATGAACATCCTCTTGTCAATCGGGCACTCGAGCCCCAGCTCCCGAACCTCCCTGTCGCCCTGCGGCGGGGCCTTCTTGGCGGTAGACTTGGCCTTGGCCTGGAACTGCTCCCACGACGCCTTGTCGGGCTCGGCGATGACGAACTCGCCCTCGGCGTTGACCATGATGCCCGACGGGGTCTTGGAGTCGTCGCCGTCGCCGTGCTGGGCGAGAGCGGTGGCCTTGTCTACCGTCTTCAGGAAGGAGCGCGGGATGCCGGTGGTGCGCTTCACGCGGGGCCGATTGTCGAACTCCGGGTTGTCGTTTGTCGGGCAGAGCTGGATCCAGTGGCCCTTCTCGCCGCAGCGGTAGCAGATGTAGCCTTGTGGGGGGTCGTGGTCCGGCACATTCTGCGGTCTCTTTCCCTGACCGGGTCTGAAGACTGGTTGTTGGCTTTATTTACTGGTTAGCAGAAGTATCATAAGGTAGCGGGGAGAAAGGGGAACATACTGAGCCATCTCTTCTTGCTGGGCAGACCACTGTCCTGCCTGCGCTTGGAACATGGCAGCCATCTTCTCCTCTTCTGTCTGGGCGTTGTTCATCTCGGCCATCCCGTTCGAGATAACCTTGGTGGTAGCAGCCTTTGCCGTAGCCTCTTTGCGAGACTGGTTCTTGGCGCTCACGGGCATCTTGCCGGACACATACCGAGCGGCCCTGCCAGCACCAGGCTTCATGGGAGGGAGGCGGCGAGCCACAACCGTGGTCGACCGCGGGATGATGGTCGTGTCATCGTCGTATTCTAAACACTGTTAGTAACGTCGTACCTCATGGGTCCAGAGAACTACATGTAGACACTCACCCTCTTTACCGTCGTCGGTGTAAATGGCCAGGTCGAAATCAGTACCATCACCGAGACCACTCTTGATGATGATATCACGTTTGAGCTCGAAGACAGAGATGCCTGTGCCGTCGAACTCAACCCGAGTCGGCTCCTTCTGGGACTTGAACTTGAAGAAGACGGAGGACGCCATAGTGGCGAGGTGTCGGCAGGTGTCGAGTTACAAGGGAGCGGTTTGATGCTGTCGAATGATCGATCCAGAGCGAGAGGGAGGCGAATTATCAGGGAGGATACTGTAGTTAGAGTCAAGGCGACTTTTGATATGCAAGCAAGCCAGGGGTTTTGCTTCGCACACGACGAGAGGGAGACAGTTGATGTAGCCTGCGGTCTGTCTTTTGTTCCTTTTTCTTCTTCTCTTGTTTTGCCTTGTTTGAAGTTTCTCTTTTTGTTTGCCTCAAGGTGCAATATGATGGTGAGAAATCAATTCAGATTGTACTTGGTGAGAGAACAATAGGTTGCTTTATGAAGAAGGGGGCGTCCACGTCCAGAGCTCTGAGAACTGAGAATAGAAAAGTAAAGGGAAAAAGTACACAGAACACCCGCGCACAAGGGTTTGCCTATTCAACAGAAGCGTCTCTTGATTGAATAGCAACTCTCTGTCCCCCCCTTGTGAATAGCAGCAGCAGCTTCTTCTTCCACTTCACCACCAGAAAACGAGGCCGATAATAGCCAAGCGATCCAACTCCCCGCTTCAGTCAGTTAGTGAAGCCCGTTATCTATACGGCGCCTATGGTTCTGCTGGCGGGTATTGTCCGTCTCCTTTCCTTGCGTGGTTCTGGTTCGGATCGCTACGAAGCCCGCTGACAAACGCAGTCGCTGCTCCAGAAGCCGGAAACCGAGCGTTGTCGCGTGTCAGGAAAAGAGCCGTCGAACGGAAGGGAAGGATCCTCGTAAAGAATATCTTGATGCTCCAGGCTCTGCGAAATGAGTGTCGTGATGGCGGAGAGTCGAGAGGGAGATGTGGGCAATGGATGAAGATGATGATGGAGGAGTCAAGGAAGAGTCAGCGTGAGAAAGCGGAGGTGGAAAGGGCGAAGTCCTTTTTGGAACCTTAACGTCCAGGCAGCAACTCTTTGTGTGGAGGATTACAAATGCGGGTCTCCCTGCTCTCCGTGCCACGTGATGAAGTCCGGGAGCCAATGGTAAGCAATGTCTGTCAGCCAATAGAATGTCGTCGGGACAGTCGTTCTCCGCGCCCCAGATTTCTAGAAAGAACCGACCACTGATCATTCGACCGGCGACTTTCTGGCTGCTTTGCTGCCCGTTTCTGATGCAGGTGTCGTCCGACAAAGTGACCACCATCGCGAGGTGCATCGTAAAAAGGAGCTTCCTCCGTCACTCCCCCTCATTTCTCAACTTTCTCTCCGTTTTACCTCGCCGGGCGCATTGTATGCCATGATTCTTTGATCGACTAATTCACCCACTGGAATCGAGTCCTCTGCCTTATTCAGAGCAAGTTTCCAGTCGTGAACTTGCCCGAGGCCCAGCTCAACCCGACACTCGATGTAAATTCGCCACCCACCGGTGCTGGATCTTGAGCTTCAGCATACAGCTCCCCATTGATACGCAACCCGTTCCTCGACCTAGAATACCTCAATAACCATACTGTATCGCCACAAAACCGACCCTACCGAGTCAATCCCCCAGCTCACACTGTCCGTCAAAATGGTCCTAACCCACACGACAAACCACACCTACACCCACCCCTTTCCGACCGTGACCCTGGCCTACTTTCTCCGCTACTGCAGCCCGCACCTCAACCCCTTCGCCAAGCACGTGCTCTCGACCGACACCATCTCCTCGCACGTCGACCCGGCCACGGGCCGCCTGCACACCACCCGCATCCACCTCAAGAAGTCGCGCCTCCCGCCCGCCGTCTTCAAGCTCCTCCCCGTCTCCATCACGGGCGGCAACGAGGCCAACAAGGCCTCGTACATCCTCGAGACGAGCGTTGTCGACATGCGCGAGGGCTGGATGAGCACCGAGTCGCGCAACCTCAACTTCGTCGGCGTGCTCAGCGTCGTCGAGAGGCAGGTCTACACCGTCCCCCGGTCCGAGGGGGATGCGGCGAGGACGGACGTGGAGACGTCGGTCGTGTTTCGGTCGAGGCTGGGCGATAAGATAAGGGGCCGGCTGGGACAGGCTGCGGAGAAGAGCGAGGAGGGCGGCGGCGGTGGTGGCTTCTTTGCGAGACTGGGGGCGAGGGGGATTCAGAGGAGCATCGAGAGCCTGGCGAGCACCAAGACGGTGGATCAGCTGGGTAAGAGTAGGGAGGGGATGGGGATCATTCTCGAGAGGCTGAGGCAAAATGGGGTCATGGGTGTGCTTGAGGTGGTCAGGAGGGCGAGGGAGAGGGGGATGGAGAATGCGTGAAGCGTTGGCTCCCCTTGAGGGATTCCATCTCTTGAGATGCTCCCTTCTCTCTCTCTCTCTCTCTCTCTCTCACACACACACACACACACA
>Ga0209127_100843_pt1 | contig 10340 bp, 11 predicted proteins | sample LakSupMetagenome_FD_187469 | JGI IMG/M metagenome (GOLD analysis project Ga0209127, IMG submission 187469) | Freshwater microbial communities from Lake Superior, Canada - Sta WM archaea (SPAdes) (version 2) | ecosystem: Environmental > Aquatic > Freshwater > Lake | place: Lake Superior, Canada...
CTGGATCTTTCTTAGTAAAGATCCGGGGGAGAGGGAATGCCCTGTGAGGTCAACAAGGGGTGGACTTGATCGTTATCCCGCTCTAAAAACGCCTTCTTATGGAATCTCTTTTTTCGGTGAGACAATAAAAAGGAAAATAGACAACAATCTGTTGCTGTGGAGGGTTATTCCATGGCACTGAAACCTGTCGAGCCCCCTTTCTGTTGGTGATGATTTTGTAACTGTGACTTTTGCGTTTTCCTGGATGACCCGCGTAACTCCAGGTTCCCACAGTCAGAAGCCCAGCCGGATCGCATCACAATTATCACACATGTAGTTAACCTCAGGACACCCAGCTGTGCGACATTGCATGCCAGCCTGACGTGCTTCGCAGGAAAGCAAACTCGTGCGCCTCTGGCCGATACTTCGTCCCTTCCTTTGCCTGCCTTCCGAGATCCTAGTTCCAGACTCCATTGTCCCTAGTCGCCATTCCGGCGAGGAATTTCGCTCAATTCCCCTTGGCCAGCTCCGTTTCGCGAGCTGCGACTGTCTGGCGTCAAGGACGCATATCTACCGAGTCCAGACGTGGAGGATACGCACAGTGATCATTGATATCTGGATAGGGGGGAGTGTAAAACGGAAAGCTGACTTCAGTAGGAGAACGTCATTGCATGCGACCAGCAGAGCCGCGTCAATGAGTCCCACCTCTTTTCTTTCGATATGAGCACTTCCGCCCCTTATGCGACTGTGTGTGAGCGGTGGTGGTGGTGGTAGTGGTTAACAGACGGCGAGCCGTAGAGGCTGCATCATCAATCGGCTGTTTCCTGCAAGCCACACTGAAGAGCATTGGGCTGGAATTGCGGCAGGCTGAGGGCGACAACTCCACACCCGCAACCCCAATGGCGTGTGTGGTTTTTCACGCCCGGCATGTATGGCGGTGAGGTCGGTGGGCGATGGGGATTAGTCCCTTGAAATCTGAGCTATAAAACATGAGGAGCTGTTCCATCCAAGTAACCCTTTCGGGTGTTGTCGCGGCAAGGTGTCAAGACTATTCTTTCTTTTTTCAATACCATTTCGGCGTTGATAGACACACAGCGTTGATGTCACTCCTGTTCCAGTCGCGGAGATGAATCGTCGCGAGCAATTCAAGCCCCAGGAGAACCAGTGCCGGGCGGAGGGCTGCAACGGCGAGGTGTTCTCCAAGATATTCGCGGGAGACGACAGGAGGCAGACGCCCACGGGAAACAGGAATCCCCTGTCACCGGTCGGCGGGGACCACCCGCTTCAGCAGAGGAGGGTGTTTCCCGAAGGCTCGAGGATCTTGTCTTCGTTTTGCAAGAAACGTATGTCTGGAGATTGGACTTGTGGTGTGTCTTGGGAGACGACTTGCTGACAGGGTCTTGACAGATACTTGCAGCTTGTTCGTCACGGAGGAAGGGTGTGGTTTCAAGAAGCCGATTCATGATACGGTTTGCGCACTTCGTAGGTTCATCCACCGCCATTGAAACATGAGGAGAATTGCTGATATGATGGTGTATACTAGATACAAAGTGTCCGATACCCGGTTGTACCAAGGCGAGGTCGCAGTACCTCGATCTGAGCAACGATCCGTCTGCTGTGCCTAAGTATTTGCGGCATGACTCTTGTCCAGATCGTGGGTTACCACCGTGCTCAACGCTGGGAGTATCGCGCTCTTCTGACATATGAGAACAGACAAATGCGAGGTATCGAAGTGTCCTCGACGGAGGGCGTTGGTGCAGACTCCTGGACAAGCTCCTACCGGACAGCAGAGGTTCCTCACTGTCTGTCCACAGCGTGGGTGGTATTTCTGGACGTAAAAGACATGGACCTGACACACACATAACAGACCAATGCAAAGCGGACGGCTGCCCCAAGCCAAGCCAAGAGGGCCGGAACTGCTGTCTTGGCCGTGAGGTCCCCCGGGTTGACAAGCTTGATGACAGAATGTAGCTGACATCGGCGGTAGACGAATGCAAAACCCCAGAATGTCGAACAATAGTCGAGGGGAGCTACCCCTTTTGCGCCACCCGTGAGGCCCTACTCCCGATCACTTTTAGCACGGCAGAAATGTTACTGATGGTCTCGGATAGATATCCAGTGTACGGTGGGCAGCTGCGGAAAGGCGAGGTATCTGCCCAAGGGCGGGAAGGAGTACCTGCCAGGTTGTGAGATGCGTAAGTCGTCCCAGCAGCACAGCACCCCCGGGACCTAGGCTTGTTTCGCTAACCATAGCCAGACGCCACGTGCGCGGCCGGCAGGTGCTCGGAACTGAGGATCTTGGGTTCGATTTTCTGTCAGGACCATACGTGCCAGGAGCGAGGATGTGATAAGGCAGGGTCGCATGGGACGTACTGCCATATCCGTATGTGGCTCGCAATATGTTCAAATGATCATTGTTGGATGCTAACCGGACATGAAGACTGCTGCGAGTACGAGTTCTGTCGTGACAACAAATCCTGGGAAGGGAACCGTGCCCGGGGGAAGTACTGCAGTCTGCGTAAGTGTTCCCGTATCGAGTGGCTCAAGTGCGAGGGCGTGGCTGACTGGAGAGCGCCGACAGACACTTGCAGGAACGATAAGTGCCGCGAGAGTGTCGATGACCTTGCGTTGTTCTGCGGGAAGCGTGAGAAGCGTATCCTGATGTTCGTTGTTAGAGAGTAGACTTCTGACATATGCTTCCAGATCGATGTTCGGAAGAGAAATGCCTGGCCAAGGTGTTGGACGAGCAGCTTTGCGTCGACCGTGAGTTTCTTCTATCTCCCGCAGCTGTCGACGAAGTGAATGACGCTGACTGTAACTAACTCCTAGACTTCAAAGCCCTCTACATCGCCAAGGGACGAGGGGAGTCAAATCCTGGGGAGGGAAGGGCTAAACTGAAGCAAGCTTTGGCAGTAAAGCGGCTGACTGACTGCCAAGATCCCGGCGACGACTGGCATCGCGCCAGCAGCATGAGCATTGCGGCTGACATGGACATCCGCAAATCCAAGCCAGACCGCAGGGCTACCGTGAGCCCACATGTCGAGTCACAGTATGATAGTGATGCGAGAGCCTCTGTAATCAGTCGCTCGAGCCACAATGGCGATGTCGGGGCACTTTGGTAGTCGTTGTTGAGCATCTAGTAGAGACAAGAACAAAGATTGGGGGTATCTTATATTTTCTACTCCGGGCATCTCATTTCAGAAACCATCGCAAATACCGTTTGCCGTTTGATTTTCCCCAGCATGTCCTGTGCTTCGCCTTTCGAAGAGTGTCAGCGAGTCACATGTGACAACCGCAAAAGAGCCATTCCTCACGCTCAGTAGCACGAAGACCACCCACGTCCACCTCATCTCACGCCAAAACAACACGTCCCAACACCCCTTCCGTGCCCATCCGCATTGCCCATCCCCTCCCGGAAAGCCCTCCGTCTCAATCCCCCCATCTTAATCTCCCGTATCAACCTCCAGATCCAGCTGCACCCCGCTACTAATCCCGTAATCCTCCAGACTAAGCTGGTCCTTGAACGGCCGCTCCCCCTGCCGCTTCAGCAGTATCTCGTGCGGTTTTCGCCCTACCCTCGCGGCGACGAGGACCCTCAGGTCCTTGATCTTGTCCGACGGGAAGCAGGGTATCTGCGCCTTGGTGCCGAGCCGGTCGTTGACTGTTATCACTATCATCTCTTCGCCGCCGGACGCGGGTGCGGGTGCGGGTGGTGCGGCTGCCTTGGGGGGTTTCTTTTTGACGGGCTCGTCTCTGCTGCGGGGACCTTTCTTCTTGTCGGAGTCGCGGGGCCTGGCGCTGTCGCTGGGTGCTGCTGCTCTGTCGCGGCGGTCGTCTCTGCTCCTGTCTGTCCGGTAGCGGTCGTTTCGGTCTCGGTCTCGGTCTCGGTCTCGGTCTCGGTCTCGCGGCCTGTCGCCGGTGTCCCGATCCCGGTCCCGATCTCTGTCCCGGTCTCGTCGAGGCGAGCGGTTGCGATATCCCCGGTCCAGACCCCGGTCGCGACGGTCCTCATCGTCGCCGTCGGTTGTGCTGCGCTTCTCCTTCCAGCGGAAGCCGCCGCTGCTCTTGCCGCTTTTCCGCGGCGGTGAGCGGGAGCGCGAGCTGGGGCGCGAGGTGCGCGGCTGTGGTGGTGGTGAGTCGCCCATATTTGGTTCTGCGGAGGGATGGAGGTGAAGAAGTGAACGTGGTGAGGTTGGGAGGAACTTGACGTACGACGAGGCAAGGCCGATGAGTGGCGGGGCATTTGTGGCTTGGGAGTGGTTGTGGCGCGAGCTTTAGCGACCCCGCTTACCTCGAAATTGACCACGTGACATGGCGTTGGTGTCGTGTCCGAGCGTGCCGGAGCGCGCCCTTGGGTTGACCAGGGGCTTGGGACTGCGCGCGTTACACATTATAAGAGAACCTTCCTTTATTTTGCAGCGGGCAATACAGCTGAAGAGCTACACTCAATATTCCCAGGTACTTAAGAAACGCAAACTTTCGGCACACCTTCACTATGGCTACCGCACTCATCACGACCGTAACAACCTCCGCTACACCAACCAGCACATTAAAAGTCTCGTCGAAAGGGTCCTCGTCTCTCGCTGACCTGAAACTCCGCATCTCATCCTCCCCCTCCACCCCCTTCCAGAAATCCGTCTGGTTCGCGACCCTACAAATCCCCCGCGGCTGTGTCTCAACCTACAATATCATCGCGCAGCACCTCAAGTCGTCGCCCCGAGCCGTGGGCAACGCGCTGAGGCGCAACCCGTTCGCGCCCGAGGTCCCCTGTCACCGGGTAGTGGCTACGGATGCGACGCTGGGCGGGTTCAAGGGCAAGATCGCCCGGAGAGACGGGGAGGGGATCACGCTCGTGGAGAAGAGGGTGTTGCTTAGGAGGGAGGGGGTCCGCTTTGATGACAAGGGAAGGGTGCTGGGGACGCCGTTTCGGGGGTTTGTGTAGGGGAACGTGATGTGTACCGGGATGAAAGTGGCTTTTTGCGGGTCTGAAAGTGGCCGTTGAGGAGCACTATTAGGTCGTTGCTGTTGGCTAATTCGCACAATGGGGTCTTACAGCCGAGGAATGCTTAGGCAAAGGTATCACTGAGTTCTCTTTTCTATGCTGTAAGCCACGCAAGCCGTTTCATGACAACATGCCAACGCCTTTTTGCCCCTGTATTATGCATTTGTTTTTTCGTGCAGAACCAAGCCAATCCATGAATGACACAGTCGTTGTACAGGCATGCTTTTTTTCCCATCCTTCATCCCGCCAGATGACGTCAAAGACATGAAAGTTTGTCGCCGTACGAGGCATGACAAGCAGAACGAGAAAATCAGATAATCACCCGTGCAGCGACACCACAGCACGCGCAAGGACGAGCCTACTAGGCCGCCTCGGCGGCGGGCGCACCCTCACGGCGAGGACCGCCGCGGCCACGATAGGCACCGCGCTCACCGCCGCGACCGCGACCACGGCCGTCGCCGCGGAATCCTCCCCGCCCACGGTATCCGCCGCGCTCGCCGCCGCGTCCTCCGCGTCCTCCTCCGCGTCCCTGGAAGCTGCCCTCGCGGTCTCCGCGCCCGCGGTGGCGGTGCACTGCCTGGAATCCGTCGCCCTCGGGGGCAGCGGGAGCGGCAGTCTCGGCGGTTGGCTCGGGGTGGTCGTCGGCCCAGGACTGGGTGTTGGCCGGCGCGGCGGGGGTGGCGGCCACGCCGGTCTCGGTCTCGGCGGGGTCGCGCGGGATGTTCACCCACTCCTGGGACTCGGCGAGGTTGTTGGCGCTATTGTCGGCGTCCCACTGGTTCTCGGCGGCGGCGTTGGCAGCGTTGTCGGCGACGTCGGCCGCGCTGGTGACGGCGGTCGGCGCCTCCTCGGAGTGGCCGTTGGCAAAGGGCTTGGTGGAACCCTCATCGATCTCGGTGAGACCGGCGTGGGCAATGGTAGGGTCGGAGACGGGAGTCTCCTTGGGCTCCTCTGCGGGCGCCTCGGCGGACTCGGGGACCTCGGTCTCGGGCTGCTGGAAGAGAAGCCCGTACGCGGCAGCGGAAGCCTTGACCTGGGCATCTGTGGACGGTCAGAACGGGAATGTTGACGCACAAGGTTGTTATAGGGAATTGACTCACATGTGGTCTTCAGGGTCTCGCCGCTGGTGCTACGCGTGGGTTCCTCGACACCCTGCACTAGCTTGAGCATGGTAGCAACAGCATTCTCGTCTCCGGAGTACACGTTCAGCAGGACACCCTCCAGCGCAAGGTTCTCATCGGCCTGGCTATCCGCCTCCTCGGCACGGCGAGCTGCGGCGAGACGGAGGAACTGGGAGAGAACGAGGAGGTTGTCGTGTAGGGTCTTGGAGGTGCTCTTCTCAGATTCCTCCTTGAACTTGGCCAGCTCGGCCTGGTGCTCCTTCTCCAACTTCTCGGTGAGGGACTTCTCGAAGGCAGCTTTCTCACTAGCTAGGCGGCCACGGTACTCCTGATCGACCTTGAGGTATTGCGTCAGTTGCTCCTGGAGCTGGGCGAGCTGGGCCTGGAGGCCTGGCTTCTTGAGGACCTGGGCCTTCTGGTCTGCGTTGATGATTTTGGCGGCAACGAGCTCGTCGAGGGACTTGTCGGGATGGCTAGCAATCAGGGAATCGGTCTTGGAAGCATTGGCCTGTCAATCGAGTGTTAGCGCGCGGACAGCGGACCATGTAGCGACGAGATACGGGCTGTACGCACGATCTTCTTGTTAACGTTGCGGATAGACCTGGAAAAGACATTCAAAGGTTAGCAATATGAACTGGACGGGAGCTAAACCGTCAATAAAACAAGAGGAAAACTCACTTGCGAAGCTCCCGCACGTAAGGCGAATCGTCCTCCTGGTCGTTACCGCCGCCGGAAGCTTGCTGGTCGGGAGTCAGAGTCGCTGTGGGAACAGGCGACCCGGTGCGCTCGGCCTGGGACTTGGCCTTCTTCTTCTTGGACGTCTTGGACTCGGTGACAGTAGAAGGGTTCTTGATGGCCTCGGCCACGGTGGAAATGATCGAGGCTGCCATGTCGGAGGAGCGTGGCAACCAGTTGTAGGTTTAATTCTTGCGTGTCGAGTCGGGAAACTCGTGACTGGGCAAAGGCGAAGAAGAAGCTGTTACGTAGCCTTGCGATGGAGAGAGGTTGCGAGGACGCAGGAAGCTGCTAAAAATGACCGGCGGAGGCGGAGACTTGAGGATAAATACTGATGTGCAGAGATGCAAAGGAAGGGGTTTATCTAGGAAGATAATTGCAGAGGTTTCGAGATTCAGACAGGATTGGGAATTTCAGTTGTGACGAAAGACTGAATGAAGCCACAAGCCTTTCGAGAGAGCTGTTTGCTTCCTGCCTGATGTGGCACACAGACCATCTAAGCTAATTGGACCCCACACTCCACCAAACCCCAAGAAACTGCGGGACTGGCCGCTCATAGCGAAGCAGACCGAATCAGTGAGAAGGACGTGAAAGCTCCCTTGACCAAAACTGTTCTGCTTCTCGTCCTCAGGGTGCTAACCGGCTACTACCATACCCTACCCTATAGGGCAGTTTGGTAATATCTCCGACGCGGAAGTAGTGTAGATGCGGTATGCACATCGGTCCCTTTGATTTGAGACACACAGGTGCCTCAACCGGACGCGCAGCTCTGGGCTGAAATACCTCGTGGGATCCCGTCGTCATAATTGACGGAACTTGCTCCGTCCGAACCTGGACAGGCAGGCAGGCTGTAGTAACAGTCCGCCACCTTTGACTCGACTGGAAGTTTAGATAGACAGTGCGACTTCCGTCAGACTGCTGCCGCCATATCGCACTTCATCCTTTAAACTTGGCAAGTGTGTCCTGCGAAGAGTTAGTGCTGGTATCATGATTCAAAGACCGTCGGTGCAATCATACCGCCGTCACTTTCTTAACGCTGCGCGCGGTGAGACCTCTCTCACCGCCCTTCTTGGATTCGATGGCTGCCTCTTTCACAAGGCTGAAGTTGCTGTTAGCTGTGGTCTTGAAGCTAGCTAAGTGGTGCATCTTACGACTGCATGAACAGGACATAGTCGAGGAATATCTAGTTCCCAACTGTTAGAACGAGGCTATAAACGCGTCTCGAAACAAGTCGTATCTTACAGTCACGTCCACATTCTTGCTGACATTGCAGTTCGAATGCGCCTTGACAATCTTCTTGACTGTGGCACGCGGGTAGAGCTTCTGTCCGGGAGCCATGGCTTTTGCTGTATCTTATCGTCGCCTGCGAGACGTGTGGTTGAATTTTGTTCTTTTCCGGCTGCCCTTTCGTAGTGCAGACCGCGTCCGAAACAGTTTGGCAGTCAAGATCACTAGATATGAGGACGTCCTGTCGCGGGCAAGAGTGGAGTGTGGAATTGTGAAGCCCCAGATCACACTCGGGGGTGATGTTACGCCTGACTTGCCGTGTTGTTTTCATCGCGAGGGAGCTCGATGGTGAGCGGTCCAATCGGTGCACAAACAAACGACTTTCTCCACATTAATTCTGCATCATCAGCGGCCCCACCAAGCATCTGCGTTGACAGCTCTATCGATATTCGGAACCCAACATCCTATCATACCTTGACCACGAGTGTCTTTCCTGACACAGAAACACTGTGTCTATAAGGCTGCCACGATGAATCGACGCATGGTATGTGCCACCGGTACTACACTCTGTAAGAGAAAGCTGCTAACATAGTGTCCGCAGCTCAGCAAGGAGGATGAAAAGGAGGCCGGTGATGAGATCGAGGTCAGGAGAGAGGACCAGGACAAGATCAACCGCTTCAGCAGGTTACATCAACGCGAGCTCGTGCTAGAGGATGAGCTCAAGGTCCTAGCTGTGGGTTAACCATGGAGTGACGAAGTCAAACATGCCTAGACTGACGTGCCACTTGCAGAAAGAGAGAGATGAGCTCGACGACATCACCACTGAGCTCGAGCTGGCCGATGAAGATGAGCTAGTTCGGTAGGCTGAGTTCTGCCTCGCTGTTGTGGTGTGAGTACTGACGGCGACACAGTTACAAGATTGGCGATGCTTTCTTCCATGTATCCTTGCCTGTTGCGCAGGAGATGCTCGGGCTATCCGCGGCGCGCGTTGAAAGGGACCTGAGCGACAGGGAGGACAAATTGGAGGATATAAGAACGGAGATGACTGCTCTGAAAGTCGAGCTCTACTCCAGATTCGGCAAGACGATCAACCTGGAGGTGTGATTTTGCGGGCAAAAGATGCGCAGACAGGTCACTGGCGATTGACAAGCAACTACAGCAGCCGGATGGTACACATGAGACACCTCGATGCTAGATGCTGTCGCGAGCTCAAGGGACTCGGTTCTCGCACGACTTATGCTGCCTGAAAAGCCGGGTGCAGTATGCGCGGCTAGATAGAGAAGCTGGCTCTTCTTCCCTTGGGACGGTCTTCAAAAAATCGACCTGCCGAGCCTGTGGCGACGATTGAAGCCAGCGACTCCAGAAGCCATCTTCTTTCTTTTTACATTAGCCGGCGGTTCTTGGTAGCGGATAATGTACGATTAGCGGAGACGGCATACGGGCCCGGTTAGAGGGAGCCGAAGGTCGGAACCGGGGCCGGGACACATATCACGGAGCTCCAGCGAATTCAGCAAAATTGCCAATCCACCCTCCCGATCCGAAGCCTGCCCTCCTCGACACGGCAGAAATACTTGCCTCGACAGCACTCCGATTGAAGCCCGAGGTCGCATGGTAGGTGGGCCTTCGTAGCACTACCTGCTATGGTTGGACATCTCTTGTGAGCCTTCCCCGCGGTTCACCATACCCGGGACCCGCTATGCTTGACGCTATCCCGCTTACCGCAGTCGGGGTATGACGGCACTCCCTAACAACACCAGCGCGAAGCATCGTTCCGACAATTCCAATTCACCAATCATTCCACTCATTTCTGATCCTGAGACTCTGTCATCGGGAATAAGCACGCCATTAGCACCGCCTAATGTCTTTTCCGCCCTCCGTATCAGGCCCGATGCCATCCACACTCAGCACCTCCTCGTGCATGGGTTGCCCTGCCCGCCTTTGCCATGTCCTAGAACTGTATCCTCATGACGATGTTGCATTTCAGTGTTCGTTCCCAATTCATGTACATGCCATTCGCTTCTACGCCCTCTCTAGCTCTGCAGATGGGTTCTACAATGGAAACGAGTCTGTTATAACTGGAAATTTTCAAGAGAGTACATCATGGAGGAACTAGCTAGGAATAACAGCCGTAAGTCTACCAAAGTCCTTGTTGTCGAATAAGGAGTAACACCATGGAGACGCGGACAGCAGGCGGGATGGTCCGACCAACGATGTCGGACAGCTGAACGAAGCCCCGAGGGACGCCGACAAGGAGATCGGCGAGCTCAGCAGCCCCG
>Ga0209127_100844_pt1 | contig 10324 bp, 8 predicted proteins | sample LakSupMetagenome_FD_187469 | JGI IMG/M metagenome (GOLD analysis project Ga0209127, IMG submission 187469) | Freshwater microbial communities from Lake Superior, Canada - Sta WM archaea (SPAdes) (version 2) | ecosystem: Environmental > Aquatic > Freshwater > Lake | place: Lake Superior, Canada...
TTTTTTTTTTTTAGTTAGAGAGGCGTGTGACGGCTGCTTAGGCTGGGGTTTATATGGAGGATCAAAGATACCCGGTGGGACAGGGGATATAGTACTGGATTTTGGGAAGGTTTACTACGAGATACCACATAGACTCTCCTTAATGTGTAGTAGCATCGTTTTCTGCGCCAAGACGCCACTCAAACATGTCGTAGAGCCATTTCACTTTTATTGGGGAAACTGTGAGACAAGAGTCCAGCCACATCCGCAAAAGGAACGTAACACAAGAGAGTCGACACTGTCATTCCAAGACGCGCTGCCTTGTGTGCGCATCATCCCATCGAGAACCCTCTCACAGTATTTCCATCAGCCATTGAATACAAGACGCCAAACCCATTCCTCCTAAACGCCGATATATCCATGAGTAGCCCCTGATACAACACAGGGGGTATAGAATCGGCGACCTTCGCAAAGCAAAGGACAGCCGGTGGCACATGCAGAATCACCCAGCGGTAGCGAGCGGCCCCAAGGTAAGCCCGCGGAACCGGCCTATAAAACATGCGGAACAAGACGGCAGACGACAAGGCGAGACGCGAGCCTTAGTCCGAGTAATACCCGTTGCCGCCCTCGGCAACCTGGATCCGGCGCTTCTTGGCCGCGGCGTTGTGGACGTAGGTGTCCGGGTCGAAGCCGTAGATGGGCCGACCAAGACGCTGGAGGGCGTGGATGACCTTGTTTTTTTGGTTCACAAGATTTTAGAACCATTCTCCACTCACTCACTCAACAGGGAAGAACGGGCAAAGACTACTCACATCGTGGATCGTAATGGTCTTGGCCTTGCGGTACTCGACGTAGGTGATGCAGTCGCGAAGGATCTGTTGTTACATATATATCATCAGTAAGTTCCCATGGTCATATTTATTTGTTTTGACTCAAGGGGGGAAAAGGATGGGGGAATACAGGGTCAAAAACTCACGGTCTCGAGCCTCTCCTTCAAGGCCTGACGGACGTCATCGTAGATGGTAGCCGAGATGCGCTTCACGCCGCCGCGGCGGGCGAGACGGCGGATGTCTGGCTTTGCTGCGAGGCGTCATGTTAGAACGCCGTGACTTTATCTTAATCCACTGAGAATGAGCCGAAACACGACATCACGCGACGTCGCGTTGTGAGGCGCGAGGAGAGGGGCCAAAAGGGGAATGTTCAACGCACAAATGCCCTTGATCGTGTCCTTCGCAATCTTTCTACAAATTTTGCAAATCAGTATCTCCGGGAGGGCAATCAGGCAAAAAAAATTGCCTAGGAGAGGAAGGTAGTCTTTACCGATGGCGCTTACCGCCAAACTGCATTTTGGAGCCGCCCAGGCTCTTGCCGCCCACGCCGGTGCGGTTGATGGGCACGGCGCGGCCCTTTCCGACGCCGGGGCCGCCGCGTTGAGGGATTGTAGGCGGCATGCCGAGGTACGATGGGATTGTTGAGGGAAGGACCTGGAGGTGGGGTGAGAGTAAAAAACGTTATTGAAGGAAAGCTCGAGCGAACGCTGGCGGCTCGATATTGTTGACGACGTGTGTGTTGACCTGAGTGCAGTTCGGAGATAGTGGGGCAGAGGTTGAGCGGCCCGACTTGAGTCGCAGACGGCTGCAGCGCTTTTAGGGAAACGACCGCTCAGCGAATAGGCAGGGCCGAGTGACTACAGTTAAAGGTTCCTTGGATTTTAATGCACTGGCAGTCCAAGAACGGCCAAGAGTCGCCAGTTAGGAGAATTTAGGATGGGTCGAGATGATAGTCGAGAGACCTTCGTCCAGACTCGAGTGAACCCTTTTCACCAGGCAGCTTCGAAGTTAACCACTCTTCTATTCGTACTTTATGGCCTGGGAAGGCAAGCATTATACTTGAAATATTCCGAGAACGTGAGTGAATCCAACGCGATACCCAACACTAACTATATAGATGCGTTATGATGATTACCATTAGAAAGGGCCTATCCCAACTCCCACGACGACGAGGTCCATTTGTTGCAAACATAGAGGCACGTTACCAACCCTATTCGGTTTCCGTGATGAAGGTCGCTTCGCTGAGAAGCTCCCCTTCCTCGACGATCTCATCGTGCTCGCCGATCTTCAACTTGAGGCTTAGCTTCTCCTTCTGAGGCGCGTACTGTGACAAGGGAAGTTAGTTATCCGTACCGCCTCGAAAGAAGACCGTGAGAACGGCACATACCTGGTAGATGTAGGGTTTCGTTCCAGCAACACCACCCACAATAGTCTTCACAAACTGCGGTACCTCAGCCATGACATCAACCTTGTCCAGCCTCTGCCCGAGAGGACCCTCGATGGTGGCCTTCACGTCCTGTCCATGCTTGCACTTCCCGCTCCAGGTAAATTTGACCGTTACTGGCTCGGGCCACCCGTTCTCAGTATCCTGCTTTGACGTGACATGCTCCGCACTGAGATCAGTGCCAGCGATAACAATCTCGTCATCCTTCGCAATCCCGCCAACCGTAACCACCGTCGAGCCGTACGACGGCGGCGTGGTGAACTGCATCAGCACGGCCGAGTGCTTGGGGCCCTGGAAGTCGATGAAGTTCCACCTGCCGGCGGCGTGGTGCGGCTTCATGCCCTGCAGCGCCATGATGAAGCACGCCTTGCCCTTGAAGTCGATGGGGCCCTGCTGGGTCATGATGGTGCCCTCAGAGGCGCACCGCGGCCAGAAGGCATGACGCATCGAGCCCCACGGGTTCTCGAGGTCGGTGCCGAACAGCGTCTTGCCGGTCGAACCGGCCTGGAACCCCGGGGCGGACCGCTTGATGGTGAGGTTCACGATGGCGCGCTTGTCGTTCATCGACTTGATCGAGTACGTGGTGCCGTCGGCCGACAGCTCGACGGCGCAGTCGTCGGCGAAGAAGCTGGTCTTGTCTTCGCTGAAGTCGTAGTTTTTGAGCGGCGTCGAGCACCAGAGATGCGGCTTCGAGCCGTCGAGGTTGAAGATCTTGCAGTTGAACTGGGCAGTCGTCCGGATGCCGCTAGTATGCTCTGTTAGTACGAGGATGCCTCTTGCCCCCTCAACGGTGGAGTGGTCGAGCCTTACGCCACGTTACTATAGATGACCTGGGCGAGTCCCAAAGCGCCGTTGTCCGCGTGGATGTAGAACACCTGAGTCTCGACGCAGGTTGATTCCATGACCTGCCATTTCAGGTGGTCGCGGGTAAGTTCGGTGTAGGGAGTGGTCTTGGCTTCTTCGGCCACCGACTTTATGGCCTCAGGGCCGTAGACGGGTTCTTGAGTGCCGGCGACATTGGCCAGTCTGGAAGCGCAACGAATGTCAGGAGTCTGAATCTGGCTGGGCCCGTTGGATTTCGGGGAGACTTACTGTTGCTGAGCCCATTTAAACATAGCAGCGGATTGTGCTTCGTAGATATTTCTGGAGACGGAGGCTGTGAGTGTGCTGATCGAGTCTTCTTCAGCGCAGATGTTGAAGTGGGAATGGAGCTTTCACTTTCACCGCCGTCAGGGACCCCGGGACCATCCAATGGTCCGGGGGCCATTCTAGACTCAAGTTTCGGCGGGGCAGGGTTAGCGGCTTGGTGTGCACGTCACAGCAGGACCCTGACATCACTGTCGGTGGGTCGGTCGGGCAGGCAGCCGCTGTACCGATGTGGGGCAGCCGAAGCCGATGAGGTGTGGCTTGACCAGCGACATGGGTCCAAATTGTGGCTTGAACACAGCCCGAATTTTGCGCGTCTGGACATCGAGCTCGACGACAGAAACCCCAGCGACGGTACGATAACCACGATACACCATCCCCCACCGAAGCCACAAACACCCATCCGGGACAGTGCATACTCTGTGTGCTCATAAGCCGGCAGGATGTCAAAAACAAAAGCTGGAGTGGACCAAATCGTCAAGCTCATCGTAGGAGCTGGTCAGGCGAGCCCGAGTCCGCCCGTCGGTCCGGCGCTGGGAAGCAAAGGTGTCAAGTCAATGGACTTTTGCAAGGTCAGTTTGTTGGGCACGTCTTTTAGAAGGCGTCATGCTAATCCTGGTGCAGGAGTTCAATGCCCGGACAGCGCACATGATCACAGGCACCCCGATGCCAGTCCGCGTAACGGTCAAGCCCGACAGGACATTCACCTTCGACGTACGGACACCACAGACATCCTGGCTACTTCTCAACGCAGCCGAAGTGCCCCCATCAAAAGGCGGAAAGAGGCGAGGAGCCAAGCTTCCGGGCAAGGAGACGGTGGGCACGGTGAGCTTGAAGCACGTATACGAGATCGCAAAGATCAAGCAATCAGAACAACGGCTATCCGGCCTGTCATTAGAAGGGCTGTGCAGGGCGATTATTTACCAGGCGAAGTCTATGGGTGTCAATGTCGTCGCCTGAGTGGTCTGAATGGATGTTTGGCGCGCTGGGCACTTTGAGCGGTCTGTTAGATAGAAGACGGTGCATCCTTGTACCATTAAGCTGTACAGTATATCTCGGGAAATAGACTCTATACCCTCAACAAACCAGCAATTCAAGCTCCCAGTCTGCCTGTACTACCTGGGTAGCAACCAGGATAGACAGATGCTCAGAGCAATTTGAGCAGGAGGGAGGAATGATATAGCAGCACCTGACTTACAAACATGAATCCACTGGGGCTAACTCAAATGTAGCATGCCCTCAGCTGCCGCACGCTTTCCAGGTTATTTAAAGCTGGTAGGTCTAGAGCAAGGCTCCAGCCTCGCCTTGGCGCCTTACAGGGGAGCCAGTGTCGTAGAACCGCGGAGCAGCTCCCGACCTTTATCGCTCAACAATACTTTCCCTACCTACCGACTGATACAAGCGAGCTGCCGTCGTTCTCTCTACGTGTACGGAGCAAGACCCCCGGATATTTAACGGTCTTAGACTGTGCAGTATCGCAGCCCGAGGTCTGAGTCTACTGATAAGATAAGCGCCGCTGAGTAAGGTGGATGCATTCAGCTTTTAAGATTTGCTAGCTCCACCAGGCGATGAAGTCTGGCCAAATCCGGACCGACTTACTGGCCGTGTAACCACCTCATTACCTCATTGGGGGTTCCTTGGGACTGGCAGAACTGGCAAATAACGTAAGATCATATGCCCTTTTGATCAGAGGCGACAGCTGCTTTTCAAGTTATCGTAGTCATCCAGCTCATAGTACGTGGACTGTTATCGTGATACCGAGGGAGGTTGCAGGTCACTCATGCACTGGTAGGCCGAATTCAGACCGGTCCAGGGTTGCAAGTGCATGCATGTGTAAATGCCCCTCCGTCATCCACACGGAGTGTACCCCGCCTTGGCCTTGGGAGGGTGAATAAGACGCCGCAAACTCGTGGCCGGCTTCGAGTCAGTTCATCACCAGATACGGTAACTGACCCGAGCTTTTTTTTTTTTTTGATGGCTGCGAGAACTGTAAAACCTTCTTCTTCGACGGATTGCGCGCCCAACCATCAGAGCTGTCAACGGGAGGTTGCGCCTAGCAGCTGATAGTTCCGGTCACTCCAGCGGTCGGCCGGGTATAAGCAAAAAGCCCATTCCGGACGCTCCGAGACCGAAGGCTTTTAGCGTTGCGCCCCACCATCGGACACCACATTGCAGTCATCATTGACCTCCACTGCTCCGGACTGGGACGAGGATTTTCCTTCCCTTTCGTCACTTTTGCCCAGGCATTGCGGTTTGCGGCTTCACTGCATACTCTGGTGACGAGCCTTTAGTCGCAATCTGACAATAAGATACCCAATACCATGGCAACAAACACCGGGGAGGAGGCAACATCAAAGGTCTCGTTGGAACAGCAGCATTCGCGTAAGAAGAGCCTCACCTCCTACCCCTCTCTCTCCAGCTCCCAAGGGATCCGTACGCACTGAGTGGGTTCTGACATTTAGGGCCCTTCGCCCGCGTTTACAGAGATCTCACCACATAGCGCGCTGGCTCCTGCTCCTCCTGCTGCTCCGGCAGACCCTTCCGAAGTGCACCAATCCGTCCGCTTCAACTCCGCAGTGCAAGAAATCGAGCCGGAGCGCACCGATACTAGCACTGGCCCTACCTCGCGCCCTGCCGACCATGCCAGTTTCGGGAATCTCTCGGACATCACCCCGGACGAGATCAGAGCTCTTTCCAAATCCCTGAAGGCGTGCCCTCTACAGGAACGGAGGATGGGCATCTTCTCCTACGAGCCTTACTCCCTGCCGGTCTCAAGGGTAAGTTCTTCTCTTGGTGAATTTGCAGACTGTCTCTTCCACCGTCTATGCTTCGGGTCGCAATTGTTCTACCAGCCTTTGGCTGTAACCCGACTATGACACGGCGCATTGTCATGGATCCGCTGATCCTTACTGGCCTTTTACATATCGCCGCTACCTAGTCATGGGCTAAACATACTTCACAGACCGCATCCCACGAAGATTCCAGCGAACCGAGCAGACAGCCCACGCAAAGCTCGACTAGCCATCACTCTCCCCGTCTCAGTCCTCGGTCCGGTGACATGACGACGCCTCCGCTCACTCCGGCGGCTACCGGCTTTTCGGAAGGCGAGGCCAAGGGGAAGGAGCCGGCGGCGGATGATAGCGCTAGAGGTCGCCAGCAGCGGCCTGACATCATTACGCCGCAGGAGTCTACTCAAGATGTATCACACGAGGTTGCCTTGCCGCACCGGCCGATAAGCCACAGACATGCGTCATCCAGTGAGACAATCCCGCAACGACCCCCGGTCGCCGAGTCCAAAGAGCACGGACACGGCGGGTCGTCGCACCACAGGAAAGGCCTGTTTGCCGTCGGACCATCTGGAGGTTCTCCCTCTAGCTCCGTTGGGCCTTCGAGGGAAACCAGCCCGAATCGCGTGGTTGCATCGCAGCTATACAGCCGCCCATTTACGCCTGCTGGTGACGAGAACGATCCGTATTCCAGGACCAAGCGAGCGCCCCAGGACAAGATCGAGCCACGATTTGTCTTCTCGCGAAAGAAGAAGCACAGGTCTCCCGGCTCTTCGGCCACAAACCTGCCTAGGAGTTCGCAGGATAAAGCGCGAGGAGGTCGCTTCCATGGACGACACGAGCTGGCGCATGAGGAGGGCGCACCGCCGCGGACGGGGTCTATGGCCGACCTGAAGAGGTTCCTCAAGCTTGGCAATCACCACAAGATGAAGAGGGCTACTTCTCCCGCATCTTCGGTCAAGTCCGGCACGCGGACGCCTCCTAGTGCAAGATCATCGATGCAAATACCGTTCGGCGATGACCACGGTCTGACGTCCAAGTACGGTAAACTCGGCAAGGTGTTGGGATCCGGAGCCGGTGGCTCGGTCCGGCTCATGAAGCGGAGCGAAGACGGTGTCGTCTTTGCTGTGAAGGAGTTTAGGCCGCGCCATTCATACGAGACGGAGCGCGAGTACGTTAAGAAGTTGACTGCGGAGTACTGTATGGGGTCTTCGTTGCATCATGGCAACGTCATCGAGACGCTTGATATCGTCCAGGAGAAGGGTAAGTGGTACGAAGTCATGGAGTATGCGCCCTACGACCTGTTCGCCATCGTCATGACGGGCAAGATGTCTCGGGAGGAGATCACTTGCTGCTTCCTCCAGATGCTGAGCGGAGTGACGTACCTCCACAGCATGGGTCTTGCGCATCGGGATCTGAAACTGGACAACGTGGTGGTCAGCGAGCACGGCATCTTGAAGATCATCGACTTTGGGAGTGCGCATGTCTTCAAGTATCCGTTCGAAAACGGCATCGTCTTGGCGTCAGGTAAGTCCCCGGGTTCTCTCGAGTGCACTGGCAACGCGTTGACAAGTCATATAGGAATCGTCGGCTCTGACCCATATCTTGCCCCCGAGGTGTACGACGAGAGGAAATACGACCCTACAGCGGTGGATATCTGGTCATTAGCGATCATTTTCTGCTGCATGACGCTGAGGAGATTCCCCTGGAAGGTGCCGCGCCTGACGGACAACTCTTTCAAGCTATTCGCAGCAGAGCCGTCACCGGGCCATGACCCCAACAAGTTGATCTTACCACCGTCAAAGTCGACCAACGACCTCGCAGACACCCCTAGGCGCGACGTCGACTTCAACGAACCGCTGCCGATCAAGGAGGGGAAGGAGGGCGGTGCAGGCGCCCCTATCAAGAGCGAAAAGGAGATAGAAAGGCAGCCCGCAGCGAGCAGCTCCACCAGCCAACAGCAGCCCGCCACCGAGGAGAAGAAGGTGACGATCCGCGGTCCATGGAGGATCTTGAGGCTGCTACCCCGGGAGAGCCGGCACGTCATCGGCCGGATGCTGCAGATCGACCCCAAGAAGCGAGCGAAGATGGACGAGATACTGCAGGACACCTGGGTCGCTAATACCGTCATATGTCGGCAGGTGGAGAATGGGGTCGTCATCAACGCCGACGACCACACGCATATACTCAAGGGGCCTCAGGAAGCGCCTTCGCCTAAGTAGAATGCAAAAGAGGGGGTTAAGCCTGAGAATCTGGGCGAGGGCTGGATACGACGACTGGGTCGGAACAGGAGACGAAAGGAACCGGAGCACCCGTGCCCCTGGACTGGATCTTTTGGGGCCCACTCAGGAATGCTAACACGGCACAAACAGACGGGCGGATCTTGGCTGTATGATAGGAGGTCGGTTCACTTTTGTTGTTTGTTTGACAGGCGTATACGGGGGTAGTAAGCGATTGCAGCTGGGATACTGTAGCGAGGTTCTGGTTATTATTATCTCGCATTGGATTGGCTCGAGCCCAGCGGTCGGACGGTTTTAGTGTCAGGGGCGCAGTATCGGAGAAGAGTAAGGCTGGTTTGTCTTTGAGATGGTCATAGAGATGGCATAGGTAGATAGACATCGACATTGTGTATTGCAAGACCAGTCCGCTGTCTCCTGGCCTGATTTGAGTACTGCTTGACGCATACGGTGAAGATGAGCAACATGCCGAAATCCAAGAGACGCACGAGACCAATCCTCAGCCGCAGGTTGACTCGAAATTATCTCGCTCGTCGGTAGTACAAATATGAGGGTTAGGGTTGGCTGTGTATGCAGGGTTCCGAAGCGCACCCTCCCAGCGGCGCCAGCGCCCAAATTTTGGAGGGGTAGGTTACAGAGTCGCGAAACCCCCACCCTCAAACCGCCTTGACTCACGACGAAGACTATATCTTACGCTTGTTTTCCCGCTCAGCAACCGCAAATTCAGCCGGCTCGAGCAAAAGTCGCACCCCGACTACTCCCTACTCTCGAAGCCACCTGTCAGTCGCACAAGAAAACATGGCCGACTCGAGCGAAGTGCCCCTCCGCCCCGCGGGCGAGCAGCAAGCCGCCGATGCGAAGCCTGCGAAGCAGCCCAAGCAGCCCAAGCAGCCCAAAGAGCAGAAGCAAGGCAAGCAGGGCGGCGGGCAAAAACAGAAGCAGACACCGGTCCCCGGCTCGGACAAGGCAGGAAAGAAGGCCGACGCGAACCTGAACGGCATCACGGTCTCGAAGGACATCAACTTCAGCGAGTGGTACCAGGAGATCGTGACCAAGGGCGAGCTGGTCGAGTACTACACAGAGGTGCGACATGGCCACAGCAGTATGTAGGATGGATGACTTTGGAACAATTGCTAACAACTAGCATTGTTGCTGCTGTAGATCTCGGGCTTCTATATCCTGCGTCGTAAGTCCCTTTTCAAACACTTTCTCGCACGGCCTCCACTGGTACATTTTTTCCCCCCCTAACGATGCGCAAAACAGCCGCCGCGATGCACATCTGGAACGAGATCCGGGACTGGTTCTCGGACAAGACGCGGAAAATGGGCGTCAAGGAGACCAGCTTCCCCATGTTCCTGTCCAAAACCTCGCTCGAGAAGGAGAAGGAGCACGTCGAGGGCTTCGCGCCGGAGCTCGCGTGGGTCACCAAGGCGGGCGAGAAGGACCTCGAGGTCCCCGTCGCCGTCCGTCCCACGTCCGAGGCCGTCATGTACCCCTACTACGCCAAGTGGATCCGGTCGCACCGCGACCTGCCCCTGCGGCTGCAGCAGTGGAACTCGGTGGTGCGGTGGGAGGCCAAGCAGACGACCCCCTTCCTCCGCGCGAGGGAGTTCCTCTGGCAGGAGGGCCACACGGCCCACGTCTCGGAGCAGCTGGCCGAGGAGGAGGTGCTGCAGATCTTGGAGCACTACGCGGGCGTGTACGAGCAGCTGCTCGCTATCCCTGTTGTTCGGGGAAAGAAGACGGAGGCGGAGAAGTTTGCTGGCGGGTACTGGACTTCCACGGTCGAGGGCTTTATTCCTTCTACCGGACGGGGTATCCAGGGCGCGACATCTCAGTGAGTCTGCCGAGGGACCAGGTGAAGGTTATGGTGCTAACAGTTCTGCAGCGCGCTTGGTCAAA
>Ga0209127_100845_pt1 | contig 10318 bp, 8 predicted proteins | sample LakSupMetagenome_FD_187469 | JGI IMG/M metagenome (GOLD analysis project Ga0209127, IMG submission 187469) | Freshwater microbial communities from Lake Superior, Canada - Sta WM archaea (SPAdes) (version 2) | ecosystem: Environmental > Aquatic > Freshwater > Lake | place: Lake Superior, Canada...
TGGATGAAGCTCGACTGCACGCACCTCCGCCATCGAGATCGGAGGAGGTAAAGCTACGGCGGGCTTGTGGACAACAGGCTCATCATCCAATGACACCACCACAGACGAGGGTGCAAGACTTGGGGGTGCCGGCTCCTCGAGGTGAAGAGGCTCGACATGCTCTGCCACTGTCGACGAGAATCCAAACACGGGAGGTGTAGGGGGAGGTGGCAGCTGTTCAGCTTCTGGTTCAACATGCTCCGCAACTGTCGACGAGAAGCCAAACACAGGTGGAGTGGGAGGTGGAGGTAGCTGTTCAACCTCGGGCTCGACGTGCTCAGCATGGATGGACGAGACACTGAGCTCCTGCGGAGGAGGGAGAATAGGGACAGCTGTTGGCGGTAGTGGGAACTCGGCGAGCTTGGCCATCATCTCCGGATCATGTTGAGCGCTCGAATCGCTGTAGGAGAAGGTCGACACAGGTCTGGAGCGTACCTGGTCAGGCTGCGCTTCGTCACCCAGCCACTGTGTCGAGGCATCCAGTCTCCGGGGAGCGACGACAGACTCCATGGATGTCGGCCTTTCGTGGAACACAACGCTGACCGGTGAGAGAACAGGCATCTCCGGCTCAGGTGTCTCTTCGGTCATGATGCCGCTGTCGACCATGGCGATTCTCGGCACAGGCTTGGCTTGTTCCTCCGATTCCGAAACGGCGGGCCCAATGTTGACAGGATCCGTCATCGTGCCGCTGTCCATAGTAACGTACCTCGGAACAGCTGGCACCTGAGGTGGCGGGGACGCAGTCCAGCCCCGTGCGCTTCCGGGCGTCATCGACCTGGTACTCCTGCGGCTGGGAGTGAGACCTCCCTGGTAGGACTCGTCATCACTACCTTCCAAGTCTCCCAACTCGGCGAACAAACTCTGGCCCGGTGCTTGCGGCGTGCCGGATGCGCTGTTAGTGGCAAAGCTGGCAGGGCTGCTGTTCAGCCCAGGTTCTTCGCTGCCCATCCGTGAGCGACGGTTGGCGAGGTTGAAGGCGCCGCCCCGACTGACACGAAGGCGCAGCTTCTGAGGTGGAAGAGCAGTCGGCGTCTTGAGTTCCGTCATGGTGTAGTCCTCGTCATCTTCGGTCGACGCGGTGCTCTCGAAGGAATAGCGACTTGTGTGGCCGTACGGGAGGACAGGCGGTCTCTTGAACCTCCCAGCTCCCCTGGACGGGCTGCCTTCTGTTTCTGTGGCATCGTCATCGTCCGAAAACTCTTCGGCACCAGTGTGAAAGTCCTCCGTCTCTGTGCCACCGTGAGCGGTTTCGAAAGCAGCGTCTTCAGCAGCAGTCTCGAAGGCCGCATCCGTTTCCGCCGCAGTCTCGAAAGCTGCGTCAGTAGACTCTGCGGCGGTCTGGAAGTGCTCTTCGCTGCCGGATTCCGCGATGGGAGGGATTGCAGCGTTAGAGCTGCGCGAGACCAGGGATCGCCCTGAAGGGGTTCCAAGGGCTGGCGACCTTGGGCTGCCGGTGTCAGCGTGATCCTCCCATTCTGGTTCGTCGAAGAAGGTTTCGCTCCGGCTGGACCGCAGAGCACCGAGCTGGCCAGGTTTGAGGGGCTTCTTGAACTCTCGGGAGTCGACCTTGCGGCTGCTCCGCTTGGACGCGTTAGGGTCGGCTCTGACTTTCTCCAGCTCATCGCGAGCGTCCTGGAGCATGCGCCGGAGCTCCAGCTTCTCGGTCTTCTCGCGGTGGACGTTGTTCCGCAGACTCTGGATAGTACGCTGAGCATGCTGCAGGGACGACTTCAGAGTCTCCGACTCCAGCATCGGGTGACGGGGAGTGCCTTTGATCGGAGACGGAGGCGGGGAGTGCTCAGGGGTATGCGCCTCTCCACCGTTCTCCATCTCTCCTTCACTCATACCGAGTGCTGCTTCTCGTTCAAGAGCACGTCCGCGCTGCTGTGAGAAGGCCTTGGCGAGCTCCTGGTTCTGGCTGGTCAGATCCTCCACCTTGCGCTGAAGGGCAGACCTCTCGCTCTCGGCCAAAATCTCCTTCCGCTTCGCAGTGCCCAGCTCTATATCGTGCTGCTTGACAGCCGCCGTGTGCTTCTCGTCGAGCTTGGAGAAATTCAGCTTGATCTCGTCCAGCTCCCGCTGCGTCGAGTTCTTCTCTGCTTGCAGGACATTGAGTGTCTGCTGGAGCTTCTTTTCGCGGTCGGCAGCCTCCTTCTGAGCAGCGATGAGGTCGTGTATCTGGGTTTCCAGGTTCCAGTTCTCGTCCTTGTACCGGTGCTCGCTCTCATCGAGCGTCTTCATGCGCTGTTGGAATGCTTCGAACTCTATCTCCAGTCGCGAGTTCTCGCCCTTGATGTCCTTCAACTCCTCTTCTCTTTCAGAGAGCAAGGCCTGCAGTTGGCGCACTTGGGAGATCAGCGAGGTACTGATTTCGGCGGCGAACTCGATATCGTGGATACGATTGACTGGCTGGTTTCTCTGCTTTCGGTTCGGGACGCTGAGCTTCGTCGGGGACCCTGAGCCTTGACTCTCGAACTTGGATGGACTCACGGATCGCTACGCCATCTGTCAGTGAAAAGATCACCGCAATTGCTCCAACTGTAAGCCGGGGCCTGTCTTACCCTACCGCCCTTGCCTTGAGGAGGAGCAAAGGGGGAGCTCGCTGCACCAGGAGGATCCTCATTGCTCGGCACCCTCGACTTCGGAATGAAAGCCCTCGCGCTATCCCTTGCGACCTGGTTGTATTCGTTCTCCAACTCGATAAGCTTGCGGTTCAGCTCGGGCGTCAGCTCGGCCTCTTCAGCACGGAGCCTCTCGACCTCCTTGAGCCGCTCCGTAATCTCCTTCTTCTGCTGGAGCAAGGTGGTGCCGAGCTTGCCTGCTTCCTCCATGCGCTGCTGGGTGTCGGCGAGATGGGCCTCGAGCGCTCGCTTGGCTTGGTCGGGCGAGGTCGCATGGCTCAGGGCGAAGAGGTTGGAGTCGAATGCAGCGTAGCGCAGTCGTGTAGGACCCGTGGGCGGCGAGGTGAAGGGGTCGTGCGTGGGCGAGCCATCCTTATCGGAGGGCATCACGCCTGCCGTCGCCATGGCGGCGGTACCAGTCGTCAAACAAATAAAAAGGCGAACAAATTACAAAGGTAAAATCGGGCAATGGTAGAAGTTGTTGAGAAGAGAGTCGCAGTTAATTCAGAAGTCGGATTTTGAGAAAACGTGGCGCCTGCTGGATCGCTTCACCGACAAAAGGGCAGCGCTGAGAGACTCAAACAAGGGATAGACGCCGCCGAGAGCCGCGACAGGCCCTGCTGCCGTTGGAGGGAGAAGCAGACGAAGAAACTAACACAAAGGAAAAGCGAAAGTAAAGAACCAAAAGGGAAGAAGGTTGACGGCCGATTGACAAGTCAAGAATACGCCGGGCAGGGAAAGCAAGACCCAGGCGTCTCGTGGATGGTTTGCGTGTGAAGGTCTCACGAGGGGTCGACGCGGTGGGAAAAAGTTGGTGTGTTGTTGACTTTGATGATGTCGCATCCACCCCCTGTCCAGCCAGACGCGCTGTCGTTCGCCAGCCTTGGAGAGTGAGCTGACAGGGGATCGTACTAGCGGCGGGTCGGCGTGCTAATTCTGTGATGGTCCCCGCAGAGGGCCGGCCTATCAGGTACAGATGACGCTGGTCGTAGCAATTTGCGAGTTAAAGCAACGCGAGCCTCACCAACAAAACAGTCCCATGCTGGAGTCAGTAACTGTGGGTAAGACGAGGAACACAACAGGCCTTTGGAATGTTCCAATGTGACGAGCAAGGTCATGCCCGTTACACGTCAGGCCGAGAAGCGGGTCGATAAATTCATGCGGGAATCCCGCGATCATGACTGACACACAGCTCACCATGAAATTTCACGCGGGGGGGGTTAAACAGGTAGGTACTTCGTACTACTTGTAAGCAGACATGTTACTGCATCGATCAATTGTGCACATTGTGGACGACAGCAGAAGCCATGACATGTGGGGAGTCAGGAACATTGCTCCGCCCAGGCCGGCCATTTTAGCGAGTTGTGTGACATGTGGGATATGCAGATATCCATCCTAACTATCCCGTAAGAGGCCATAAATTCCATAAATACATACTTATTGGTGCGGACATCGGGTGGCCGAGCGAACGGCGCAAACGGACAGAATGATGAAATGGGTATCTTGACTACCAGCCCTCAGCTGGTTCGGATAATGGCTACTGCATCTGCTAGAACATTGCTTTATGCATCATGCACTTCTACTCCTCAGTGACAGCCTGCTCCGTATCTTCCCTGACCTCCATAGTCCCCGGCGTGAACCCGCTCGACTTCCACTTCTTGGGCTCCCCCTTCTTCGGTTCCCCCTTCTCCGGCTCTCCCTTCTTCTTGTCCAGTAACTTCTGCAGCTTCTTCGCAGCATTGAACACGCCCTGCGTGCCCGTCCCGCACGCCGCACAGCTTGGATCCCGCCGGTACCGCTTCAGCGCACACGGCTCGCAGAAATAATGCCCGCACCTCGTCACGACAGGCGATTTGTACGGCCCGTTGCAGATGATGCACGCAAAGGGGATGTCCTCTGGCACGTCGCCGTCTTCCTCCTCCTCGTCGTTCTTCTTGCTCCGGTCGGCGCTGGCCACGATGGTGCCGCCGAGATTCTTCTTGCCCTTCGTGACCGTCTCCCATTCCTTGTCCAGTTGCCAGCCCTGCTTGTAGTCTTCTCTTGCGTGAAGGAACTTACAGCTGTCGCCGAAACCACACCATCCTGTGTTTTTGTAATCCTTGCAGACGTCCGGGGCGAAATCCGTGACGGTGATGGTGCGGATGTTCGTTGGGGCTTTTACCGGTCCAACCGTTCTCGACTGTCGGTCGGGGTTCTTCTCGATGTACGAGGTTTGGTTCGCGAGGCCCTTGTAGGTTCCGTCGGGACCCTCGGCAGGCCTGACTTTAGCGGCGGCCTTTGAGCTGCCGTCGGCGTCCTTCTCGTACCAGTTGCTCTGCTTGGTGGCATCGTTCGAGTCGGCGATCGGTATGCTCCGGTCAACTTCTGCCGGTCCGACTCCCCAGTCGCTGAGCTTCGAAGCGGTGTCTTTGGAGGACGCAGCTACAACAGCCGTGTTCCTCTTCCTCCTCTTTACTCTGTGACCGGCCTCGTCTTCCGACGATGAATAGTCAGAGTCCGAGTTGCTGGCTGGTGGAGGGGTGGCTTCGCGCTTCCGGATGTTTGCCTTCGCCTTTGCGCCGCGCTTCTTGAACGTCGCGACCGGCTCTGCTACGCTCGTCATTGTATCGGACAGGATGTATTGTCGTAAATGGATCAGTGTGTGCACTTCAAAGTAAATAGGTACAGGGCTTTGAAGTGTTCCGTGTCTTGATCATCGATTCCACGACCGTCGATTTCGCAGCCGTGTGTGGCAAAAGCCTGACTAATGTGGCGTTTGACCAATGATAGCGCGTGTCAGTGGAAGCTTCGATAAGATAAGCTCCCGTCTCTCTTCAGCCCTGCCGTTTGGGGAACCCCACGTCGTCTACCCCACCCATGTGATCATCGCTCGTGAACCAAGCCTCGAACACTGATCTCTCATCCACACGGCAGTGCTTATCGAGTCACCAGGGCATATTCTACCACTTCGAACTTGTAGCTTGAGTTGCCGGAAAGTGATCCCCGCGTATCATACTCCCTGGGTTTCCAACTGTTATTTCTGGGCCTCTTTTCGTCTTCGTACCTTAACCTGCCTTCCGTCCAGGCAGCTCCAGGTACTTTCCATCGGCGCCTGCAGGGCACTTGTCACCGGACTGGTTTAGAGTCTGAACCTTCACCACGCTGCCTGTTCCCACTCCACGGAGTCTTCTCCGCTTTCTGCCGTCCCTCATCCCGACACCGCGAACACAGTGCACACCATCCCTATCCCTCTAGGCCCGACCGACATACACTTCTTCCTCCCGTCACCTTTAGCTCCTCGTCTCCTCTCTGCAACTGGGCGATAACACAGTTTCCTCCAGCTATCCGGAGAAAGATATCGCAACGATGAACATCCCAAGCCTTCTGTACTCGACGGTCAACACGCTCCGCGACAAGTACACCCCGCTGTCGCACACCTCCACCTTCCGGCAAACCGGCCAGATCACGCCCGAGGAGTTTGTCGCCGCCGGAGACTACCTCGTGTTCAAGTTCCCGACCTGGTCGTGGGCCGATGCCGATCCCGCCAGCAAGCGAGTGAGCTACCTGCCGCCGGGCAAGCAGTTCCTCGTCACGCGGAACGTGCCGTGTCACCGGCGCATCAACGACGACTTCGCCGGCGAGGCCGGGCACGAGGAGTCGCTTGTTGAGGGTACCAAGGGGGCAGCAGCTGGCGATGACGAGGATGGCTGGCTGAGGACGGGTTCTCCCTCCAAGTCGGACCCTGCGAAGACTAGGGATGTCCGGACCGTGGACGACTCTGGCAATATCGGTGATCGGGAGAGCTACGACGACGACGACGATGACATCCCCGATATGGAGGACGAAGACGACGACGAGGCCATCATCAAGGACACCGAGGCTAATAGCAAGGCCAAGTATGTCCGACTGAATGCCATTACCATTGTCAAGACTAACCACGTCTAGTTCACGCCGGACCTACACCCTCTACATCATGTACTCGACATACTACCGCACCCCCCGCCTATACATGTCGGGCTACCAAGCCGACAACCAGCCGCTCCCGCCGCAGCTTATGATGGAGGACATCGTCGGCGACTACAAGGACAAGACGGTCACGCTGGAAGACTTCCCCTTCTTCGCCAACAACATCAAGATGGCGAGCGTGCACCCCTGCAAGCACGCCGCCGTCATGAAGACGCTACTCGACCGCGCCGACGCCGCCCTGCGCCTGCGCAAGGAGAAGGCCAAGGCCGGCGTGCTGCCCAAGAAGGAGTCCGGCATGGAAGGGCTGGTCGAGGAGATCAAGTACATGGACATCTCGGGGGCTCAGGGGGCCGCCGACAAGTTCGGCGCCGACGACTGGGAGGAGGTCCAGCACGAGGGCGACGACTCGGATGTCGCCATCCGCGTAGATCAGTATCTCGTCGTTTTCCTGAAGGTATGTCTACCCCTTATTCCTGGTCTCTATTACAATCACTGACACGATGTCTGCTCTAGTTCATTGCCAGCGTCACCCCCGGCATCGAGCACGATTTCACAATGGCCGTCTAGTTACAGGGATGCTACCCCATACGCAGCGTTGGAGGACTGCGCCCGGGACTGCCCCTGGTGTTAGACATGCGGAGTTCGTATGCTTGTTTCTGACTGGTTGGAGTTCAATTTGAAGCGTTTGCGGTTAGGAATGCATGCTGGCGGCCTTTGCCGTGCCTTTCCTGTCATGCTCGTAGGACAGGGTTCTTGTTATACAGTATGTCACTAGACCGAGACTGGGCCTCCGTCTGCTATGCACGGGTTGGATTATGTTCTCGTAGGAGGCAATTAGAACCATTGATTCTGCCGTATGTGCAGCTACGAGTGATGACAGGCCTGCCTTTGCACAATGACTTGCGAGTCCTAAGGGCAAGACGGGGAAGGTTAGTGAGCTTGGGTGTCACGATATGTCTTCGCATTCCACGTCTTGACATGATCACCCCAAAAACAAGATATGGACCGGCTTAATGGTAACCCTGATATCAACTGCCTAATTATGGGCGTACCGCCCAGGAGTCCTGTACCGAGCTAGCTCGCCTTTGCAAGAAGGAGTATGAAAGGAGACAAAATCTCCTTGCCAAGTGCCCGGCCGCTGTGGCTGACGCCCTCATCGAGGCTTATTGCTAGTAACTGACGGTCATGTCTTAAAGTCTCGGATAACGGCTGATCAAGAAGTGGTGCTGCACAGGTTCCTTGCCCTTACCGGACTGACACTTCTCAGACCCATCCTCACCATTACCATCACCCGACTGTGTCGTGCTGCCAGACTCGTCCTCACGACTCGACTTCCCCGTGCTGCGAGACTCACCAGCCTGACACTTACCAGGCCTATCTTCGCCCTTACCATCACTCAACAGGCCCCATCACTAGACCCCTCGTCACCGCAGGCATCCCCAACCCCGTCATCCGTCCTGCCCCAGCTCGCCCAAGCGCGGTCGGAATAGAGATCCCCCACGCTATCACACCTCCGCAGAAGGGTAAGCAGCACCGCCAACGTCCCAGGAAAATCCACCCCACGCGTCTCCACGTACGTAGCCGCCGCCCTGGCGTGTACCGCAAGCGGCACCAGCACCTCGTCTCTCCGCCCCTTCTCGGCCGCGGCGTCCGCGAGCGCGCGCCTGAGGTCCGCGTTCTCCTGGCAGAGTTCCAGATTTCTAGCCTCGCTGTGGACCAGGACGGCCCGGCTGCGGAGTTCGACCTGGTCGGCGGGGAGGAGGGCGACTTCCAGCTCGGGGATGCGGGGCGCTTCGACTGCGATGCGGTCCGGGTGGCGGCGCCACTGGCGGTAGCGCGACTTGAGGCGGAGGAAGTCGTTTCTAATGGATTGGGCCTCGGAGAAGATGGAGTCTGGGTCGATTTCGGAGATGTGGGGAGGAGAGGGTTCCGGGTTGTCGTGCTCTGTTGAGGAGCTGGGCGTCGTGGCGACTTGATCGAGTCTCAGCAGGATGGCGGACAGCATACCACGTTGGGGGCTGTCGTCGTTCTCGCTCTGAACGCCAGCGTCGGGAGGAGGGGAAGCGGTTGACGACTCTCCTGTCCGGGCCTTGGTTGGACCCAGAGAAGGGTTGGAAGTGTTTGAATTGTCCATAATCGTGAATGTTGACGTTTTTCCAAGGGGGCTATGTCTCTGGACAGGAGTTCAGCTTCTATGAGGCTGTTGAAAGGGGTGCTGAACTTGGAGAGCTCACTAAAGCCAGGGGTGCGGAGGCTTTATACTCGGGAGACCTGGACGATCCTGATGATGAAGACACCACTTGGCGTGAAGCCATGCTTGTCTGATGGCATCACACACCGTTTCGGGGGTATGATACATCTAGAATGGAACACAATGGGGGTGGACTGTGGCTAGAGCCAACGCTCTTCTTACAGATATTCGGCTAGGGACACAGACATGGCCACGAGGAATCATGTGGCACGCTGATAGCCGTCATGCCAGTCTCGCGTCGTTAAATACACTCACACGATCACAGCCGAGATTCATTTGTTCGCTTCATGGACATGGACCATTCAACGTATTGGGTGCCCAAGCTCGCGGAACACCGAGCCTATTATCTCAAGATGGGCTCCCCTCCAGCCAACTTTGTCCTCGCCCGCCGAGTATGGCCGTCAAGTTCTAGGCTAGATGAAGTGAACAGGAGCTGCGCCGAACTAAGAGGGCGACTGACTAGGTGTTGTTGCGTTGTTAGCTCATACTCCGTATATTCTCTACCAAACAAGCGACGGCTATCGATGTGATGACTTCGCGCGGTGACTGCAACTGCGATGTGAGCCTGAGACTCTAGTCCGAGGCAAGCATCTCGTGTCTCGGCCACTCAAGGACGTTCGCACGATGCTCAACCCGTCCTGTGACATATGCAAGTGCATGAAGCATAGGTAGGTATCTTAGGCATCCAAGCGTGTTGGCCAACAACTGGGCGCAAATCATGCCGAAGAAAACATCATTGCCGTCAGCCCACAAGGGGGATGATCAACCACCAACGTTGCTTCCTGGCAACTGGGCCGTTACTGACATCCGGTCCCAGGAAGGAGCAACGTCAAGGTGGATCTTCTGAATCGCTCGGAGGCTGGTTGAAGCCACCACTCGTTCGATCTCAGCTTGAGTATCAATGATGCAGTCTCGTCCTCTCATCTCACGAAGGTCATCATTCAGGCGCAGAGTACTGGGCACCTGGTTTCTAACCCATCTACATCAGCTCCGTGCTTGAGCAAGTGCACTTGAACGGGGTGCCATATTATATCGTCCTCGAAGCACTAAGGAAGCGTATGTTATGTTATCCTACCTGGTTTCTTTGTTTGTACGACACTTGCAGCATCGTATCCTTGCCGTCTGTGAGCCTTTAGCATCTGCCAGGACTTGAAGATGGAAGGTAGAACCCCAACCAGGTCTGCCATTGAATGTCACAATGCCATTAACACCAAGGTACTTTCACGATCGGCTTCGTTGGACACCAACCGAGGGGTTGGATTGAGCCACCGATACCTTAGTCAAATCCCCTGGTCACTCATTCCGCCGCACATCCAGAAAAGGGGCACCTGAAGACGTTGCTTGGCGAAGAAAGAGCGCCAAAGAAAGTGTAAACTTGAAGTCGCAACACCATTCCAGCAAAGGGGGTTGTCTTAGGTTCTTTCGCTGTTCAGTGCTCGTTCAGCACCCGACCGACTTCATT
>Ga0209127_100846_pt1 | contig 10301 bp, 7 predicted proteins | sample LakSupMetagenome_FD_187469 | JGI IMG/M metagenome (GOLD analysis project Ga0209127, IMG submission 187469) | Freshwater microbial communities from Lake Superior, Canada - Sta WM archaea (SPAdes) (version 2) | ecosystem: Environmental > Aquatic > Freshwater > Lake | place: Lake Superior, Canada...
CCCCCCGTCCTCCGAGCCCTCCATCTTCTCCACCCCCTTCAAATTCCTCCCCAAGAACGACCCCCGCCGCCGCGCCAACCTCCCAGCCCTCTTCTCCTCCCTGTCGGTCGCGCCGGCGACCAACAAACTGCCCCCATTGCTCCCCTTCCTCCCGACCGAGGCGCAGCCCAAGGTCCACCACCTCAAGCCGGAAGACATCACCGAGATGCGCCGCCTCCGCACCGAGGACCCCGTGGCGAACAGCGTCATCGCGCTGTCGAACAAGTTCGGGTGCAGCAAGACGTTCGTCATGATGTGCTGCCACGCGCCCAAGGAGCACCAGGAGCAGCATAGGGAGAGGCTGGCTGCCGTCCGCGAGAGGTGGGGCCCTAAGAGGACGAAGGCGAGGGAGGGCCGGGTCAGGAGGAAGGATATGCTGCTTCGGGGGGAGCTGTGAGGTGGGACATTGTGTTCGCTGGAGACGGCTGGTTACGGCCTAGCATCCTGAGAACGAAGGATTAAGGAGAGCCTCGGACTGTTGGGATGTCGTGCAAGCGGTGCCGTCATGCCCATCATGGAGAGGATGATGATCTTAGCTGTTCGCTGTGGGACAGATGAAGCTGCCTCTGTGCGGCTCGGGAGGCGGCCCTGATATGGGATGATCTATGTACTATTGTACTGTACTATATGAGAGGAAAACCTACCACACATGTGGGTGTATAAAGAATGGATGATATGGCACGACTTCTCTGCAGTGCTCTGGTTCCTGCGACGGTTGAACGGTTGTTTCCTGCGAAATCACGCAGGTCATCGCTAGAACGGCGGTGGCAACCAACGTGCCTATCCATTGTCGAAGCGCTCATTTTATACGTCTTAGCCAAAGGTATAAGCACGGCTCATCCACGGACCCAGTCCCAGAACCAATACCGTCGCTGTGCCGGTGCATGTACATTCACCCGGCTCTGCAGCTCGTGCACTGGAAGAAGCTTTCTGATTGTGTCCGTCAACCCGCCTCCTGGTTTGAAAAGATACTCGTATGCCCCGACACAGAACCGGCTTGCCCCTTTCTGAGATCGTTAACATCCACTCTCCCACCACGTCACGAAGGAAAGCAATTGTTAGCTTGGGCCCTCCGCCCCCTCCGCTGCCTCCCTCGCCCTCTGCCTCTCCCTCGCAGCATCATAATCCTTCTTCCCCGGTATCACCCTGCAGCACCACCCGCACCAGCTCCTCACCCTCCCCTGCACCTCGCGCCCCAGTATCTCCCCCCTCGCCTTCTCATCCTCCCACTCGGGCACGCAAGCGCCCACCCTCACCATCCGCACGAGCTTCGTCTTGACCACCCCTCCGATCCCCTCGATCTCGTGCCTCGCGTAACCCGGCCCCATCATCACCGCCGGCGACGGCGTCCTGTGGCCACCACCACCACCACCAGCAGGAGGGCTGCCATAGGCACCCAGGCTGCTGCCGAGCTCGCTGCCCGCCGCGCTGTGCAGGCTGCCGGCTATGCTGGGCGGCCCGCCGCCTCCACCTCCGTGTGTCGAGGAGGGCGGGGACGATGACGACGACGCCGTGTACTCGGCCTCGCGCGCGTCTTCGGCGTCGCAGTCGGTCTCCTGCTCGCGGTCCCGGGCGCCCAGGCAGCGACCCTCGCGGCCGCAGATGACGCCGCGGTCGGCGTCGCCTATGCCGGTGCCGAGGCCGCCCAGGACTTCGCCGTACTGGTTGCGCCAGCGCCAGATGCTGGATTTGGAAGTGAGTGGGTTTGTCAGCCGGTGGGGGCGCGGTGTCACTGCGCTGGATCTTCCGGGAGGAGGAGGAGGAGGTGGTGTTGGGGGTGGAGGACAGTCCAAGGAGATAGTGGACGTGGGCATCTGTGTATTGGTTTTGGCAAACACGCATGTTATGAGCTGATTGTTACGTACCCCTTGTAGTCGTAGTCATCGCTGCGGATTGTCCTACCGCATGGCTGGCAGAGCCAGACTCCTTCGCTCGCGCACTTGCAGATGGCTTGCTGCATCTGCTCCGAGTCGACCGGGGTGTCGGCCGGGAGGTTTGGTCTGACCAAGCGGCCGAGGGGTGCTTTGGTGCATGTGGAACAGAGACGCCGGTGTCTATCCCGCAGGACGATAGGCGCTGGCGGTTTTATCGCGCAGTTCTAAGTCCGCCTTCAGTAAAGGGATGGTGATATTACTTGGGTAACGACGAAAGTTCCCGGGTGTACTCACACGACACACGACGGTCCCGCAACGCCGGCACTCGGAGACCAGGTCTCGAGCACATTCCCCAGACTTTCCAGTGTAGTTTGACCGACCGATGTCCTGCATGTAGAACCAGTTGCCAGCTCTGGCGCGGTACCTCAGCGTGTCCTCCCTGTCCACGGGGAGGTCTTCGTTGGAGCAGTGCAGCGTCGAGACGAGCAGCATCTTGCGGTACTGCAGTAGCCCCTGGCGGATCGAACGACATGTCCTGGACAGGTTGTCGAGCGTGTTCAGGTCAATCCACGCAGCGATGGCCATGACGATTCTGATGAGCCAGTCAGCGGGGTTTCCCACCGCCCATATACGGTGCAACGGTGGGATCTCCGTGAGAATGGGAGGGAAAGAAAACAGAGCCGGTGTTTTGCCTACGGATAGCAGCCCAGTGCCTCTGTCATTGCGTTTCGATTTGGGTTGGAGACCACGGCGACGGCCTCCTGATCGCCCGTCTCCTTGCCATTATCCTCTGTCGATGCGACTCTTCTTCGAGACGCTGCATCGACAGGTCGATCTGGCAGTAGACCATTCCAGATTGGCTTTCCGCTCTGTTGCGATGGCTCGATACCGGCCTCGTCTAAGTCTACAAACCGCGCCATGGTCTGGGCGGGCTCAAACCAGGACGCCAGCTGATGCCAAACAGATAAACGACACAACGTATGGGTACAGCGTGCGTCAACATGAGATGATCAAAAGGGGGAAACACTGAAAGTGGCCGTAGCTGATGCGTGTTGATACCGAGACATCATTGTCTCGAGGCCCTTCTTTGACGTTGGAATGCCGGAGCCATTTCATGATGTGATAAGGAGCTGGACCCCGCGCTGCAGGGAAGGGTGGCTCTCGACGTTTGGTGGAGGAAGTGGGGAAGCGCCAGTGACGCGTTGCTTGTCACGCAGAGACACTCGAGATCATGTGACCCAACCTGTTCTTGCAAGGAGTGAAAGGGGAAAGAGATTCGAGGGACACCGAAGTCATGCTTCCTTCAACCGGTTCATTGCACTCCTTTGCAGTGCTCTCGAGGTTGGTCATCTACCTGCGTGTGCGTAACGCGCGCAGACAATCCATAATTGAAGATGTACATGTACCGACTTGACTCTAACGTATCTCAAACAGCTATGGATGTCGCGAGGCTCGTGGCTCTGAATTGACACAGAACGATTCGTTGCAGAGCTCACCAATGGCTGCCAGCGGGAGTTCGAGATAGGCGTCCACTCGTGCATGCCACAGTTGCAGTAGCCGGTACGGACAATGATGTGGAAGAGATCCCTCCTTAGCGCTAAGACACCCACAGCGCGTTGCTCGTGTCCTACGATAACAAGCTTTCGCCGTGACGGGTGGTTGCGCAACTACCTTATAACCTTGGTCAGACAACACCATCAACTCCTTGGCATAGCTCGCAGAAAACGCTTCCGACTGCCTCCACGGGATGAGCACTCCCGTCCCCAAGCGCTTGCCATAACACGGTCTCAGAGGCATTACCTAGGCCTACCTCCTTCTTCCATCAACGAATCCGGGTTGCGGCTGAGGTCAATTGTGGGAGATCGTCAGTTTGACACGGCAAAGTCCCAACAGTTTCCGTCCAGACGGAGAAGACGCCCTTGCTTTTTTTTTTCAATGTCACACAACATTCCGGCGAATCCAGGACCAGCACGCTCCCGACGAACATGCTTGAGGCGGGCTGAATGCAACTTGGTATGTTCTCGAATATCTATAATTGGTCCTCTATGGGGCTCCGGTGGGTGACACAAAGGTGATTATCGCATGGGACTCGACTTTCCGAACCCGTTGCCGTGACCAGTACGAGCCTGGCTTTGTGTGTTGCCAGCGGTTGCAAACATGGCGCGACGGAGCCTCGCCACGTTGTCACGTACCTAAGATAGGCTCCTACCACACCACAGCAGGATTGCCTTTCCGGATTCTCTATGACCCGGTCGCCGTCCTAAAACGCATACGCCCATTCGTCTGGGCTGGCTGGTCTCGCAGGTGCAGCAGACGGACGCCTGCTGCAGTTATTCATACGTCGATCATTATCGGGATTGGATCTCTCCAACTGGAAACTATCTGTTTGCTTCCGGAGGCTACCTTGTCACGCTGCGGCACAAACTGTGGCTTGCAGGAGGACGCCTTATCGTAACCTCACGGCCGGCTCACCGATCAACCATCCAGCCCATCAAGCTCACGATCAAACCTCCTCTGTTATGGTGTGGTTTCCTTAGCCGCTCAGAGATGGGCCAGCAGGTCATAATCGCATTTTCAAAATCATCTTGCGGCAACGCCGTTCCTGTCGAGCGTACATTGGCTTGGCGCATATTCCCAAGCCGTTGGGTTGAGCCCACTGCGAGTTTTGAGTTTGTGCTGTCGACCCTGGGAAACAAGACGACGCGAAAGGGTAAAAGCAAAAACAAAAGCCAAAATCGGAAAAAGCCGTGCTGCCGAGGAATCGAACAAAAGCTCACCGGGCAGCCCCCTTCAGGGAGGTGCCCGGCTACGAAACTCCGTACCGCAATTTCTACCTACGGAGTTTGCTTCGTGCCCATCTTCGAGGTCCGCCACACGCCCGGGGCTGTTCCCCGGGCTGATGGAAGAGAGATACCTTATCTTAACCTATAAAGCACTGACCTGCGCAGGTGAGCGGGAGGTGATGCCCAGCATCAGCAAGATAGTAGGTATGTACGTGCAAGCCTTCAACATTGGATGGCTCGTAAACTTGCATGATGCTGTGACAAACAGAGTCGCACCACCCATCTCGTGCCAAATGTCGGACGGCATGGAAGTTCGGGAAAAGAGCCCAATGTATTCGGACTCGGAGTGTCTGTTCGACAAGGACGGTTATTCCAACACATCAGGTTTGGGGCGGTCTGGCTCGATACGCTACAGGGATCGCTCTCTTCGTTAGCACCGTTGTGGCTTTCCAAGTGCATGTCCAGACAAGCCACATTATGAAAAATACCCGACTTTGATCAAAGGGCACAAACCTGACGCCACGCCACCGGTGGGTGATAGTGCCAGGTTGTGCAACCTTCGGACCGTGTTGTTTCTCCTTACGCTCCAGACCACCAGGACTCAGTACCCTGGTATCCTGGAGCATTTGTTGGAACCACATTGATCTTCAGGGACCTCCCGGCTACAACGTCGTAGGGTGCCATCAACACACCGGACCCGGTCCATGTTTGTTCCTCACAAACTGTGTTTATGCAGGAACGCATGATGTGAGATTCAGAGCCCACTGCCAATAGGTTGCGAGACCTCCTACCGGGCAACGCCAGCTGTTACGGGCCTAGGGAGGCCATCGGCATCCCGACATTGAAGACTTTGACCACGGAAATCAGCGGCTAATAACCGGCAGTGTCAGCGAAGACATTGGTCGACTTGATATCCAAACATTTCTGGTGCCAGAACGGCTTCGAGGTTTGCAAGATCACAGACCACTCGCTGATAGCTCAGTGGCCTTTGTGACAGGATGCTGCGGAGCATCGCTTTGTGTCTCTTTGTGCGTGATAGCACAAAGACTATGGAAAAGCATGGAGGATCCGCTACCCATATGCAGGCTCCTAGTAAACACAGCTGGTGGTGTAAGACCCATGAGCTGCAGGCTACTTCCACGCAGACTTGGAATAGGATGTGTGGGTACTTGGCGCTGCTCTCGACTTACACCCTTTGTTCCCCTTGCACTTCCAGAGCCATCTCACTCGACGCCTCGTTCGGGTCTATCACATAATGCTAGTGCATGCATCAGTCAGAGCTGTTCTGGCCCTGCTCTTCGAATATTCGGGATGATGATCTTGGTATCGCAGGGCCGTCACTGGCCAACACTCGATGTGGGCTTTCCAGTGGCGTCTATCTTCTCGCTCTTCTCGCCAGGAGGAGTTGCCTCCTACGAGACCAGGGTTGATGTTCATGCGTTGTCATACACACAGTGAGCCAGTCGCTCACACCTCTGCCATGGTCAGGTATGAGCTTGCAAATATTGTGCTATATCCCCTAATGATTCGGCGTGGTCCCCAGCGCCATACCCCCGTCCGAGCTCTTCTCCTGTTTTACTTCCGTAGATCTAAAGAAGAACATCAGAACACACTCGTTTTGGAAAGCCCTTACTTCCATCGACCAACAACAGCGTAGGCAGAGCAGTGGTCCCCTCCCCTCTCACTACTCGGTTGATGCCATACAGCATTCATTTCCTTCGTTTGCCTTGCCCTCTCAACAAGCATGCAGGCGTTCAAGTCCTATTTCACTCCCGTTGCACAGGATGGTGAGAAAACCCAGGCGCAAAGCTCAACACCAGCGGCAGGTATCACGACGCCTGAAAAGTCGAGACGATTCAAGAAGTCCCATCGTCTCTTCAAGTCTGCGACTTCGTCAGCACCGACACCTTCGATCGAGCTCTCGCAAGCATCAGCAAGCAACAATGCAACCTCTCAAACGGCTGTCCGCAACGCTTCACCATACCATGACTCTGCCCCGACCGGCTTCCTTAGCCCGCATGAGACCCATTCTAATTCCTCAACGACCACGCCTGCTCGGTCGACGGCGGGGAGAAGCACACCCGGAGCCTCACGACCTGCTTCATTCCGTAACTCCTCAATCTTTCCGTCCGTGGACGCGGCAGATTCGAGGATCAGCTTGATCGACATCAAGAGTGATATGATGGTCAAATGGCTGTACGAGCAACAACTACGAAAGCAGTATGTCACTGGCGAGAACGCATTCGAGGGCGTGGTCTTGAAGAAAGCCCGAGGAGACTTCACCTGCTGTCCGCCGCAGATGAACCTGATCCCAAACTCCCTTTACGCCATGGTCACCCAGATGAATGTGCGCTGCGCCATGACAGTCAACTCGCTCGTTGTGCGAGCCATATTAGGCGCCCTCCGCCGCAGGGATCTGGGTACAGACTTCATCCCGCTATCCCACGGGTTGCGGGTTCAGGTCATCCGGACAATGACAGACTTGCCTCGCTCTCAGCTTCACCACTATGCCGCCTTTGTCCAGGACATTGGCATGCTAGTGGTCTGGGAGGATGACGCCGAGACCCTGCTCCAGAGGGCCACGTTCCTCGAGGGGCAGCTGGTGGAGATGATCTGGGGAAGTGGGGAGAAGGATGCCGAGGACACGAGCGACGAAAAGGAGCCAGCTTGTACCAACGCTGCCGAGCTTGACCCTGAGCATCTTGAAGAGGCACTAACCCAAGAGCATCGACCTGTCATGCTCATCAGCGCCATCCAGGTTGGCCTCACATTAGCGCTCTGCATCAGTACCCTTGGCATTGGATGGAGGTCCGTAGTACTCGAGATCATGGTCGACGGCAGCATGCTGCGGTTGGCATTGCTAGCCGTGACGCCGGTCCTGTTCTTCGTAAGCTTGGTGAGTGGATATGTCCCTTGGTCACTCGTCTGCGACAATTGCTGACACGACTACAGTTCTTCTTCCAGGCCGTTATTGGAAACCTCTTTCACATATTCGGGCCTGTCTCCCACATGACATCCAACAGCAAGTACTACTCAGGCAAGGCACCTCGGCGACTTAACCGCAACATCCACACCCTGCCGCACGTCACCTTCCAGATGCCGGTGTACAAAGAGGGCCTCGACGCGGTCATCAAGCCCACCGTGCTCTCCGTCAAGGCCGCCATCAGCTCGTACGAGATGCAGGGGGGCACCGCGCACATCTTCGTCAATGACGACGGCATGCAGGTCATCCCCGAAGAAGAGGCCCAGGTGCGCCGCGACTTCTACGACGAGCACAACATCGGCTGGGTCGCGCGACCGGCGCACTGCCCCAAGCCCGACTCGGAGAAGGGGGAGAAGCTCTTCCTGCGGCGCGGCAAGTTCAAGAAGGCGAGCAACATGAACTACGCCCTCATGGTCAGCAACCGCGTCGAGGAGAAGCTGGCTGCCGTCGAGCGCGGGCCACGGTGGAACCAGCAGCTCGAGAATGATGCGTACTCCCAGTGTTTGGCTAATGTGTTGGAGGAGGATGAGGGACGTACCTGGGCCGAAGGGAATATCCGCGTCGGTGACTACATCTTGCTCATCGACTCGGACACCCGTGTACCAAAGGACTGCCTCCTTGACGCCGTCAGTGAGATGGAGCAGAGTCCCGACGTGGCGATAATTCAGTTCTCTTCCGGTGTGATGAACGTGACAAACTCGTACTTTGAGAACGGGTATGTATCACCTCGTCCGCCACAGCAGTATTGAGACAATGATGGCTGACTCTTCCAGCGTCACCTGGTTCACGAACCTGATTTACACAGCGATTACCTTCGCCGTTGCTGCGGGCGACGCCTGCCCATTCGTCGGCCACAACGCCATGCTGAGATGGACAGCAATCCAGGACGCCGGCGCCTACACCGACGATGACGGGTACGAGAAATACTGGTCTGAAAGCCACGTGTCGGAAGACTTCGACATGGCTCTCCGGCTCCAAGTCCGCGGTTACTCGCTTCGATATGCAGCTTACACGGGCGACGGCTTTAAGGAGGGCGTAAGTCTGACAGTGTACGACGAGCTCGCCCGCTGGGAGAAGTACGCTTTCGGGTGCAACGAGCTCCTCTTCCACCCATTCCGATTCTGGGTTGTCCGCGGGCCGTTCACCCGTCTGTTCCGGCAGTTCATATTCTCGTGCATCCCCTTTCCGAAGAAGCTCACCATTCTGGCCTATGTCGGGACGTACTACGCCATCGCCGCTTCATGGAGCATGACGCTCCTCAACTACTTCCTGACCGGTTTCTTCTACGGGGTATACGACAAATACTACCTCGACTCCTTCGCGATCTACATGTCGATCATCGTCGTCTTCACCGGCCTGGGCAACGTGGCTCTCGCTGTCCTGAGATACAGGACATCCGACCGGTCGCTCTTCGGTGCTTGTAAGTCCCTACCATGCCTTCAACTCTTACAGATCCTCCGGTCCAAACTGACACAACAACAATCCACAGTCTTCGAGAACCTCAAGTGGATCCCCATGTTCACCATCTTCCTGGGCGGCATCTCGCTGCACGTCTCGCAGGCCATCCTGTGCCACTTCTTCGAGATCGACATGGTCTGGGGCGCCACCGCCAAAGAGGCCCAGAGGGTCAACTTCGGCAGCGAGGTCGTCAACATCCTCAGGAAGTTCAAGTACACCTTCCTCTTCTGCTTCGCCTGCACGGCCCTCATGGTCGCCGGCTACTTCTTCTTCCCCCACGACTGGCGCATCACGGCCTTCTTCTCCATCTACCCGTTGGGCTCTGTCGTTGTTACTCACTTCTGTCTGCCGGTGCTGCTCAATCCGGCGCTGATGATGTTCACTTGGTAATCATGGCTTTCGTTGGTTTGTTGTTGATGATGTGTTGTCTGGTAAAAGGATTAAGGGGTTTCCTACTTAATGATAATCACGGGTACATATACATAGATCTTAGACTCTAATGGTACCGACGGTAGGGCAATCCAGCTTACAATACTGCGGCTAGAATGGCGAGACATAGATCCTTATTCACGGTAAAATGGACAACTGACCCGACGTGCTCCGATCGCGATCCCGGTCACGACCCGGCCCCACAGGCCCACTTCGGCATGTAGCTGCCGTTCGGAGCCGGTCCTGCCGCTATCGCGCCAAGGATGGGTTTTAAAACGTTTGCCGGCAATAACACGGGACAGATGAAAATTTGCTGCAAAAAGCACTCGTGCGTCACAGCGCTATTCCCTCTCTGTCTGATCCCCTCTCCGTTGCTTGTTCTGAAGGCTCGTTCATGGATGCTGTTGGACAAGTGATGGACTGATAGCGAGGGGAGCTTGCGTTGGCGACAAGGCATGGACGACGGTGGCAGGTCCGATTGTCGGCCGTTGCAGTCACCTCGCTACTAGTGTAGTTGTTACTAAGATAGCGTAGGGATGACCCTCACGACGTTCAAATAAAGGTAGACGTTACCCACCCCATCTCCAGGTTGCTCATTCCCTAGTTTTTCTTGGCTCGACTTGACAGACTCCGCAGTTCAGCTCGACACTTGTTTTGTGACTCCAGCCTAACAAGGTTGCTCACATCGTGAGTTTATATACATACCGCCAAGGTGTATCTTATAGACTCTTGTAC
>Ga0209127_100847_pt1 | contig 10295 bp, 12 predicted proteins | sample LakSupMetagenome_FD_187469 | JGI IMG/M metagenome (GOLD analysis project Ga0209127, IMG submission 187469) | Freshwater microbial communities from Lake Superior, Canada - Sta WM archaea (SPAdes) (version 2) | ecosystem: Environmental > Aquatic > Freshwater > Lake | place: Lake Superior, Canada...
GCAAGACGCTCTTGCGCTAAACGATCTGCCCAAGACAAGCGGAGGATATGTTGTTGTACGATCACCGTCTGCATTTCCTTTTCGTCTCGGCTACGACACAGGCAGTAGAGTTTTGGGTCATCTCACTGTCCTCTTTGGAGACTACTTGTCACCAGTTCGTGTCGGACCCGACTATCGACCGAAACCCATTATGTCGAGCTTTGGCCTCTTTCCAGCGTGGATTACGCCTTGGACCCGGACTGCTCTTAAATTGTCGTGTATAATACCAGAGTGCGGAAGAAAAGGAGAGATGGATGAGAGGCTTCGGGCCAGGGCTCGGTTCTTGAATGTTGCCGTTCTGAATGAATAGCATCAATGTGGCGCATGCATGGCACAGGGCGTTTGTGGCGGTAATCTGGCAAAGTTGTACATCGATCTGGCAAGCAGTTGCATGGGTGATGGTCTTTTCTGCTTGATGAGGCAGCTATTTGTATTGTAGGACTAGATACCCAATGAGCCCTTACATTCTCAGGCAGTCATGTTTATTGTGATCCAAGTAAATGCTTCGTGATGAGGTTCTGCTGGGGGAGGAAAGTCTTAACAAGGAGACAATGACGATGTGCATGTAAACTCCGGAGTTGACTGAGCATTCACAGATGGCACAGTGTCTGCATTCAAGCCGCCAGCTGCAGGGGGATCGAGCTTGCAGGGACCCCAGACCGCTGTCGGTCCGACCAGTTCATCCGCTAAATTACGTTGGACGAAGTAACTGGTGAAAGCCGCTGTGGATTTAGTGACGACTGGCCCGTGGGTTTCGCTATCAGGCGGCGTGTATCGCTAACAACCCCTCCCACATTGCTAAGCTCGCAACGACTTTCGACGATCAATCGCGCTGGTCATACTCCTATGTGAGGCTCGAGAGCAATGTCGACCGTGGCAGAAGGCCCTCGAGGCCTCAATCACCTCCTGAGCCATCAGGGCTACCAGACAAACGGCGTGCACCATCCGGCACATCCGCTGTCCCATAACCAGACACAGACACAGACACAGCAAACGGATTCACCGCTGTCGTCTTCCGCCACTACCTCGGACGCCAATCAAAGCCGCACGCTGCTGCAGCCAGAGGGCAGACAGTTGAGGTCATCGAGGAGGCAGCAAGCGCCTGATTGGGGCTCCTTCTACAAGAACGGCGTGCCCAGGGCCACCGAGGTCATTGTGATTGATGACTCCCCGGAACCACCACCACCGCCGCCTCACGCTCGGACTAGGGTCAACGGCAACAACGATGCCCTCCCGGACCCGGCCGCTGCCGGATCTGCCAGCAGGAAGCGGAAGTACGATGATACGGCCAGTCAAGCCAGCTACCAGAACGCACGACACGCCAATGGCTCGACCACCGACTCCTACCAAGACCGTGACACGCTCTACGCCCCGTCTGCCAATACCTCGACCGACGATTCAAGTATCAGAGCAGCCCCGGCGAAGAGGAAAAGAGTCACCAAGGCGCAACCCGCGAACGGCGTGAGCTTCAAGAGACAAGATACGAGGGTGCTGAGGGGCGACCATGTCGAATACCGTGGCTTGGGCAAAAGAGCTACGAAGGCTTCAGCAGTCTCTGTCCGGGCAATACATGTGAGCTGGCCCTGGTCTGGTCCGATTAGGACATACTATTGACACAGAGCTCCTCAGGCGTCGCAAAAGGACAAGAACGTCAAGATTGACGACGACGATGGCCACTACATCGTTGTTCCCGAGGTGGAGTTGGCAAGCCAATGTCAGTCAGTCCCTTGGCCCAGATTCAATCCAGCAACATTCGTGTTAACAAAAGTGGTACAGATACTATCACCAGCCTTCTGGGCCAAGGCACCTTCGGAAAGGTTGTCAAGGCCTATGACCGCCGTGTCGGCGATTACGTCGCGGTGAAGGTCATCCGCGCCGTGCAAAAGTACCGTGACGCTGCCAAGATTGAGCTACGGGCGCTACAGACGCTTCGGGACCACGATGCTGACAATCGATACCGCTGTATCCATCTTCGGGACTGTTTCGACTTCCGTGGCCATATCTGTATCGTCACAGACCTCCTCGACCTGAGTCTCTTCGATTTTTTGAAAGGGAACAACTTCGTTCCGTTCCCAAATTCCCACATCCAGAGCTTTGCTCGACAGCTTTTCACGAGCGTTGCATGTAAGCATTCCCGATGGCGCCTCCAGCATCTGGGAGCCGTATCCTGATCACGTTGCAGTTCTTCACGATTTGAATTTGATTCACACAGACCTGAAGCCGGAGAACATCCTCCTCAAGGACGCAAGTTATCAGACTTACACATACAACAAGCGCATCCCCTCCTCGCAGATCCAGGCAACGAGGCAATCGCCGGGCTCGCGGAAGGTGCTCCTCAACTCGGAGATCAGGCTGATTGACTTCGGCTCAGCCACTTTCCAAGACGAGTACCACTCTTCGGTCGTCTCTACACGGCACTATAGGGCACCCGAGATCATCCTCGGGCTAGGCTGGTCCTATCCGTGCGACATCTGGAGCATAGGTTGCATTCTAGTCGAGTTCTTCACCGGGGATGCCCTCTTTCAGACGCACGACAATCTCGAGCACCTCGCAATGATCGAGGCTGTCCTTGACGCCAGGATAGACCCCCATGTGGTCCGGCAGGTGAACCAGATGGCCAGTAGGTCTGGCGGCTCCAACGGTGCTTCGAAGTGAGTTATGTTCCTCGGGCTTCCTACCTACCCAACGGTATGTTTGCTGACTTTTCACTTTTCTAGGTACTTCAAACGTGGCAAGCTCGACTACCCCACCAGAGAGACGACGCGTGCCTCTAGGCGTTTCGTCAAGAACATGAAGCGGCTGGAAGACATCATCCCGCACGAGCAGAACTCGTTCTTCCGCAACTTCCTCGACCTGCTTCGGAAGATCTTCGTCTACGACCCTGCGGCCCGTATCTCGGCCCTAGACGCGCTGCAGCACCCATGGTTCAAGGAGACACCGGAGAGAGATGATGGTACGGCAGCAGCGTTGCTACGGGAGGAGAGGCGGGCTGCTGTTAATGCTGTTACGCGTGCTGAGCATGGGTGAGAGAGGCTAATCTGGAGTGCTACAGCTACGGTATCAAAACAAAAAAGGGGCGTCAAACGGTGAGAGCCGAAGGTGCTGGTGCTGTCGAGTTGTCTCCAGCACACAGACATCTCTTTCGAACCCAAGAACGCTGCGGGTCCATCTACAGCCTACAAGTACGAGCGATGTGCCACCGCACCTTTGAGTCTTGGCTCACTCACAGCGTTGCCGCAGGCACTCCCACTTCGTGCCGACGGATGCCCGGCACACCAACATGCGACTTTGACGTTCCTGGACATCTCGGCCGCGGCGGGCAGGCCGAGGGAGGACAGACATCACGATGAGAACGGCACTGAGAGAGACAGGCCGAGTTGGGTGACGATGTTGACTGTTGAAGACGAGTATCCCTATCAGACTACGGCACAAGCTGGGTCGGAGTTAGCTCACACCGAACGGCGTTGGCGTGGGGAAGTTGAGCCAAGTTTGGATGGTGGAGTTGAACCGCTGGCACTTCTTGGTCTTGTGTTGTCATCGATCTGCAGGGAATTGGGGCTCAGGGACAATTCTATCTGTCGGATGCAATAACCTTAATAGTGACGGCTGTCACAAAGGAGAATGCTACCGCATGGCCATCTCTCACTGCCATAACTGGGATCCCCTTGACGCCGTGCAAGCCTTTTCTACGCAAGCAGAAGAAGTCTTGAGCACCTCTCTGCTCCCACCCAGGTGCAAACTAACATGGGGACACTCGCTCCCCCTTACAACAGCGAGTGTCCTAACCTCCTTCTCCCTCCGACAGCTTTACGCCCCCCGCATCAACCTCAACCACCGTATTCCCCCTTCCGATGCCCGCCCACTCCGCCGTCCTCCTCCATAGAGCTTCCTGCTTACCCTCCTCCAAGCTCTCGGGCGTGCTCCCACCCGTCTCCGACAGCCGCCAGAACCCGGACTCGCCGACGTACCGCGGACTGAGCGCCATCTCGACGTAGTCCCGCGCCGCGTCGGAGACTGTGCGCGGCGCCGGGTAGAACAACCGGAGGATAGGCAGTCGCAGCAGGGACTCGGACACGAGGAGCTGGGCCCAGTGCAGAGGGGAGGAGGGCGTCTTGCGCGTCAGGTCCGGGAAGATGTCGGGGTCGACTGCGAGGGCTGTTATTGAGGAAAGTGAGGGTTGCTGGGAGGTGGTTAACGGGATGAGGCTGAGGTTGGGCGGGAAAAACGGGGAAGGAATGGATATACCTTGGCCAGGAGGCGGTTGAGGGCGTAGCACCACGTCGTCAAGGCTAGCCTGGAGTTTGCGTATCGCTGGTACCCCCTGCCGCGGACGTCGTCCCCGTCAGACAGCGGCGGAGGCCTAGCGAGCAGATCTAGGTCAGTCCCGAGGGTAGGCGGGTACACCTCCACGGGATCCCTGCCGGGGTAGTCGTGGGCGTCGCCGGACACGAGGATGCGGCCGCCGCTGGGACCGAAGCTGCCCACCAGCCGGAGCACGAGGGCGGCGTGGGACAGGTGGTTGACTTGGAAGGTCTTGTCGAAGCCATCATCGGGCGTGAGCTCCGGCCCCGTCAGGAGGTTGCGGTAGCGGGCGTTGCAGATGATAGCGGATAGGGGAGGGGAGTTTCCGCTTGCGATGGTCGCGACGAGGGAGTCGGCGAAGGCGTGGACGCTGGCTAGGCTGGATAGGTCGAGCTGCTGGATGGAGGCTCTGGCATTGGGGAAGCGCGCGATCACGGCGCGGAGCTGGTTGGTGTGGGTGTCGGAATATGAGGCATCTCGTACGGTGAAGATGGCTGTGTATTCCGGGAAGGTCACGAGCATGTACTCGGCAGCGTGGAGGCCGACGGAGCCATTGGCCCCTGTCAAGAGCACGGAGCCGGGCACGATGTCGGACGGAGTGGAGAGGAACCCTTCTGAGCAGTAGAAGAGAAGGTTGGACATCTCGGACACAGGGAGTGAGCCGCAACGAGAGCCTGTTATATCCGCGGCATCAGGGGCTGCGGCGGGGAACAATATGCCATACGACAGACGGACCAGGGATCCGGCGGATGGAAGGCGTAAGGGTGGCAACTAAAGACAAGCGGCTGCCGTCACAAGTTGGTGAACCTTGCGGTGGACGGTGATGGAAGCACAGATGGAGAAGGGGGAATTCGCGCCTATATTCAGGCGGATTCAGGAGGGTAGGCAGGGTAAGTAATGTGTTGTTGCCCATGGGGAGGGCCCATCCATGTGTGAAATATCGCTTCATCTTGGACTAAGCAGCAGATTACGGCAGATATACGATCTGAATACCTTACGCGACGAAAAACTCGAGACTGAGCTGGCGGCCAAACTCTGGCGTATGCTGAAGTAAGCACGTATATGTAAAACCCCCTATTGGTTTCCGCCCACCAGCCCTGACCCAGGTATTTCAGCTACCGTAGCGGGATACCTAGCCTTGAGCCAGAACAGTGCAATCGTACAGGTTTTTGGGGGTGTTTTGCTCGGTGTCCGCGCATACCGTGCTTACAATAAGGTCCAGCCAAGCCATCTCCACTTAGACTCGCATCATGACTACAGCAAGCATTGTGGCCGACTCAATGTTCGTTTGAAAGTATAACCCGATGCCTCTAAGCACGGTTCAGCTTCAGCTTTGTCCGCTTCCTCTTGCCGCCCACCTCCCTTTGCTCTTCGACCTCCAGCAACGCCTCCCTCTTTTTTTCGCTCACCAACTTCAGTGCGTCGCGAATGACCCTTGTCTCGAGATTGACTCCCGCCTCCTCCCATTTCTCGAGCGGTCGGCCAACGCGATCCTCGATTGCCAGCACCAGCTCCACGTCCCTCTGTCCGACAAACGTGACAGCGTCTCCCTTGCGTCCTGCACGAGCAGTACGACCGACACGGTGGATGTAATCGTCCGGATCGCGCGGGACGTCATAATTGATGACGAGGCTGACCTCGGGGATATCCAGACCTCTGGCAGCCACGTCCGTGGCGACAAGTATGCGCGCTGCTGAGGCGCGGAACCGGCCGAGGTTGTCGATACGCTGGCGTTGCTGTAGTTTAGAGTGTAGAGACGTGACGCGGTGCTCAAGTAGACGGAGAAGGTGGTGCAGGTAATCCGCTGTCGAGGTGCGGTTGCAGAATATGATGACTGATTTGTCCTTGTTTTGCTCTGTCAAGAGGAAGACGTGCAGGTAATGCTCTCGGTGAGTGACGGGGACTTGTACATGCATCTGCCGCAAAGTCGCCGGTATAGCCAGCGTCTGCGTGTCGACCTCGCACACGAATACAGGCGGTCGGCCCGGTTTCCGAGGCATGTCCTTCAGAGCCCGCACTTCGGGTGTAACGGTGGCGGTAAACAGCAGTGTCTGTCGCTCTGCCGGGGGCGGAAGTGCCCCGAGGCACTCTTCCACGTCCGGCAGCATGCTGCCCAGTCCGGAGGAGAGGAGTCGATCTGCCTCGTCGAGCACGACGAAACGGACACGGCGGAGGCCGCAGATTGTGTCCTCGCCCGAGGTTCGGATGTGGTCTGCTAAGCGGCCAGGGGTCGCAATAACCACGTGAGGCCGCTGTGCCAGGGCAATAGCCTGGGTTCGCATATCGGAACCTCCAGTCACAAGGATAGCTTTCAGTGACTGTGGCGAAGATATGGCCTTGAACTGCTCGTAGATCTGCAGTGCAAGTTCGCTGGACACAGATTAGAACATGTAGCTCGGATCGAGGGGTGAGAAAGGCCTACCGTGTCGGCGTGAGAACCACAGCAAATATGCCCGACGGATCCTCCGCCCACTTCTGCAGGATTGGAGCAGCGAAAGCTACCGTTTTACCGGAACCGGTCCTACTGCCACCAATGCAGTCCTTTCCCTTGAGGATCTCTGGAATGCAGCCCTTCTGGATTCCAGTAGGCCGCTTGATGGCCATGTTGGCCAGAGATCGCACAAGCCACGGGCGCAAGTTGAGAGACTCGAAGCTCGTAGTTGGGTCTGTCGGTGCCAGTACTTTTGCCGGCGGGTTGTGGAACTGATCACCTGGCTTTGCCGGTAGGCCCGGCTTTTGTTTCTCGGTAGGGCCACGCTTTATGCGTGAAGGCACACTGAAAGAGGGCATGGCCTGAGCACCGCCCGCAGGTTCTGCATCCTCATCGCTGTCACTCTCTAGGCCGGCGTCAGGTTCCGGCGAGGTCCTGCGCCTCTTCCGGGGTTCAGTGCTATCCAGGGAATCTGACCCTGATTCCGAGTCGGAGCCGGAACTGGCACTCTGGGCCTCAACCTCATCCGATATGTCCGGCTCACCGCCTGGCTGGCCGGGCCGTGCTCCTGGTTTGGGGGCCGTATATGACGGCATGGTGAAATGTATTGGATAGACTGGTAGGTCGGCCTCTGGTAGGTTGTCTCCTCCAGAAGCGGCGTCAGTTCTCTCAAGCTGGGCCCGGTCTGAATGAAATTCTGGCGCACCTTTGACGCCGTTGATATCCAAACACGAAGAAAAAAGTGCGATCCATGCTAAGATGGTGGGGTAACGGTCAGGGCCGCAGCCAACCGGACCACCATGGCAGGGCCCACCAAACTTGAAACGGTGGTCCACCCTGTGAAGTGAGCCACTTAGAAGCGCTTTCTCGAGTTGGATCAACCTTTGACGCGCGCTTGGATGAACAGGCCCTACACGTAGCAGAACTGGATTGCTAGGAATGATGCTGCACTCATCCCGGTCACGCATGAGGTGGTCGAGGGGTACCTTGTTAATGATTCGTGACTCTAACAAACCTCTGATATGACCGAGTTACGATTGATGCAGAGCCAGGGCATGACATCCCTTCTTTAGACGAAACCACCACTGTCAGTTGCAAAAACGCAGAGTACTCGACTTCCATAGCTTTACAACAAGATGAGAATAAGTCAGTCTTGCAGCGGCCATGTCGGGCAGCAGTTTCACGGAGGAGCGATGGGTGAATTGCAGTCGGCGTACGCAAAGTGCACGGCGGCGGCTTGACGCAGTGCTTGCCAGACAAGCTTCGTCACACATGAATTGGGCCACGTCTCTAATGAAGGGGGTCGCACTTTGGACCCCAACAGGAGCTCGCTTGGGTGACCCCCTCAGCTCAGTGGCTGCATTGCATTGATATCCAAGAAGCTGTGGATGAAAAGCGCCACCGAGCTGACCAAAAGATGCAGCCTTGAAGCCTGGATGCATTGGGCCATTGTGTGAGACGCCCCAAGACACATAGAAAATGACCTCGAATTTGACTGCTTTGAAATTGAGGCTCCCTATAATCAAACAGCAGTCAGTGATGGTCTTCGAGTCCAAGATGAAGGTTACTTCGGAGATCTTGGGCCATGCAGGGAACTTTTGTTGCACGGTCAGGACAGTAGGACTTCCGCTGCAGGACTCCTAAGTCTACTGTGTAGAGAACGCTTTACAGTGGGACTCCTCAACTTGTGCCCTTCCTTGTTTGTCCTGGGGGACGCCCCTCACGTCGTCAGGTACCACCACCACCTTGCACCTGACGACGAAGCAGTGTGCTGTGATCTTTAGGTGGTCTGGGGTGCCGGCAGTCACACCCATCTGCCATCAGCGTGGCAGACTCGCCTGCAGACTCCTGGTTTACATTCCCGCTCGACGTTCAAGTTGTCGAGACAAGAAAAAGCTTTAGATACATCTGACCCCAGGTCTATCTGTGACCCCTGCTGGAGATAAAGTCACAGAACTTTGGCGCTAACTAGTACTACCACAAGCTCCGCTCAGACCGGCTGTCACCCCGCCTTCAAGCACCTCCAACGAGCCAAGACGGACCCTGGCGCCGCTGTCACATTGTGCGGCCCTGTCCAGCAGACCCAGGTCGATCGCTTCCCGCTCGCCGACTCTTGGACGGGCTTTCCCTCTCTCATAACATTCGGTGCTATGCGAACCTCTTGAATTTTCCTCTCCCTTTTCCCTCTTCGTTTGCTTTCCCCATTTCAGGCATCAGAAGAGCCTTATAGGACCAAGGACAGCCTATGCGCATCATCGTGTTACGTTAGCGAACCTCGCGGCTTGTGTGCTACGTCTGACCTGCGTCAGCTGTCCGGCCTGTCGAGAACCATCTACCGAGCCGTTTGTTGCAGTCTTGCAGAGCCCCTGCCGCCCGGGTTTGTCAAGACGCGGACAATCTTCTGGGAATGACAGAACCTACATCGTACGGTTAGCAAGCGGTCATCCCGAAGGAAAAGCCATCTGCGGAGTCCCCAGGTGCAAGCTGTCCTGCAGCTGCCGCATCGGCCCTATTATCGACTGTCATCCATCCATCACCATCCGGACCGCCTATCGTCTGCATCGGCCCAGCATCTTGCCAGAGCTGCCAACAGCAACATTCACGTAAGCGCAACACTATTCGCGGTCCCCTCGCATCACAAATACCACATTCACAGTATGCCTTTGTGACCCTTGCTCCGTCATTCCCTGCCTGTTCGTCTAGCATGCAAACAAGCAACTCTGATACAGGAGCTATTCCCCTCGACAGACAGACCAGCCCTGTACTCACTCGTTTCTTCTGCAGATCATGTCGACTCCATCAGACTCGGGCACCCCGGTGCCATCACTCCAACCCACCCCGACAGCGCCCGCACTCTCCGTGCCTACCATGTCCTCACCAGCGCCCCTCCTTCGCCCAGCTCTTCCCGGCCAACGCCCACGCGGACCACCGCGCCTTGGTCTAGCCATCCCACCTTCGCCCAACGTCAAACCTCTCGGTAACTCGGCTGCCGCGCCATCAAGACCACCTCTTCCCGTTCTACACTTGGCCACCCCAATGGGTAGTACCGTGGCACCACACGAACAGCCTTCGGGGCGGCCTCCAACACAAGCGGGCTATAGCGCCAGTGGTGGCAGCGAGAGCTCTGCGGCTCACAGCCGCAGCGGCAGTTTTGGGCCGCTGGACGGACGCGCAAGTAACCCTACAAGCGCCGGCTCTCAATTCAGTGCCTTGTCTTTCGCAAGCCAGTATGGAATCGGTGGCACGAAGAATCCTGGCGACCCCGTCTCAGCTGTGGGTTCGCTATACTCTAATGCAAGTGAGGGGCCCGGCAGTGTGGGTATGGAGAGGGAAGGAAGTCTACCGGGCTTGGAAGCCTTCGATAAGCTGAGCCTGGAGAGAGCGATGGCGGCAGATGTGGAAGACCTTGATGACGAGGGGTGGCGGATCGCCAGTGCGGAGAACAGAATCGAAGAAATAGGGAGCTTAGGGGAGGGTGCTGGCGGAGCCGTCACCAAGTGCAAGTTGCGAGGCGGGAAGACAA
>Ga0209127_100848_pt1 | contig 10293 bp, 12 predicted proteins | sample LakSupMetagenome_FD_187469 | JGI IMG/M metagenome (GOLD analysis project Ga0209127, IMG submission 187469) | Freshwater microbial communities from Lake Superior, Canada - Sta WM archaea (SPAdes) (version 2) | ecosystem: Environmental > Aquatic > Freshwater > Lake | place: Lake Superior, Canada...
ACAACCTCCTCCCCCCCATTATCTCCCCCCCGAGCAGGAGTAGGCAGCACATACACCAGATCCGCCAGGTCCTGCGCGAGCGCCTGCTGCGGCAGGGGCCGGTCGCACATCCACAGCGCGTAGAAGAGGCCCTTCCACAGCTTGAGGACGTCGAGCGGCGAGAGCGCCGAGGCCACCTGCCGGGCCGAGAGGAAGTTGCGGAGGGACTCGAGGGATTTGGTGCGGAGTTTGCGGTCTGAGCAGATGGGGTTAGTCTACCAAATGGGGAGTGATGAGGGAGGGAGGGAAGGCGAGGGAAAAGAGACGAACCGCTTGATGCGAGGTTCTTGATGAACGGCATGTTTCGTTCTTGGGTCTCCATCTTGAGAGGACTTTTTGTGATTTGTCTTGAGAGGTGTGTTTATATTGGCCGTTTCGGTTGGTGGGAGGTTCAATTGGGGTCTTTGCGAGGGTTGTTCAGGAGGGTTGACGATGCCGCTTCTGGAGTTGAGTCTGGAGTCTGGACAGGAAAATTTTGGTGGGGCACTTCTTTATCTTATCTGCTATCTCTTATCACTTATCGAATACAAGCTATCGCGTTAGGCCAACTTCGCTTCATTCTCCATGACGGAAGTCAAGCCTTATTACCCTTGATCTAACCAGTGAGCACGGAGAGTCCAGTTCGCAGGGCAATGGGTGACCGCATATTCTCGTCAACTCTATGCTCATCTGGAATCGCGAGAAGCATCGGGATGGGTCATGCCGTCGGATTGGGGACATGATTTGAATGAGTGCTGCTGCCACGTCTACTCCATGAGGTCCAAACCGCTTCCGCACCCGTGGAAAAGAGACAGTAGTTGTGCTATCACCGGGTACGAAACCCTCATGCTCAAGGGTACGTATGCTGGAGTCACCGTCACGTTCCCCGTCTCACGTTGTCTTCGGGCCTCAACACACGAAATCCGCAGCATCTTGCATCCTTTCGATCATACCGACTCTGCTGTGGAACTTCGAGTCGTTCGTACGGCAACAATAACCTCGAGCTATCGCTACCTTGGTCACTTGTATAACAGTCTGGTCCAGATCCTGCAGAAGTATATTTCTTGGCATTATCTCTCTTTAAGTTTCCCCTTTCAGTCGCGAAAAAGCTACCTTGGCTTGAGTGCCAGGTACATCGTGCCGAACTGCGAATACAAACGCCAAATGTTCCTGTATGCACAGCAGCCAACCCTGCCACTACCTGAATGCAAAGGGTAGAATTCTGAAGGGGCTCTTTCCAGGTACACGGCTCATCGTGTTCTCATGACGGCATCCGAGTCTGGTTTCTCCGCGGAGGCTGTCCAACATCAACCTGGTATCCACCACCGTCAGTTAGGAGCAAGCCATCAATACTATCTTGATCCGTCTAATCAGCGCCAACTGTGCTATAGAAAATCGTAGGCTCAAACTCTTGCGCAACTTGCGTAGGCAAGGGTCAACAGCAAAGTAAAAGAGGAACTGGCCGCACAGTCCCAGAGGACCTAATAGACCTAGTAATTCGATCCAGGCTGGGACGATGCGAGACTCTGGCGGACACTGGGCGGGAGGCTGGCGGGGATATCTCCGTCGTCGTCGTCGTCCTCATCCGAGTCGTCGTCGATGTTGATGACGTCGTTCTCCGGCCCATCTACCTCCTCCTCCTTCTGCTCCTCTCGGGCGTCTGCTTTAATATTTCCGTCGCTCCTGTCCTGCTCCTGCAGCTGGGCCGACGGGGACGGGGCTTGGTCGACGTCCATGATATCGGGTGTCACGCTATCGTCTCGGGAGGCTGTACCGTTGAGAGCCCCCGACGTCGACGCCGCTGCTAAAGAAGGCTTGCTCGCGGAGGTCTTGCCCGGTAGATGTATCTCGACCCGTGCGCCGGACTGCTGGTAGGTGCGCGACGGCGCGGAGGATGGTGGGAGGGTAGGGTCGTGGGTGGCCGCGGTAGACGTAGAGGCGCCCAGCCCACCCGACATTTCCGAGACCTTGGTTGTCGAACCGGTCTGCTGCTGGGGATATGGCGAGACGTACTCGCCGCCCTCGTCAAGCCGACGGCGCTTAAGGCTCGGGGTCGAGTCGTCAGTCAAGTCAACCGGGACCGCTCTGTTAGCGGCGGTCCAGGCGGAGGTAGACGCTGGGATCGGCTGCTGCTGCGTCGGAGCCGGTGACTGGCTGCCCGTCTCGGGCTTGAGACCCGGCCGTCCCATCCGCTCTCGCTCCGCCTGGATTTCTGCTCTGGTGCGACGCTCTCTCAGCCTGACACCGTACTTCTTGCGGATCATGCTCTGTTTGGTGCCGAATGTGTTGCGTAAGCTCTCCAGCCTGACACGCCTCTGTTCTGGGTCCTGTATTGCCTCGGCCTCGGAAAACCTGCCGGAGTACTGCTGTTCGGCCTGGAGGAGCTCTGCGTTGAGAGCATTCATCTGCTCCTCGGTCAAGTGGCCGTAAGGGTCTCCACCGGGACTCGCTTTGGACGCCGATACCTCTCCGGGGCGGTTAGCCGGCAGCACAATCGCCGTGCTTGACAGGGCGGTTTGCGAGGAGGGAGTCTGGGTCATGGGTGGATATGCTGGAGAAGAAGCACTCCGCACTGGGACTGGAGTAGCCGGGCATTTGTTCTGCTGGGGTTCGCTGGGAGCATTAGTGCCGCCCTCACATACGAGATGGGCATTATGCTAGGAGAGACTGTCAGCAACGCCAATCCCGGCACAAGGCAGTGCGAGTACTCACGTAGGTAAGGCCTCCGGGATGAGTGAACCCTTGGCCGCATTTGGAACAAGCATATCTGAAGCCATCGGCCGTTGGCGGCACTTTGGCGCAAACGGTGCGTGACATATGCTAGGCGACTGTCAGTCTTTCAGGTTTACGGCTGTCGTGTGAACGCTGCTACTTACGTAGTCGAAGTGGGATTTCTTGGTGAATGTGCGGAAGCATTTGATACACTGGAGCTCGTTGGGCTGGGCGGCACGGCTGCCACTGCTGCGAGCCGTTGAACTGGCGACGCCAGCGCTCATGTTAGGAGCGGGCATCTGGCCCATGTGGCTGTTCGGAATGACATGCTCTCCGTGAGACATCTCGACGAGATCCTGGGAGTCGTAGCCAAGGCGTTCCGCTCGGGCCAGGGCGTTGAGGAGAGGCTTCGCGTCAATGGTCGCCAAGCGCATCTCGAGCGCCTTGTCGAGGAATGCATTGCTGGCTTTGGCCAGAATCAGGTCGGCTACATCGTCGATATCTCTGGCTGAGAAGTGTCCGATCAGCTCGGCCTTGCAGTTGGCGACCAGGTTGGCGCCGAAATCATGGACTGCCCGGGTCTGAACGCTCGGGGTTGAATGATGCATTGCAGCGTTTAGCTGGTTGCTGTCAGTGATGGCTCATGCGGCGAAATAGCTGGTTATAACAGCTGCATTTGTTGTGGGAGATGTGGGCAATGGCGTAGAATGGTGGAGGAAGGCATTGTAGAGGGAGAGGTGAAGGTGAAGATGAAGGTGAAGGGAGGCAAAGGGAATTGTGGATGAAATCGAGTTTCCACGTTGGAATACACACTTCATAAATCCACCAACACAACCCATCCTTCACGAGATAATAGACATCTGGGCCTCAGGGAGGGGAGGCGAGACGGGAGGTTTTCTTTTCGAGCGTACTTACCACAAAGGCCTGATGGAACTCGGAACCCAGGAGACATTTCTCCCAATTATCACGCACGGCTTGCCTAACAGCTTCGGGCACGCTTTGCTTGATGGCCAGGGTATTCCTGGACAAGTCATCAGAGAACTTCGGAAATGCCGAATGGTAGTCCTTGGTCGGCGACGGGAAGCCCTGATAGGGTGTTTGACCGTGAGGCATGGCTACGGCCAGCCCGAGCGACGACCTCTTGCGCGGCGGCTCGACAATGAGAGGCCTAGAGGACTGCGTGGGGTAGCCTTGTTGCCGCACAGGCTGCACCGGCTGCACAGGGTGTTCCTGGTAGTTTATCTGAGCAGGCTGCGACGAGGGATATACCGGTTGATGTTGAGGACGCGTCTGGTAGTTGTTGGATGGCCCCGTACGGGGTGCAGGTGCAGGTTGTTGCGCCGCCGGATAACTCGGCTGCAGTGGCTGCAGCGGCTGCGTGCGATACTGTGGTTGAGGCGGCTGCGGAACAGGATGGGTGAAGGTTGTGGCTGTTGACGGCGCGGCCGTGTGCTGTGCCTGTGCCGGAGCTGGTGGCGGCGCAGGTTGGGATGGCGCCGCCGACGGAGACGGACCGTGGCTTGGCGGTGTGGGTACCGAAGGATGAGCCGGGACGGGTACTGGCGGCGCGGCTCCTACAGCACTTACTCGGGATGTGTCAGGCCTACTAGCGGTGCCGTTGGCGGGAGCAGGGCCGACTGCAGGCCTAGGCTGTGACACTGGGATATCCGAAACCACAGGAGCTGGTTCGCTAACGGACGGTGTTGTCGTGGAGGGCTGGCTCGCAGTAACTGACATGTTGTCGCGAAACTCGTGCGCCGTGCACAACTCCCGAGTTGGTTACGCTCCAGCCCTGTCAAACAAATTCGTCCCTTCTTGCACACTGCGCATGGGGATTTTGGCAGTGAATTCCTAATGCAACAGGATTGACGATCTGAGCCGTTTATAAACCTGTAGCGAAGAAAAGGTAGTAACGAAGGGATGCAGAGGCCGCGAAAAAGCTAGCTTGGGTAGCGAGTAGTGGATAAATAATAACTGGTAAAACTTAACGCGTAAAAGAAAAGTGGAAAGATGGAACGCGCTACTTATTTAAGCGGCTCGGTGGCTCTTTACTTAATTTTAACGCTAAAGTAATGCGCTAGCGTCCCGAATCAATATCACTCCAAAAGCTCCCATTGGCTGCACTGCGCCTTGTATATTAACGCGAGATAAACTTTTACCCTTCTGTTTCCTTACACGGGAGGAGAGAGGGCTTTGTTTGTCCGAGTCTATCAGTTTCCGTCATCTCTTCCCTCATGCGCTTCGTGGACTGAGAGACCCCATCGCCAAGCTCGTTCAATGCTGCGCCCGCGCACGACGGCAGCTGGAAGGAGGTCTCTCCGTATCTGTTTTATGTTGACGCTGATTACTCTACCGAGGGTACCTAGGTTCGGGTCATCTCGATGGTAGAACGTTGGCTCATTCTCGATGCCACTGTTGCGGCTCAAGTGGTTCCTGTTAACTCGCAGGAGTATATATGCACATCAGACCAGAGATACCTTACCCGCCTGGTCCTGTACAGGTTTTCACAATCATAAGAAGCGTCAGGATGTAGTGCCGTAACCAAGCAAGCTTCGTTGCCATGCATACCTGACATCGAGTCTGCTATCGTACACTATACCAACTGCGGATAATAAAACAACAGGTTCCGCAATAACGGGCATTGAGCACTGACCAAACGCAAGGACTGCAGCAACCGACCAAGATGAGGAAGTCTCTCCACGACTCAATACTTTCAATACTCTCCGATACAGGCCACCAATAACCGTTCGTAGTCGCCGCTCGTCTCGCCCTTGATCCTGCTAGCAAGGCTCCTGCGATAGCGCTGCTGATAGGCGCCCTTGACGTTGTCCATGTTCTGGCGGTCCCAGTGTGACCGGACGACGCGGCTAATAAGCAGATGGTCCTTCGTTCCGGCACCAGCCATTGCATCTTCAAGGAGCTGTGCCTGATGCATGTACTTGTCCAGACCGTGGCGTAGCTGGTACAGCAAAGCGTCTTCCATGTGTCCAGAGAACTCCTGTAATGATCAGGTCAGCGTCGGGCTCACCATTTGCTCGTGACAACCATCCCGGGTAAAACATACCCTCTTGATAACGTCTTCCAGGTTCTTGGCGTACTTGACGCGGTATTCGTGGGCAATGGCGCGGATCTGGCTATCGTTCCTCGTGCTCAGGATACTGCACACCCTGATCTCGTCCGTGCCAACCTTGCCTTCGGTCGCGCTGTACAGGTCCGAGACATCGCGGTCGATCTCGGCCTTGACCACGGGCGCCGAGTCCTCGGCGCGCTGCGCCTGCAGCACGATCATAAAGTGCCGCTCCGTCTTCATGCTCAGGTCGCCGCGTACCGCATCCTCCAGCCGTTGGCGGGTGGCGTGCTGGTACGCGCTCTTGATGGCGTTCAGGTCCGCGTTGGAGCGGCCGAGCAGCACGTCATTGAGCACCTTCTCCTTGGTGCCCGGCCCGTCCATCGCCGAGCGCAGCAGGTGGACGTCCTGCATCAGCGGGCCGCGAACCAGCGCGCAGAGGCCCTCCTCAAACCAGCCGCCCGTCTCGCTCTTGATGTCCGCCTCAAGGCTGCGCCGGTGGATGCGTTGGTAAGCGTCGCGGAGTGTGGCCATCTGCAGAGGGTCTTTCGTGGCGAGGATGCGGATCAGGGCCTTTTCGTCCGTGCCGAAGCCCTTCATTGCCGAGCGCAGGGCCTGGGCGTCTGCGTCTCCGTTCCATTGTATGATTTGGGGAGGGCCGTAACCGGGGGATGGCGGAGTAGGGGGGTAGTTGCTATAAGCTGCCGGGGGTGCGCCGTAGGACTGTGGAGCGTACTGCTGCGGTGGCGGCTGACCATATGGTTGCACCGGAGGAGGAGGCGCTCCGTACGGAGCCGGAGGAGCGCCGTATGGCGACGGGGCCGGAGCTCCATAGGCTGGTTGTGCTGCCGGCTGGCCGTAGGGCTGGCCGTAGGGAGCGGGCGGAGGAGGTGCGCCGTATGGTTGCGGAGGGGCGGGAGAGCCGTACTGGTTGGGTGGAGGCTGCGGCGGAGGGTAATAGCCTCCCTGTGGTGGTTGCTGAGGAGGAGGATACTGGCCTGCAGGAGGCGGCGCATAGTAACCCTGGCTCCCCGCTGGTGGCTCTGCGGGCTGTTAGCAAGTTCAAACCCCCACTTATCCTGTCATCTCCCTTATAAAATGCTATTGGCATTTACTCACGACCATAGGGAGGGTAGTTCGGATACGACATAATGACGGATTGCTTCGGTGTTCCTGAGGGAGGTACACGTGTAAGGCTCAAGATGGTGGAGGAGGGGTAAGCACAACGAAGGGCCAAGCAGCGGGGTAAAGTAAACGTTGAAGGTCCTGGAAGGACAAACAAAGGAGAGACTGAGGCAAGATATATTCCCCTACCTTACCCCGGTAATTTCTACTGTCTTTCCGGCTATTGGGTTTGGGTCTCGACAACAGAACAAGTGGCGTGAACGTTCAAATGGTGGTCGTGAGTCCCCAGATACTGGACGAGGGAAGCCGCCATTCGTGCCAAGACCTCAGGCGTGCCTTGGCTACGTCACTTGGGTTGTGGCTGAGCAACCCCATGGAAGCGCGCGTTGTTTGCGGGACTCCTCAGGGCTGAGTGCAAGCGACTCCAGGCTACACTACTGTGGCCAACGTTTCCCAGTGTCCAGATGTAGAAAGTCAGCAGCTGCGACCACTCAAGCTACGGTTGGGCGCAGGGTGGTCTGATCAGGCGAAAGCATACGCCACGACGCTGATGATCAGTACCGGCTCCCTCCCTTGCTCAGCCACAACGTTTCCGGTGCAGCTACATCGCGAAGGAGATAATCCGCACGTTTGCTGTTGATCCGGCTTCCAACTGGACAACGCAGGGCTGAAGCCAGTGTCAGTCCGGTGAATAGAGAACAGACCGTACTTTTTTTTTTTTTTTTTTTTTTTTGGATAGATGTGGTAGAATGATAGGGCATTGTGTTCCCGTCCATTTCGTCTGGTTATAACCGCATTGTTCGGAGTTGCGATTGAAAGCACGGTGTAAGTGACGAATGAGATTGCGGATACAGGTGGGCCAACCAGGCACACGGTGGCTGGGTCGGAGCAGCACTGCAAGGGTCGTTTGTCCTCCAAACAACTCTCTTGCGCCGTCTCCCTTTCTCCCCAACCTCTCCGTCTCAACCTCATGAATCGAATATGGATTCACCAGCCATCCAATTTTCGAACGATTTTCATCGGCAAGTGCCAAATAAAAAGAGATGTAGTCCACTCAATAGGAATGCAGTTGCTTGCTAATCCTTTCCTATCTGTAACTGCTTGTCCATTCCTCTTTAGTGTTTCTGCAGTCGAGAACTCTGTTTACATGCCAAGTGCACTGTGCTTTTTACTGCAATTGAAACTAGCACTCAGTCAAGATGCGCCTTCAATTGCCCACCTCCTTGCTTTTGGCCATATCAATCTGCTCCCATCTCTCATGCTCGTTACCTATCGGCGAGCAACAAGCAGATGCACCGGCTATACTTGCTCCGAGATACTCGGTAGTGCCGATTGACGGCGGCTCTGGAGGAGGCGACGGGTCCGGAGGCGACGGGTCTGCATCAGGGGGAGCAGGCAACGGAGGCTCTGGTGGGTCGCCGCCGGTGACGGTCGTTCAGACAGTGACCCTGCCTCCGGCGACTACATCTTCACCGCCGGAGACCCAGCGTGTCACAGACACAATCGTCCTGACCGCCTCCCCTGCTGTTGTTACGCAGACGGCAATTCTAACCGTCGACATCGACCAACCTTCGGAGACCAAGACAGAAACATCCGTTATTTACATCACTCCCTCATCGCCGCCATCGTCCTCGCCCTCACCGCCAGTTTCTTCACCTATGCCCACGACGCCTTCACCCCCGATTTCGACCTCGACACAAGGTGTCACAACCTCTACCTCTTGGCAGCCGGTTTCTGTCTCATGGCAGACCGCACCATCGTCGTCAACCAAGACCTCCGATGCAGTATCGACAACCTTCTCGTCGATTCTGCAGACACCTGCTCTGGAAGAGCCCGCCACCATGCCGTCTGGATCTCCAACCTTGATCCCGACGACCACCGAACCCCTTCCGACCACGCTGTCTAGCAGTAGTAGCACCTTCGACGATGGCGTGTGGCATACCACCTATCCTGCATGGAACGGCACCATGATCCGCCGTTACGCGCGGCCATGACCGAGACCCCAATAGTCACGGGTCTTCTGTTTCTCTTGGGCGGCGTCCCCCTGGTTGGCTTACCAGATGGCAATGGCTTGTGGGCATTCCGAAGGACGGCGGAAGACGGACGAAAATGGCCCCTCTCTCTAACTAATTCTAAACATGTGTCATGTACTATAGACGGAGAACTACCGGCCGGAGTCCTACGTGTCTTCATACACGGACCAAGAGCTGGAAAGTGTATTGTACCAATAATATTCTTTGGCATTCCACTTCGACTCTTTTCCATTTCGAACTGTCTTGGGCTTTGTCACCTGCAACTTCTCCACGAAGCCTGTTCAGCTGCCTTGCTCTGCCTCGCACCAAAGTTGGTGTCGCCCAGCTCCATAGTACTGGCTGCGCAACTCATCTCGATCACAATCCGGCTACACTTTGCTTGTCCGCTGACTGCCTGGTCCCGGCATGAACAGAAGGAGGTCAGTGACAAGGCTGGTTAGCCGCGGCACCAAGGGCGAAACAATCCACCGGTGCTATCACCATCTAGCCGTCCACAAGTCTCGATGAAAGGTTTTCACTCCAATATATATGCACCAGTCTTAGTGGAAGATGCTGTTATAGACTCTGCTGCTCAACATGACTGTACCTCGTAACACCGAGCACGTTGCAGACGTGCCATTGGAGCTCTCGGAAGCAGGCCGTGATAGGGGCTTTTCCCCTCTTTACCAACCACGACAGAGCCTGGAAAACAGCCACATCCCGGTCTCACGACCAGACTTCCCCGTGGCGTAAGACTATCATTCAGGCTTCCGAGCGGTACATTGTCTCCGGCTATAACTGCATCGCCGAGAAACAGGGCGGGCCTGTACACCGGCGACCGCCAGAGACGGCGACGACGGTATTGGTCTGCTGCTGCGTCTTGCCCTCACCGATATTTCGAGAGACAGCTTTAGTCGAGGAGTGACACCTTTAACTACGGTTGTTCTTGTCAAGATCCCGGATTTATGGGCTGTGGCAACTATTGGAGCCGATCCCGCCATCGCTGCGTTTCCGTTGACGTTTGTCGATCTGAGCGTTTCGGGGTGCTGCCTTGGGAGGGTTCGGCAGTTTCATTTCTGCGCGAATTACCGATGTCATGTTTGCTATCTGCCATTTTGCTCTCTGCGTGTCGCCATGTTCCCGCTGGTTGGACTCAACACTGCCCTACGGCATCGGGAAACAATTTGTCTGTACCACTTCTGTTACAAGCGGGTCTCTGGTGATGGAACACAAGGAAGGGTCACTCGTTTAGACCTTCTTGACACCGAGGCTCGCGGACTTTGAACAACAGCCATGGTGCGACGGTGTCAAAGACCCGCAGAGACTTAGACGGTCCTCCTGGATAGCTTCTTCCCGGGA
>Ga0209127_100849_pt1 | contig 10274 bp, 8 predicted proteins | sample LakSupMetagenome_FD_187469 | JGI IMG/M metagenome (GOLD analysis project Ga0209127, IMG submission 187469) | Freshwater microbial communities from Lake Superior, Canada - Sta WM archaea (SPAdes) (version 2) | ecosystem: Environmental > Aquatic > Freshwater > Lake | place: Lake Superior, Canada...
CCCCTCCGCCGTGAACCAGACCGAGGGCCGGTCCAAGCTCCGAGCTCCGAGTCTTGGCGGACAGTCCGGGACTGCAATTGGGACCCCACACAAGGTGGGGTCCACCGAAACGCGGTCCAGTCGCGACTTGATTTCGGCACGCGTTAAGTGGTAAGAGCCAACATCTTCGACGTCGAGCTCGGAGCACTATCACCACCTCAAGAAACCAGATCTCGCCTTACACGTACCACTCGATACCTGTTGATTTAATCTGCTCCAGATCCAGTTCGGTTATGGCCAGCTTTTTTGATCTCAAGGCCAGAAAGGCGGCAGCCTCCAATGGCGCATCCTCAAGCAAAGACAAGTCGAGCCACCAGGCACCAAGAGCCCAACCCTGGGTCGAGAAATAGTATGCCCTGATCATTCCTCAGCAGAACTCTACCTATTAGGGTTGATAATACTGATATACGTGATATACTAGCCGTCCGAAGACACTGAGCGATGTTACAGCCCAAGATCACACCGTCACCGTCCTCCAGAGAACACTCAACGCATCGAATGTACGTGCAAATCCCACGCAGCTGCCCGTAAACAGATGACTTAATCAAATCTAACACTGGCTCCTCCCCAAGTTACCACACATGCTCTTCTACGGCCCCCCCGGAACAGGCAAGACCTCCACAATCCTCGCCCTAGCCAAGGAGCTCTACGGGCCCGAGTTCGTCAAGTCGCGCGTCCTCGAGCTCAACGCCTCGGACGAGCGCGGCATCTCCATCGTGCGCGAGAAGGTCAAAGACTTCGCGCGCATGCAGCTCACCAACCCCCCGCCCGGCTACCGCGCCCGCTACCCCTGCCCGCCCTTCAAGATCATCGTGCTCGACGAGGCCGACAGCATGACGCAGGACGCGCAGAGCGCGCTGCGCCGGACCATGGAGACTTACAGCAAGATCACGCGCTTCTGCCTCATCTGCAACTACGTCACGAGGATCATCGACCCGCTGGCCAGCCGGTGCAGCAAGTTCCGCTTCAAGAGCCTGGACCAGGGGAACGCGGGGAGGCGGTTGAGGGAGATTGCCGAGACGGAGGGGGTGCCGATCGAGGATGCGGCGGTGGACGCGCTTATCAAGTGCAGTGAGGGTGATCTGCGGAAGGCGATCACGTACCTACAGAGTGCGGCAAGGTTGGTTGGGGCGGGGAAGCCGGCGGAGGGGGACGCGGACGGTGAGGATAAGATGGATGTCGATGTCGATCGGAAGGTTACGGTCAAGATCATCGAGGACATTGCTGGTGTGATTCCCGACAAGACGATAGACCAGCTGGTCAAGGCGATAAAGCCGCACAAGGGCGGGGAGACGTATCAGGCTGTCGCGAAGGTGGTGGAGGATATGGTGGCGGACGGGTGGAGCGCCGGCCAGGTCGTCTCGCAGCTGTACCAGGCCGTGATATACGACGAGACGATCCCGGATGAGCAGAAGAACAGGATCGTGGGCATTTTCTCAGAGGTCGACAAGAGGCTAGTCGATGGTGCGGACGAGCATCTGTCGATACTCGATCTGGCGCTGCGGATATCGGGGATCATGTCTGGGAAGTAATGAGCGTTCGGGATTTGTTGCTGGGTGTACATATGCCCTTGAACCCTGCTGTATGATACACGGGCTAGAGCACGGAAAAGGAGTAGGATGTGGTTACTTGGGTTTCACTATCAGTCCTCTAATCGGGCTCTGGTACAAATGGATGACAGTCTGAGCATGGGAAGAGGCGTTCGTTCAGTAAAGGCAGAATAGTCATGTTCATGGCTTCCATTCATTCGTCGTCGTCATAAAGATGTACGTCATTAACACCTGCCAGATCATCCGCCCCTGGTCATCACCGCTTGCCACCCCTGGGCTTCTTCTCCAACTTGTCCTTCCCCGGCGCATACGGAGCCGCGATGCCAACCAGCTTCTTTTGCTCGCCGCTCCCGCTGCTCTCGCCCTTGAACTCGTACGTCAGGCCTCCCGGTCCCGGCTTAAGAGTGGCGGGGACACCCTGAGTCGGAGCGCGCTGCTGCTCGGCGTGCAGCTTGTCGAGCGACTCGCCGACGACCCCGTACTGCGACCAGTTTATTGGCGGACACCGGACGACGCTCTGCGGTTTTGGGAGGGCACGCCATGGGGGTGCGGATGCGGAGGGCTGCTTTTTCCTCTTCTTCTCCTTGCGGTTTTGCGATGTGGATGCCTTGTCGGTGTCGTTCAGTGGTGATATTGATGATGATGCCGATGCACTTGCGCTTCTGCTATCCGTGGTTGTATCTTGAGTCTGTCCCGGCTCATCCATCTCCTCGTCCTCATCATCCCCGTCGCTAGTATCGTCACCGTCCTCGTCTTCCTCGTTGTCGGCCGCCTCCGCCCCTCGCCGCCGTGGCGCAAGATCGGGAAATAGCCGATCACCTTCCGTGCCGACTCGTCCGCTGGTCAGATCAGCAATGAACCCTTCCGTGTCCGCCAGCGCAGCCTCTTTCGCGCGGCTCAGAGTCTGCACATCTCGGGCGGCGCGCGCTTTCTGCAGCTGCAGGATGGAGATGGCGCTCTTGAGCGCCAAGACATCGGGGTTGTCGTCGAAGCTGATGGGTTGCGGTGGCGGGGGCGGCATGCCGGTCTGGTCCGGCTGCGAGTGCGTGAATGTCTGGCGGTTCTGGGAGAATGGCGGGAGTGCCTGCTGTTGTGCAGCGCCCGGTGCGAGTTCTGCCGGCGCAAAGGTTGGAGTGATGGGGCTTATCGGCGGTCCGCTGGGTGACGAGGGACGATCTGTTGAGGAGGCTGACGCTGCCGCTTGTCGTGGCGCGACATCTTTGGTACTTATGGTCAGGCCCGGCATGACGCGCGCTTTGCTTGCCGCCACCGTGAAAACAAGGTGAAGTGTTGTTTGTAGATCCAACAGCTGGACCCTGAGTTTACGGATTTGATGTTTAAAGGTCGTTGGGGCTGTCCCAGGCCTGGACGGATTGGAGCCGACATTATGGGTCCCTCATGCATCATCCGGCGACATCCGCTGCAGCTAGGCTGCAGGGGGTGTTAGTGCGTTTGGTCATCCAATGGCAACCTTCGCAGCTCCCCTCAAGTATAGGCCCTGGTCAAGGATCGATTATTTGCTTCCACTTGCTTCCACCAGTTGTTGTTGGAGCATCAAGCACCCAAAGGATAGGAAGAGCTTTGGTCAAGCTGTTGTATAGGGGATCTTCTCAACCTGCAGCTTCTTGTCTACGCCGTCCATCTTGTAGGTGTTGGCGAGCTGAAGGCCGTTTCCTGCTTTTCGTGCTGTTTCCTTGCTTGACGGGTGGCGCTTTCTACCGTCCCATCTATCCATAGTATGACGATAGATTGTACTCTATTATAAGCTTGCTTGCCAGAAATCGACTGCCGAGATATCATGTAGAGATGCGTGTGTCCGATTTGCATGGGAGGTCGTAAAGAGTCACGTTTGGTGAGAGGACGTCATGGCTGGATCACGGATGTCTCTGGAGCGTCAACAGTCCTTCGAACGTGACTCGAACCGGAAGCACGAGGCATCAACCGCCGGTTCCTCGGCGTGCAGCTGTCCTAAAACCCTGTATTTACTGGCCGGATCATTGGAAAACCCGCCTGAAATGCAGTGGTCAGCTCTAGGCTCCAATGGGCTCCTTCCGTGTGCCATCCCAGCGCTATCCAGGCGCACCCATGACTCCGGCTGGGGCTGTGAATGCTGAGTGGAGATGAGGATCCAACGACCTGTCAAGCCCCCAGCACCAAACCAACAACTGCATGAACAGCTCCCTCCACACTGTGGTGCATCAGTATTGAGGTACGCTTCAGCATCTCCACTGCCACCTGCACACGGCTCCCAACCAGTGCTTCCCACGAGGCAGACATTTCACATCCCACGCACAGGTCATCCTTATTCGCGAATTGCCCGTCCGTTACGCCTCCATTACGCTCGCTAGGCCACAAGCTGCCTCCCAACCGACACTTGGACCTCGTTAAAAGCACACTATGGCTCCCAAGACCGAAGGCAGCCACAAGAGAGGTCGGGTAAGTTCCCCCTCACTTTCCGTGATTCCACTCTAGATCGATGTGGATGCCTTCCGGACTCGAGATGTCGTCGCAAAAGCGCATGTTCGGAAAGTTAACCCGCATGCTGCAGGGCTCGCCAGACAGAGAGGCCGACTCATTCAAGAAACCGCGCCGGTCCGAACGACTGTCGCAGAAACCCGGTGACGGAGTCGACGATCTGCAAAAGACCCCGATTAGCAACAAACACAACCTGCCGTCACCCGTCACAAACCTTACGACCGAGTCAACAGACGAACTCAAAGAGGGCACCGCCACACCGCCCGGCGGAGGTCACAGCCAGATCGAGCACCGTCACGGTGATGACGTCTACTCACAGCGCAATCCCTTCTCCTCGCCGCCAGGAGACACACAAGCCTTCAGCCAGTTTGTCGAGTCGCAAACCGCTCTGTCTGACGAGGTGCAAGATGAGGTCAAGGAGGGCGTGTTTGGCTACCTGTTCCCGCTCGACACAAGATATGGGGGTCGCTGCCTGGTCATGAGGGAACGCTCCTGCTGTCCTCTCCCTGAGACGGTCGCCAAGGCGGCCCCAGCAGCCGCAAAGAAGAAGGGGCAGAAGGCGCTGGTGGAACAGGAAAAGAGCTTCGAGAAGGACCAGAATGGCCTGTCGTCTGGCGGCTACTTAATAGGGAGGCATCCGGAGTGCGGTAAGTTCCCTCGTCTCGCTGTCATGTTCCCGCGAGCAATTGTCTGACATGCCGCTACAGATATTGTCGTCGACGACCCGATAGTGTCAAATAGGCATTGCTTGTTGTTCGCGGAACACAAGGCAGGAGACACAGTCGTTGTGCTCGAGGACCTCTCGAGCAACGGCACCTTCGTCAACGAGGCAATAGTTGGCCGCAACCACAGGAGAGAGCTCCAGGAGCAGGACGAGATTGCCGTCCTCGACAAAGCCCGCTTCATCTTCAGGTATCCCAAGTCCCGCAAGACGAGTGCGTTCCTGCAGCAGTACACGCCTCTCGAGAAACTCGGCAAGGGACACTTTGCCGAAGTCTACCTCTGCGTCGAGAAGTCGACTGGCAAGCGGTATGCCGTCAAGATCTTCACCAAGACGCCGGGACAGGAGGACAAGGCCAAGAACGAGGGTCTCCAGCTGGAGATCGCCGTGCTCATGGGTGTCAGCCACCCGAACGTGCTCTGCCTCAAGGACACGTTCAACGAACACAACGCTGTCTACCTGGTTCTTGAGCTGGCGCCAGAAGGAGAATTGTTCAACTACATCGTCATGAAGCAGAAGCTATCCGAGGCTGAGTGCAGGAAACTCTTCACCCAGCTATTCCAAGGCGTCAAGTACCTGGTAGGGACCATTCTCACAGACATTATCGTTTCGCATTTGCTAACGGGTCCTAGCACGACCGTAACATTGTCCACCGCGACATCAAGCCAGAAAACATATTACTGGTAGACAAGGACCTGCACGTGAAATTGGCAGACTTCGGCCTGGCCAAGATCATCGGGGAGGAGTCCTTCACCACCACCCTCTGTGGCACACCGTCCTACGTCGCGCCGGAGATCCTGGCCGATACCAAGCATCGCAAGTACACCAAGGCCGTCGACATCTGGTCTCTCGGCGTCGTCCTCTACATCTGCCTGTGCGGCTTCCCACCGTTCTCGGACGAGCTCTACTCCAAGGACTTCCCCTACAGCCTCTCGCAGCAGATCAAGATGGCCAAGTTCGACTACCCATCACCTTACTGGGACTCGGTGGGCGACCCGGCCCTCGACCTGATCGACTCCATGCTCGTCGTCGACCCGGAGAAGCGTTTCACGGTCGACCAGTGCCTCGCGCACCCGTGGATGACGGCCCAGCCGCCGAATCCCAACGATAGCACCAACGGGCTCGTATCGGGCGTGGCCGGGCTGGAAGTCCACCGGCGCGGCGTGCACAGGGAGAGGACGCTGCTGGCGAGCATCAACGAGGTCAGGGTCGCGAACAAGGTCCCGCTCGGGGAGGGACAGACGGACCTCAAGATCTACTCCAAGAACCCCAAGAGCGGTGGCAAGGGCAAGGAGCCGCGGCCGGCGGATAACAGGGATCCGAAGGAGTTCATCCACATGGGCGGCAAGGGAGACCAGGTGCTGTATGCGGAGGATAACGGGAGCAATTATCCGGATGGCGATGTCGCTGCCAAGGCTGGGACGAAGGGGAAGGCGAAGGGGAAGCAGAACGGGAGGTGAGCCGTAAGCTGGGGAACTTGGTGACGGTGGTTTTACGTTTCTTTGATACTTTCTCAGCTGAGTGTGTCTACCCGGGCGCGGACAGAGCACTTATGGGGTGTCTGTTGCGTTGCATGTATTGGCGATTTTCGGACTTCTCTGCGTTCAAGTTAGGGTCAAGGCTATGGAGGGATGCCGCAGGCCTAGTATATGTCAAAAAGCGACGGAAAGGTTCAGAGTAATATTATAATCAAACCGACACCGAGGGGGTCAAAAAATCCTATACCAGGAAGACGGACGAGATGGTGGCCGTGGGTTGTTGAAGTCTACTTGCAGCGACATGCATGAGGCGAAGCTGGTGTATGTACAGTACATGTACATCTCAGTTCAGCCTCCAAGAGCAGCTTCCACCGTGCACATGTCCTCTGTTACCGGATAGCAAACAGACACACAATGACCTGTTCTGTCTCGCAGACTTGCAGTAAATTGTAGAATATATTGCTCCTTAATCGACATGATCGATTGTCGAAGTTCATCGGACGCAAGCAGCGAACTTGCCCTGGGATTGGTCAGGCATGTCCAAAAGCGGGTCCCTAAAGCTAACCCCAACCCGACGCGACGTCAAGACGGACTTACCCAATATTGTCTCCAACACCACATGCGAGTGCGGACAATTCAAAAGCTATTTGCTCCATGAACTCCCGCCCCTAACGTTACTCGTAGAACTCGCCGAACTCTTCCCGGAGCAGACCGCGCCTCGCGTTCACAGCTCCAATATCTTCCTGGACGATGACGGAGAACGCACCGCCCGGCGCGGGCGCGGGCAACAACCCCGGCGTCGCAGCTGGGATACCGTACTACGAGAAGCAGAGGCAACATCTGCGAGAAATGATTGCGCGCAAGAGAGCGCTGGAGAAGCGGCTAGTCGGTCTCCCCCTATTGTGCACACAGTGTGCATGGAGTGACTTTGGCAAGTAACCGGACTGACTTTATGGTGAACAGGCCGCGCAAGAAGAGGCAATCTACCAGAAAGAGACAGAGTACCTCGAGAACACGCCCAGCGGGAACATCATCACCGGGTTCGATAACTACACAAAGGGCACCACGGGCGCGGCGGCGCAACGGCGCAAGACGGGGCTGACGGACGCGAACCGCGTGTTCTCGAGGAGTTCTATCAGCTACAACCCCAATGCTGTATGTCGCCATCCTCCACGACTTCAATGTCTAACTCATACGTGGCACACACCGCTGACTCCCTCCCAGCAACAAGACTCCCAACCTCCGACGGCAGCCTCGACCCCCGCCGCCCACGCCCCCACGCCCGCCTCGGCCTCTTTCAAGGATAAAGCCGACTCGGCGGGCGCGTCGTCCGCGGCGACGCCGACGTCGGCTACCGGCAAGGCGGGGAAGAAGACGGGCAAGAAGGCTGCTGCTGCTGCGGCGGCGGCGGCTGCGGCGGCGGCCGCTGCTCAGGAGGAGGATAGCGGGACGGATTCGACGCAGACCAAGAAGGTGCGGACGAACTTTGGGGCGGGGAGGAAGGGGTGATGATTTTGCGGGGAGGTGTTTCAATTTGCTTCGGGACTGGGCGAGGCGTTGTGGTTTGGAAAATCTGGGGTATGGGCGGTTCAAGGCGTTAAGGCAAAGACGGTCGGGTCTTTCGGGGTGGAAAGGAGTAGAGGTAAGGTAGCATCATGTTGGGGTGGAGATTCCGTACATACATATCCAGGGCGCATCATGGCTTTCTTGTTGCCCGCTTTGCTTGGGTAAACCTTGGTGTACCTCACCTTGTATAAGAGGCGACTACGGGCTGAGGAGGAATGCCACAAACCCAGACAGAGCTGGCCAGTTTCACTTGGCGTATCGCACTTCCTCGTACTTCGTTAGTTGTGATGACTGTAACACTCAATGCTCACCTTCTCCATGCGGAGCTTCTCCAACCCCCCAATACATCTCGCAAACAGGGTTAGAAAGAGGCAGTGAGGGGCCGGTCTTACGCGCATGCGGGGTAGCTCGGACGGCTCCAAGCTCTCCTCACTCATCAGCGTCTGACATATATACACTCGATATGGTGGCACAGCGCAGACTGGCCGTCTTTCTGTTTACTCCAGTTCTGTAGCCGATCAACCCGGTGTATGCAAGTCAACATGACCCTCACAGCCACCAAGTTCACGCCGGAGGTGCTCCTCTCGGCACCCCGACGGTCGCCGGCCCAGCCCAACTCGACCGGCACCAAGGCACTCTTCACGGTAAGCACCCGACTTCCCCCCCTGGCTACCATATGATCTCCCTTTACTGACCCTGTCAAGGTCTCGACATATTCCTTCGAAACCCACAAAAAGACCTCCCAGATCCGCGTCCTGGATATCGCCTCGGGCGGCTCGACGCTGCTGTACGACAACCCGGCCTACAACGAGCCGGTATGGATCACGGACAGGGAGTTCCTCTTCTTCAAGAGCGCCGAGAGGGGCAGCACCAGCCTCATGCTGGCGGACGCTTCCGAGCCGGGATCAGAGTACTTCCCTCCCCCTCTTCCCCTCTTCTTTTCCCCCCTCCACCCAATACTGACAACCCCCTCGCCCGCAAAGCCCAACCCAAATCCACACCTTCCACGGCACCCTCTCCAACCTACGCATCGCCCCGCTGCGGACGGAGGGCTCCTTCGCGCTGGCGTGCTCCGCGCCCGCCACCCCCTCGGGGGACATGGCCAACCCGCACAACAAGCAGGTGTCGCGGTCGAGCGCGAGGGCGTACGACTCGCTCTTCGCGCGGCACTGGGACTCGTGGGTCGGGCCCGAGCGGAACGCGGTCTGGTACGGGCTTCTGCGGCGGCGCGCCACCAAGCAACAAGGGGAGGCGGGGTTTACCTTTGCTTCCTCAGGGGGAGGGCTGACCAACGCCCTGGCGGGGACGGGGCTGGTGAGCCCCATCCCGCCGTTCGGGGGGACGGGGGACTTTGACGTCGGGCCGGAGGGCTTGGTGTTTGTGGCGCGGGACCCGGAGTGCAGGCCGGCCGCGTGCTACACCAAGAGCGACCTGTACTTCGTGCCGGTGGAGGACTGGGAGCAGGGCCCGGCCCCGGAGCCGAGGAGGGTCCGGACCGAAGGGTTGGAGGGGTATAGCCAGTGTCCGAGGTTCAGCCGGTGCGGGAGGAGGGTGGCGTTTACGCGGATGCGGAGCAGGCAGTACGAGAGCGATAAGACGAGGTTGGTGGTTGTGGAGGACGTGACGGCACCCCCTGGGGAGCTGAGGGGGAGGGAGGTCCACTGGAGTGAGGACGGGGAGGGGAGGTGGGATGCTAAGCCGGATGTTGTGCTCTGGGGAAGGGATGATAAGGAGGTGTTTGTTACGGCTGAGGAGGAGGGGAGGACGAAGGTTTGGAGGGTGGGTCTGGATGGTAAGGAATTGCCGACGGCGCTCACGGCAGAGGGGAGTGTGAGCTCCATTGCGCTTCTAGATGAGGCCGGGGATGGGGAGGGCAGTGGGCAACTGTTTCTGAGCGGCTCGAGTCTCGTGGATAGTAGTTCTTACTGCATCCTCGATCCGAAGTCGGGGAAGCTCGAGGTGGTGTCGTCAGCATCAAAGTACGGCAAGACGTTTGGACTCTCCAAGGCGCAGTTCGACGAGATATGGTCCCCGGGGGCCGGGGGCGACTACGAGGTCCACTCGCTGGTGATGAAGCCGTCGCACTTTGATGACAAGAAGAAGTACCCGCTGGCCTTCTTCATCCACGGCGGGCCGCAGGGGGAGTGGCTGGACTCGTGGAGCACGCGGTGGAACCCGGCCATCTTCGCCGAGCAGGGGTACGTCGTCGTCTGTCCCAACCCGACGGGCAGTTCGGGCTACGGCATGGATCTGCAGGACGGGATTACGGAGGAATGGGGCGGGCGGCCGTACAACGACCTCGTCAACTGCTTCGAGTGGATCGCCGACAACATGCCGTACGTCGACACGAGCAATGCGGTCGCGCTGGGAGCCAGTTACGGAGGGTACATGATTAGTGCGTATTGTCGCTCCCTACCTTGAGATTCTATGTCTAACCTCTGCGTG
>Ga0209127_100850_pt1 | contig 10268 bp, 4 predicted proteins | sample LakSupMetagenome_FD_187469 | JGI IMG/M metagenome (GOLD analysis project Ga0209127, IMG submission 187469) | Freshwater microbial communities from Lake Superior, Canada - Sta WM archaea (SPAdes) (version 2) | ecosystem: Environmental > Aquatic > Freshwater > Lake | place: Lake Superior, Canada...
GATCTCTTCGGAGACGGCACTCTCAGATTGAGATGTGGAAACACGACGAAGAGCGACAGTCGGGGCTATCCTGGCTACGCCTTTACCAGAACGAACGCATGTAAGTGATGCTCACGCAACACTCCCTTCGGCTCTGCAACCAAGTGCACTACTCTTCCATCTAACGATCTCGGCAGGGAATCATCTTCGGAACGAACATGGCTTTCTTGGTTGCGGAAAGAGGACGAGCACCACCGATGCAAAGACCAATGCAACCATCTACTTCTCGGAGGCGTATGCTTCGCATCCTGGCGTATTTGACCAGAGTTGCAAACTTGAGAGCATTCTACTGTGGAGCGAAACACCGGCCCTTGCGGCTACTTGCCAATCGGACCCCTGGAACGTCCCGGATGCCGACACTGCTTATGTAGATAGTGTGCTCGACCTTACGGCTTGTAAATATCCGCGATTTACTAGCGACGGCACCCCGGCAACCAACTCTAGCCTTACGACCTGTCACGATCCAAGCGTTTTCAATCGGAACCGCTATGAGGGGTATATCCTCAGCGCCTGGTGCAACTCGAACTACTCGGCGATAATTGGGAACCTATGTGAGTACCGGACACTTGCCCAGGTGTAAAAAATCTCTGAAGCTGATCACACTTTTTTAGCCGATCTGGTCTCCAATCATGGGGGAGTCTTATCCTGCAACGGGATGCTGGGAATCCGTCTCAAGGAGCCGTTGACGGCCGGTAGCACTCCTCCAGAAGGGCCGCTCGCAGTCCGTCTGAACTCGACCACGTCTCAAAGCCGCCAAAATGTACCGGCGGGCGTTACCGGTGACTCTTGAACATGGTACGATGCGGATACTCGGTTCAACCCAAAGATCTAGGCAGTGGCATAGAATGAAACTCTAGTCTCTTATTCTCGAAGACGCAAAAGGGAATACGTATGGTGCGAACTAATATCATTTTTCTTTGGTTTATAGGTCAGCCCTACAAATGTTGCAGGCTATTCTCAGAGGGACACTCGATACAGCTTCCTGGTACGGACACAGAAGGAGGTCGGTGACTTCAAGGTCGAGTCAGGGACGTGTGGCAACTTCGATAATTCTCATATCTGGACCGACTCTATCCTGGATCATACCAGCGATATACTTTCCTGCAACTATATAACTTGAACTTGACACCCAGATCTATTCCCGTGAGACTCGACGGATCGTTGCCAAGGTCTTACGGCCGTCAGATAGCGTTGAATGGAACGCTGAGGTTCCTACGCGGACTGGCTGCGGCGGGCTGTGGTGTCATGGTGCTCGCCGAGGTCGTGGCAATAGCCTCTTCTGGATAAGACCTCTCGCCATGTCGCCCGCGGTCCCTGATCTGGGTTAGCTCTCCTTGATGGACAAGATCCAGTCTGCCAAAGGTCAGTGTCTAACGTCAGACTCCTAGGAGTACACTGCCAACCTGGCCATCGCACGCAACAGGGAACGCACCAGACCATCACAACATTGAGGGACTGAACATGCCATAACGTGACTGAATTGCTCGCTAAACCCGAAAAAGCCTCTATATACCGTGTATAATGAATGTAAAGAAACAGAACCATCCAACTCGCCATAGGTATCCAAGGTCTCTATACCCATCCACCCAAGCAAAGCCAAGTTGCGCCCTTGCCTTCCCACGGCTAATGGATGACTGTATGCCGAAACAAAAGGCTCAAGACGCCAAAACGCTTGCTGTAATCTCTTTTAGGGCTTGCTAATCTGCTCCTTCCGGAAGAACTTGAAGAAGCCCGCACAAATGACAAGCTGCAGCGCGAGACCGACCCAGAACCACGCCTTGCTGAGCCCGTACCCCAAACCCTGTGAGAAATCCGGAAACACATCCCCGGGACCGACGTTGTTCGGCGCGCACGCCCTGGCCACCATCGTCGCCGCGCTACCAATAACCTGGGCGGCCAGCATAGTAACCGAGACGTGGATCCTCGTGAGTGTAAGCATGAGGATCATGCCGAGACCCGCGTTCTGGATGGTATCCAATAGACCCAGCCAGAGCCAGAGACACCTCCCCAGAATGGCCGAGGCGGTGGCGCTGCCCGCCCACGGGAGGTACAGACCAAAACCCGAGGTACCCCAGAGCATCTGCGCCCAGCGCGGGGCGCCGAGGCCGAGGGCGAAGAGCGGGAGCCACCAGGGGTGGCGCTTCGACATGACGGCGAAGAAGGCGAGGAAGCCGGCCCAGACGATGATGTAGAAGAAGGCCGTGAGGGCGAGGACGACGCCCGTGCTGACGTGTTGGGAGGAGAAGAGGTAGAACCAGTTGCGTCCGTAGGGGGTCGACAGGAAGAAGTTCTGGAGGATGACGGCGACGAAGAACCAGACCGTAGTCTTGCGGCGGAGGATAGATGAGTATAGGGACGGGACCTCGTCGGGCTGTTGCCTGTAATAGTCGGGCAGTCCCAGGAAGAGGACCAAGCCGCAGGCCCAGAGAATTACCGCGACGGCGATGGTAACGGGGAGGAGGACGGGGAAGGCGGGGATCTTGGCCAGCTGCGGGGTGGTCGAAATGAGATTGCCCCAGAACCAGAGGGCGACGGTATATGCTTGCTGGAAGCCCTGGATCACGCAGGCGCGGAAGATCCAGGTCGTCACGGGTGCGCCGCCTGGACGGGTCAGTACGAGTCACGATGCTGTGGGATGGGATGCATACCTTCGTCACCAAAGTTGAAGGAAAAGAAGATGGCACCACTCGATGAGCCGGCCGCATAGAGGCCTGTCGCAAGGTTCTGGATGGCGGCCCTGGTGTCGAGGTTGCTGAAAAGGGGGGCAGCGCCGATGAGGACGAAAGCGAGGCCGTAAAAGATCCAGGGAAGCGACAGGCAGTAGATCGCCCTCATGGTCCGGGACATGACGCCCCAGCAGATGGAGGTGGCGAGGTAGATGCCGGCGATGATGTACAGCTTCTGAGCCGACTGACCCATCTCTCCCGTCAACAAGCTGATCTGGTACGAGCTGGACGCGATGACCTGGCCGAGCGCCATCAGCATTGCGTAGACTGGCCACTCTCCCAGACGGCGCGAGAGGAACTTCTTGATGCCGGTCGGCGGAACGTAATTGTCGCTCAGGCCGAACTCGTTCGCCGGCTTCTCATCGTCGTCGTCTCCGTACTCCCTCGCGAGCGTCGACATCCGGTTGTTGCCCTCGATCAGGTTGACGCTCGAGCCGTTGCGAGACAGCGACCCGAGCTTGGCATCGTGCATCCGCTCGAAGAACTGCTTCTCGCTCTTCATCAGGTACTCCTCGATACACAGCTGGGACGTCGAGTTCTTGGAGCTGAGCTTGTTCAGCTTCTGCTCGAACGCCTGGTAGTACTGCCCGTCTTGATCCGTAAAGAAGGCGTCGACCTGCTGGAGCTTGAAGTCCTTGCGGCCCTGGACGATCGAATCGACAGATACGACACTGGCAATGCTCATCGTCGAGCCGTTGGCGTGTGCCGTAAAGTTGTGGCGGCCGCCGAGGCTCCGGTCGGGTGCGAAATACTCGCCCTCGCCCAAGAAGCGTGGCGGTGCAAGGGTGCTCGTGTCGGACATGATGGAATCGTTGTCGCTGTCGCGTGCCCACCGCGAGGGGAAGGCCGGGCTCTGGAGTTGGTCAAAGTCTGTCGGCGTCTGCGGCCGCGAACCCATACGGCTCTGCGGAAGCGGCCACGGCGACGACGGCGAGGCTGGTCGCGAAGGGAACATGCCAGCCGTGCCCGGCGTCAGCGGGGTCAGGTTCCTGTCCGAGTCGCGGTTCCTCGACCCGCCGAGGTTCAGGTTCTTCCTCGCCCGCGTCTTCATCTTCTTGTGGAGCTTGATCGACCGTCCCTGCAGCTTCTCCAACCCCTCCAGCCACTGCGCAACAGGGAATCGCTGCTTGGCTGACCAGGCCCTCATCTTCGCTCTCGTCTCCTCCTTGGAGTCGAGGGCCGAAACGATGGCCTGCTTGAACTGGCTGAGCAGATGGGTGGTGCTGGCGGACTCGATCGTATACCACCAGCCCGGCATCTGTCCGAGACCTCCCACCTTGGCACCCACTCCGAGAGCGCCCTTACGGCCGAACTCCACGGCCACCAGACCGAACGGCTCGTCGCGGGACGGAATGAGCGCAAACTCTGCTCCGCTAAAGATGTATGGCGGCAGCGAGGTGAACTGCGGCTTGCTAAACACCCTCTTTGGATAGAGCTGCATCAGTTTCTCCAACTTCAGCGCGGCAAACTTGCCGTACAAGTCAATCGTCGGTCCGACGCAGATCAGCTGGGTGTTGGGGTACTCTTCGAGGATGGTCGGGAACAGATCAGCAATAAGGTCGACGCCCTTCTGCTGACTCCAGCGGCCGACAAAGACGAATAGGTCCGCCTTGGGGTTGACTTCCAAGCCCGCCCACTCCTGCGCTTGTCTCCGGAGATCGGGTCGCGAAGCCTCAAAGTTCTGGTCGATCGAGACGTCCTTGATCTGCGGCTCCTTGGCGCTCCACGCCTCCATATCGCTGGGATCGGGATTCGGAAGCTGGCCGATCTGAGAAAGTCCCCAGAAGATGGGGTAACGCGCAAACGACCGGTCGCCGTACTTCTTGGAGACGCCGACCGCGCCGTAGCCGTTCTGGTGGATTCGTAGGTAGCTGACGGCGGCGTGGAGCAGGTTAAAGACCGAGCCGAACTGCACGTATTGCTGGACGACCTCGTTGGTGAGGTTGAAGACGCCGCACACCTCCTTCCGTTCCTCGGGTGTCCGCAGTGGCCAGAGACCCTGGAACTCGGCATTATGCAGGGATAGACAGCAGGGAATGGTCTCCGGTAGCAGATAGAGCGGAGCAACGCCGCCGTGGTAGTCGTTGATGTGATAAATGTCCACGGGGAAGCGCCTGATCGTCTCCGCAATACACTGGTTCCAGGCCGAGTAGTAGATGGCAGAGTCGATGTTGTCCATTCGGGGAGGGTACGGCTCGGCCTTGGTCTGCTGGCGGAAAATGGGCGCATCGAGGAGGACGTACGTGATATTCTCGACGACGTGGTACGACACCATGACCTGGTACGGGGCATCGAGGATCTCGACAGTCATCGGCTCGGCCATCTCCTCTGGGATCTCGGGGTACTCGATGTCGCCGACGCAAGGGACGACCCAGATCAGGTCCTGGTGGCCGAGGGCTTTACCCATCAGCTGCGCCATGACACCGAGACCTCCAATCTTGACCTTGATATTCCAGTCGTCGATGTTGTACTCGACGGTAGCAATCAGCACCGTGCGACGCTTGGGCGGGAGATCCGAGAGTCCGACCGCGCCATCGCCGTGTTCCGAGCTCGAGCGGTCGCTGTTGGCCTTCTTCTCGGCCCTCCTCGCCCGGATCGCCGACATGGGGTGCAACAGCGCGGCTCCCAGGCTGGTCGAGTTGCTCTTGATTCCCTTCTCGACCACCTTGACCTTGTAAAACGCACCGACAAAGACAAAGACGGCGAGAAGGCCGGTCGCGATAGGGAGAATCCACATAAGGACAAAGAACGCCAACTGAACCCGCTGGTCGCCCTGGGGTACGAGGTGATAAGTGATGTTGGCATCCCGGACGACCAGCTTGTACGAGAGATAAGGGAAGGGTGGACTGTCCGTAACGTTGATCACGTTGGGCACCATTAGCGACGGCGCGAGTCGGTCGAGAACAAAGTCGCCGTCGATATCTCCGTACGTATAGGTCTGGTCGGGCTGGCCGTCCTCGTTCATGCCCCATACGTTCAGCTGGACCTGGCCCGGCCACTCGTCCATGTAGTGCCACTCCAGCAGGCCGTCGTCGGTACGCGCGAGAGCATTCTTGTACCCGCCGTCGTAGCCGAACTGGTTGAACTTTCCGTTGGCCCACAGGTGCGGGAAGCGGCGTTGCCCGGGATACTTGTCGTCGCCGTGCTGGACAAAGGAGCTGCTCCCCAAGAGCTGGCTCCAGTACTGGACGATCACGTGGTGTCCCTCCCACTCCTGCGCCTTGGTCCCCTTCCAGAACTGCTTCGAGTCGAGAGTCGCATTTCCCGGCTGGTAGACCTTCCAGTCGCTCCATGTAGATCCCCACGACAGCGAGTAGCGGTACATGTTGGCGCCTGCCGCACGATGCGTGATCCAGATACTTCCCGAGTCGTCCGACGACAGAAGCGCGTCGGAGTAGTTGCCGGTGATGGGGAAGACAATCGGGTTATCCGGCTTGCCGACCCGAAGGAGGAAGTTGTCGACCGCGTTGGTATGACTGCCGAGATCAGACGTCTTTGGGTCCTGGACAGAGATCTTATGGACACCGTCGGCGAGGTTCGTCAACTTGGCTTGCCATTTCCAGGCCGACGCGATGGCTCCGACATACGGTGCCCGATAGCCCTCGTCCGTGCTGAGCGGCGTGCATTTGACACTGCTCTCGTCGATCTTGGCAACCGTCCCGGTCTCGGTGCTCGAGGTAATGTTGATCGACTCGGTGACGCCGGTGCAGCTCATCGCAGCCGAGAACTCAAAGGTAATATCGACAGAGGTTGTCGCGCCTTCTGAGGGAATCGGCGTGTCGTGACCTGGGAGGAACCTCGTGATCATCGGCGGCGGCGGGACAAAGTCCTCGGCGGGAACGTAGGCGCGGAACTCGAACGGCGCCAGCGTGATCTCCTGGGCGCAGCCGTTAAGCTCGTCGGACCCGTTGATATGCTTCTTCTCCGACTCCGGTCCGTCGATCAGAGTCAGGTTGTCGTGAGGGAAGATCAGATTCCTAACCTTGCCGGCGGGAAACGGGGCGGTAAAGGATGTCGTATTGGTCTTGCAGTCGAACTTGTACGTAGTCGTCTCGTTGACGTTGTGGTAGACGAGCCAGACCGGCGTCGTCTTGTTCCCAAAGTCTTGCGCGGGCGCAAACGGTCCCCTCCATACTCCCCAGATCCCCAGCTCTGTCTGAGTGGTATTAGAACCGGGCAGCTGGATGAACGTGGTTTTCTTGGACAGGCTGCTGAGCAGCAGGCCGTCCTTGAGAACGGGGAACTGCTCGCGAAGGAAGAAGAGCGCCTTCAAGATGTTCCTCACGGGGTGCGAGGGGTCGCGGTGGTCCCACGCGTTCTTCTCGTCGAGACATCCCTTTCGCGCCGCTTCCAGGGGCATTTCAAAGTACTGCGTACTGCTGCCGACATAACAGCCGTGCATACGCCACGCCGGCGACGCAGACATCGCCTGACGGCCAAAGATGTAGTTGTCGGCGGTGTTATCCAAGACGTAAAACGCCTGCTCCTCTCCCCATAAGACCAGAGGGATTCCGGGGAGGACGAGCGACGTCATGAATTGGCCGAGGATCATACGCTCCGTCCCCTGGTGGATAGCCGGCCACCGGAAGACGTCCTGGTTGGTCACGCCGTACATGTGCCTCGGATCTACCTCGCCGGTATTCGGGTTGACAAAGTCGTTTGTCAGGAGCATCTCGTTCCAGCCGTCGACCCAATCCTTTGGAAGGTCGAAGCCGGCTTCGAGGTTTCCGTCCATGCCGAGGAAGCGCGTCATGAACCGGTACACCGAGTAGTGAAAGGCAGCAGCGTCGAGCGCACCCAGATCCGGATCACGGAGGAAGTTCTTTGCGTCCGACGTGTTCTTGAGAAGAACCGCCTCGGTCAGGTCCTGGATCTTCTGATCGGGCTGGCGACCGCGGCCGAGGTAAATCGAACCGATGCTGTTTCCACCGGTGATTTCTCCCGGGAGGAAAAAGTTCTTCTTACCGACCTGGGCCGCACACTTCCTAAGATCGGCCGAGAAGAGAGCGGATGCGTCGGGCGTCACCTGGATAGCCTTGTCGAACCGGAATCCATCGATGTCCAGCATCCAGATGGCCATGCAGGAGAAGTGCGAGAGCTTCTGTCGGACCGAGGGCACCCATTCTCGCAGGCGGTCCTGGACCGAGGCGAACTTGGTGATCTGACGACGGTAGTCGGGGTAGACACCAAACGCTTCCGTGTCACCAAACTATAGTTGTTAGTACACTCCTTGCAGTCGCGACGGGGCAACGTACCTGATCAAACTCGCCGTCGTAGCATCCCTTGAACATCTTGTTGACGTCGTCGTCCACGGGGTAACCCGTCTCGTACCAGAACCGGGGAAATTCGCATGTCTCGTTGTACGTCTCGCCGATGCTGAAGTCGAGGTACCGGCGGTCCGACTTCCAGACGACCTTGTGCTCCTCCGGCTTGAACGGCGCCGACTCGTTGAGGTAGCCTTCGAACCCGAGCAAATCTCCTAGCGTGGCGACGGTGTTGTCCATGATAACGTACATATCCCGGTTATGGATCTCGGTGATGGCTCGCCTCCATTCTTCAATGTTGCCGAAATGTGCGTCGAGGAGGGTCAGATCGAGGGGCTAGAGAGTTAGCAGCTGACCGGTCGGAGGTATAGGACGACGTACAGAGTAAGAATCGGACTGCCACGGCTGATTAATAAAGGGCGACCCGGCAATGTAGATACCCGTGACGCCCATTCCCTTGATATAGTCGAGGCTGTCGATCAGCCCTTGTAGATCGCCTCCATGGCGTAGCTGCGTGCTCGTGATATCCTGTTCGAACGCCGTCCCATTCGCATTATCGTTCGTTGGATTGCCGTTGACGAATCTGTCTAGGAACAAGGTGTAGACCGGAAACCTCCAGTTCTTCGGAGATTCCTTGAACGTGTGATTATCCCACTTTCCATCGTAGTCGAGCGGGTGTGTTGCCGCGGGGTTCTGGTTCAGATTATAGTCGACGTAGGCCTTGTCGTACCGGAGCGTATGTGCGACTCTGCCTCCGAGCGCCAGAAGGAGGGCAGAGGTGAAAAGAGAATACATTATGACGTTAGAGCAAGCATCGAAGCCAGACACGCAAAAGGACGGCACTGGCTAGAAACGAAAGCGACAGAACGGACAGCCCAACCTTGAAGCGAGTGATGGCGAGACAGATTCCGATAAGAACGAAAGAACGGCTACTTGGCCAGCAACCCCAACGATGGTATAGAGATGCAAAAGCTGAACAGAAGGAGAGAAGCAGCGGAAGACGGCGACACTCTGGGGGGGCTACCCGCCCACGACGCCACACTCCATCAGCACAGTGAACGGCCCAGGCTGCCATAACCCCTGACAGAGACTTTCTAGCCGTGTTACCGCGAGGCGTTGGTGTTGTGGGTGCTGTGGGCTGCTCGCACAGTTTGCCCGGTTGACGTCCAGGGCATCCCAGGGGTCTGCTTCTCCTGAAGCCCCGACAGGCGCCAAGCCGTGATATCGCTAGAGATGTGGATCCGTGGGCAATATCGAGCCATACAGCGGCGACAAAACAAGCCCTGGGCAGGTACCGGACGCGATGACAGGGGCAACTGAGCGGTGCCAAACGCCCAGGGTCCCTAATCTTTCGAGACGGCTCGCAGGGACTTCTGCAGAGGGGGCCCCTGCACTTGCATGGGGTACCTCGTAATCGAGCGGGCCATGTAGCTTTAGGCGGTTCTGAAAAGGGGAAATACAGTGCGCCCCGATCAGCCTTGCCGACCGTGCTGATAAATATAAACGCGCTGGTTCACCGCCGTCAAGCGAGTCTGTCCAAAGGAAGGCATCAGGACGCTCAAACAACTCAAAGGGTCGATCGATACCTCATAGTAGCTGAAGAGCTGGAAGACTGCTGTGGGCTACGTTACCTTGGGCAAAGTTGCGCAATCTTGAGGTGCAGTTTGGTTCTCCCGTGCTGTGCCACTCGCCAGAACCAAGCAGAGTTGCAGGGGTTGAAAAGGAGACAAGTATACTGTGATATGTACCGTACGAGGAAACCCCCACAAATAAACGAACCTGATTGCGAGGCTGAATCATTTCTGGGCAGGGCAGCAGGTCCGAAGTGGGAACGAGTCGTGTCGAGAACCTTGACTGCTGAGAATCCGGTTATGCATCTGCGGTAATATTACCATTGTTGCAGCAAAGCAGAGTACTATGGTTTCTGAACTTCAATGGACTGGCCCCGCTGAAGGAGCTCTAGTCTCTACTGTGTAGGCCGTCGAAAGTTCCAAAAGCTCGGCGAGACTTCACACCAGCCACCTCCCGTCAGCACTGCAGACGCGATTTTAGTCAAGGTGCTAGTGACCTCATTCTCGCTCATTTATAACTCTCGTGTTGGGGCCCCGTTTGGTAACTTCAGCTTACGCCGTCGTCCTCCATGCTCATCGTTCGAAAGTCCGCCATCAGTGAGGTAAGATAGAAGGCCTGCATTCCAGGATCAATTCCAGCATCGGGGCTGGACTTGTGAATCATTTTG